>Ga0302319_10020435_pt1 | contig 11979 bp, 5 predicted proteins | sample Bog_T0_2_FD_203319 | JGI IMG/M metagenome (GOLD analysis project Ga0302319, IMG submission 203319) | Peat permafrost microbial communities from Stordalen Mire near Abisko, Sweden - Bog_T0_2 | ecosystem: Environmental > Terrestrial > Soil > Wetlands > Peat | place: Sweden: Abisko, Stordalen Mire...
TATGAGTCTGCGCCCCGGTTCGAAACCAGTACCCAAATCTGGCGTAATTGATGGGTTGTCCGCGTCCGAGGAGGCGGGCATTGAAAACCCCGTCGCTTACTTCATCGACGGCATTTCGGACCTGGCCTACATGAAGGACCGGGCCGGCCGCTATCTGGCCATCAATGCGGCGGCGGCGCAATTCGTAGGCAAGACTCCCCAGGAAGTGATCGGCAAGGACGACTATGCGCTGTTCCCGCCCGAGGTGGCCCAGCGCATCGTCGAAGAGGACCGTGCGGTGTTCGCCGCAGAGACCTCGCTCAGCTTCGACGATGAGATTCGCACGGGAGGCGAGACCCGGTATTTGCAGACCATTAAATCCGTGTCCCGCGACGCATCGGGCAAGGTGATCGGATTGGTGGGGATCTCCCGCGATGTGGGGGAGCGCAAGAACCTCGAGAAAATCCTGCGGCAGCGCGAACACGAACTGTCGGAGGCGCAGCGCCTGGCCCGCGTGGGGACGTGGCGGTGGGAGCGGGCCACGGACACTGTGACATGGTCGGACGAGATCTACAGGATCTTCGGGCGGGATCGCTCGCAACGGCCGGCCACGTCCGAGGAAATCCTCAGGATGCACGGCTCGGAGAGCCTTCGCCAGTTGAGCGAGGCCTTTGGGCGCGCCATCCGTTTCGGTGAGCCGTATTCGATCGATGTCGAGATTCCGGTGGCCGGTGGGCCGCCGCGCTGGATTATCGCACGCGGCGAGGTGGAAAGCTGGGAGGACGGACAGGTGGCGAGCCTGCGCGGTACGGTGCAGGAGATCACGGACCGCAAGCAGCTGGAGATGACGCTGCGTCAGCGGGAGCGCGAACTGGTGGAAGCGCATCGCATCGCGAAGATCGGAACATGGCGCTGGGAGAGAAGGACGGGACTCACGACCTGGTCGGAGGAGATCTATCGGATTTATGGGATGGACCCCTCGCTGCCGCCGCTGAAGTATGCGGAGTTCCGGGAGCGCACGGATCATTCGGCGATGGACAAGCGCTTTATCGAGGTATTCGATCGGGCCATCGAGTTCGGAGAGCCGTACACGCTGGATGTCGAAATCCGGCGCGCGGACGGGCAGATAGCCTGGGTGGTGGCGCGTGGGGAAGTGGAGGCGTGGGAGGACGGCAAGGTAGCGAGCCTGCGGGGGACGGTGCACGAGATTACGGAGCGCAAGCGCCAGGAGGAGCAATTGGCGCTGAGCGAGAACCGGTATCGGTCGCTGGTCCACGCCAGCTCGCAGATCGTGTGGACAGGAGACGCGAGCGGCAACCAGATGAACAGACTGCCGGAATGGCAGGCGTTCACCGGGCAGTCGGACGAAGAGGTTCTGGGGTTCGGGTGGGCGGACGCGATCCATCCGGACGATCGCGCGCTGGTGGTGAGGGAATGGGAGCGCTCGATCACGACGGGATCGACATTCAAGGTGGAGCAGCGCCTGTGCCGCCACGACGGGGTTTACCGGGACATGGTGGCGCACGCGGTGCCGGTGCGCGATGCATCGGGACAGATCGTGGAGTGGGTGGGCACGCACACAGACGTCACCGAGCAGAAGCAGGCCCAGGACGAGCTGCGGCGGGCCCACAAGCGCCTGGAAAGTGTACTGGACAGCATCACCGACGGGCTTTGTGTGCTGGACCACGATTGGCGCTACATCTACTACAACGAAAATGGCGCGCGGATATCGGGGCTGCGCTCGGCCGATATCGTCGGCAAAAAGCTCGGCGACATTTTCTCCTCGAACAAGACAAATGCCTTTGGCCAGGCATACCGGCGGGCGGTGGAGACGGGCGAGACAGTTCACTTCGAGGAGTTTTACGGCGAACCCCTGAATCGGTGGTTCGAGTGCAACTGTTATCCATCCGCTGACGGCTTGACGGTGTACTTCCGCGATATTACGGAACGGAAGAAGATCGATGCGGCGCTGCGGGACAGCGAATCGCGCTATCGGAAGCTGTTCGAGTCGAACATGATGGGCATCGGGCGTCCGGACCGCTTTGGAGCGTTCAAGGAGGGCAACGACGAGCTGCTGCGCATGACTGGCTACACGCGCGAAGAACTGGAAGCGGGCCTCGTTCGCTGGGACACCATGACGCCGCCGGAGTATGCCGAGCTCGATCGAGCACACATCGCGGAGGCGGCGGAGCGGGGAAGCTGCACGCCGTATGAGAAGGAATACATCCGCAAAGACGGGTCGCGGGTGCCGATCCTGTGCGGGTACGCATTGCTGGAAGGATCGCAGGACGAATACGTCGGTTTTGTCTTCGATCTGACGCGGCAGCGGGCAGCCGAGGCAGGCCTGCGAGAGCGGGAACAGCGCTTCCGTCTGTTGGCGGAGAGCCTGCCGGAATTGGTATGGGTAACCGATCCGGTTGGCACGCTGACGTATCTCAGTCCACGCTTTCTCGACTACTGCGGGATTCCGCAGGAGAAGGCGCTGGCCTTCGACTGGCAGACGGTCCTGCATCCGGAGGAGCGCGACCGCGTGAACCGCGCATGGGCGAGGAGTGTGGAGGGTGGCGAACCGTATCGGATCGAGCTGCAGTTGCGCCGAAACGATGGAGCGTACCGGCATTTTCTGGCGCATGGGTTGCCTATGCGGAACGAGGCCGGCGAAGTGGAACGCTGGGTGGGCAGCTGCACAGATATCCACGATCAGAAGCTGGCCGAGGAAGCGCTGCGCCGCAGCGAGAAGCTGGCGGCGACCGGGCGGCTGGCAGCGTCGATCGCGCATGAGATTAACAATCCGCTCTCATCGGTGATCAACGCTTTGTATCTGGCATTGCAGGATGGGAAGCTGGCGGGAGAGACGCGGGGGTATCTGGAGACGGCGCAGGAAGAACTGGCGCGGATTTCGCAGATCACGACGCAAACGCTGCGCTTCCATCGGCAGTCGAAAGCGGCAACCTATGCGGATCTGTCCGAAACGATGCAGTCGGTGCTGACGCTGTTTCGCCCGCGCTTTATGTCGCGGCAGATTGAGGTGGTCAAGGAGTGCGAGGCCGATATGCGGCTCTGGTGCTATGAGGACGAACTGCGCCAGGTGTTTGCCAATCTGGTGAGCAACGCCCTTGACGCTGTTGCGGATCGTGGACGGCTGCGCATTCGAATTCGCCGAAGCTCGGCCCACGGCGTTGCCGGCGTGCGGGTCACCGTTGCGGACAACGGAATTGGGATTGCTCCAGCGATTCGAAAGCGCATTTTCGAGCCATTCTTCTCGACAAAAGAGACAACGGGCATTGGCCTTGGGCTGTGGGTTTCGGACGGCGTGATCCGCAAGCATGGGGGATGGCTGCGGCTGCGCAGCAGCAACGCTCGCGATCTGCATGGCACGGCGTTTTCCGTCTTCTTTCCGCAGGACGGGATCGCAGCCGAGCATACGGGTAACGGCGCCCCTCGCCCTTCGTAGCAAATGGACCCCGGCGTATGATCACGTCGAACCTCCTGCCCTGTGCGAGGGCCGAAGAATTCCGGAAGGTGACACGGGATGGCTGGGATGCGTTGGGTTCTCGCGGTGTGCGGCGTCATATGCGCCCCGTTGTGCCTCCTGGGGCAGGAGGCGAGCAGTGCGCCGGGCGCCACGCCGACGGTACAGGTGAATGTGAACCGGGTGGTGGTGCCGGTGGTGGTGCGCGACAAGCAGGGCCGGGTGGTTGGGGATCTGCAGCGAAGCGATTTTCAGGTTCTGGATGACGGGAAGCCGCGGGTGTTGTCGGGATTCTCGGTTGAACGGCACGTGGCAACGGGCGGAGATGCGGCGACCGACGTTCCGAACCTGGCAGGGAATACTCCTGGCGATGCAGGCGCAAATTCCGCTGGCATCTCGCCGGAGCTGCCGCAGCGGATCACCGTGCTGCTGTTCGACGATCTGCACATTGCCAGCGAAGATCTGGCGCGCGTGAAGAAGGCCGCTTCGAGCGTGCTGGCGGAGGTGGCCAACGGATCGGATATGGCGGCGGTGGTTTCGCTTTCGGGCGGAGTGAACAGCGGGCTGACGCGGAATCGCGAGAAGCTGGAGGCCGCGCTGGCGAGCGTCGAGGTGCGTGGTCCCTACCGTACGGATAAAGCTGAATGTCCGAGGATCGATTATTACCAGGCGGACCTGATCGTCAACAAGAACGACTCGACGGCTCTCGACGATCTGACGCGGCAGGTGCTGAACTGCAACCCGGGCATCGATCCCAAACGAGACTTCGAAGTAGCGCAGAGGCAGGCCGATTCGATGGCCCGCCAGGTTTTGTTGATGGGGCGTCAGGATATTGAGACCACCTACGCGAACCTTGGGGAGTTCGTACACAGGATGGCGAAGCTTCCAGGGCAACGCACGCTGGTTGTGGTGTCGCCCGGTTTCCTGCCGCTGGAAGCCGACGCGCTGACACAGGAATCGCACCTCATCGACATGGCGGCGCAGTCCGATGTGACGATCAGCGCGATCGACGCCCGAGGACTGTACACCACGGACATCGACGCGAGCCAGCACAGTCCCGATCTGAGGACGCTGCAGTTGCAGGGCGATTATCGGCGTACCGGCATGATGATTGCGGGTTCGGCGATGGGGGCGCTGGCCGATGGGACAGGGGGAATGTTCTTCGATAACAGCAACAATCTGGCCTCCGGATTCCGGCAAGTGACCCAGGCGCCTGACGTGGTGTATCTGCTGGAGCTGCCGCTCGAAGGGATCAGGGCGGATGGCAGTTATCACAAGCTGAAGGTGAAGGTGGATCGCGACGATGTGGATGTGCAGGCGCGGCACGGCTACTTTATGGCGAGGACGGAAAAGAAGCAGGAGTAATGCTGGGCGGATCACTGTGGAGGCGAGGCCGGCGCATCCGGACTGGGCGCATTTGTGCCCGGAAGGATGCGAACGGTTGAAGCGAAGCGGTGGTAGTTGGTGAAGAGCGTGTCGTTGAGCCACTCGGTGGGCGCATCGTCGGCGATGGTTTGCGAATTGGTGACGGCGCTGGACCAGGCAACGCTGCGAACGGGACAGATAAATGTGCCATCGCCGATTTTTACGGGCCCGTATTGAACGAGGATAGCGGCGCGGTTGAGCGACTCGCTCTTCAGATCGGCTTCGATCGTGATGCGGAGAATGGTTCCGGTGGCGGGATCGATCCAGAGAGAGCCGTGATACGCGGCTGCGCTGCGGAGAATCGAGACATAGGGTCCTCCCCCGGGCCTGACCCCAATGCCGGCAACAGCGCGGCCTCCGCCGTTGGGCGCGTCGTAGGTTTCGAAGGCGTGTTGCCGCTCGAGCGAACTGATGACTTCGAAGTGCGAGGCGGGCCTCGGGACGGAATATTGAAAGACCGCCGCCTCGCCGTCGGGGGTCTGTTCCCAGTGGCTCCACGCGACCTTCCCCTGCGCGGTATCGGTGAGGATCATGCCGAGGGTAGCGCCGAACTCCCCGCCGGAGATGAGTCCGCCCTCCTGTTGCCACACAGCAGAGCGCTGGCCGGGGAGCTTGCTTTCGCGTTCGTCGCGGATGGAGATTTCGCGGGCGGAGCGATCGACCAGGTGCAAGCCGCCGCGCGACGGCCACTGTCCTTTGGTGACGACGTACGGACCATCGTCATAGTGCAGAGTGGTGCGCGTCGCGAGAAAATCGGGCAGGCGCGGCAGCGTCTCCACAACATACTGGTGCGCGGCATGGAGGATGCGCTGTTGCGTTGCGTCGTCGGGAGCGGGGGTTGCAGGTAGCTCGCCGGGCGGGGGATCGAGAAATGCCGATTGATCGGCGAGCAACTGCAGGGCGGGCGCAACGGGGGTACCGATGAAGTTTGCCCCGATGCGACCGAGGGTGGCGTCGGAGAGGCGCTCGGTTAACTCCATTCCGGCAATTTGGCGAGCGATATCGGTTTGCGATTTGTGAGCAGCGATGTCGGCGGTGAGGGACTGCTCCAGCTGTGCGATGGTCACGCGTTTGGCCGCGCCGGCAGAAAGCGCGACCCCCGCGACAAGCCCGACGATGAACAGACGCCGCACCAAATCCACTCCCTGTAGGTACACCGCTTGCCAAGGCCATGATCGCACTTCCGGGCGGGATCGTTTTTCGTGGCCTGCCAGCGGCACAGCTGGCGGAGCCTTAACCGGCAGAACCCGATTCGCGGAGACGGAGCCAGCAGTAGAGAGGCCAGGCATGGGCGTGTGCGCACCAGGGAATCGCGGAGGCGAGGCCGCTGGTGCCGAGCAGTGAGGAGTCGATAGAGTCGGCGGCGCTCCACTGACCGGTCCAGTAATCGGGAAAGGCGCGGGCGTAATTAGCGAAGGTCATCCGGCCGAGGAGATCTTCGGCGGCAGCGCGATCGAAGGTAGCGACGCCGAGGACGAGAGGACCGTAGAGGGCATACCAGAAGCCGCCGTTCTCGCGGGCGCCCTCAGGCGTGCCGGGTCGGACAACGGGCTTCTCAATCTGGCGCGCCCCGATGGCTTCTCCGGCCAGGAGGCGGTGCTGGAGCTCGGTGTAGAGGCCGCGCTTACGGGCAGCGGGGAAATCGGGCATGAGGAGGGTGAAGCCCTGGGGCTCGAGCCACATCTCATCTTCGCCGAACGGCTCGTTGAACCACATCCAGGCGCGGCGGGGAAAGGGGCGATCGCCCAGGTCGCGCAGAAAGGCTTCATAAAGTTGAGCGCGATATTCGTGCATGGCGGCGCTGATCTCGGCTGCTTCGGGTTGGGCGTCGAGGAGATTCGCCAGATCGCCGAGGACGACGATAGCCATGGTGGCGTTCATGTGGCTTTCCGAGAAGGCGAAGACATCGTTGTAGGGATGCGGGGAGGGCCACCAGCCGAACATGTCGTTCCAGTCGGAGTTCCAGCGGAGCGGGATGCCATGGGGACCAACGCCGACGCGGTCGCGGAAGAAGAAGAAAGCCTGGCGAGTGTGGGCGAGGCCGGTGTCGTGTCCGGAATTTTCGGCTGGATAATAGCCGATGGATTCAGTGAGGACGGAGAAATCGTGGGTGACGCGGAGATATTCTGCGAGCAGCATGAAGAAGAAGAGCTGCTGGTCGCTGGTTTGCTGGGCGCCGGAGGGGGACCAGCCGAATCCGCCATCGTTGAGCAGGATGTTGCCGTCGGGAAGAGTGCGCTTCATGATGAAGCGCAGCGTGGAGCGGGCGAGAGCGGGGTTGGTGTGGCAAAGGGGTAGAGCGTGCTGGGCCTGATCGCGCATGGAGCCGACCATGCCCCAGGTGTAGTCGTAGATGGTGCCCTGGGGAATGATGGTTTCGCCGTAGTACTCGCGGAAAGTAGCCATTTGCTCAAGAGCGGCGGCGTTCCAGCGCATTTCGCGGCGGAGGTGGGTGTCGGGTTCGTTGGTAAAGTTGGGGATTTTTTCGCGCCATGCGGGGCCGAACGCGGAGCCGAGCGTGTCTGTCTGTGAGCCAGGCGGGGGCTGAAGGTGCGCGGCGATGCCTTGGATGGAGGAAGGGGAGACGTCGCGGCTGTAGCCAACGATGAAGGCGAGAGGGCGACTTTCTCCGGGCTGGAGGGTGCCGGACCACTCCGTGCCGAGCCAGGGATTGACGTCGGCGATGTTGGTCGAGTCGTTGCGAGAGAAGAGTTGGCTATTTGTATCCGTAGAAAGCACAAATAGAGCGGGAGGAAACTGTTCGAGTCGGCACATCTGGCCAGGAGGCGGGAACGCCAGGCGGCGCTTGGGGTGGGGTGTGAATTGGACGACGAGCCCGTTACCGGCTTTTTGCGGCGGAGTGGACTGATAAGCGACTTCCTGAGAGTCGTTGTTCCACGGGGCAAAAATGGGGCGATAGCGGGCGAGGATGGACTCGTCGTAATGGAGGTCGAGATGCTGCTGCCCAGTGTTGCGGAGATGGACCTCGACGAGGAATCCGGAGGCGCCTTCGTTGAGTTTCGCGGAAGGAGCAACGGAGATACGGCGGACGATAGAGAGTGTGGGGGTGACGGTGTATTCATAGCGAGCAAAGCCGACGCCGAAGCGTTTGGCAGCCGCCAGGGCAGCGGGAGAATCGAGGCCGATGAGAGGGTAATTTGTGCCGTTGACGGTGACAGAAGCCTGGTAAGCGCCGGCGAAGTTGAGCGGATGGGGAGCCGGATCCTGATTCATCCGGCCCCAGGCGCGTTCGCCGGTGAGGAGCTGGAGAGCACCGCTGGCGTGGGCGAAGACGGTAACGCGGTAGTTGCCGAGCAAAAAGTAAGGATCGTCGGGGAGCATGGGTTGCTTGTCGTAAACGGGGCTGGAAGGAAAGCGCAGAGGGCCGGTGTAGTGGTACGCAGGCAGGCCGTGGTCGTCGTCGATCCATTGGCCCAGCGTGGATTGCCCGGGGGACGCGGTTGATGCGGCGGCGGAGAGAGCGGTCGGCAGAAGGGAACTGGCGGTGGCTGCGCCGGCGGCGGCCAGAAAATCCCGGCGCGTAGGGAGATCGTGGTTGGATGGCATGAACGACGTCTCGATTCTTTTGGCGGGATGAATTCTACAGTGCGCCGAGGCGTAATGTTATGGAGTCGTATCGGGTGGGGTTTCATCGAACGAAGTGATGGAGGAAGTGAATGCCGAAGATTGTTCGCTTTTATGAACTGGGTGGTCCGGAGAAGCTGAAGCTGGAAGAGGCGGCGAAGCAGGAGCCAAAGGAAAACGAGGTGCGCCTGCGGGTGCAGGCGACGGGGTTAAATCGCGCCGAGCTGGTGTACATGGCCGGGCATTATTTTGAGCAACCGAAGCTTCCCTCGCGAATCGGGTATGAGGCCGCAGGTGTCGTGGAGGCCGTCGGGCCCGGCGTGGACAAGAGCCTTGTGGGCAAGAAAGTCGCTACGGTGCCGGGCTATTCGATGAACCAGTACGGTGTGCTGGGTGAAGAAGCCGTGGTCCCGGCGGCCGTGCTGGGCGCGTATCCCGAAAAACTGTCGCCCGCGGAGGGCGCGGCGATCTGGATGCAGTATTTGACCGCGTGGGGCGCGCTGGTGCATCTGGGCAAGGTGACGGCAGGCGATTTTGCGCTGCTGCCGGCGGCGTCGAGCAGTGTGGGACTGGCGGCGATCCAGATTGTGAAGGACGCGGGCGGAAAGTCGATTGCGGCCACGCGGACTTCGAAGAAGAAGAAAGACCTGCTGGAGTTGGGAGCGGATTACGTGATCGCGACCGAGGAAGAGGATTTGCCCGCGCGGGTGAAAGAGATCACCGGCGGTAAGGGCGCGCGAATCATCTTCGATCCGGTGGCGGGGCCGTATGTGGAGAAGTTGGCGGAAGCGGCGGCGCCGGGCGGGATCATCTACGAGTACGGCGGCCTGTCGGGGCAACCGACGCCGTTTCCGACGCGAGCGTCGATGATGAAAGGGATCAGCATGCGCGGCTATTCGCTGATGGAGTTTCGCGCGAAACCGGAGATTGCGGAGGGCGCGAAAAAGTATGTGTACGACCGGCTGGCGGATGGGCGCTTCAAGCTGAAAATTGCGAAGACATTTCCTCTGGCGCAGGTACGGGAGGCGTATGAGTATCTGGCGTCGAACGAGCAGGTGGGCAAGGTTGTTATCACCGTGTGAACAGACGTGTTGCGGCTGGATGAACTTCCGTACATGTGGACGGAGCGGACGCGCGGCAAACAACGGCTGAGGTTTTATGATCGGGGGGTGAGTCCCATCGCGGCTCTCCCCTTTTTTCTTTAGCGACAGTCTATCCAGAGAATGAGTATCGGCCTTACCGCACAACTTACCGCATCGCTGACCGGGCTGCTCGGAATCGCCGTATCCGGCGCGCAGACAACCATTCCCGCGGGCGTGCCGCTACGGGTACAGGTGGATCATCGCTACCGTGTGCGCGCGGGAACCAGGATCGAAGGGCACTTAATTGCTCCGGTCTACAGCGTCGATCACAAGGTGCTGGCGGCCAATACACCAGTGACAGGCACGATTCTCGGGAAACATCGCGCGCCGCAGCAGGATCGAGTGCGGGCGGTGCTGGATGGCGAGTTTGTTCCGCCGTCGGTTCCCGATGTCCGCTTCGATGCGCTGCGCCTGGCGAATGGGACGACGATTCCGATTGCCACCTCGGTGGTTCAGCGCGACGCTTCGGTTGTGAGAATGAGCGTCAGGAAGAAGCACTCGACGCTGACCGAGCAGGTGCGTCAGCAGATTGAGGATCGAAAGCGCGATGCGCTGGATACGATTCATCACCCTGACGTCGGCGATCGGATTGAGAAATGGGTCTATGCGCAACTGCCCTGGCATCCGGAGACGATCTGGACGGGGACGCAGTACGACGCGGAGTTGACAGCGCCGGTGGCGATTCCGGGTCCTCAGCCCGCTCCGCTTCCGCGCGCTGAGTCGCAAGGCACGCCGACCGGGGTGGTGGAGGCGCGGCTGATGACCGATCTCGATTCGGCCAGGGATCATCGGGGGACGCCGGTGACGGCGGTGCTGGCGGCCCCGCTGCTGACCTCCGATGGAAAGCAGGTTCTGTTTCCGGAGGGCGCGTCGATACAGGGGATCGTCACGGTGGCGCAACCGGCTCGGTGGTTTGCGCGCAACGGGCGGCTGCGATTTGCCTTTCGCAGTGTCGAGTCGGAGGGAGGATCGCAGGCCTCGGTTCATGGACAACTGGCGGCTTCCGAATCGGCGGCGCAGGGGCGCATGAAGATCAGCGAAGAGGGAACGGCCGAGTCGACTTCAGGGCCGGACAAGTATCTGGCGCCCATGGCGCTGGGGGTGTTGGCTGCCGCTTCCTATGGTGATGACGCGGCGAACCCGGCGAACAGCGCCGTGATCAGCAACGGTTTCGGCTTCGCGGCGAGAGTAGCGGCGATGGCCTCCGCCAACGCAGCGGTGGGGCGGGGCTTTGCCTGCTTCGCGCTGTCAAAATCGCTGTACTACCGGTGGATCGCGCGCGGGCACGAGATCCAGTTTCCGAAAGACACGCGGATTGAAATTCTGCTGAACGAGCGGTGAGCGGTGCGGCCCCGCGACGGTGCAGGCTGGTTAGGATTCGCCGGTCTTCGCACCGGAATCTCCGTCTATGGGCGCACGGTTTGCCACTGAGCCGTCCGCGCCGACTCAAAGATTGCGTCGATCACGGCCATGTTGGCGATGCCCTCTTCCAGAGAGACCGGGACCGGTGCGCCCTCAAGGATGGCGCGGGAGAAGGCGTCGCCCTGCAGCGTGTATTGATCGGTGACGGGGAAGGTCTCGGTTTTAATCCCGGAACCGAAGAGGTCGCTGCCGTCGTCGACGAAAAGGCGCGTCGGGCGGTCGGGCGGGGCGTTGAACGGAATTTCGATTTCAATGCGGCCTTTGGTCCCAAAGAAGTGAACGCGCTGGTAGGGGACGGCCTGGGTGCTGCACGTGAAGATGGCCTGACCGGCAGGGAAATCGAGGAGGGCTGAGGTGAGGCGGTCAGTCTGGAGTTGGGGGTCGCGGTCGATGAGGCCGCAGACGCGAGTGGGCTCCTGTCCGAAGCCGGCGCGCGCGGACTGGATGCAGTAGCAGCCGATGTCGTAGAGAGCGCCGCCGCCGGTCTCGGGCTGATTGCGGATGTTAGCGGGGTCATTGTTGAAGTAGCTGAAGAACGCTGCGATGGAACGAAGGTGGCCGATGCGGCCTTCCTCGATCAGGGCACGGGTGCGGAGCCACTGCGGGTGGGAGCGGATCATGAAGGCTTCGCCGATGAGGACGCCGGTGCGATCCCGAATAGCCAGGAGGGATTTCGCCTCGGCCAGGTTCATCGCGATGGGCTTTTCGCAGAGGACGTGCTTACCGGCCTCGGCGGCGCGGATGGTCCACGGGACATGGAGCTGGTTGGGAAGCGGGTTGTAGATGGCGTCGATGCTGGGGTCGGCGAGCAGCTCCTCATAGGAGCCGTAGGCCTCGGGGATGCCGAGGGCGGAGGCGGCTTTGCGGGCGTTGCCGAGATCGCGCGAGGCGATGGCGGCGACGGTCGAGAGCTGGCCGCGCTGCATGGCCGGGATGACTTTTTTTACGCCGATG
>Ga0302319_10020436_pt1 | contig 11978 bp, 8 predicted proteins | sample Bog_T0_2_FD_203319 | JGI IMG/M metagenome (GOLD analysis project Ga0302319, IMG submission 203319) | Peat permafrost microbial communities from Stordalen Mire near Abisko, Sweden - Bog_T0_2 | ecosystem: Environmental > Terrestrial > Soil > Wetlands > Peat | place: Sweden: Abisko, Stordalen Mire...
CTCCTTGGCTGTTAAAAATACATTCAATGTTCCAGAGCCACTTACTGCATTATATACTGCACGAATGTAAGGAGAAGAAGTTTGATTGACATCAACATAAACAGGAGAGCCCACGGATGTTGGTATAGATGTTGATTGGGTTATTACACCGGCTAAGACGTAAGTGAGAATGATTGGAGCCCAGTTACCGGGGTTGGTTACGTTGCCATAAGAATCTTGAGCATAATCAGCAGAGACTTGAACTTGAAACGTTCCAACAGGTGAACCTGAGAAATTGAACTGAATACCTGAGTTGTCTAGGTATTGAAGAGAGGTAACAGCAGAGATAATGTTAGTGGCCATATTGCCATTGGTAACACTTTGATATTTGAGTAGAGTATTCTTACGACCTGACATGAGTACTTCCTTATGGGAATTGAAGGCTGGTTGGCCTTAGTAGTTCACTAATGATGATTTGTCCAAAGCTCATCGCTTGGCAATATCATGTAATTTAGTTAATAGACCGGCAAGGTCAGTGTTTAGTTTATGAAGCTCTGTCATCCTATTGTTCATAAGATTAGCGAGTAGAGCCATTCGGTTATGAGAAGATCCTGCAGTCTTTAGCAGCGCATCTATCTTAAGTTGTGTTTCCTTAAGATGTGGGTTCTCATTGAGGAACTTATTAAGCTCTTGTTTCTTAAGGAATACGTCTGCTGTGTTCATGGCTTCTCTCTTCCAGCTCTAGCCGCTCTGGCTTGATCTGGTGTTCGGTATTGGTTAGGAGCTTTATCAAGTGCTTTCATTGAGTGCTTAGGGCGTTCACCTGGGGCTGCACCGGTGGGGGCTTGAGGTTGTGGGGGTTGAGGCTGAGCAGCTACGATTGATGCAGGAGTCATTGTAGAGTCTAATGGTTGACCTAGGAATAAGCTAAGGCCCATTCTAGTATTATATGGGATTGCTTTACCTTTGCTTATGGCTTCAGTCATCTCAGATGTTAGTCTCTGAGCGAATTTGTTGTATAAATTAGGATACATAGACTTAAGAGCCACAACATCTTGAGGCGTTGCAGTACCGGCTTTGATTCTGTTCATTACGATCAAAGGCTGAGAGGCAATGTTCAAGGCATTGTTGTATGCAGCCGTTGCAGAGGCTGTGGGCTTGATTGGTGTATCTAATGGATTTGATTGAGTAGTTGCTGGTTTAATGCTGTCAAGATACGTTGCAGCTCTTGTTACAGTGGTGACTTGGGCTATACCATGCTCTGGCATATAATGACCGACTGGGTTTGGAGCATTGAGCGCCATCTGTGGATTAGATTTGATCTCATCAAGTTGATTTTGCAGTCTTGTGCGATCTCTCTCTGTTGGATGCATTGACTCTGGGAGCACTTCACGCTCAGCGGTGAATACGTTCTTAGCCGCTTTTGACAGAAGGCTATCACCTTTGATTGTACTCTCAATGCTCTGAATCATAGCTTTGAATGCCGGTGCATTGACTTCAGCTCCTGAGCCCAGGAACTTAAGCAGTGATAGTCTCATTGCATCTGGTATGCTGTGCGTAGCATATTTACCGAGTACACCGCTGACTAATGTGGCAATGGGCCCAGCGCCTGACATATGGGCGACAACAGCCATTGCACTTCCGCCCATATCACTCATGTGTTTGCTTAACGTTCTAGCGGTGTTACTGAAGTTGTAGTTCTTAGGTTGAAGTTTATCAAGCACTTGGCCCATAGTGTCAATCTTAGAGATTGTTTCAGGGGACATGATAAAGTTACGTACTTCTGGGGACATCTTTTCTATACTCTTACGTAAAGTTCCAATGTCAATCTTAGCACCTTCGCCTGCTTTGCCGGCAGCGGTGTCAAGCATACTATCAACGTGGGCGGACTTAATGGCCTCGGCTGTTTGTGGATAGTTCTTTGTCAGGAAGTCTAAGAGTGAGGCATTATTCTTACCACTCAATCGATTAAATAGAGTTTCACTATCAACCTTAGCCATGTTGCTAACGCCCTTAGCAAATCCAGCTGTAGAGCCTCCAACTTTGAGATTATCGTTGAGGAAGTCTTTAAGTTTAGCTTGTTCACTATAAGCCTTACGAGCCTCTTGATATCTAGCTATAGTCTCAGGGCCTTCTTTTTCACCGAGTCGGTTAATTGTGACATCTGACTCAGCGTCTCGCAATATGTTCTTGATCATTGAGCCAGCACGTGAGAGTGGAGTTTGTTGGCCAAAGGGTAATGTTGACGCGGTGTTATCACCAACAGCGGTGATGTAGTTTGTCAAGTCCTTAACAGACTTAAGACCTGGAAGCTCTTTAGTTACACGGTTAACCTCACGCATGATATCTGAGGAGGGTGATGCCATCCAGCCTTCACGTTGAGCGAGTTGAGCGATATCGTCTTGAGCTTTAGACACCGTACCGGGAGTTTTAATTGTGGCTCCAGGCTTAGGATTATAAGGATTAGAGTTATCTGTCGGACCAGTAACTTCTCTATCTGGTATTAGCTCAGAGTTCTGTGTCTTGGCTTTAAGGCTTTCAAACTCTTTAGCTAAAGGTGAGACTTGGTCCGCATATTCCTTAGCTAAAGTGCTACCTATGTTCTTGCCGGCTTCGGCTTTAGAGAACTCTTGGATTGGTTGTTCAGGATCTTTGCCTAAGGCACTGATCATGTTGTCGGCTGCTGCCTTATGTGTAGCTTCATAGCCTTCTTGAATCTCTTTGCCTGAGGATGTTTCATCGGACTGCATGAGGTGTGAGAATGCTGATTGAGCACCTGGATCATTGTTCAATACCGCGCGTTGAGCAGCTGGAAGATCAAGTCCCGAAGCGGTGATAACTTTGTCTGTTGGCGTAGCATCTGCAGCGCCCTCAACACCACCAAGACGTTTCTGTATAAAGCCTAACGCTTCTCCTAGTTTACCTGATGCTCCTGAAGCCTTCCATAGTTCACTCACAGACCCAGCACCTGCACCGAGTGTACCGCCAATAAGACCAGAGAGCCCTATATCTGATGCCGCTGATTCAACGCTTTGATTAGGATCTGATAGCACCATCTTGGTGAGTTCGTCCGAGGATGTTATGCCCATATTGGCTATGGCATCGGATACGGCCCTAGAGCCTATCTTTACTAATGGTGCTGCGGCTTCAGGTAGAACATGGGCGGCTACAGCTTCACCGGCTTTCATAGCCATGGCGCCTTCGCCGAGGCCTGTAGCCATAGAGCCTCCAAGCCCCGTGACTTCACCAGCCATATGAGTTAGTGGGTATTGAGCCTCACGGCCTCTAATATTCTGAGCTGTTTGTTCTGGGGATTGATTGAATAGGGCTTGAGATGCGGCTTGTTCTGCAACGGGCGCTAAGGGCCCTGCAACGCCCTGCAATGCGCCTTCGCCGAAAGCCTTGGCTTGTTCCAAATCAGATTCAGGCATGGCCTCATAGCCCTCTGGTATGCCAGCTGTGCCACCATCATCTAAGTGTTGAACTTCACCGCCGTTAGCAAAACGCCAACCTTGTTCTTTAGCGGTGGACCACATATTAGATAATGTAGCTTGTGATTTTGGATCTCCAGTCTTTGCCTTTTCAATCAATTGTAAATACTCATCTCGTTTTGAAGGGGATAGTTTTTCAATCAATTGAGGTCTCAACTCTGAAGTATTTAACTCAGTTAGGTGCATCTCTGATTCTGGATGCTTTAAATCTATTATCTTATTACTTGTTGGAGATCCCGAGGTGTCTAACTCTTGAACCTTAACCGTTGTTGGTATGTCTTCAAAAGGCCCAGGAACTCTCGGACCAATAGAGCCGACTTCGTTACCTGCTATCTCGCTGAAACTAGGACCCTCAGCTAAAGCGCCCATAACTCTAGGCGCTACGCTCATAGCACCCATCTCGGTGGCAGCATTGAATGCTTTGTCAGGTTCTATTGAATCTGAGGTTTGTTTATCGCCGAGTATGTTGCCTAAAGCTTGTTGGCTAGGACTTAATTGATATGGTTGTGGTTGGCCCAAGGCTTGTGGGCTCTGCATCGATTGTGGAACTTCAGGCATAGGCTCATAGCCGTCAGGTATACCGGTAGCACCGCCTTCGTCTAGATGCTGCACTTGTCCGCCATCCGCCATATGTGGTATACGACGTTTCTTCTTGTTAGAATACATCTCTTTAAGTATTGAAGACTGATTAGAGCTATTTGCTGATTCAGACATATTCTTATGTTACCACGGTTTATGCTAAAAGACTACACTTGTTCGTATTTACCATTAACAAGTCTCATTTGGTGACCTGTGGCTTTATTTCTTATCATTTCGGGAAGTCCATTGTTTTGAGCTCCAGATGTAGGCTTAGAGACTTGAATTGGTGCGGTGCTTTCAAACTTGGATAGATCGATGTTGTGACCCTTAGCTGTGGGCGCAGAGGCTTTAGATTGCAAGTAGTTCTGCAATGCTTCTCTCTTCTGATCAATCGTATGCTGAGCATCCCCAGGCATTGGGGTTATGTTCTTGAAGGTGTTATCCATTGCTGCTTGGCGTACTGTGCCCTCTAAATCTTTAAACGTAGGTTGCATTGCTTGGTGTAAGGCATATACCGATGCGGGGGTTCTGAGTTGTCCTGCACCTGTCCTAAGCACGGTGTTCTCTTTAGTTGCGTTATCAAAAGCACTCATAATCGCACCGCCCATGCGCTTAGTATCTTGGGCCGCTTGTATCTCACCGAAGACTTGCTTCTGTTGAGCCTCTGGTACCATATAAGGGACTAACATTGAAGGATCTTGAGCTATGAGTCCCGACGGTGCACCGGTGCCTGCGTGTGGTGCTCCAGCTTGTTGCTGAGCTTTGATAACACCCTGCATCATGTTCATTCGCATTAGTTCTGGGGCCCTAGACGCTATTAGTTGACCTGCTGCTTGTTGAGCTCTGGCTTTAGCCATTGGGTCTTGAGACTTAGCGCCTTCGGCTAAGATCTTATCTGCTGTAGCATGAGCCATGACCTGTGATGCCATTGCTGCACCATCTCGGTCATTGCCCATCATCTTGGAGTATAAAGACACGAGGTTTTCTTTCTTACCCATCTCAGCCTTTTGGCCTTCGATGTCTCGGTCAATCTGTTTATTGAGGAAGTCTAGTGCAGGATTTGGACCACCTGTGATGCCTGAGCCCATTCCACCTAATATTAACCCAATACCGGTACTAATTCGTTGCCCGGTGTTTAGGGAAGACATATAACGATTTGGGTCTATATGATTAGCCTTAATATCATCTATAACGCCTTGGATCTCAGCATTATGTTGAAGTGTGCTGTCTTGAATATGTTTAAAGATGTCAGTCTGAGTTTGTGCATTCTGTGAGTAGATTGGTGCTTCGGCTTTGCCTAAAGCTCCTTGAGCCTCGGCTTCGCCTTTAATACCAGATAGCTGTTGTCCAACCCCACCTTGAACATCCTGAGCCTCTTGCAGCTGAGCATTTTGAGGACTAGGCATTTGGTCGGAAGGCGGTGAGGTCTGAGTTGCTGGGCTTGGAGCTGTCGGCAGAGGAGCATCATCTGATTCTGCTATAGTATTAGGGCTAGCCATTCCTGCAGGCATTGGAGCTTGAGCAGCGGTGTTTATTGGCATGGACTGAACATCATCTGTACCATCAGCATAGTGTTGTCTCTTAACTGGCTCTACTTCTAAGGGCTTTCCGTTTGAGGATACGCTGGTGTGAACTGGTTCTATGTCTAGAGCATTAGGATCTTTAACTGGTTCAATCTCAAGCTCACCGCCTTTGGCCATCATCTTAGGATCATGTGGATGAACTAGCTCACGACCATAAGGACCCATCTGTCCGCTAGTGGCTTTTCCTGGTAGTTGTTGCTGTATTGTTTTCTTTGATTCTTCTAGCTTAGGATTAGATTGCTTAGCTTCTCCGCCCTTATAGAGTGGGAGCTTATTGAGCTCTGCTTGATTCCCTGGGTGTAAAGCTTTGATGGCCAAAGTCATTTCATGACCATTGCTGTGCCGCAACGTGGCTTTTTTAGCATCTTTATGTACTAACTTCCATGACTTCATATTTATATGCATAATTTATTGCTCTTTTTAATGTTTTCAGCTCTGTCTAGTATTTGCAAGTTCCATGGAACATGAAGTCCACAAACATCTTTACCATTTAGGGGTATTACGTGATCAACATCAAACTTTTGATATCCAGAGGTCTCTAACAAAGCTGCTAATTGGTAGTATGCTTTGATATGATCTTTTTGGTCTTTTGACAACCATTTAGGACATGATTTAGATTTAAGATAATCATATCGAGCTTTATTAGCTCTACCTGCTTTAGCATAATACTTTCTATCATACTTAGTTCTTTGCTCTTTAGGAAGTTTGGCATGGCGTGTCTCAGACACACATATTCGACAATAAGATCTCAACCCAGAGGCTGTGTGCTTATCGCGTCCAAAAGAAATCAAATCTTTTGATATCTTACATCTTCCACAAGGTTTCATATTACTTTTTAGCCTTCATCTTTGATAAGTGAGCTGCTACAAACTTAGCTGCTTCTTCATGGGGGTTCTTGCTCTCCAGAACACTTCTAGGGATTACAATTCCACCTTCTTCTAGTGTAGCAGGAACTGTATCATTTTTCAAGGAATCTCCCTTGACTTTAGCTTTACCTGGAACAGTTTTACCATCCATCGGACTTTTACGGCCTTCAGCTACTTCTTGTGCGGCTTTGGGGGATAGATACTTCTCACCAGGACTTAACATTGCTGGCACCTTGCCGCCTTGGGCCATTGTATGAGGTATTACGTGATCTTGTGGAAGACCGCCAGCTTGGTGTCTACCAATCATGGACTTAGGGCCATTAGGGTTATGAGCGTGCATCGAGACGTTGCCGCCTTGAGCCATAGCTGCATCAGCTAAAGCTGGAGCAAGTGAGCTCAATGGATTAGAGCCTGAATCAGAGGGTGGAGTTTCTATTTTCAATGGAGAGACTTCCGCTGGTGTTCCAGTAACCTGACCACCATCTGCCATGAGCGCTGAGCCTATACCATTAATAACACCGCCAACCAATCCAGAGCCGGCTTTAGAGCCTGCAACATTTTGACTAGTCTGAGATTGAATCTGCTGACCTGCTTGAGTTGTGGCATTAGAGTTAGCACCGGTGATAAAGTTACCCTGAGCGTTCTGAGCTGCTTGCTGAGCAGCGGTGAGCCCTAGGCCTAAGTTACCTGCGGCATTTATACCAGCTTGTTGCTGTCCAACTTGAGTGCCTGCGATATTAGCTTGTTGTCCTAAGAGTGCTGCTTGTTGTCCTGTCGCTGTCTGCCCTTGGCCTACTTGTTGAGCGCCGATACCAGCGGCTGCTTGCTGAGCGCCTATACCTTGTTGTGCTTGTTGTCCTGCAATACCGGCTAGTTGTCCCATTGCATTGAGGGATTGATTAGCTTGCATTGTTGCAGCTTGGCCCGCAGCGTTCTGTTGATTAGCTCCACCTTGCATTGCTGCTTGACGAGCCATGAGCCCTTCATTGGCCCCAGCGCCTCTTTGTCCTGCCATTAAAGCCGCTTGATTGGCGGTGTTAGCACCTGTGGACTGGGCTAGCATTGCTTGGGCTGGATTAGGGCCTGTTCCATTAGCTACCCCTTGAAGTTGACTGAATGCTGATTGCTGATTAGCCAGACCTTGATTAGCATTAATACCACCTAAGGATTGGGCAGCTGCTTGCTGGTTGGCTAAACCTTGGGTTGGTGTAACTTGTCCTGCTTGTTGTCCTAAACCACTCATTGCGTTGAATACGTTAGATTGATTCCCAGCACCATTCTGTGCTGCTAAAGCATTAGTAAAAGCATTCTGTTGAGCTATGGTGTTGTTTACGCCGCCGGCGGCAGCCTGTTGAGCCCCTGTAGCATCTTGAAGAGTGCCGGCAGTATAAGGGTTAATGCCAGGAGTCGTAGATTGCATACCACTAGCAGCACCATTTTGCATCCCGCCTACACCAAAGAGACTACCTACGCTATTTGCTAAACCACCCATACTATAAACCTTTTTCCATAACTATAAAATCATTGGTACAGCTCTTAAGGCTCATACCATAGGCTAACAAAACCTTTAAACTAACCGTAGCGCCTTTAGCGCTAGGACATACCGAGCCCAGTAATGTCTTACAGCCTGATTCTCTAGCAATAACACAAATCTGATCAGCTAGGTCTCTAGCAACTGCAGTTTCTCTTACTTCAGGATCTACAAATATGTCTCTTAAGTAGCACTCACTATTGATGATTTTATATGTAGCAAAGCCTAATGAATTCTCAATGATGTCGAAGTCTTCTCTAGTTTTGATGTATTGTCCATAAAGGCTCATAAGAGTACCAATAGGTTAAAGGCGAGAAGCAGGGCTTCGATAATGTAGTATTGTCCAGCGTTAACCAAAGGATCTCCCAGCTGATTGAGTTCGGTAACCTTTTTTAGCTCCGATTACAAGATTCATGCCAGAGAGCGTTAGTCCTGCGCCGCTGACTATCCCAAGCGCACTATCATATACCTCTTGTATACTGATCTGAAAGGATTCACACTTCTGAACTTGAGGGAATACACGAGCCTTAAACACTTGATTCTGTCCACCAAACGGTGTCCCACTGCCCCAAAGAGCGTCATCACCGAATGCGGGCGAAGCATCCTCTGGCAATACTGTGATCACTTGTGTGGCTTGAGCATTGTAATTATAGGCCAAAGAGACTTGAAGCTTAAACGGTGTAATGTATTGACCTAACAAAAAGAAGAAGTATGTTCGCTCATAGCCTTGTAGACCAGCTAAGTTAGCCCAGCCTGTGGTGAATTGCATGAGCACAGGAGAGCCATTATCTAGGTAAGACCCCAAGGTCTCTTGGAACACTGATCCTGAGGCATTTATGAACGTATGGAGGCCATTATACAGAGTGCTTGAGATACCAGGGATGTTAACAAAAGTGCCCCACTGTCCGTAATAGTAATCATACATTAAAGTAATCCCGCTATCCATTGTAAAGCGCACTTGATTAGTGCCTGGGATTAATAAAGCGGTGTTGACTAAAGTATCAAGAGTTAAAGATTCAACTGGAGCCCCGATGTATGTGGTTGAGAGATCTCGTCCTAATAGCCATATGCCCTTGTCTGATTGGAACATAATCCCATTAGGCATTAAGATTAAACTATTCTGATTGGCACAACCAACAGAGGAACTAACATAGATAGCATCAGAGTATGTTCCATTAGATCCGGTGTTATCAGGCCCCACACCGTTGATGTAGTATATGGCATTCTCTTTGAACACTATAAGCTTATCGTCCATGGGCGCTATAGCAGTAATAGGTCCCGTAGATCCTTGGGCCCCCGTTGTCGGAGCTACATAGATTGTGAGTAAATCTGACATCTCAACGGGCACCGCTTCAATAACTTGTTTGCTATACCATAGTAAATTAGGATCTTCGGCATCAACCAAGAACAGACGATTATTAAACAAGGTTATAAGCGAAGTTGCTGGACCTGCTATGTCTTCAATGACACCGCCGGTTGTGTATAGGATTGGATTCCCTAAGATTTGAGCATCGGAATTAGTATCCACAATCGTCACATAAGGGACTGTAGTATCATTGTATGTAGGAGCTGATGAATAGGGTTTTAAAGCATAATAGACTTGCTGTGCAGCAGACCATCGGTATACCACTATAGATACATTGGACTTATATGTAAGTCTTAGGGTAGGAACGTTAAGCGTAATGGTATTAGTGCTTGTGACTACAATAGAGATCGGTATAGAGGGCGCAGATCTATTGATATTACCGTTGTTGTCGGTCCATTCATATGTAACTTGATAATAGTATGTACCTGGAGTTATGCTTCCTCCTCCGGTTGAAGCTGTCGAGAGAGGGTCTAGATTATCAGGAAAGAGATTAAAGCCTTGTTCTACCGGCTTAACTCCATCATAAGACCACAGCATACCGCCTGAAACATTTAGCGTTTCTGCTATCTCAGAAGACGATATTGTAGGAGGCGCAAAGTTAAGATTCACTAAGTTGATGCCTGTTTGAGCATATACCGCGCTTAGGGATACGGGCGCTGTTGGTGTAGAGACAAGAGCTGTACCCGAGTTTGCCGTAGATATAAGGTCAGCTGTTCTGTATGGTATTGAGACTGTACTGCCATTAATAGAGATATTAGGAAGCCCTAAGCTTAGCTCTCCACCACCGTTTTGGTATGCAAAACGAGATATAATCTGTCCTGTTCCGCTAATAAGAAAGTAAGTGTTTTGAAGGGATGAGACATATGTGGCTAGCATGTAATCAATATTATTAATTGTGAAAGCTTTAGATGCAAGGCTCACGCTATTAGCTATAGTAACAGCACCTGAGGGGCTTCCACCAAAAGGTAGATTTATTACACCAATGCTGCAATCTTGTGGGCCCCAAGGTAAATCGTAGTTAGCTTCACCATAGATGTTAACTGAGTCGCCGGTTTCAGTTGTTGAGGTAATGTTATTTATAACTTGCGTCCCACTGATCCAAGCTGTCGGGGCCATTATTTGAACTAAGAATTCATTCATAGCTAAAGTAAAGCCGCTAGTTGTGTCACTATTAACCCAAGAAACATAGATCCTATTAGCAGCCCCAGTTGTGGGCACTGCCAAGCTTAACATGGTTGGTGTGTATCCTGCATAGGTTATAGAAAGACCTATTACTAATAGTGATGATAAAACAGTGGTAACTAAACCACTTGAGTTTCTGTATGCTATATAAAGATTGTTACCATAAACAATACCGTCCCAGCTTTGGGGAGCAGAATAAACATAAGATGATGTTATATCAGCAGCAGGAAAAGGCAGTGTTGGGTTATTATAAGGTATAGCAATGTATTCTAAGAAGTTATTCGATGTTCCAAAGCCTATAATGAAATAGTTGCCTAATACAAAGACCCTAGGAGCTCTGTTAGCTACTCCTCTTCCAACTAAATTAGTCACAAGCGGTGTCTCTGGAACTACAATCTGACCTGATATACTATCAGCAATAGTGTAAGCGTACACATTCCCAGAAGCTTGGGCATCTATGTACGCGGTGCAGATCAACCCGTTAGGAGCAGTTTGTGAATCTGCATAGGTTTGATTTGTGCTAGATCTTACTAAGGGGAGAGTGGATAGAGCTATAGGCTGGAGGAAGCCCTTGTTTATCCATTTTTGTGCACTTGAGGAATAAGATGAGAGTGAATTGCCTATAGCAACAAGGCCGTTAGTTAGCGTTGTAACATAAGTAAAAGTTGAATTTGGCAATGCTGAGAGAGTTTGAAATCCATTACGTTTTTGTAACAACCCACCTTTAGTAAAGATGCTATTCTCAAGAGACAAGAACTTCCCCAGCGTGACTTGCTTGTCATCTGTCTTAAGGTCTAAGCCTTGAGCGAAGTTGATGTTAAGGGGTTGTTTCTGTAACATTAGCTTGCAAACCCATATACGATTATGCTGAAGCTTTCATCCGTTAAAGGGAAAGAATTACCGCCCAAAGTTGACAATGTGGTGTATTGTCGAGTTGTAATATCGCATCCGGAGGTTGTGATACTAGATGTGTTTACTAATGCAGTTGCACCATCAATCGTGCAGGTAACCATTGGAGGATTGGTATAGCTTTGACTCCAGGTAGCTGTAAATTGTCCGGTTCCTATTCGGGATATGCTTACCCCGTAATTGGTGTTTCCAAAGGATGTGTCCCAGCGACCGGAAGCCATAGTAAATCTCCCCCCTTGGGCGCTGTTTACAACAACGGGGTAGTGCCCACCGATTACTGCCGCTGAGCTTGTGTTAGTAAGAATATTATTTGCGGCGGAAGAGGAGTTAACGGCGGATATTATTGTGTTTGCTTCGGGACTCGTGATGCCCAAGGCGGTAAGCGATGAGAAAGCTGAAGCAGCACCAATGTTCATGTTATTAGCAATAGCATTGCAATTCGCAGTGCTGAATTGGCTGACCATCGATGTTACGTCGGTTCCGGATGTCATC
>Ga0302319_10020437_pt1 | contig 11978 bp, 14 predicted proteins | sample Bog_T0_2_FD_203319 | JGI IMG/M metagenome (GOLD analysis project Ga0302319, IMG submission 203319) | Peat permafrost microbial communities from Stordalen Mire near Abisko, Sweden - Bog_T0_2 | ecosystem: Environmental > Terrestrial > Soil > Wetlands > Peat | place: Sweden: Abisko, Stordalen Mire...
CGCGCTGGCGTGAAGGCGCCAACGATGGGAGCGGCGGCGTCCTCGCCGCCGTTTTTTTTTTTGCACGCGGCGTCACGAACCTCGGCGACGCAGATAAGCCGCTCCGATTTTCGTGGGTCGCGGCGACGTTACGTCTCGACTGTCGATCCTTTGTGCAGCCGCTGCCTAAACTTTAGCTCTGGCGATGCGGTAGCGAGACCTAGGCATGCAAAAATAGCATATGATAATGCATTATAATGCATATTTTGTACGGGAATACAGGCAAACACAGGATTTCTCCTCAATATGAGCCCAATATCGCCTTATCACCCAGGCCTGTCAAACAATCGCCATGCAATTGTCACATATCTTACCGCATCGCAGCATTGACTTGTGCGGCGCAACACGGTAGGTTCTGTCTGTCTAGGAATGGAAACGTCGGACGTAACCGAACTATCGGACTGCCATGGAGGGCGGGAGAGCGGTAGTTCCAAGTCACGGAGACAACGATGGACCTCTCATTCCTCAAACGGATCTTTCGTGTTCGTCAAGTCTACTGGAACACGATTCCCGAAGGCGCAGATTATCCCGACGGCGCCCTGTACGCCTTGCGGCTCGAACGGGCCGACCGACTTCGGATGATGATCTGAACCGGCCCGACCGAGTCTTCCCTCGTCGACCGAAATGCGCGCCCTGCGACGCGCCAATAAAGGAACACAGCCATGAACCTCGACTTTTTCAAGCGCATGTTGCGCAAGCGCGAAGTCTACCGCCGCATCTCCTATGAACTCTCGATGTCCACCGACCGCGAGCTGCGCGAACTCGGATTGGAACGCGCCGACATCCCCCGCATCGCCCGCGAGGCCGCGCAGGAAGTGTAAAGCAACGCCCGGAGCGGCGGCCTCCAGGCCGCCGACTCGCGCGCAGAAAAATCGGCGGCCTGGAGGCCGCCGCTCCAAAAGACTATTTCTTCGGAAATTCCAGCCCCATCGCGCGGTAGCGCTCGGGGTCGTCGAGCCAGTTCTCGCGCACCTTGACGAACAGGAACAGGTGGACCTTGGCCTCGTGGGCCTCGGCGATCTCCTTGCGCGCGGCGGTGCCGATCGCCTTGAGGGTGCGCCCGCCCTCGCCGATGACGATCTTCTTGTGGCCGTCGCGGGTGACGAAGATCGTCTGCTCGATCCGCGCCGAGCCGTCCGGCAAATCCTTCCACGAATCGGTCTCGACCGTCGTCTGATACGGCAATTCGTCGTGCAGACGCTCGAACAGCTTTTCGCGGGTGATTTCGGCCGCCAGCGAGCGCAGCGGCGCGTCGGCGATCTGGTCTTCCGGATACAGCCAGGGGCCCTTGGGCATCAGCGCGCCGAGGTCGCGCTTCAACCTGTCGAGCCCGTCGCCCTTCTCGGCTGAGATCATGTAGGTTTCGCTAAAACTTTCGGCGGCGTTGAGCCGGGCGGAAAGCGCCAGCAGGTCCGAGCGCTCGACGAGATCGATCTTGTTGAGAATCAGGACCTTCCTGCCGCCGCGCGCCTTGAGCAGCGCGAGAATCTCCTGCGTGCCGTCGCTGAGCTGCGCCGGCTCGTGCGACTGCGCATGCTTGCCCGCCGCGGCGATTTCCGCGCGCGAGTCGATCAGCAGCCCCATCGCGTCGGCGTCGGCCGCCGCGCCCCAGGCGGCGGAATTCATGGCGCGGTCGAGCCGGCGCTTGGGCTGGAACAGACCGGGAGTGTCGACGAACACGATCTGCGCGTTACCTTCGATGACGACGCCGCGTATGGCCGCGCGGGTGGTCTGCGCCTTCCGGGTCACGATCGACACTTTGGCGCCGACCAGCGCGTTGAGCAGCGTCGACTTGCCGGCGTTGGGGGCGCCGATCAGCGCCACGAAGCCGCAACTTCTATCGGTCATGTCGTCGCCCAGCGATCGAGGAAAGCTTGCGCCGCCGCCTGTTCGGCCGCGCGTTTGTTGGCCGCCTGTCCCTGCATCGGCTCGAAACTTTCGAGTTCGACCTGCATGACGAAGACGGGCATATGCGGCGGTCCCGAGCGCGAGACTTCGGCATAGCGCGGCGCCGGCAACGCGCGAGCCTGCGCCCATTCCTGCACCGCGGTCTTGGCGTCGCGCTCGGGTTCGAGATCGGCGGACATCCGCGGGGACCACGTGCGCTCCACCAGCGCCTGCGCCTCCGCGAAGCCGCCGTCGACGAACACCCCGCCGATCAGGCTCTCGGTAATGTCGGAGAGGATCGCCGCCTTCTTGCGCCCGCCGGCGCGCGCCTCGCCCTGGCCCAGCACCATATGCGGTCCGACGTCCCATTCCGCGGCGACGTCGGCGCAGGTCTCGCGGCGCACCAGCTTAGCCAGCCGCATCGACAATTCGCCTTCGCTGGCTTGGGGATATTCGCGATACAGCATCGCCGAAACGACGAGCCCGAGCACGCGGTCGCCCAGGAATTCGAGGCGCTGATAGGATTGCACCCGCGCCGTGCCGCCCGACGCCGGGGCCGACACATGGGTCAACGCGCGGGCGAGCAGATCGGCGTCACGGAACGCGTAGCCGAGCCGCGACTCGAGCGCGGCGATCTCGGGTTTTACGCGCTTGATCGGCACGTTCAGTGGACGCGGTGGAACAGGCGGCTCCAGCGCACCGACGTCGGCCACTTCCACACTTGCCAAGCGGCGGAGTCCCCGCCGATCGAAAAGAAGATGATCTCGGCGCGACCGACCAGGTTCTCTTTCGGCACATAGCCGACAGGGCCGGTGAGGTCGCGAGAATCCCGGGAATTGTCGCGGTTATCGCCCATCATGAAGAAATGGTCTTTCGGCACTTCGAACGCCTGGGTATTGGCGAACTCTCCCTTGTCGCCTGCGAGTTGAATGATTTCGTGGCGCACGCCGCCGGCGGCGCCGCTCGAATCCGGCAGGGTCTCATAATAATGCGCCACCTTCGAAGGGGCGCCGTAAGGGTCGTCCGCTACGTAAGGCGTCGTCTCCTCGCGCGGAACCATCTGGCCGTTGATGTAGAGCCGGCCTTCGTTCATCTGCACCTTGTCGCCGGGCAGGCCGATCACCCGCTTGATGAAATCCTCGTCGGCGTCGCCGGGCGGACGGAACACGACGATGTCGCCGCGCTTCGGGGGCGAGAAGAACAGCCGCTCGGGCAGCGCCGAGGGCGCGAGATCGAGGAAGCCGGGCAGCGAATAATGCGAATAGCCGTAGGAATATTTGGAGACGAACAGATAGTCGCCGACCAGCAGCGTCGGGATCAGAGAGCCCGAGGGGATGTTGAAGGGCTGGAACAGCAGGGTGCGCACAACGATGGCGATGATAAGCGCCTCGACGATCACCTTGACCGTTTCCCACCACCCCTCCTCTTTGGCGGCGGGAGCGTCGTTGGCGGCGCCATTATAGAGTTTCGGTTCGCTCATCGTTCCAATCGCCTCGCCGCGCGCGCGCGCCCCGCGCGCCTTCGGGGTTGCTATAGCGCGCGCCCCTGCCCGGCGCCAAGCGCAGCCTCGATATTCAGCGCTAAAGCACGAAAACGGCGGCGCTGTGGCCGGGGCGCGGAGCCTACGGTATGCAAACATCTTTTGGAGAACCGCTGGGCAACCCATGCCCTCGTCCCGACCCTTCGACAAGTCAGGGGTCGACGGGTCGCGACGACGTCGTGGGTGGCGCAACCGAGATGTGTGCATACTGGAGGTCAGCGACCTCGGCTACAGAAACCGCAGCCTTCCGATCCGGCGCCGGCTTGGCAGTTGTCACCGTAAACCCACGCATCGACGCCATGCGGGAACTGTTCCAGATATACAAATAATTAATGTGAGCGACCCCATCGGACCATATTCGAAAGGCACTTGATAATAGCGAAAGGCGACCACGAGCGGGCCGCCTCGAGAAGGACGGCGCCGCCTCGTCTTCCAGTGTCCGCGCAGCCAAAGGCTTCGTATGTTGGAAACAATTCCCGCCGCGCGCGACCAGGCGACGCTCGTGGCGCGCGCGAGACTCGACTGCCTGATGATTGATCCGGTGGACGCCCGCCCGGCCCTGTGGCGACCTTCATTCGTAGAAACTACGAGCTCGAGCAGGGCGCGAACATACCCGGCCCGACCCATCGGTTGCTTGGCAATTTCGTCGACGATGGCTTTCCAGCCTGCGCCGCGGGTTTGCGTTAGGCAAACGGCGAGTTCCTTTCGGAAGCGTATCTCGACGCCCCGACCGAAGACGTGTTGACGGGTATGGACCGGGATTGCGCTGAGTGCAGCCGCATCGTGGAAGTGACGAATTTTGTCTGCTGCGAACCTCGGTTCGCCGCGCATTCTGCGCTCGAATTCGGCGAAGGAGCCGAGCATTTGCATCAGAGTGCGCCCGTGGGACCGGATGTGTCGATTGGCGGAAAGGACCTCATCAAGTGGAAACGAGCGAGATGGATCAGATGGCCTCGGCACAAGCGCGGGTGCTTCGCGCGTTGCCCCTCGCAAACACTGCATCCGGGATTATCAGAAAGCGGGATGGCACATTTAAAATATATTACGCACAACTATTGGAAGACGGGAGAACCCATTTATACGCAGTACTTGTCGACGGCACAGTAAGCAGAAAAGAAGAACAGGTAATTACCTTTCCAAGGACGATTGTTGATATCATCGATCCTGCGTCTCTGGGCGTACGCCTTGTTCGATGGCGCACGTTGTTCTAACCTGTTACCTGGACATCCCTTTTTCGTTCAGAAACGGTGACGAAATTTGGAGGACGTGGATGGGGCGCCAGCCGTCAATCGAAGAGGGTCGCCATCTTGGCCAACACCTCGTCCATGATCGCTTCCGGCAGGCTCTCCACTCTGCGGCCGTTGCGGGCGTTCAGGTCGAGGACGCGGGGCTGATCGCAGCGTACGACCCCTGTGATCCGGGTTCCGGTGAGGGGCACGGCGAAGCCGATGCGGCGCGCGAAGTCGCCGCCGTTGGTGATCGGAGCGACGACCGGCAAGTTGGTGGCTTGGTTGAAATCGTCGGGCGAGACGATCACAACCGGCCGATGCCCACGCTGTTCCCGGCCCTGGGTCGGTTCCAGATCGACCATGTAGACGTCGCCGCGCTTCACAGCAGTTCTTCGCCTACGGCTGGCGCGTCCACCCATTCGCGTTCTTCCGGCGGCTGCGGCTGGGAATAGTCCGACGCGGCCAGGAGTTCGGCCATCGTGTAACGCGGTCGCGCCTGCGGCTCGACCACCAGGCGACCGTTATCGACGGCAAGTCCGACCTTGGCCCCGACCGACAGGTGCAGAATGTCGAGCAGCGCGGGAGGCACAGCCAGCATTATCGAACCGCCGACCTTGCGGAGATTGGTGGTGTGCATATGGGTCTCCAAAGTTATATGATCGTATAACACAAAGAAACCTACTCTTCAAGGCAAACAGTAACGCAACGGTCTCCAAATACGCACAAGCGGCCAACTGAGACCGATCTTCAACATGGCGTCGGCCTCGAACAGCAGTTCGCTGGCCTTGCCGACGAACTGCGCCGTTTCTGGCGTCGTAGGTCGCGTCCGTCGAGGCGGATTTCACGCATGAGCGGCGAGCGATCCGCATAGGCGGCGGCCGGATAGGGCAGCAAATCGAAAAATGCGTCGGCGCCATCGATCAGTTTGACGCGCAAATCCGCGAGACGATGCAACTCCGGCCAGCGATCGGGAAGTTCCTTCAGGAAGATGGCTACGTCGTAATCGGAATCCGCATGCGCATCGCCGCGCGCCCGCGACCCGAACAGGACGACGCGCTCGATCCGATCGCCATATATCTCATCCAGGGCTGCGCGGACGTGCGAAAGGACCGGATCGCGCCTTGCAGTGACGGTCATATCGCCCTCGTCTCGCAGCCCCTCATAGCACGGGGGCCTTGGACGCCCAAGAAAGCCGATCAACTCGTGAACCGCTGAATGCCTCGGAGCTCACGCGGACCGTTCGCGGGGCGCACCGCGAGGCGACACCGACTTCAGTTGAGTGGACTGTCACCGTAAACCCGCTCCTGCTCACGGAATCAGCACGATCGAGCCCGTCGTCTTGCGCGCCTCGAGTTCCGTGTGCACCCGCGCGACTTCGGCCAGCGGCGCGGTCTCGCTGACGTCGATCTTCACGTCGCCGTCGCCGACCACCTTGAACAGATCCTTCGCCATCTTCTCCAGCCGCGCCCGGTCGGCGAGGAACGTGAACAGCGTCGGCCTCGTGGCGAACAGCGAGCCCTTCGGGCCGAGCAAGCCAATATTGAACGCCTCGATCCCGCCCGAGGCCGAGCCGTAGCTGGCGAACACGCCGAACGGCTGCAGGCAATCGAGCGAGGCCGGGAAGGTCGCCTTGCCGACGCCGTCGTAGACGACGGCGCATTTGGCGCCCTTGGTGATCTTGGCGACGCGCTCGGCGAAATTCTCCTTGGAATAGTCGATGACATGCTTGGCCCCGCGCTTCTTGGCGATCTTGGCCTTTTCGGGCGAGCCGACGGTGGCGATCACGTTGGCGCCGAGCGCTTTGCCCCACTGAACGAGGATCTGCCCGACGCCGCCGGCCCCGGCGTGGACGAGGATGTTGTCGCCCTCTTTGACCTTGTAAGTCTGGCGCAGCAGATATTGCGCGGTGAGCCCCTTCAGCATCATGCCCGCCGCCTGGACATAGCTGATCCCCTTGGGCAGCTTGACGAGGTGGTTGACGCCGACGTTGCGCTCCTCGGCGTAGGAGCCGATCGTCGACACATAGGCGACCCGGTCGCCGGGTTTGAGGTCCTCGACCCCCTCGCCGACGGCGACGATCTCGCCCGCGCCTTCGTTGCCCGGGGTGAACGGGCTGGACGGCGCGGTATAGAAGCCGGTGCGGAAGTAGATGTCGAGAAAATTGACGCCGATGGCGTGATGGCGAACCCGCGCCTCGCCCGGCCCCGGCGGCGGCAGCTCGATGTCTTCGAGCGTCAGAACCTCTGGCCCGCCCGGCGTATGGACACGAATGGCACGCATTGGAACCTCCCTTGAATCGTCGACGATGATCGCGCGTGAGACTGTCACGCGCAAGCCGACTCACACGAGCGCCGCAACTCTCAAAAGTTCGTCCTTGACGCCCGGCGCCGCGGCGACGATGGAATTACCCTCGCGCAGGCCCTCGCCGGCGAGGAAATCGCTGACCCAGCCGCCCGCCTCGCGGATCATCGCCACCGCCGCCAGACAGTCCCAGGCCTTCATATGGGTTTCGACATAGCCGTCGAGGCGCCCGGCCGCGACATAGGCGAGGCCCAGCGCCCCGGAGCCGCTGCGCGTCGGCGAAGCGCCGGTCTCGGCGATGCGACTCAACAGGCCCAGATATTTGCCGACGCCGGCGCGCACGTTCCAGCCGACTTCCACCGTCGCGCGGGCGAGATCCGTCGTTTCCGACACATGCATCGGCTCGCCGTTGAGCGTCGCGCCGCCGCCGCGACGCGCGGCGAACAATTCGCCGACCATCGGATCGTAGATCACGCCGAGCTCGACGTCGTTGCCGACGAGGGCCGCGATCGACACGCAGAAATGGGGCGCGCCATGGGCGAAGTTGGCGGTGCCGTCGATGGGGTCGACGACCCACACCGGCGCGCCCGCGGCGCCTTGCCGTCCCTGCCCCTCCTCGCCGATGAAACCGTCCTGCGGAAACAGCGTCGAGAGCCGCGCAAAAATGCGCCGCTCGACCTCGCTGTCGACCTCGGTCAGATAGTCCTGCGGCCCCTTGAAGCCGACAGTGAACGAGCCGCGGTCGAGGAATTTCCGCTTGGCGTAGAGCCCCATCTCATGCGCGAGCGCCTTGGCGGCGTCGAAACGGAGATCGAGGGCGGTCGTAGAAAAAGTCAAAACGCATCCTTTCGCGGGCGGAGGCCCGGCTCTTGGAATGAGCCCGCCGCCGCAGCGCGTCAATGCGTCGCGTTCAGCGCGTGGACGAATGCGTAGATCACCAGCGGCACGGCGATGAGAACATAAACGCGCAGCGCCGTGAGCATGAATTTGGCGCCGCGGCCCAGTTTCATGCGGCCGAGCGGCTCGGAAACCGGGGCGCGGGGGATCTGGGTTTCGTCGAACATGGCCTAGATCCTCACTTGGGCAGAATGTCGGGGAACACGGTGACCAGCCCGTAGAAGGCGCCGACGCCTGAGATCGCGACGACGCAGACGCCGCCCGCGACATTGGCGCGCCAAGTGTTGACGAGGCTGCCCATCACGTCCTTGTCGCTGGAAATGAGCAGCAGCAACAGCAGCGCCGGCGCCATCAGCAGCGTCGCGATCACATTGACTGCAATCGTGATCGCCACCAGCGGCGCCCCAGGGATCAGCGGAATCGCCGCGGCGATCAGCGTCGAGACGATGGCGACGGCGAAGAACAGCTTGCCTTCCGAGAAGTCGACGTTGAGGCTGTGTCCGGCATGAAACACTTCGGCCAGCGCATAGGACGAGCTCGTCGAGATCGTCATCGCGGCGAGCAGGCCGGCTTCGATGATCCCCAGGGCGAACAGGCTCGCCGCGGGCGCCCCGATCAACGGCTGCAGAGCCGTGGCGAAATCCGCGCCGCCGCCCAGTTGCGAAACATCGACGTGGGCGTCGAACAGGCTGGCGGCGACGACCAGGGTGGCGATGCCCGCCACTGCGGCGACGATGGCGCCGATCGCGGTGTCGCCGCGGCTCTGCGGCAGGTCGGCCGCGGAGAGGCCCTTGTCGACCACCGCGCTCTGCTGGAAGAAGATCATCCACGGCGTCACCGTCGCCCCGACGGTCGACAGCAAGAGCGTGACGAAGGCGCCGTTGAAGTCCGGGAGCGGTCCCCAGGTGGCGAAGGCGGCGGCCAGCTTCGCCCCGTCGGGATGGGCCATCATTGCCGCCGGCACGAACAGCAGGTTGCCGATCGCCAGCGCCATCAGCGCCCGCTCCCAGGTCGCATAGCGGCGCAGCGCGAACGAAGCGACGACAACGACGGCGCCGATGACGCCGGACACCCATTGCGGTACGCCGAAATACAATGCGCCAGCTTCGATGGCGATGAATTCGGTGACCAGCGTCAGCAGATTGCCGAACACGAGGTCGCCGATGGCGAACCAGCCCCAGAACGGGCCGAAACGCTCCATGATGAGTTCGGCGTGGCCGCGTCGCGTGGCGACGCCGACGCGCACCGTCATCTCCTGCACGACAAACGCCATCAGGAAGGTGACGAGGATGAACGGCGCGAAGAAGCCGACCCCATAAGTCGCCCCCGTCGTCGCGTAAGAAATCATGCTCGGCCCGTCGTTCTCGCCGAGCATCACCAGCACGCCCGGGCCGACCAGCAGCCAAAGCAGCCGCAGCGGCTGGCGCCGCTCGCGGGCGCTCGAGACCTTGGCGCGGTCGAGCCCACGCAGAGCCTGTTCGCGGCCGATGGCGGACGACGGTGAGAAGGAGGCGACGACGTCGAGAAACGACATGGGAGGGTCCGGCGAGTGTATGATGGGTTAAAATGTAGCCTCGGTTACATTTTTGTCAAGCGGCTAACATGTCTTGTGTCGGCGACCGAAGAGCGGCGGCGTCCCCGCCGCCGATGGTCGCGCCCAGAAGCGCGTAAGAATTCGGCGGCGAGGCGCCGCCGCTGTGAACGTTGGCGGATTGCCGCAAACAGGCTTAGATAGTTCGGCGGGGCGCAGCGGGGGCTCGGGGAGCCCCGCCGGCGTGGGGATGGCCGGCTCGCGCCGAGGGGGAAAACAAAGTGACGCGTCCTGAAACCCACGACGAAACCGCGCATCCGTCGATGCCGGCCGAGCCGACTCAGGCGCGGCGTTTCGACAAGGCGCGCAAGGCGCGCTCGGCGACGCTGGTGGAGGATTACGTCGAATTGATATCCGACCTCATCGTCGCCCATGGCGAAGCGCGGGCGACCGAAATCGCCAAACGGCTTGGCGTGACCCACCCGACGGCGCTGAAGGCCATTGCCCGCCTCAAGCGCGAGGGCCTCGCCACCTCCCGGCCCTATCGCGGCATTTTCCTCACCGAATCCGGCCAGGAGCTCGCCGACAAGGTGCGCGCCCGCCACCGCACGATCGTCGAGTTCTTGCGCGCCCTCGGGGTGCCCAAGGAGGCGGCGGAGGCGGACGCCGAGGGCATGGAGCACCACGCCTCGGAAGCGACGATGAAAGCTTTCGCCCACTATCTCCAGGCGCAGAAGGAAAGCCAAGGTTAATCCGAAGCGGCTAGTCTGCTTGCGCCCTGCCCGATTCTCCCGCATCCCTTGTGCGACAATCGGGCGATTGCCGTGCGGCGGGGGGATTCTATGACGCAACTGCTCTATACCCGTCGACGCGACGCCTCGCCCCAGGTCGAGGCGCTTGCCGGCGCAGCCCTGGTCGCCGCCGCCGTGTTCATCTCGGTTTGGTGGGACCTGGCGATCCCCGCCGCCGTCTCGGGCGCCCTCGGCTTGTTCCTCTGGCGGCGCGCGGCGGGGCGCGAAAATTCGGGACCGCTCGTCGTCATCGACGCCGCCGCCTTCGCGGTGTTCGCAATTCAGCGCAATGATTCGCTGGGCTTCTGGCAACTCGTCGGCCCCTGGGCGGACGTGCCGCGCTTCAACGCCCATGGCGCGCTGCTGGCCTATTGCGTCTATATCGTCGGCACGCTGTTCGCGCTGGTCTCCGCGCATCGCGGCTTGCGCGGGGTCGAGGCGATCGGCCTTATCGCGGTTTCTTTCCTGTTCAACGGCCTGGTGCTGCTCGGCGCCGACTGGCACATGGCGGAGATCGCCAAATTCCTGCCGCCGCTCGCCGACGCGTCGTTCCCGGGCCAGGTGCTGTTCGGCCGCACGGTCACATTGTTCGTCATCATCGAAGTCGCGTTGGCGCTGCTGTCGCTGATCGAGCTGAACAAGCTGTCCAGGGACCTCAAAATCCATGCGCTGGCGCTCGCGTGCGCCTTTCTCGTCGCCCTTACGCCGCTCATCGCCAATTCCGCACAGACCGTCGTCGCGCCCGTCGTCGCCATCCTCGTCGGTTCGGCCGCCGCCGCGCTGGCGCAGGCGGGTCTGTGGGGCACGGTCTATGTCGGCACCGGCCTTCCGCTCGACGCGCTGGCCGGACGCCCCGTCAGCTTCGCCTCGATGCGCGACCACTGGAAAGCCGGTTTCGCCAAGGGCGCAATCTACGGCGCCGTGTTCATCGCGCTGATCATGATCGCGGCCGCCGTCATCGAGACGCCCGGCTTCGTCGACCTCGTCAAAGCCCACCTCCTCATTTCCGCGGCCTTCGGCGGCGCGCTGTTCCTCCCCTTCGCCCAAACGCTGATCGCCAGCTTCGACGGCGCGGCGCCGTTCTTCAGCCGGTTGATCGACTCCTACAGGAATCGCGCGTCCTATCTGCGCGGAATCGTGCTTGGCCTGGGCGCCGCCTACGCCTTTCACCTCGACCTGCCCGCTTCCGGCGGCGGAACGCGCTTCCTGTTCGCCTTCGCTTTCGGCGCCGCGAGCTTTGCCGGCGTCGACCTGGGGATCGATTATTCGCAGATTCTCTCAGGCCAGCGCAGCAAGCTGCAGACTTGGCGCAAATATGCGCTGGGCGTGGGCCTCGGCGGGATCGTCGCCGGCGCCATCGGCTGGTATTTCGACGCCCCGCAGGTGCAGGTCGTCGTCTCCAAGTTCTGGGCTTACGCCGACGTCGACTACCGCACGAGCGGGCGCCAGTTCGGCGATTTCGTCACCTATCCGATCTTCAACAAATATGGCGCCGTCAACCTCGGCCAGGTCGCGGGCGGCGTGAGACTGTTCTGGGCGGAATCGGTGTCCGGCGTCATCAACTGGTCGCTCGCCGCGCCGCTGTTCTCGATCAACTACGTATTGCTCGCAGCCCTCCTCGAGCGCTCGCTCAAGCCGCTCAGAAACTTCCTCACCGCGAGCGGGGCCGAGCAATTGCTCGAACAGGCGGTGCGGGTGATGCGTTGGGGCCTGTGGATGGCGCCGATCATCAACACCTTCCTGCGCCAGTCGGCCGACCCCTC
>Ga0302319_10020443_pt1 | contig 11977 bp, 14 predicted proteins | sample Bog_T0_2_FD_203319 | JGI IMG/M metagenome (GOLD analysis project Ga0302319, IMG submission 203319) | Peat permafrost microbial communities from Stordalen Mire near Abisko, Sweden - Bog_T0_2 | ecosystem: Environmental > Terrestrial > Soil > Wetlands > Peat | place: Sweden: Abisko, Stordalen Mire...
GGTCGTCATGAATACGGACTTCCTGGATTGCGCCGGGCTGGGGTCCGGTCGCGGGGGCGGACTTTTTGCCTTTCTTGTTGGCGGCACTGGTGTCGGCGGGCGCGGGAGGTGGGGTGGCTTTTGGGCCGGCTCCGAGGATGCGGCCGGCGGTGTCGCCGAGGCTTTGGAATTTCGCCGAAGTGCTTTCGACCGCTGAGATCAGGTTGCCCTGCAGTTCGGGAGCCTCGCGGGCGATGCCGGAGAGTTGGTTCCAGAGGGACATGCCCGCGAAGTAGAGGGTGAGGACGGCGATCGCGCACACGAGGAAGGTGGCGAGGGCGCGGGGGATCCGAATGCGCGTCAGCAGGCTGACGAACGGCTCCAGAAGAAACGCGATGATGACGGCGACGAGGGTGGTGATGAAGACGGGTCTGGCCCAGTAGAGCAGCGCGATGACGACACCGGCGGCGACGATGCTAAGCGCGTAGCTGTGTACACTATTTGCCGGCGATTCGTCGATCCTCCGATTGCGCAATTCCATTCCACTGAACCCTTAGAAACCAGTGTAGAGGGTGCGGGAAAACGGTCGCACCCTACAATCGAAAGGTGGGACGAATACTGGCGCTGGATCTGGGCAGGAAACGGATCGGCCTCGCCATCAGCGACGAACTGGGCTTTACGGCGCAGGGTTTGGAAACGCTGGAACGGCGGGGCCGGCGTGACGATATTGAAGATCTGCGCAAACTCGCTGTGCAACGCGGCGTGACCGGTTTTCTGATGGGCGATCCTCTGCATATGAGCGGCGATGCGAGCCTGCAGGGCGATTACACGCGCGAGTTTGCGGGGGAACTCACGCGGAAGACCGGGCTGCCGGTTGAGTTTCGCGACGAGCGGTGGACGAGCCGGGAGGCGGAGCGGACGTTGCGTGGGTCGGGCGTGGCCAATGGCAAGCGCAAGGCGACGATCGATAAGCTTTCGGCGGTGATTTTATTGCAGAGTTATCTGGATTCGCAGCGGTGGGAGAGCGCGCGGTGAAGAAGATTCTGACGTTTCTGGTACTGCTGGTGGTTGCGGTGGCTGGCACGGCGGCCTGGGCGCTGCATGAAGTGACGCAGCCTTATAAGGGCTTCGCGGATCCCGTGCTGATTGAGTTTCCGCGCGGGACGAGCACGGGGCAGATGGCTGCGATGCTTTCCGAGCATGGGGTGATCGAGAAGCCGTGGGTGTTTCTTGCGGCACGCGTGCTGCGGCGCGGGGCGCGGTTGCAGGCGGGCGAGTATAAGTTTGACAAGGCCGCATCGCCGCTGGATGTGTTTGGCAGGATCGTGCGCGGCGACATCTACTACATGGAACTGCTGGTGCCGGAGGGCTTCAACATGTTCGAAGTGGCGGATGCGGTGGCGAAGCTGGGCACGATGCCGGCGGAGAAGTTTCTGGAGGCGGCGCGCGATCCGGCGTTGATTCAGGATCTGGATCCGAAGGCGGAGTCGCTGGAGGGATATCTTTTCCCGAGTAAGTACCGGGTGTATCGGAAGACGACGGCGCGCGAGATTTGCCGGATGATGACGAATGAGTTCCGGGCGCAGTGGCAGACGCTGGGAGCTCCCGCGAAAGCGGTACATGACGCGGTGACGCTGGCGTCTTTGGTGGAGCGGGAGGCGCGATTGCCTGAGGAGAGGCCGCGGGTAGCGTCGGTGTTTCATAACCGTTTGCGGATCGGGATGAGGCTGCAGTGCGATCCGACGACGGTGTATGCGGCGTTGCTGGACGGGCGGTATCGCGGTGTGATTCACCAGTCGGACCTGGACAGCACGAATCCGTACAACACGTATCAGCATGCGGGATTGCCGCCGGGGCCGATTGCAAACCCGGGGCTGAGTTCTATGAAGGCCGCGCTGGAGCCGGAGAGTTCGGAGTATTTGTTTTTTGTGGCGAAGGCGGATGGGTCGGGCGGACATAATTTTTCGGAATCGCTGCAGAAGCATGTTGCGGCGGTGGCGGCGTATCATCGTGCCTCGGGTCACTAAGACGCAGAGAGTGCTGGAGTTCGTTGCGGCGCGCGGTTGGGAGCGCGTCGGCGAAGCGGAATGGGCGGAGTTGCGCGCGGGGTTGCCGGATGTTTCGGAGGGTGTGGTGCGGGATTCGGGGCTTGCGATTGATGCGCCTTGGTGCGGGGTTCGGCAGCATACGTTCGACGAGTTGGAGGAATCGCTGCGGGAGTTCAGCGCGGTTTATGCGGCGCGGGCGGAGCTGCGGGGGTTGTGCCGGGAGTTGGTGATTGCGGCGAAGGATCGTGCGAAGTGGCTGGCGGGGCGGGATGCGTTGGGGGAGGAGACGCGCCGGCGGAAGGCGGAGATGGTGGAGTGGATGCTGGTGTGGCTGGGGGATCCGGGGGTGTTTGGGGTTTGGGTGGGGGTGGTGAGGGGGATAATGGCCCAAACCGAGAGTGATAGGTTTGAAGCGGGTCTTTGATGAGCACTCTTCTAATCCGCATCAGGGAATTGGTGTCCCGGCGGGAAATCCGGGTATCGGATCACGGTTACGAAGAGATGGCGGACGATGATATCCTGGTGTCAGAAGTCATGGAAGGCGTCGTTGATGCCGTCGTGGTGGAAGAGTATCCAACCTATGCCAAGGGGCCCTGCGTACTTGTCTTGACAGCGGGATCGCAGTGACCGACCGATCCATGTGCTCTGGGGTATCCCGCGTGGAGGTACGTCGCCCGCTGTCGTTGTTACGGTGTATCGGCCAGACCCAAATCGCTGGACGGATGATTTCACAAGGAGGAATTCATGAGCTTGCGCCACGTTACAAAATATGTGCATGAGGGGCCATACGTTGCAGCCGTGGAAGTCGACTGGATTGAATCCGAAACAGGATGGTCGCCTTGCCTGTCGCTTGATGACGCGATGAAGCTGGATGAAGTTCGGGTTGCACTGAAGAAGGGTGACCTGCGCACAGCCGCAAATCTCGGGCGCGTCTACGAACTTACGCCGGTGGTGGTGTGACGCTCGCCAGTTGCTCTTTTAGTGCGGCGACTGCGCAAATGTATTGAGCCGCCTCAAATCTGAAGGGTCCCAGTTTCGAGTAGTCGCGTTAAGGACGGTGTGGTTGAGAGAAGCGGTCCCACACAACGTATCCGGCAACTTCGGTGATCCGACACGCGAGAGGCCAACAACCCGCCTCCCCGCACTCGCATCCCAACACGAAGATCTGCCCAGAGAGCAGATCGGCTGCAAGTTGCCATCGTCCCTGGAAGTAATCATCCAATGGGCCGAATTGGAAGAACTCAGGCACTAGTCCCCCGTAGCCGTCAGTGGGTGAAAAGCCTTGCTGGCGCTCAAATTCGGATACGATCTCGATGAACCGTCGCCTGTCAACGACGGCGACTACGCTCAAGGCCATTTGTGCCGGCGGATTCAGCGGCTCAACCTCGAAGGAAAGCGAGTTGATGGGCATGATTCGGCAATGGTTTTAATGCGAGTGCCGCGGGACGACTTCCCGCAGATCCCCGTAGGTCACAGCGAACTCCAGGCACGCCCCGGTATCGAGCTGCCCCACATGGGCGCGGTAAAGTTCCTGCCAGGGGGAATCGTTCTTCAGCTTCACTGGCGGCAGGGCTTTTCTGCGTTCCGCAATCTCTTCGTCGCTGACCAGAAGATCCACGCGGCGATTCTTGAGATCGACCTTCACCAAGTCGCCCGTTCGCAGAATAGCGAGGTTTCCGCCGGCGGCTGATTCCGGCACTGTGTGGAGGATCGATGGGCTGTCCGAAGTGCCGCTCTGGCGTCCATCGCCCATGCAGGGGAGCATGCGCATGCCACTGCGGACCAGCGCGCCCGGCGGCGTCATGTTCACTACTTCCGACGAACCCGGATAGCCCAGCGGGCCGGTGCCGCGGACCACCAGCATGCAGTGCTCGTCGATGTTGAGGGTGGGATCTTCGATGTGTTTGCGGTAATCCTCCGGGCCTTCGAATACGATCACGCGCGAGGTGAAACATTCTTCCGAACCGGGAGTGGAGAGGAAGCGTCGGCGGAAGTCGTCGCTCACGACTGAGGTCTTGATCAGCGCCGAGGTGAAAAGATTGCCGCTCAGCACCATGAAGCCGCCTTGCTTCTTTAGTGGATTCGCGTAGGGTCGGATGATGTTCTCGTCCAGGATTTTCACATCGCGGCAGTTTTCGCCGACGGTGCGTCCGTTGGCAGTGATGGCGTCCTCATGCAATCGTCCCGCGCGCACGAGTTCGCCCATGATGGCAGGAACGCCGCCCGCGCGATGGAAGCCCTGGCCGAGATGTTCGCCGGCGGGCTGGACGTTGGCGAGAAGGGGAACATCGTGGCCGATGGTTTCGAAATCCTTGACGTTCACGTCGACTCCCATGTGGCGCGCGATGGCGGTGATATGCGGCGCGCAGTTCGTGGAACCGCCGATGGCTGAGTTGACCACGATGGCGTTTTCGAAGGCCTTCCTTGTGAGGATCTTTTTCGGGGTGAGATCTTCGCGCACCATTTCGACAATGCGTCGGCCGGTTTCGTAGGCCATACGAGAGCGGGCGCCATCGGGGGCGGGAATTGCCGCGCAACCGGGGAGCGACATGCCGAGCGCTTCGGCCACGGAGTTCATGGAAAGAGCGGTGCCCATGGTGTTGCAGTGGCCGGGGCCGGGCGAAGACTGGCAGGTGATTTCGATGAGTTCATCGTCAGTGATCTGGCCTGCCGCGCGCAGACGGCGGGCTTCCCAAAGGGCCATGCCGGAGCCTGCGAGCTTGCCGTTGTAATAGCTATCGATCATGGGTCCGCCGGAGAGAACAATGGCGGGGAGATTGACAGAGGCCGCGGCCATCAGGCTTGCGGGCGTGGTTTTGTCGCAAGCTGTGGTGAGCACGACGCCATCGAACGGGTAGCCGCAGAGGACTTCTACGAGGCCGAGGTAGGCGAGATTGCGATCGAGCGCGGCGGTGGGTCGACGGCAGCTCTCCTGCATGGGATGGAGGGGGAATTCGATCGGGATGCCGCCGGCGTCGCGAATGCCGTCTTTGACGCGGGCCGCGAGTGAGAGGTGGATCCGGTTGCAGGGAGTGAGTTCGCTGCCGGATTGCGAGATGCCAATGATGGGGCGGCCGGACTGGAGTTCCTTCCGGGTGAGGCCCCAGATCATGTAGCGATCGATGTAGATGGCGGTTTCGCCGGGTTCGGCCGGATCGTTAAACCAGATTTCACTGCGAAGGCGATGGGGGGTGTCGGTGCTCAAGGGAGTTTTCCGATTTCAGTTTATCGCTGCATGGGATTTTTTCCGGGCGCACGAATGGAAAACGCTCGCCAGCTTTGGCGCGGCGAATGAAGGCGCGGCTTCCCCCGCGGGCCGAATGAAACGCGCCGCCTGCCGACTGCGTTCCCAGAGGCTCATCTGAGCCCCCTTCTGGAGAATCAGGCATATATGGGTTCTCCTCGAACTCGGCCCGACCGCCGACATGCCGGATGGAACGAGGTTGTGAAGTCCTCGGGCGTTTCCGTGCCGCTCCTTCGCAGTCGCGGTTCGGTAGCGTTGGAGTGGCTCCACATGGCCTCTCTGGAAATGCAAAAGCTGCAGCGAGCCGCCTTTCGGCGGTGCCGCAGAAATAAAGGTAACGGGGGCCTGCTGCTTCGCAAGCCAGATATCTGCGCTCAACTGGAATCCCGAAAAGAAGGCGGTACCGCTATCAGGGATGCGAAGGACGCCGGCCAGTTGCCAGGCTATCCCTGAAGGATTTCATTACTGTCTGAATCCTTCATAAGAGAACTGTAGCGTAACTTAACGTTATCGGAAAGGCATGGAGTACCAGAACCACGTTCCCGCGCGCACTCTATACTGGCCTTATGTCCTTCCAGCTGGCCGTCAATTACAGTCCTCAGGGCGACCAGAAGGCTGCCATCGCGGAACTGGCGCGCGGAATCGAAGACGGCGAGAAACATCAGGTGCTGCTGGGAGTCACGGGTTCGGGCAAGACGTTCACGATGGCCAAGATCATCGAGCAACTGGATCGACCGGCGCTGGTACTGGCGCATAACAAGACTCTTGCGGCGCAGCTCTATCACGAGTTCAAGACGTTCTTTCCTTCGAATGCCGTTGAGTATTTCGTCAGCTACTACGATTACTATCAGCCGGAAGCCTTCATCCCTTCGAGTGGCGTTTACATCGAGAAAGAAGCCACGATCAACGAAGAACTGGACCGGCTGCGTCTTTCGGCTACGCGATCGTTATTCGAGCGGCGGGACTGCGTGATTGTTTCGAGCGTGAGTTGCATCTACGGCCTCGGTTCGCCCGAGGCTTATTACGGGATGCTGCTGATGCTGGAAAAAGGCCAGCAGATCACGCGCAAGGAGATTCTTGCGAAGCTGGTGGAGATTCTGTACGACCGCAACGATATGGATTTCCGGCGCGGGGCTTTTCGCGTGCGCGGGGACGTGATCGAGATTTATCCGACTTACGAAGAGTCCGCTTACCGGATTGAGATGTGGGGCGATGAAGTGGAAAATCTTTCGCGTATCGAGCCGCTGACGGGCGAGGTATTGCAGACCTATCATCGGCTGCCGATTTATCCGAAGACGCACTACGTGATGTCGCGGTTGACGAAGGACGCCGCGATCGAGTCAATCAAAGCGGAGTTGGAAGCATGGCGTCCACAACTGGAGCGGCAGGGGAAGCTGGTGGAGGCGCAGAGGCTGCACCAGCGCACGATGTTCGATCTCGAAATGATCAAGGAGATCGGTTACTGCCACGGGATCGAAAATTATTCCCGGCATTTTTCGGGACGTTTGCCCGGGGAGGCGCCGCCCACGCTGCTCGACTACCTGCCACACGATTCGCTGATGTTTCTCGATGAAAGCCACCAGACGATACCGCAGTTGCACGGCATGTACCACGGGGACCGTTCGCGCAAGGAAGTGCTGGTGGCGCATGGGTTCCGCATGCCCAGCGCGCTGGACAACCGTCCGCTGACGTTCGAAGAGTTCGAGCACCGCGTGAATCAGATCGTGTACGTTTCCGCGACTCCGGGGCCGTATGAGCTGACGAAATCGCAGGGCGTGGTGGTGGAGCAAATCATCCGGCCCACGGGGCTGCTGGATCCGGAAGTAGAGATTCGGCCGATTCGCGGGCAGGTGGACGATTTGCTGCATGAGATCCGACTGCGCGCGTCGAAGAATCAGCGCGTGCTGGTCACTACTCTCACCAAACGCATGGCGGAAGACCTTTCGGAATACTATGCCGAGGCGGGGGTAAAGTGCAACTATCTGCATTCCGAAGTCAGCACGCTGGACCGGATCAAGATTTTGCGGGATCTGCGGCGGGGCGAGTTCGATGTTTTGATCGGCATTAATCTGCTGAGGGAAGGTCTGGATCTGCCGGAGGTTTCGCTGGTGGCGATTCTGGATGCTGATAAAGAAGGCTTCCTGCGCTCGACGGGTTCGCTGATTCAGACGATGGGCCGCGCAGCACGTCACCTGGAGGGCCGGGCGATACTCTATGCGGACGTGATGACGGATTCGATGAAGCGCGCCCTTGAGGAAACGAATCGCCGCCGCACGACGCAGAAGAATTACAACGAAGAACATAACATTACGCCGCAATCGATCATCAAGCCCATCGACATGATGCTGATCGCCATTGCGGAAGGCGATTATGTGACGGTGCCGGATGAGACGGAAGCGGATGCCGATCTGCCGCCGGCCGAGCGCGAAAAGCTGATTGAAGAGCTGGAGCGGGGTATGCGGGAAGCGGCGCGCAAGTTCGAATTCGAGCAGGCCGCGCAACTGCGCGATAGAATCAAACAACTTCGGACAAAAGACGTTGCGGGCATCGGAATCCCAGGCTGAATACGGTGTAGTTGGCGGAGGCGCTCTGAGCAAGAGTCTCATCGCAGGACTGCCGGCCAAGAGGCGGCAGATCGGGCCGGTGGTGGGCGCGTCGTATCGCGTGGCCAGCATTATGTCCAACAGGCTGCGGGCGGGACATCCCGCCCGGGCACTTGAGGAACTGGGCGCGGTTCGCGTGATTCTGTTTCACGCACCCTCGGAGCAGGTTCGGGGGATGGCGGAGATGCTGGAAACCGCCGATATCGACTGGAAGGACAAACCTCTGATTTTCTGCGACAGCGAAGTTCCTGTGGCGATCATGGACCGCTTCCGCGCGCTTGGCGCAAGCACGGCAGTGGCTCGCCAGTTCGGCATTCCGGGGACGATCATGCTGGAGGGAGCGCCGATAGCGCTTGCCTGCGCGCATCGGCTCGCCTCGCAACTGAAGCTGCGCGCGGTGGAAATTGCTTTCGGCACCGGCTTCGTCTTCGCAGCCGCTCACACTTTGGCAACAGTGGCAATCACGCCTTTGATCAATCGCGTGGCCGATATGCTGAGGGCTTCGGGATTGCGCGACACAGACGCTGTCCGGATTGCCGTCGCTCTGTTTGAACGGACCATTCAGGACTACGGCCATTCGGGAAAGCAGAGCTGGACGTGGCATAGAAGTGAGCCCGCCGCCGAGCAGATCGAGGCGGAGATCGCCAGTGTAAACGCTCCGTTTCAGGGGCTTTTCCGCGAACTGATTCTGGCCGGCTTCGAGGATTTCGATAAGCATCCGAAGGTGGCGGGGGAACTGCGGCGTGCCGCTGTCAGAGTTCTCGCCGCGGGGGAACCGGGATGACTGCAAGCGACGCGATGGCCGTACTTCAACTGGGCCTTGTGGCCCTGAGTTCCGTGTTCTTTCTGGTGGATCCGATCGCGACCATCCCCGTCTTTCTGCACATGACGTCGAATGCGGGGGCGAGGGAAAGGTCGCGAATGGCGGCGAGCGCGGCCCTGACCTGCTTCTTTGTGCTGGTGGGGTTTTCGGTGGCGGGGACTTTGTTGTTTCGATTGCTTGGGATCACGTTGCCTGCGTTCCAGACTGCGGGCGGGATCATCCTGCTGCTGGTGGGCCTGGACATGGTGCAGGCGCGGCGCTCGGGCACGAAGGAAGTGCCGGGCGAGGCGGAGGAGGCGGTGATCAAGAGCGACGCGGGGATCGTTCCCCTGGGAATGCCGATGCTGGCCGGACCGGGCGCAATCTCGAATGTGGTGGTGTTGATCGGCCACGCATCGCACTGGTGGGAGAAGGCGACCGTCTATGGGGCGATCGCGATCACTGCGCTGGCGTGCTATTTCGTACTGGCGGGCGCGGGCCGGGTGAGACAGCACATGAGCGAAACGGCGATTCACATCGTGACGCGCCTCATGGGGATGCTGATCACGGCGCTGGCCGTACAGTTCATCGCTACCGGGGTAAAGGCTCTGGGGCTGGTGCCGGGCCTTTGAACCGGATGTAGCGGGGAGCACGGGCCGCCGAAACGCAACAGCCCGGCCGGTTTGGGTAAACCGGTCGGGCCTGGGATTTCACGCACTTCAAAAGCCGGCGCCGGCAGCGCATCCGATGAACTTCAGCCTGCGTGCTGAGGTCTGTACTCGCTCACAATCTGCTCCATCTGGTCTTTCAGCTGAAGCTTGAGTTTTTTCAGACGATGCTCCTCGATCTCCTCATCGGCGGACAGCGCCGGTTTGCTTTCCAGCTTTTCCACGAGAGCGTCATACTCGTGGTGCCGGTTCATGAGGCTACGAAAGGTTTCATTCGTCTGCATCAGATGCGCTTTGAGTTCTTCCTGAATTGCCTTGTCCATTCTGGCATCTCTCCTTAGAGTGGAGTTGCCTCGCCGAGTCCTTTTCAGGACAACTGTCGGGGTTTCGAGACCCGGCGGGTAGCTTCACTTCATGCTTGAAGTGCGGCGGAATTCTCCGCCGTCTAACTGGACTTTATCACGGTCTCTTTTGCATGACAATAGCGTTTACCGTTCCCTGGGCGTAATAACCCTTGCGGAGTCCCGCACGCACCCAGCCGTGGTGCTCATAGAGCGCGATAGCAGCGTGATTTGGTTCGGCAACTTCCAGGAACAATTCGCCCTTCGCTTCTGTTTCGAGCGCCCTGAGCAGCGCCGAAGCGATACCGCGCCGGCGGAATGCGGGATCGACGGCCAGGTTCAGGAGTTCGGCCTCTCCCGGGGACGATTGCCGCCATGCGCAGAAACCGGCCGGCCCTTCGAGGCAAGCCAGGAGCAGACGAAACCCGGAATAATCGCCGACGGGCCATTGCGCGGCTTCGGGCGAGGTTTGCTGAATTCGGGCGATTGCGGGGTAATCGCGCTCAGTGGCGTTGCGGACGGTGATGGCGGGGTTCGAAACGGGAAATTACCATTGCACCACGTGAAGCGCGCGAAGTCCTCATGCTGTGATGGTAAGAGGCTATGATTTTCATTCGCAGCGTCGCGGCCGGTTTGCTGGGAACGGCGGGACTCATCATCCTGGCAGCGGCCCCGCCACCGGCGGACAGCGCTCACCAGAAGGTGGCCCGCATTGAAGCCGCCACGCTTCCGGCGGGAACCCGGGTTGAGTTTTCCGCAGCCGAACTCGTGGCATGGGCTACCGACGAGGCACGAATCTACGCTCCCGGCGCGGCGCGCGATATCAGGCTGCAACTCGGGGCCGGCAGTGCGACCGGCTCGGTGACGATCGATTTCCTGAAGCTCCGGCAGGCTGCCACGCACGAGGATCCGGGCTGGCTCATGCGGAATCTGTTTGCGGGCGAGCGCCAGGTGGTGGTCCGGGCGCGGTTCGACTCGCGCAATCGCCGGGCGCGCGTGGATGTGGATCGGGTGGAGGTTTCCGGGGTTCCGATCGAAGGCGCGACGCTGGAGTTTCTGGTCCAGAACTGGCTGCGGCCGACGTTCCCGGATGTGAAGATCGACGAGTGGTTCGATCTGGGCTTCCGCATGGACCGTTTCACGGTGGCGCCCACCGGGGTTTCGGTGTTTATCGGAAAGTAGCGTTTGGCAGGAGTCCTGGCGCGAGACCCGAAGCCCCGTGTGAGAGGGCCGCCAGATCATGCTGCATCGGCTCGGCGCTGCTCACCATCGGGGTGGAACTGATTCGTTCCCATGCGTCGCGGATCGTATCCGCAAGATTCGCGAAGACGGCCACGATTGCCGGGTCGAAATGCTTCCCGCTTTCGCGGAGAAGCATGTCCATTGTTTCGTAGTGCGGGACGGCGGCCTTATAGCAACGTTGTGAACGAATCGCGTCGTAACAATCGGCCAGCGCCAGGATTCGCGCCGAGAGCGGGATATTTTCTCCCGAGAGGCCCTGGGGATATCCGGTTCCGTTCCAGCGCTCGTGGTGCGATTGGGCGATCTCAATACCCATCCCGATGAAGTCGTTTTCCGGGTATCTGGCGTGAACCGCCCGGAGAGTTTCAGCTCCCAGCGTGGCGTGAGTTTTCATGATGGCGAACTCTTCCTGTGACAGCGGTCCGGGCGTGAGTAAGATCCGATCGGGAATCGCAACTTTGCCGATATCGTGAAGCGGGCTTGCCTGGGCGATATTTATGATCCAACGGGCGTCTACGATCGCCTGGTATTTCGGATCGTCGCGCAGGCCGGATGCCAGAAGCCGGCAAAGAGCCTGAACCCGCTCGAGGTGCTTGCCTGCCGCGTCATCCCGGGCTTCGGCCAGCTTGGCGAGGGCGAAGATGGTCTCCATGTGCGCATCGGCGGTTTTCTTTTCCTGTATCCGGACCATCTCGTGCAGTCGCCCGTTGTCGGCCTCCACCTGCTGCTGATACTGCCAGAGACGCACATGTGTGTCCACGCGGGCCTTGACCTCCGCGACTTCGAACGGTTTGGAGATGTAATCGACAGCACCGCATTCAAAGCCTCCGATAAGGGCTTCTTTGCCATTCAGGGCGCTGAGGAAGATTACGGGTATGCCGCAGAACAGAGAATCCGATTTGAGGCGTTTGCAGACTTCATAACCCGACATTTCCGGCATGTTGATGTCCAGCAGAATCAGATCCGGCATGGTCGCGGGGATGGCGGCGAGGGCCATTCTGCCGCGGGGAAAAGACCGCACTTCGTACCCCCATGGCTGAAGGACATCCT
>Ga0302319_10020444_pt1 | contig 11977 bp, 13 predicted proteins | sample Bog_T0_2_FD_203319 | JGI IMG/M metagenome (GOLD analysis project Ga0302319, IMG submission 203319) | Peat permafrost microbial communities from Stordalen Mire near Abisko, Sweden - Bog_T0_2 | ecosystem: Environmental > Terrestrial > Soil > Wetlands > Peat | place: Sweden: Abisko, Stordalen Mire...
CTGACACCCAAAAGCACATAGGTTTGCTTGATGACCGCGGCTTGTCCGGCGGTGAGTGGTATGGTTCCAGTGAGCTTATCTAGCGCGGAGGGTTGTTGCTGATATCCGTTCATGTGTTTTCTCTTTCCTAAGCATATGACGTTTCGTATGGTGAAATCGTGTCAATGCGTTCGTTTCGATTAGTAATGTGTTGGTTCGCGCTGGCTGCTACGCTGGCGGCGCTTGACCCGGCGAAGGCGCTGACCAGTTACCAACGCCAGACCTGGCAAACCGAAAGCGGCCTGCCGCAAAACACCGTGCACGCCATAGTACAAACGCACGACGGCTATATGTGGCTAGCTACGGAGGGCGGTTTGGTGCGCTTTGACGGCGTGAGGTTTACTGTATTTGATTCGCAAAATACGCCGCAATTGCGCAGCAACAACATCCGCGCGCTTTGGGAAGACAATAAGCAGGCGTTGTGGGTGGGCACGGCAGATGGGGTGACGGTGTTCCGCGCGGGCGAAACCGCGGTCTATACGCGCGATCAAGGGCTGCCCAACAACAGTGTGTGGTCTATTTACGACGACCGGGCTGGACGCCTGCTGGTTTCCACCGCCGGTGGTTTGGCGGAATACCGCAACGGCCGTTTTGAAGTGCGCCCAGCGAGGCCAAGCGAGGACAAGTCAGGCGAGGAAAACAACGGCGGCGTCACACTGCGCGATGCCCAAGGCGCGTTTTGGAAAGCGAACCGGGGAGTCACCCGAGTTTTCAACGGCAAAGAGGAGAGTCTTCCGCTCAATGACCCGTTGGCAAATGACACGATTCTGTGCATTTTTCAAGACCGTGAAGGGGATATGTGGTTCGGCAGCGAGTCTAGCGGCGTGACGGTCTTGCGCGATCCAAAAATCACCACGTACACAACCAAAGAAGGTTTGACCGACGACCTTGTCCGCTGTGTTTATCAAGATCGCCGAGGCGCCATGTGGTTTGGAACGAACGGCGGGCTCACTAGAATGGAGGGCGGCAAGCTGTCGCGTCTGACTGTCGCAAATGGTTTATCAAGCGATCTCATTTTCGCGCTGGGTGAAACGGTGGGCGGGGATTTGCTCGTCGGTACCCAGGATGGCTTGAACGTGCTGCACGAAGGGAAGGTGGCCCAGCTCACGACGGCAGACGGCTTGGCCGACGACTTAGTGAGATCCTTGCACACGGACGCCGATGGAGCAGTTTGGATCGGCACCAGGCGCGGACTGACTGAGTGGAAAGACGGGAAGTTCCACACCTATACCGAGGCGGACGGACTGGCGAGTGACTTTGTGGGTGCAGTTACGCGCGATAGAGAAGGTGCTCTGTGGGTAGGAACTCTGCGAGGGCTGACTGGAATCAAGGATGGCCGCTTCAAAACATTTTCCGGCCGCGACGGCTTGGCCAGCAACGTTGTGACTGCGCTGTGTGAGGATGCCGGAGGTGTATTGTGGATTGGCACGCAAGATGGCGGATTGCACCGGCTAGAAAAGGGCAAGATCTCTCACTATGCCGCGAAGCTCGGCTTACCTGGGTCGATCTACGCGATTGTGGAAGAGCAAGGCTTTTTGTGGCTCACGGCGAAAAACGGGATTTTTCGGGTCTCCAAAGCTGAATTGCAGGCTGGCGTCCCCCTGACGCTGGCGCAATACGGCACCGCGGACGGCATGCGTGTGAATGAATGCAGCGAAGGCGGCCACCCTTCGGCGTGGCGCGCGCAAGACGGCTCTTTGTGGTTTGCCACGTTGCGCGGCGTTTCAAGCATTGATAGCCGCACCGCGACGGCCTACGGCATTCCTCCGCCGGTGGCGATTGAGTCTCTGGCGGTGGACGATCAAGCGATGAATTTGAAACTGGCCAAAGACATCCCGCCGGGACACGACCGGCTTTCGTTTGAATACACGGGCATCAGTTTTGTGTCTCCGCAACGTGTGCGCTTTCGTTACCGTTTGGAAGGGTTTGACCACGATTGGGTGGAAGCAGGCGTCCGGCGCACGGCCTATTACACCAGCTTGCCGCCCGCTGAATACCGCTTTCGAGTAACAGCGCGCGCCAATGACGGCGTCTGGAATAAAGATGAGGCGGCGGTGACGTTTCGGCTGTTGCCGCGCTTCTATCAGACCTATTGGTTCTATTTGCTCATAGCCACCGGGCTCGCTTTGACGGTCTACGCGTTCTACCGCTGGCGTGTCAGTCAGGTGGAAGCGCAATTCAATGCGGTGTTGGCGGAAAGAAACCGCATCGCGCGCGAAATTCATGACACGCTGGCGCAGGGATTCGTTGCCGTTTCTCTGCAATTGGAGTTACTCGGACGCAAGCTGGACAATGCGCCCGATGGTGTCAGAGAGCTAGTGAGGCAGGCACGAGGAATGGTGCAGAGTGGTCTAGAAGAAGCTAGGCGCTCGATTTGGGAGTTGCGCTCGCAAGGCGAGGAGGCTCCCGATTTTCGTGCGCGTTTCTCGAAGATGGCGTCCGAGGTGACTCAGCGCTCGGGAGTCAAGGTTCAGTTCCAGGTTCTCGGAACCTATCGGGCACTCCCTGAAAACATCGAGAACGAATTGCTGAAGATAGGGCAGGAAGCAGTCACCAATGTGGTTCGCCACGCGCACGCGAGCCAGGTAAAGATCGACTTGGCTTATGACGGCAAGAAGGTGCGCATGACCATCTTGGACGATGGGCGCGGCTTCGAAGGCGCGGTAGATTCTTCCGGCCCGGAAGGGCATTTCGGCCTGCGCGGCATGCGCGAACGCGCCGCCCAGATTGGCGCCGAATTGCGCGTGAAGAGCCGGTTAGGCGAAGGCACCGAGGTCGATATTGAGAAGATAGTGCCATGAGCGCCCCGATTAAACTCCTAGTGGTAGAAGACCACCATATTGTGCGCCAGGGTCTGATCGCGCTGCTGAATACCGTAGCGGACATGCAAGTGGTGGCGGAAGCGTCCGACGGGAAAATCGGCGTCGACTTGTTTCGCCGGCATCGGCCGGATATCACGCTGATGGATTTGCGTTTGCCGGGTATGGGTGGAGCGGAGGCAGTGGCAACGATTCGCGCGGAGTTTCCGGAAGCGCGTATCATCGTTCTCACAACGTTTGATGGCGATGAAGACATCTATCGGGCGTTGCAGGCCGGTGCGCGCGGCTATCTGCTCAAAGGCATGTTCGGCGATGAATTGCTGGACGCGATTCGCGCGGTGCATGCAGGTAAAACGCGCATTCCTCCCGTGGTGGCTGAACGGCTGGCCGGCAGAATGAGCGGGCATGAACTAACCGGGCGCGAGATGGCTGTTCTAGAGCTTATCGTTCGCGGGCAGAGCAATAAAGAAATTGGTGCAAGTTTGTCCATCACCGAAGCCACCGTAAAAACCCACATCAACAGCATGTTGAGCAAGCTGGGCGTCACCGACCGCACGCAGGCCGCCACAACCGCGATTCAACGAGGGCTGGTTCATTTAAAGTAGCCTAGTATGCAGATTCTTTTGAGGCTTGTTTTGTTCGCCGCCTTTGCCGCGGTGGTTCCTGTCAGGGCGGCTTGGCGACCGGCCACCGAGACCGAGTTAAAGGCCCTGATTCCGGCGCGTGCGCCGGTGGAGAAGGAACGCATTGAAACGGAATTTCGCACGGCTTCCGGCATTGTAAATGGTAAAGGCAGATTTATCGCGGGTGTGGTGCTGATTACCGCGGGCTATGCGGCCGAAGGAAAATATTCGAATTTTCTGATTGTCCAAAGCCCCGTGAAGATCGGCGACATCGCTTTGAATGCCGGCGAATATGTATTCGGCTGGCGGCGCAAAGACGACGATTCACTGGAAGTGAAGTTGTATGACGCCCATTCAGGCGATTTTTTGGGCAACGTCGCCGCGAAACGAATGAGCCGCACGGGGAGAATCGAATCGTTCCGCATATCGCCGCCGGCGGAGAAGCCGTTGATTGAGATCGGGCGCTTCGCCATGAGCTATACGCTGGGCGAATAGATCTCAACCTGTTTCCATTTTGCGCAAAAAGTCGGCCAAAGTCTTTCCTGTTTCAGCGCGAAAAACTTCATCGGTAACTGACAGGCTGCGGCAGCGGTCGAGCCGGAAGTTTCTAAAATCTTTTTTCGATTCGCACCAGGCGGTCAACGTCCAAGCAGTTCCCCAGAAGTTGAGCGCCAACGGCCGCACGGTTCGCTCGGAAGCTCTCTCAGCCACGTCGGAGTAGATCAGCGTGAGTTTGTGCTGCTTCAGAATTGCGCCGCGAACTAATTCCAGAGTTTCGCCCGTCTTGGGATCAAGGTGAAAGCCGGGCGCAAACAAACGCGTGTCCTCGATCTCACGCAAGCGCGAAGACGGCAGCGCCATGGCGATCTTTTCAATCGCCGAGCGGCCGGCTTTGGCAAGCGCTGGACCGCCCCAACTCTCAACAATGCGCGCACCAGTGACGAGCGCCTCGACCTCATCAAGGGTGAACATCAGCGGTGGCACCTCGAAGCCCTTCAGAATGCGATAACCAAACCCCGCTTCGCCCTCAATCGGAACTCCCGAACGGGAAAGGTCACTGATATCCCGATAGATCGTCCGGTCCGAAACCTCCAGCCACTCGGCAAGTTGGGCGGCGGTAGTCAGCCGCCGCCCGCGCAGATGTTGAACAATTTGAAAAAGCCTGTCGGCCCGCCGCATTCAAGTCGCCCGCGCTAACTACGCGCGTACGTTGTCGATAAACTTGTGCAACCGTTCCAGCCCGCGCTCGAGTTCCGTCATGGATGTAGCATACGAGATCCGCACATGTTCGTTCGTGCCAAACGCCTCACCCGGCACCACGGCCACGCCCGCCGTTGTCAAAAGCTGGTTCGCGAAATCGAGCGAGTTCTTCACCTTGCCGCCCTTGAACGCCACGCTGATATTCGGATATGCGTAAAAAGCGCCCTTGGGCATCACAATCGAAACGCCCTCAATCTGCCGCAGCCGGTCAATCACAAAATCACGACGCCGGCGGTATTCGGCCAGCATCAGCGGCACGGAATCCTGTGGCCCGCGCATAGCCTCCACGGCAGCCTTCTGGGCTATCGACGTTGGGTTCGATGTGCTGTGGCTCTGCAGTTTCATCATCGCGCCAATGACCGGCGCCGGCGCCAGCGCGAAGCCGATACGCCAACCCGTCATCGCATAAGTCTTCGAAAGCGAACCGGCCACTACAACGTTTTCCTTCGCGCCCGGTGCGGCCGCAATGGAGAATGGCTCGGCATCGTAGACGAACTTGCAATAGCACTCGTCCGTCATCAGAAAGATGTCGCGTTTTGAAGTGAGCGCATGAATCGCGCGGAATTCTTCCTTCGATAAAACTCCGCCGCTCGGGTTGCTGGGCGAATTAATGATAACCAGCTTCGTTTTCGGCGTCAGATGCTTTTCAATCAGACCCGCGCTGACTTCGAAGCCGGTGCCCTCGTCCGTTTCGACAAACACGCACACGCCGCCCGCGTAATTGACAACATCTTTGTAAGTCACCCAATAAGGCACGGGAATGATCACTTCATCCCCGGGATTGATGAGCGCCTGCATCAGATTGAAGATGGCGTGCTTGCCGCCCACCGTCACCATGCATTCGGTCGCGCCCGAGTAATTCGTGCCGAAATCCAGCTTGTGGCGTTCGCAGATCGCGTCGCGCAGTTCCAGCGTACCGCCGGTGTTGGTGTACTTGGTGAAGTTCGAATCAAGCGCTTTAATCGCGGCCTGCTTGATGTTGGCGGGCGTCGGAAAATCCGGTTCACCGGCGCCAAAGTCGACGATGTCCGCGCCCTCTTTCCGAAGGCGTTCGGCGTCCGCCGCTACCTTCATCGTGGAGGAGACGCTAATGGTGGATATACGTTCTGCGAGTTCTGCGGTTGCTTGCATAAGGCTCCCTCTAATTTACCCTTTCAGGCGGCGCATTACGGCCTCCGGCACGAAATTCGCCGCGTCTCCGCCAAGCGTGATAATCTCCTTCACCATGCGCGAACTGAGGAACGAGCATTCCGCGCTCGCCGGCAGAAACACCGTTTCGGTCTCGGGCCGCATGCGCGAATTCAGGTGCGCCATTTGCAGTTCAATCTCATAATCCGCTATATTGCGAATGCCGCGGATGATCAAGTTGGCATTTCGGCGCGCCGCATAATCGACCAGCAGGCCGTCGAAGCAATCAATCTCCACGTTCGGCAAATGAGCGCTGATTTCCTTCAGCATTTCGGCGCGGTCCGCGATCGTAAACAGCGGCTGCTTCTGAGTGTTTCGCAAAATCGCTACTATGAGGTGGTCGGCCAGCCGCGCAGCTCGTGCAATCAGATCCAGATGCCCATTCGTGGGCGGGTCGAACGAGCCGGGATAAATCGCGACGATGGCCATGGTGAAAACTTGAGTGTAGCGGAGTTGGCGTGAATTCACAAAGCATTTTCGATTCGGGCGAGCCCGGCATTTTCGATGTAAAGACTCATGCGGCGGGTCCTCCCGGCGCGCTGCCAGTGACGGAGGAGATGCTGCTGGAGCAGCCCTCCGGCAATCTGTTCGGCCTCACGCAAAACGCCGGCATGGGCTGGGAGGCGGCGGCCCTCGGCGGCAAGCAAGTACTCATTTTGAGCACTCATGGCGGTGTGCGCGCGCCCGACGGAACGCCTATCGCTCTCGGCTATCACACTGGGCACTGGGAAGTTGGCCTGCTTGTAGCCGAAGCCGCGCGCGAACTCAAAGCTCTCCGTGCCATCCCGTTCGCCGGCGCCTGCACCGATCCCTGCGACGGCCGCACCCAGGGCACCGTCGGTATGTTTGACTCACTGCCCTATCGCAACGATGCCGCCATCGTTCTCCGCCGCTTAATTCGTTCTCTGCCAACCAGACACGCGGTGATCGGTATCGCCACCTGCGATAAAGGATTGCCCGCCATGATGATGGCCCTCGCCGGCATGCATGATCTGCCTTGCGTTCTGGTACCCGGCGGTGTCACGCTCATGCCGGACGAAGGCGAAGATGCCGGCAAGGTGCAAACCATTGGCGCGCGCTTCGCGCACGGAAAAATCACGCTCGAACAAGCCGCGCTCGAAGGCTGCCGCGCCTGCGCGTCGCCTGGAGGTGGTTGCCAATTTCTCGGCACCGCCGCCACCGCGCAAGTGGTTGGCGAAGCTCTAGGCTTGACTCTGCCGCACTCCGCGTTGGCGCCCTCCGGCCAAGCCATCTGGCTCGATATGGCCAAGCGTGCCGCGCGTGCCGCGTTGCAGTTAGTGCAAGCGCGTATCAAAATACGCGACGTCCTCACTGCCGCCGCGCTCGAAAACGCCATGGCCGTGCATGCGGCCTTCGGAGGTTCCACTAACTTGCTGCTGCACGTGCCCGCCATCGCGCATGCCGCAGGATTGAAGCGCCCGACTGTGGAAGACTGGAGCCGCATCAACCGCTCCGTTCCGCGCCTGGTCGATGCACTTCCCAACGGACCGCGCAATCATCCGACTGTTCAGGTGTTTCTGGCCGGAGCCGTGCCGGAAGTGATGCTGCACCTCCGTCGCGCCGGCTTGCTCAACACCAAAGCACTCACTGTCTCGGGTGAAACTCTCGATCAATCGCTCGCTTGGTGGGAGCAATCCGAGCGCCGCGTTCAGTTACGAGCCAAGCTCAAGTCGCTCGATGGTATCGACGCCGGAGACGTCATCATGGCTCCCGCCGAAGCCCGTTCGCGCGGGCTCACCTCCACTGTCTGCTTCCCGAGCGGCAATCTCGCGCCCGAAGGCGCAGTCGTTAAAGCGACCGCCATCGATCCCTCGGTTGTTGATGCCGACGGCATCTACCGCAAGCGCGGTCCGGCCAAAGTTTTTCTGGCCGAGACCGATGCCATCGCCGCCATCAAAGCGGATAAAGTCAAGGAGGGCGACGTGTTGGTCCTCATTTGCCGTGGTCCCCTGGGATCTGGCATGGAAGAGACATACCAAATCACTTCCGCCCTCAAGCATCTACCGTTCGGCAAACATGTGGCCGTCATCACCGATGCCCGCTTCAGCGGGGTTTCCACGGGTGCCTGCATCGGCCACGTATCGCCCGAAGCCCTCGCGCACGGACCCATCGGCAAGTTGCGCGATGGCGATCTCATAGAGATCGTGATTGACCGCAACAAGTTAGAGGGCACCGTGAATTTCGTCGGAGACACTCCCGAGAATTTCGCCGCCAGGCCAATGCGCGATGACCTGCGACCTGATCCGAATTTACCTGAGGACACCCGCCTGTGGGCGGCCCTACAGCACGCGAGCGGCGGTATCTGGGGCGGTTGCGTCTACGACGCGGATGCGATTATCGCGAAATTGGGAAGTAGCAGATAATTCCGAATCGGACCTGGGAGCGTTAAGCGACCCAAATTGGCCGCCGATGCCGCGTGGGGCCAGATTACGGTTTAAGCTAGGAATAGCAAAAGAGAGAAATGCTCACTTCTATAGACTGGGCAAGCTGCCCAATAATCGAACGCGACCCGGAGAAACTGCACGGCGCTCCAACCGTTAGGGGCATTAGAATTACGCCGGATGCGATTGTCGAAAACTTCAACGATCGACTGACTGTCGCTGAAATCCTTGAACAGTTCGGTGGCATAACCCAGGAGGACGTTCTGACGGTTTTGGATCACGCGGCGAAGCAGGGCTTTCTTGCGCATCCCGTTGGATAACAGCACGCCACAAGGTCTTCGCAGATTCCTCAAAGATCACGAAGTCACTTCTTCGACCGACCTGGGATGGGAACGGCTCAAGAATGGCAGGCTCTTGAGTGCCGCGGAAGAAGCAGGTTTTGAGGTTTTTTTGACCGCCGATCAAGGCATCAAGAACGAGCAGAACCTTTCCGGCAGAAAGTTCGCAATAGTCGCGCTCGGCTTCAACCGGTGGTCAATCGTCAAACCTCGGGCACTGGAAATCGCGGAGCATCGAAATGCGGCCAAGCCCGGCACTTTCCAATTCATCGAGTTCCCGGAAGGTCACAAGCGGCGCAACCGCTAACGCGGTCTCAACGCATGTAAACTGCTTCATGGCAACCTAAATCGGCCCACCCCTTTTTCTTTCCTCTTCCCTCTTCTTCCGCTCCTTCTCCTCCGCCGACTCTCCACCCTTGAAATACAAATGCACCGTCACCGTATGCGTCGACGTATCCGTCGTGTAATCCGCATGCGCATCCGCCAGATTGTCGAAAAGGTTCTGTTCCTTCACCCTCTTCAGGAAATACTCCGGATACTCCGGATTAAAAACATGCCCCGGCTTCTCGCCCCAAAGCTTTTCAATCACCGGCTGCGAGGTTATGTCTAATCCTTGAATATCTAACTTGGCGAAGTTATACGGCTCGCCCGCGACCACGTTGTAAGTCACGTTCACCGTCTTTTTCGAATCGTCCACTTGCGTTTCGTTGGTAATATTCGAATCCAGAAGCCCCCGCCGCTTCATGCGGTTCATCAGCTCAATGCGGAAATTATCCATCTGCTCGGCGTTGAAAAGCTGCCCGGGCTTGAAAGTGATGGCCGAGCGCACTTCATCCTCCTCCAGTCCCTTGCCGCGGAAGCGCACCGTGCCGAACTTGAATTGCGGCCCATCCTTAATCTGCACCTTCACCACCACGCCCGAATTCGTCTTCGCCGGCTCCACTTCCACTTTCGGGAAGCTCACCGCCGCATAACCTTTCGCCGCGTAGACCGGCTTGATCGCCCCATCCAGAATCATCTTCAGCCGAACTTCCGACAACGGCACGCCAATCGCCACCTCGTTCACCGCGCGCAAAATCGTGCCGGTATCGATCGCTTCATTCCCACTCACCTCTACTTGTGAAATAGTGGGCGCCGCAACGTTCGGGGTGAACAGCACCGCCAGCTCTTTCGGGTCGTCGTTCGAAATGACCGCGCGCACTTTGGTATTAGGACTCGTTTGCGCAACAAACGCCTCCACCGCGGCCCGGTAACGCTGTAGCGCGCCATCCGTCCCGGGAATCCGGTCCGAGTACAGCTCGATGTGGTCTTTCAAGTAGCTCCGAATCGCTTCCGGATCGCCCAGCCGCTCGAAGCGCATCGGAAAAACTTGCGGATTTTCCACTACCTCGAAGGTCACGTCATAAGCCGGCGGTGCTCCCGGCGTGGTCCGGTAGCCATAAGAAACGCTGTTGAACAACTCCAGATCCTGCAGCTTCTTCCTCGACCGCTCAATCTGTCCTGGACTCACTTTTGTTCCCACCTTCAAGCCTGATGCGGCCGCAATCGCATCGGCTGGATACATGCTATTGCCCTTCACCTGAATGGAATGCAGCGGCCCCGGCGGCGGTTCACGTTTGGCTGTTTGGGCGAAAATGGTGACAGCGAAGCTGGCAAGAAGGGCCGAGCGGACAAGATTGCGCATAGACCTATGTCAATGATACGTTCTACGAGCCGCCTTCGTTTCGCGTCGGGCAAGCCGTTCCGGGTTAGGCAATAATTAGGTGTTGCCCATTGCAGAAACAACATGAGACCATCCGAAGCCCTCACAAACGATCGCGTTGAGCTACGGCAGCTTGTCAGCCGCTACGGACTTTCCAGCCCCCGCGTCTTTGGGTCGGTCTTGACGGGCACAGACACCGAGGAGAGCGATCTCGACCTGTTGGTTGATCCGGCGGATGCCACGACCTTGCTCACGCTTGCCGGCCTCGAGAATGAAGCAGAAGCATTGCTTGGTGTGCGCGTCTCGGTGCTGACACCAGGATTTTTGTCGGCCAAATTTCGCGACCGCGTGCTCCGGCAGGCAGAGCCTCTGTGACGCACCCTGAGCGTCTTGAAGACTACCTGGAACACATGGCCGAGGCCATCGTCCGTGCCACCGAATATCTCCGGCGCAACGACGATCTCCCGGCCTTTCAAAAGGATCTTCACAATCAAGACGCTGTCGTACGCAACATAGAAATTATCGGCGAGGCGGCCAGTCAGATTCAAAGGATGCATCCCGAATTCGTTCAAAACCACCCCGAAATCCCTGGGGAGACATACGTGGCATGCGAAACAAGGTGATTCACGGTTACTTCGACGTGGATTGGAAAGTCGTCTGGACTACTATCAAGGAAGATTTGCCTCGATTGCTGCGCCAAGTTGACGGTCTGCGAAATCGTTGAGCGAGTGCGGAAGCGTCCGGCACACCTCACTGCTCCTATCTGAACTACCGCCACAGGAGGTTTCGGCTTGGCCTCTCTCCCAAAACCCCTGATAAATAAGGCCGAATGCTACACTTGAAGCGAAAATGGCATACGACGTTGTAGTCATTGGCAGTGGCCCTGGGGGCTATTCCGCTGCGGTTCGCGCCGGCCAATATGGTCTGAAAACAGCATTAATTGAGCGCCGGCTCCGTCTCGGCGGCACCTGCCTGCTCGTGGGTTGCATCCCCACCAAAAGTCTCCTCCACTCCGCCGATGTCTGGGATTATTTCAAAAACCCCGAAGCGCAGGGCATCGAATGCGCCGGTGCACGCCTAAACTACGGCCGTATTCTCGAGAAGAAGAACAAAATCGTCGCCAAGCACTCCAAAGGCATCGAGTTCCTGATGCGCAAGAACAAGGTCGACCTCATCAAGGGCAGCGCCCGCCTTCTCGGCGGCGGCCGCATTGAAGTGACCAATGATCAAGGCGTCCAAACCGTGGAATCGAAAAACATCATTCTCGCCACCGGTTCGGAAGCGCGCATGCTCCCTGGCCTTGAACCCGATAACAACCTCCTCCTCACCAACATACAAATTCTTGAGATGACTGAGGTTCCCGCCACACTAGGAATCATAGGGGCTGGTGCGGTGGGTGTCGAATTCGCCTCCATCTTTAGCCGTTTCGGCTCGAAAGTGACGGTTTTGGAAATGCTGCCGCGCGTGGTGCCCGTTGAAGATGAAGAAATCTCCAAGGAACTGGAGAAAAGTTTCAAAAAGGCCGGCATTCGCGTCGAAACCGGCGCGCGTGCCGAAAACGTTACCCGCCAGGCCAATAGCGTAAGCCTCGACGTCACGCTAGCGA
>Ga0302319_10020445_pt1 | contig 11977 bp, 11 predicted proteins | sample Bog_T0_2_FD_203319 | JGI IMG/M metagenome (GOLD analysis project Ga0302319, IMG submission 203319) | Peat permafrost microbial communities from Stordalen Mire near Abisko, Sweden - Bog_T0_2 | ecosystem: Environmental > Terrestrial > Soil > Wetlands > Peat | place: Sweden: Abisko, Stordalen Mire...
CGCAGATTGCGGCGGGGCAGACCGTGCCGTTGGAGCCGGTGCTCGACCGGCTCCGTTTGAGCATTGCGCGGATGCAGGCTGAGGCCGAGGGCGAGAAACCCGACGCGCCTGCGGCCAGAAGCCCAACTCGACGCGCTGATTGCCCATTATGAAGCGCTGGGGCGTGTTGAGGCGTCTATCAATCTCCTCAATGCCCTCGAACGGGCGAAGGCGCGAATCTCGGAGACGCCGGATGCGGGTTTACCCGCGCCGCGTCCCTATCCTGCGCTTGCCAAAGCTGGCCGCCGCTGGGTCGTCGAACACAGCTATTGGATTCCCTGCAGCTTGACGACGCCGCCGGTCATTTCTGGTGTCTTCTATGCGATGGCCGACATTCCCAACCGTCTTTGAGGTTTACCGCGACGCGGTTGCATTCGATTTCCGGGCCTGCGACAGGCCCGGGCCTGAACTTCCTCAACGCTGATTAAGCGTCTTCACGGACCAACAGCGGCGGCGCCCTCGCCGCCGCGCTTTCGTCGCTCCGACAACCCGTCCGATCGTTTTCGTTCGCCGACGAAACCCGCGGCCACAAAGCCCCGGTCGCGCAGGCTGCGGGCAAAATCGCGCGCGTTGAAGATCAGCGTGAGGAGAATCATCAAGCCCGCCGCGGCGGCTGGCAGGCCGGTCGGATGGGCGCAGAGCGAGTCGGGCAGTCGTGGGGTCAGCGCCACGGCTGCGCGGCAGAGGGCCGCGAGCGGCGCCGCGAACAGCCCGGCGAATTCCCAGATCAGCGCCGCGTTCGCGAGCGCGAGAAGCAAGACGAGCAGCGCGAAACCGCGACGCAGGGCCAACACGAGATCGAAAACCTTGATCAGCGCGACGATGAGGGCGCAACCCGCGAGCGCGGCGACGATCAAGTCTCGAGGGAAGGCGAGACTCGCCCATTTTATCGCCGTGTCGAACCTCGTCAGTGCGAACGCCGAGGCCGCTGCGAGCAGCACGACATTCAAATTCAACTCGTCCGGAAACTTGCAACGCAACCACAGATCGTTGAAACGCGCGACGCCGTCGAGCACGAAAGTAACGAGCGCGCCGCCGATGAAGCCGCCGGCATGGGCGAGATGATCGATATTCGAGAATTTCAGCGCCAGCGCGAGGTTGAACGCGAGGTTGACGAACAGGAACGAAGGCGACGCCTGCGGCTTGCGCAGCACCCAGAGCGCGGTGAGGCTGCCCAGCAACCCGAACAGCCCACCCGAAGCGCCCACGCTGACGAAGTGACCCTGATGTCCCCAGTAGGACGCGGCGCCGGCCGCGAGGACGGAGGCGACGTAGATCACCAGGAAATTCGACGATTTCAGCCTCGCCTCGAGGAAAGGGCCGAGCATGGCGAGCGAAATCAGGTTGGTGAGCAGGTGCAGCAGATCGGCGTGCAGCAACGCATAGGCGAAGAAGCGATAGAACTCGCCGCGCGCGACCGCGCCATCATAGAGCGCGCCGTAAGAGAGCAGCACGGGCGTCGGAATATCGCCGGCGGATACGGAACGGAAGCTGAGCGCGAAGGCCGTCACCTCGGCGATGACCAGCGATATGACGACAACGCGCGGCGGCTTGACGAAAACGAAGCGAGAGGCGCGAATCATCCGAGGGCCCGCCGTGGAGAAATGCGGGCTCGATTATCCCAGAAAGCCAAGCGGCGGAAGCGGCTGGCGCCGCGTCCCGAGCGGCGCGAGGGCTTACGGCGCCGCCCCGTCTCTTCCGATTTGTTCCGACCCCCAACCATCCGAATTCATCGGGCGTTTCAACGCAATCCCAGCCTTCTTTGATGATTTCTCGCAATGCGCGTCATGTCGCCGTCTACCATCGGCGCCGCCGACCAGCGCGCTCGGCGACCTCAGCGGATCGCCGCGTCAACGAAGAATAGTCGGGTGGCTTCATCTGCTGGGAACGACATGTCGATTCTGAGTTCTTGAAGGGTGATGTCCTGGGGCAGACCGAAAGTGGTATAGGTGCTGAACAGCTTCAGTCGCGTTCCGGATACTTTCAATTCCAGTGACGCTAAAGGCTCGAGGGGACCTTCATGGCCCAAGATTTCCTGGCGCGAATCGCCGGCCGATTCCTTTTCACATTCATCGAGCAATTTGCAGGATGCGGAACCTGGGTTCGCAACGGCGTCTCTCCGCAATCTTCCAAGGAGCGCCTCGCGCGTCTGCGACCAATTCAATATGCAAGGCCTCAGCCCCTCTCTCGAGAACATGAGCTGCATAAAATTCACGACAGAATTGGCGGAGGTCCTCGGCCCGAGACGGGCGGCTCCGCAGTTGGCGATGAGACCGCTGGCGGCTTGGTTGATCATGACGATGTTCCATGACGCATCCGTCACAATGGCCGGGTAGGGTTCGTGGTGAGCTAGAATCATTTCCAGAGCGGCGCGGGCGCCGCGCATTTCAGTCAAGTCCAAGGGGCGCTCAGGGTAGACGGGGGCATACCCCGCCGATATAAGCAGGTCGTTGCGGGCGCGAAGGGGAAGGTCCAGCCCACCCGCGAGTCTGAGGATCATATCTCGGCTGGGACGCGTCCGCCCCAGTTCGACAAAACTCAAGTGCTTCTGGGAAACGTCAATAGCCAACGCCAAATCGAGTTGGCTCAAACGCCTTCGGGCGCGCCACTCGGTCAGGATCGCGCCGCAGTCGCTCTTCATCCCCCGATCATAGCGGAACTCGCCGATCACACAACTACCTCGAAGGTAGTTGTAGCCTCCTGTGCGGGTTCCTAGTCTCTGCCGCGCTACCCTGCGGTGGCGCGCCTGGCTCAGGAGAGAGCGGATGATCAAACCCAGAATATTGGTTTCCGGCGCCACCGGAAAAACCGGCGCGGCAACGGTCGCGCAGCTCCTGGCAAAGGGCTTTCCGGTGCGGGCGCTCGCGCGACGCCGGGATTCGCGGAGCGAACAGCTACGCAATCTCGGCGCGGAGGTCGTGAGCGGTTCCCTCGAGGATCTGGAGGACCTGAGCGCCGCCATGACCGACGTCAAGCGTGCGTACTTCTGTCCGCCACTGGAGCCGGGAACGCTGCGACGCGCGACATTGTTCGCCGAGTCGGCGCGGGAAGCCAGATTGGAAAGCGTCGTCGCATTGAGCCAATGGCTGGCTGACCCGCAGCATCCTGCGATTCATTCCCGCGAAAAGTGGCTCAGTGACCGCGTATTCCAGTGGACGCCACATCTGAACGTCACCACGATCAATCCGGGTTTTTTCGCCGACAACTATATGGCCGCGCTGGAGCCCATCGCACATTTCGGACTCATGGCGATGCCGCTTGGTCAAGGCCTGAATGCGCCGCCGTCAAATGAAGATGTAGCGCGCGTCGTCGTTGGCGCGCTGATCGATCCGGAGCCGCATATTGGTAAAACCTACCGACCCACAGGGCCGCGTCTGCTTTCGCCCGACGAAATCGCGGGGACAATCGGCAGGGCGCTTCGTCGTGAAGTAAAATATCGCGACGTTCCAATCAATTTGTTCCTGAAAGTCGCCAAGTCGCTTGGAATTTCTGATTTCGTCATCGAGGAACTTTATTGGTTCCTCAAGGAGTATCAACGCAATGCGTTTGGCGTCGGCGCGCCGACCCGAGCGGTGTTCGAGGTGGGCGGCGCCGAGCCGGAGCCGTTCGAACAAACGGTTAGACGCTATGTGGCGCAATCCGGTCTTTCCAAGCGAACAATTGGTTCGCATCTCACGGCCGTCAAAAACCTGATCTCCGGGTTGCTAACTCCGGCGCCTGTTCCGACCTCGATCGCGCGGCGACTGCAACTTCCGGGTCCAAATCATCCCTCGTTTGCCGCTGACAGCGTTCAATGGCGCGCGACGCATTTGGGGAACGCCGTCGGGGTAGATTGAACCCACGAGAGCGAGACACGGCTTTACGGTGTTGCGCCCGGATTTTTCCAGTTGATCCGGTCTCCGAACAATCCGGGATCGACAAGCGCACCGCCGCGATCCCCGACGTTTGCAGCCTCAACCTGACGAAGGATTGTCTTCCAGTAAATTGCGGCTCCGATCAACCCGAATGCAGTCGGACTGAGTCTGATCATGCCAATGCGCCATGGCCTGAAGGCGATGCGCTTCAAACTCTCGCGCTGTTTGAGCGTGTTCCTCAGCCCGCGCCAGCTCCCGCTCGAGCCACAATTCCAGCGGTTCCCCTTGAATTATGCGAGGGACGCCAATCTGTTCGAGAGAGCTTACCACCACTGCTTCCTCCTATTTCTTACACGTTAACTTCAAATTAAGGCTATTTTAGAAGCGTCGTCGCGGCGATCGGCGCCCGGCGAGGTCAATAAACAGTCAGGTTCGGTAAGTCTGAGCGGGCTGCAAATCTTGACTGATCTTCTGCGTCGCTGTCGGGTTTACGGTGACGCGCTCGCCTCATCTGATTCGAACCGGCTCCCGAACCATTGGGACTCCACGGTCGCAGCGCCACAAAGCCGCTCACGCATGAGCCTCGGACTTACGGAAGCGCGCCCGTCTTTTCCGATTTGCGCCGCAACGTGCAATCGATAGGGCGTACCGTAACGGGGAAAGCGTCGGCGGCGAGGCGCCGCCGCTCCGATCGTGTCGGTCGAACGCGGCGCAAACGGGATTCCGCTTTTTGGCGCCCAAAGCCTTGAAATCGGAGAAACGGCGAACGGATTTGACGCGCGCTGGCCGCGGACGCCCGCCTCGGCTAAAACGGGAGCGAGAGGGGCGCCGGCGGCCGTTCCAGCGCCGCTGTCGCTGATAGCGGCGGCCGGGGAGATCGAGGGGAAGGGCATGTGACCGGAAACCGCGCTCGCCGATTTTCCCTTCCTGCGCTTGCGGAATTCCGCAAACGCTTCGCGTTGGCTTGGGGTGCGCGAAGCGCAGATGCGGGATTCTCGGCGCGCGGTTCTGCGGTGGAAACAACCCCTCTCCCCCGACCCCTCTCCCGTCGAATGTTTCGTAAGCGAAACATGGGAGGAAGAGGGGAGGATTTCGAGCGCCGCCTGTTCGCGACCCTCGCTGCGCTCATCGTCGTCTTCGGCCTCGGCCTGCCCGGCGCGTGGTCGGCGTTCCGCCAGTCGCTTCCCGCCCTCGACCTCGCCCCCTCGCGCGAGGGCTCGACGCTGGTGGTCGACCGCGACGGGCGGTTGCTGCGGCCGTTCATTCTGCCCGATGGGCGCTGGCGGCTCCCGGCGCGGCCGGGACAGGTCGACCCCCGTTATTTGCAGATGCTGTTCGCCTATGAAGACGCGCGGTTCTGGGAGCATTCGGGCGTCGACGGCCGGGCGCTCGTGCGCGCGGCGTGGCAATGGGCGACGCGGTTGCACATCGTGTCGGGGGGATCGACGCTGTCGATGCAGGTGGCGCGGCTCATCGAGCCGCGAGAGGAGCGGTCGCTGCTCGCCAAACTCAAACAGATCGCGCGCGCCGAGGAGATCGAACGCCGCGTCGGCAAGGACGGCGTGCTCCAGCGCTATCTGACCAGCGCCCCGTTCGGCGGCAATCTGGAGGGCGTGCGCGCCGCCTCGCTCGCCTATTTCGGCAAGGAGCCGGGCAAGCTGACCCTCGCCGAAGCCGCGCTGCTGGTCGCGCTGCCGCAGGCGCCCGAATGGCGGCGTCCCGACAAATACCCGGAGGCGGCGCGCCGGGCGCGGGCGCTGGTGCTGCAACGGGCCTGGCGTCGCGGCGTGCTCAACGCCGACGAACTGGCGGAGGCGTTGCGCGAGTCGATTCCCACCACGCGCCGCGATTTCCCCGCGCTCGCCGCCCACGCCGCCGAGCAGGCGGTCGCCGCGGAGCCGGGCGCGAGTTCGATCCGCCTGTCGATCGACGCCCGCTTGCAGGCGAAACTCGAGACCCTGGCCAAGGAGAGCGCCGAGCGGCTGGGGCCGAAGCTGTCGGTCGCCGTCGTCGCCATCGACAATTCCAGCGGCGAGGTCCGCGCCCGCGTCGGCGCCGCCGACTATCTCGACGCCTCGCGCGACGGCGCCATCGACATGTCGCGCAGCCCGCGTTCCCCCGGCTCGGCGCTGAAACCTTTCATCTATGCGCTCGCCTTCGAGCAGGGGATCGCCCATCCCGAGACCGTGCTCTACGACCGCCCGGCGCGCTACGGCGCCTGGGCCCCGGAGAATTTCGACCAGGGGTTTCAGGGTACGGTGACCGCGCGCAAGGCGTTGCAGCAATCGCTCAACTTACCCGCCGTCGCCGTGCTCGCCGACGTCGGGCCGGACTCGTTCCTCGCCCGGCTGCACGGCGCGGGCGCGACCATCGCAATGCCGAAGGACGCGCCGGTCGGGCTCGCGGTGGGCCTCGGCGGCTTAGGGATCTCGCTGATCGACCTGACGCGGCTCTATTCGGGCTTTGCGCGCGGCGGCGAGGCCCCCGCGCTCATCGAGCGCCTGGACGGGCCGCCGATGATCGGCGCGCGGCGCGTCACCGATCCTGTCGCCGCCTTCTATATCCAAGACATCCTGCGTGGCGCGCCGCCGCCGCCCAACGCGCTGAGCGGCCGCATCGCCTTCAAGACCGGTACGTCCTATGGCTTCCGCGACGCGCTGGCGGTCGGTTTCGACCGGGGGATGACGATCGGGGTCTGGGTCGGGCGGCCCGACAACGGGCCGACGCCGGGGCTGATCGGCCGACAGGCGGCCGCGCCGATCCTGTTCGAGGCGTTCCAGCGGCTGGGACGCGAGGTCGAGCCGATCCCGGCGCCCAAGGGCGTGCTGCGGGTGGCGCTGAATTCGGAACTGCCGCCGCCGTTGCGCCATCTGCGCCGCGACGCCCAGCGCTCGCCGCATGGACCGACGGCGGCGGTGAAGATCGCCTATCCCCCGGACGGGGCGCGCATCGATCTCGGCTTGGCCGAGGGCGCCCATGCGCGGCTGAGCCTGAAGGCGCTGGGCGGGGCGACGCCGCTCATCTGGTTCGTCAACGGCGAACCCATCGCCGAACGAGACGCAGGCCGGCAGGCCGCCTGGACCCCCGACGGCGCGGGTTTCGCCCGCGTATCGGTGATGGACGCGACGGGCGCGGTGGATTCGGTGCGGATCCGGCTGGAGTGACAGCCGTTCAGCGGTCGTAGCGCTGGAAGAACGTCGCGCCGAGACTGGTGACCGGCGTCTCGCGGGTGTCGGAGAAATAGCGGTTGTCCGAGCCTACGTTGGGGACCGCGCCCGGGAACAGATCGGGCTTGGCGCTCTTTGCGGCGAAGTAATGGACGTGCGCGGGACGCTTCGGCTTTAGCTCATGGGCGACCGACGGCGCCGCGAAAGCGGCGAGGGCCACGGCCGACACGATCAGGCCGGCGATGCGAAACTTCATGCGAATCTCCAAGCGCGAAGCGCCGCGCCGTTTCACTTTGAACGTGATGGGCGCCTAACACAACGTCACGCCGAGCGCGAGAGCTTTCCCGACGCCGACCGAGACATTTCCGCCACAGGGGGAAGCGGCTTTGCGCGGCGCGCGGGTTCGGTGCTAGGAGCCGGGCCTGAAATCACCGTGGAGCGCAACGACCGCATGGTCCCCGCCTCTCTCACCTTCGCCGGCGGCCTGCTGATGGGATTGGCCAGCAGCCTGCATTGCGCGGGCATGTGCGGCGCCATCGCCTCCAGCCTGCTCATCGCCTTCGACCGCGATGCGGGCGCGGCGGCGCGGTTGCGCACGCATTTTTCCGCCCAGGCCGGGCGCGTCCTCGTCTATGTCGCCGCCGGCGCGCTGCTCGGCGGCGCCGGGGCGGCGCTCTACAGTCAGTTCGACCACGCCTCGGCTTACCTCGCGCTGCGCTGGGCCGGCGCCGTCGCGCTAGGCTGGATCGGCCTCTCCGTCGCCGGCTTCGCCCCGTCGTTCGCGGCGATCGACCGCTACACCGCGCCGATCACGATGCGGCTCCACAGGGCGAAATACGCCGCCGGCGCCAGCGACGGCGGCGCCTTCGTCTCCGGCCTGATCTGGGGTTTCCTGCCCTGCGGCATGGTCTACGGCGCGCTGTTCTACGCGATGCTGTCGGGCACGGCGCTCGGCGGGGCTGAAGTGATGGCCGGCTTCGGCCTGGGCACGCTGCCCTCGGTGACGGCCGTGGCGCTGGGCATGGCAGGTTTCCGGCGGCTGGGCCACATCGCGGCGCTGCGCATCGGCGTCGGGCTGACGATCATGGCGCTGGCGGCGGTGAGCGTGGCGATTCCGGCGGCGACGATCGCGGCGCTCTGCGGGTTGCCGATGTGAGGGGCGCGACGGCGTCAGCGCGCCGTTATATCCGTCCGCGTAAAATCGTCACCCTTGAACAACAGCGGTTCGCGACGGACTTTGGCGAGCGCGTAGGCGAAACAGTCGCCGAAATCGAGTTGCGCCGGGTGGCCGCTTCCCTTGCCGAAATCGCGATAGGCGGCGCGCGCGATGTCGGCCTGCTCGCGCGTGACCGGCTCGATTTCGATGTCCGCCTCGGCGATCGCCTCGTCGAGGCGCCGACTGGCGACAGGGTCCCGCGCGCCATCGATCACGATAGCGGCTTCCAGATAGTTTGCCGCCGACACGCGCTTGGCCTCGCGCGGGCCGCTCAAGGCGCGAGCGAAATTCTCGGCCCCGGCTTCGCCGCGCACGACAGCGACGAGAGCTGAAGTGTCGACGATCATTTGGGCAGGCCCCGTTCGTCGTAAAGCAGGTCCCCGTGGTCGACCGAGCGCCACGGCTCTTTCAGGCGCGCCCGGCAATCCGCGCCGATGGCGAGCAGTCTGCGATAGCGGTCTTCATCGAAATCGGAGACCTCATCCAGCCTTGCCAATCGCTCGCGCAACGCCTGCGTGACCGCCTCGGTGAGCGTCTCGCCGGTCTTCGTCGCCAACCGCGCCGCGAGCGCATGGGCTTCGGGGTTCTTGATGTTGAGGGACATTTCTACCTTACCATAGGCATATTTCTACCCTACGGCGCTGTGTGGCAACGGTCAAGCGACGCTTCGCTTTGGCCGTCGGCGAAGGCGCCAGCGCCGAAGCGCTCGGCATGGCGAGTTTTCGGCGGTTGCGCTATATCGCCGCACTGCGCATCGGCGTCGGACTGACGATCACGGCGCTGGCGGCGATGTGCGCGCTGCCGAAGTGAAGATGCCTCTATTCGGACGGCTTTCTGGACGATCGATCATGCCGACTGCCAATCGAACAGATCTCGAACCTGCCGCGCCCGAGTGCGCGCCACAATCTCCGCCAGCCTCCGATTGCGTACAATTGCCGGCGCAGGGGAACGGCGCCGCCGCGGCCCCTGGAGGCGGACCCTCGGCTCGTGAATTGGACATCGTTGCCGTTTTGCAGGCGGGTAGAGAAGAGCGCGAACGCCGTCTCCTCAGCGTGATATCGATTTCGGACGAAGCGATGCTCGAGCAACTCGGCCTGAGCCGGGACGGCGTGGAGACCAAGTGATGGCTTTCGGCTATCGATATCTGCTGGAAACCGAAGAGAACGGCTGGACGCTGGTCCGTTTTCCCGGGATTCCCGAAGCCTTGACAGAGGGCGAGAGCGAAGATCAGGCCCGCGCCCATGCACTCGATTGCCTTCTCGCGGCTCTGGAAGGCTACATAAAGGAGGGCCGGCCCTTGCCGAGAACTGGCGCCGCGCATAGCGGCGCGGATCGCGTCGTGCTGCCGTCGCTCGTCACGGCAAAGCTGGCGGTGTACGAAACTATGCGCGCGCGCCGTTGGTCGAAATCGAAACTCGCTGCGGAACTCGGCATGCCCGAGAACTCGGTGCGCCGATTGCTCGACTTGCGCCATAGCTCGCAGATGTGGATCATCGACGCGGCGATGACAAAGATGAGTGCCGAATTGTCGATCGATCTTCCGAAGGCCGGCTCGAAAGCAAGGGCGGCGTGAGTATTTGTTCCGGCTGGCGAACAATTCGGAATTGGCGGAATCCGTCTGCGATAATTAATGCCGGCTAGAACTTGTCGCAGATGGCCGTCGCGTAGGACGGAGTAGGTTTGGAGCCGAACACCTTTGTGACATGACTTTCCGTGGGCCGCAGCGTGTACTCGTCTTTCAAGCTCAATACAGAGCCGGCGCTGTTGGCGTACCAGCCAAACGTGAAGCATGGCACGGCGAACGAGCACGAGTTCGTGGCCACGAATTCACGGTAGCCAGGGTTCGCGTCAAAATGGAATTTTGTCTCGACTTTAGTGCAATAAGTTGTGCTGGAGTCGCGCTCTGCGATTGGCTGCTTCGAACCGAGACCCACCATGGCTGCGCGAAGCCAATCATAATTGTTGTCGATTTCCGCGCCGAAACTGACCGCGGCGCATGCGCCAAAAAAGAAGGGAATTGTTGATTGCGAAAAGCAGCGGGCGGCCGGCAGCCGAGTTTTCGGTGAAGACCGCGCCCCCTGAGTCGCCGTGGCAAACGGATGCCGCTTTGCTGTCTGTGGTTATCGTCGCCCATCCGTCGCGAATTCGGCTTTTCCTGATTTCGACTTCGCGCGATTTCAGCCGAACGTCCTGCGTGTAGGTCTGCTTGTTGATCGCCGGGTTTGGATCATCCCTCGCGAGAACTCCATAACCGACCGTGGTATAGGGATAGCCCTCTGCGCCGAAACTCACGCCGATGGGAATAGCTCCAGGCGGAAGCGGGCAAGAGAACTTGATTACCCCCATGTCGAAACCGCTCATACCGACACCGGGCGTCCATAGCGGGTTGATTGCCGTTGCTTGCCCACGGCACGGCGCACCGACACTCTTCAATTCACTGGTTGAATAGGCGGCGAATTGTATCTCGTAGTCCTTCGCAGCGATCGTGGGGAAGCTGAGGCAATGGGCTGCCGTGAGGACGATATCAGGGGCTATCAGAACCCCAGCGCACAAGTGTCCCGGAAACTTTATCAGCAATGAGAATTGCGCGGCCTGCTCGGTTTTTGCTACGTAGTGAATGGCGTGTTCGCCGGCACGCGCGGTTCCAAATGTGGCGCTCAGCGAGAACAACGCAGCAAACACGACGCTGCGGCGCCGATGCAGGCGGCACAATCCACGAGATGGCAACTTCAATTTCCCTTCGCCCCTATGCGCGGACGATAGACGGTCCCGTCCTCAGCTATCCATCTTCAATGCCGCAATGAACGCTTCCTGCGGGATCTCGACCTTGCCGAACTGGCGCATGCGCTTCTTGCCGGCTTTCTGCTTATCCAACAGCTTGCGTTTGCGCGAGGCGTCGCCGCCGTAGCACTTGGCGGTCACGTCCTTGCGCAGCGCGCGGATGGTCTCGCGGGCGATGATCTTCGCGCCGATCGCCGCCTGCACGGGGATCTGGAACATGTGCGGGGGTATCAGCTCTTGCAGCTTTTCCACCATGGCGCGCCCGCGCATGTCGGCGCGGTCGCGATGCACCAGCATGGACAGCGCGTCGACCGGTTCGCCGTTGACCAGGATCGACATTTTCACCAGATCGCCCTCGCGATAGTCGGTGAGCGTATAGTCGAACGAGGCGTAGCCTTTGGAAATCGACTTCAAGCGGTCGTAGAAGTCGAACACGACTTCGTTGAGCGGCAGCGCATAGATGACCATCGCGCGCTTGCCGACATAGGACAAGTCGATCTGCTCGCCGCGTCGGTCCTGACAGAGTTTCAGCACCGAGCCCAGATATTCGTCGGGCGTCAGGATCGTCGCCTTGATCCAAGGCTCCTTGATATAGGCGGTCTTCACCGGATCGGGCATGTCGACGGGGTTGTGCAGCTCGATCTCGGTCTTGTCGTTGAGGCCGATCTTGTAGATCACCGACGGCGCGGTCGCGATGAGGTCGAGGTTGAACTCGCGCTCCAACCGCTCCTGGATGATCTCCAGATGCAGCAGCCCAAGGAAGCCGCAGCGGAAGCCGAAGCCGAGCGCGGCAGAGGTCTCCATCTCGTAGGAGAAACTGGCGTCGTTGAGCCGGAGCCGGCCCATGGCGGCGCGTAAAGCCTCGAAGTCGGCGGCGTCGACGGGGAACAGACCGCAGAACACGACGGGTTGCGCCGGCT
>Ga0302319_10020447_pt1 | contig 11977 bp, 10 predicted proteins | sample Bog_T0_2_FD_203319 | JGI IMG/M metagenome (GOLD analysis project Ga0302319, IMG submission 203319) | Peat permafrost microbial communities from Stordalen Mire near Abisko, Sweden - Bog_T0_2 | ecosystem: Environmental > Terrestrial > Soil > Wetlands > Peat | place: Sweden: Abisko, Stordalen Mire...
ACCCGCAAAGATGTTGTGATCGGGCTATCTGCTTCGGGTCGTACGCCCTATGTTGTTGCTGCTGTTGCTTATGCCCGCGCTCGTGGTGCGCATACGGCCGCTGTCACATGTAACCACGACACCCCTTTGGCCGGAGCAGCTGATATCGCAATCGTTGCCGAAGTGGGAGCCGAAGTAATTTCGGGTTCCACACGCATGAAGGCGGGGACTGCACAGAAAATGGTTCTGAACATGATTACCACCGGGGCCATGACGCGGTTGGGATATGTGTACGAAAACCTAATGGTGAACGTGCACATGCAAAACTCGAAGCTGGTGGAGCGCGGCATCAGGATCTTGATGAGCGCCTGTAAAATCGACCGCCCCACTGCGGTTGATACCATCAAGAGCGCAGGACGCAGCGTGCCGGTCGCCCTGGTGATGTTGAAGGCCAAGGTCGACAAGCCAGAAGCAGTTCGGCGCCTCGCCAAGTCGGATGGGAATGTGCGGCTGGCGATTGAGGATAATGTGCTGGAGCTTTAAGTTTTCAGAAATTTCAGATCTATTGCCGCCCAGGATCCCTCTTGGGCGGCTTCGTTTTGTTTATAGCCTGCCGGATTTACACTAGAAGCCTAGGAGTTCCTGCAAATTCATGGATAAGTTTGTCATCCGCGGCGGCAATCCGCTGATCGGTACTGTTCGCATCTCCGGAGCGAAGAATTCTGCGCTGCCCTGCATGGCCGCGGCGATTCTGACTGAGGACGAGGTCACGCTCGAGAATATCCCTCAGGTGCGGGATATTGAGACGGAACGACGATTGCTAGCTTCGATGGGAGCAGAGGTGGAACTGGGTTACGGCCGGGCGCAACATCGCACTACCATCTGCTGCCGCACTCTGTCTGATCCTGTTGCCAAGTACGAGATTGTGAAGACCATGCGCGCCAGTTCCCTGGTGCTGGGGCCGCTGGTGGCGCGAGCAGGAATTGCGCGCGTGGCCATGCCGGGCGGATGCGCGATCGGTGGCAGACCGATCGACCTACACATCAAGGGCCTGGAGATGATGGGTGCGACCATCACCCAGGAGCACGGCTACCTGGAAGCCCGGGCGGATCGGCTCCGAGGCGCACACCTTGTTTTCGACAAGATTACCGTCACTGGGACGGAAGACCTGCTGATGGCCGCCGTGCTGGCTGAGGGCGAAACCCTGATGGAGAACTGCGCCCGCGAACCTGAGGTGACCGACTTGGCTTCCCTGCTTACCGCGATGGGCGCAAAGATTGAAGGCGCGGGCACATCGACCATTCGCGTGCAGGGCGTGAGCAGCCTGCATGGTGCGCGTTATCGCATTAACCCCGACCGGATTGAGGCGGGAACGTTCCTGGTGGCTGGCGCGATCACGTCCGGCGACCTGATTGTGGCCAACTGCAATGCGGATCACCTGCGCGCCGTGATTGCAAAGTTGGAAGAGGCTGGGGCGAGGATAAACATTCTCGGCCCCGACACGGTCCGAGTGCGTTCAGATGGGCCGCTCCGCGCAGCCGATGTTTCCACCGAAGAATATCCGGGGTTCCCTACCGACATGCAGGCGCAATACATGGCGCTGGCGACGCAGTCGGATGGTGTGAGCACGATCAAGGAGAACATTTTCGAGAACCGCTTCATGCACGTCCAGGAACTGGTCCGAATGGGAGCGAATATCAAGGTGGAAGGCAGTGTTGCGACGGTTCGGGGCGCGGCGAAGCTTTCTGCGGCGGCTGTCATGTGCTCCGATCTTCGCGCTTCCGCGTCGCTGGTCTTGGCGGCACTGGTGGCAGACGGCGAATCCATTCTTGACCGGGTTTACCACATGGATCGCGGATATGAGCGCTTCGAGGAGAAGCTGCGGGGTGTGGGTGCGCAGATTCGGCGGATGGGGAATATTTTCAATCCGAGGGAAGGAGAATCGGCCGCGGACTGATCGGAAAGCCAGCTAATGCCTTTAGCGCCAGCTTACGGCCAGATGCCAGCGGTGTTTCCTTTGTGCAGTCTTCTCCAGCACACTTTCGTACTCTCGCAACTCGATCAGAACCGGGTTTGTCTCTGATCCAAGCGCAGCAGGCGAATCGACTAGACACAGGATGAGGGCTCGCACCGTTTTCAGGCCGTCCAATGCGCTAAACCATTGTGGCTCAGGCAGATTCCGAGCCCAATCCGGATCGCCGGCACCCTGCTCCAGCAGCAACGCCATGGAATTCTCGTCGGCAGAAAAGAACTCAAGAAGAGGTGACACTTTGAGCCGGCCAGCCAGTTTCTCCAGCGCATCTTCATTGCGCGCGAGGGCGTGGCCGTTGACAAAAATGTCGAACCCGGGATCTTCCCCTGCTACGACGATGTACAAGCTGGCGGCCATCTTCTTCAGATTAGTGCAAAAGCGGCGAAATACTGTCGGAAAGGTATCTGAAGTAATATGATCGGTCACCGGGTATTATTGAAGTCGGCGGCAGATTACCCAAATCCAAACTAAGGTTACTGTCCTACTACAAAAGCGTTATAGAATTGTGTGCCAAAAGGCCGATGTTTACACTTAGGCTTTTGCTGTGAGGTGAGTCTGGTGAACTGGAGCGAACTCCCAGATCTGACGGCCGTTGCCCTGCTGGCTGGCGCCTTTGCGTCGGTGTCGCGGCGCAACCCCACAGCCGTCTCGGGAGTTTGGCTGACTGGATGGCTGATGATTGTCGTCCATTTTGCAGCGTTCTTATTCCTGGGATTCGCGGGCATTTGGGGTACTCTGGCTGCGGCTATTGGCCTCTCCGCCCTGGTTTGGGCCGGATTCCTGTTCATGTGGGCCGCTGTTCCCTACCGGCACCGGATTTCGAGCCGCTGGATGTTTTCGGCGCTAATTGCGCCAAATACCATTTACATTTTCCTTCTCAACGTCAGTCCGAATGCGGTATGGGCCCTGAATGTCGCCGCCGCCCTTATTGGCGCTGCTCCGCTGCTGGTGGCGCTTGTGGCAGCAAGGAAGTTCGCTCATAGTTTGCGCTGGATCCTTGTCAGTCTATATACAGGCCTTTCAATTTTCCTGCTTCTTGTACAACACCGACCCGGCGATGGTACTGACCTGGCTGTGGATGCCGTACTTTTCACCGTATATTTCAATTGTTGTACCCATTTTTTCTTTGGCTATCGCCGTAGCACTGCTGGTGCCTTCATCACAATAGCCGGATTTCTGGCTTGGGCGGCCGTATTCGTGGTTTCGCCAATCATGGAAGCGTTCTTCCCTGGAATTCACGTCGAAAGCGAAGTCTGGAACCTGCCAAAGTACGTTGTCGCGGTGGGAATGATCCTGCTGTTGCTTGAAGAGCAGATCGAAACTAACCGGCATCTTGCGCTGCATGACTATCTAACGGGACTTCCCAACAGGCGGCTCTTTCAGGACCGGCTGGCGAGCGCATTGGAGCGTGCCCGCCGGACCGAAACACAGACCGCACTCCTGGTTGTTGACCTGGATCACTTTAAGCAAGTCAATGACACGCAGGGCCATCATATTGGCGACCTCCTGCTGCAACAGGTCGGCGCGAAGTTTGCCGGGCGCGTCCGGCGTTCAGACACGGTGGCGCGGACGGGCGGTGATGAGTTCTCAATTATTTTGGAGGAGCCTATCAGCCGCGAACAAGCCGAGTTTGTCGGGGACTCGCTATTGGAACTGCTAAAGGAACCGATTCAATTGAATGAGGGGTATGCCGCCCAGATCTGGGCAAGCGTCGGCGTCGCGGTGTTCCCGGAAGATGCACACGATCCGGAGTCACTATTCATCGCGGCTGATAAACGGATGTACAACTCGAAGCACATTCCGCAGAAGCCCAGAGTCCAGGAACCAGTAGCCAAGCTGGCTGCTTCGTCGCTACCCAAGATTCAACCAATCCCTGATCCAATTCTTCGCACCGCAGATTGATTCACTGAGTTTGAAACAGGCCGGTCGGTCTCTTTTCGATTCCAAGTTAAATACCAATGCAGAAAGGCCCGGAGAAATTTTCCGGGCCTTTCTGCTGTTTGGATAAGGATTGGCGATTAACCCTGGCTACCGCTGCTGCCAGGTCCGCGGCCACCACCACTACCGCCGGTACCACCTGGGCGACGGCGGCGACGGCGGCGATTGTTGTTATTCGCCGGGGGGCGCCCTGCGCCAACGGCTTGTCCTACTGGAACGGGAGCGCCATCGACACGGTTGAAGTTAGGCTCGGTTTCCTCATCGAATTCCTCGCCGCCTTCCTCGTCAAAATCATCGCCACCCTCAATCAGAATCGTGCTTTGATTCGACTTCGGCTGACGCTCATCGAATTCGTTGCGGGGCCTGACCGGTGCGACGGGCGCTGCGGACTGAACAGGCGCCGCAGGTGCTTCGAATCCGGCCGGCGCTTCTTCGGTCTCGCCAGGGGACGATTGCGCCAGCTTTGCCTTCTGTTCCTTGATCAGCGCCTTGCGGCTCAGCTTGATGCGATTGCCTTCGATGGCCAGAACCTTGACCATAACCTGATCGCCTTCGCGTAGCTCGTCCTTCACTTCCTTCACGCGGTGCTCAGCGATCTCGGAGATGTGCAGCAAGCCGTCAGTACCGGGGAAAAGCTCAACAAATGCGCCGAACTCCGCCAGACGAACCACTTTGCCGAGATAAACCTTGCCGATTTCCGGAACCGCAGTGATGTTTCCAATGATTTCGAGCGCCTTCTTCAGGCCCTCGGCATCGCTGGAAGCAACACTGACGCGACCGGTATCGTCGACATCGATCTTGGCGCCCGTCTGCTCAATGATTCCGCGGATGGTTGCGCCGCCCTTGCCGATCAGATCGCGGATCTTGTCGGTCGGGATCATGACGGTTTCAATGCGCGGAGCATAGGCTGAACGCTCTGTGCGCGGTCCGTCGAGAACCGCATCCATCTTGTCGAGCAGGAACAGACGGCCTTGCTTGGCCTGAGCCATTGCCTGTTCAAGGATCTGACGGGTGAGGCCGCCGATCTTGATATCCATCTGCAGAGCGGTGATTCCCTTGCGGGTTCCGGCTACCTTGAAGTCCATGTCGCCGTAGTGATCTTCCGCGCCGGCGATGTCGGTAAGGATGGCGTAGTCGTCGCCTTCCTTGACCAATCCCATGGCCACACCGGCCACCGAGCCCTTGAGGGAGATGCCCGCGTCATAAAGCGCCAGGCTGGCGCCGCAGACCGAGGCCATCGATGAAGAACCATTCGACTCCAGAATGTCTGACACGATGCGGATGGTGTAGGGCGATTCTTCTGCGCTGGGCAGCACCGCGGAAATGGCCCGCTCGGCAAGTGCGCCGTGGCCGATTTCGCGGCGACCTGTGCCGGTCATACGTCCTGTTTCGCCAACGCTGAAGGGCGGAAAGTTGTAGTGAAGCATGAAGGGTTTCTTCTTCTCGCCTTCATAGCTTTCCAACCGCTGCCCGTCGTCCTGGGTGCCGAGGGTTGCCGTGACCAGAGCCTGTGTCTCACCACGCGTGAACAGCGCGGAACCGTGTACACGGGGCAGAACCTTGGTCTCGATGGTGATTTCGCGGATCTCGTCGAATGCACGGCGATCGGGACGAATGCGCTCCTTCGTGACCTGCTCGCGGAAGGTGCGTTCGCGGAGAAGCTCGTAATAAGTGGAGAGCTTCTTCTTGGCACCTGGATCGTCCGCGGGAAGCTCAGCAGCGAGTTCGTCCTTGATTTTCTTTACCAGCGCATAGCTGTCAGTCTTGGCGTACTTCTTGGTGTCGAGAGCGTCCTTCAGCTTGTCGCCGATCTTGGCCTTCAACTCCTCGTAGTAGGTTTCGTCGGTGGTTGGTGCGGTGAATGCCCGTTTGGGCTTTCCGGCTACGGCAACCAGCTCATCGATTGCGGCAACAATCTTCTTGATCTCAGTGTGCGCAAATTCGATGGCGGCCAGGATGACTTCTTCAGTCTCTTCCTTGGCGCCCGATTCAATCATCACAATGCCGTCTTTGTGGCCGACGACCATGATGTTGACGGTGGTCTCCGCGCGTTCGGCGTACGTGGGATTGATGACGAACTCACCATTCACACGGCCCACGCGAACTGCGCCAACGGTAGCGCTGAAGGGAATGTCAGACAGAGCCAGTGCAGCAGCGGCAGCATTGATGCCGACCACGTCTGGATCGTTTTCCTTGTCGGCGGAGAAGACGAGCGCGATGACCTGAGTCTCATTGCGGAAGCCATCGGGGAAGAGCGGGCGGATGGGGCGATCAATTTGGCGGCAGGTAAGAACTTCCTTCTCGCTGGGCCGGCCTTCGCGCTTGATAAAGCCGCCGGGAATGCGTCCACCGGCGTAGGTGTACTCGCGATAATCCACGGTCAGGGGGAAGAAATCGATGCCTTCCCGGGGATCGGGAGAGGCTACGGCAGTCGCCAGGACCACGGTTTCGCCCGTGGTAACCAGTGCTGCGCCAGAGGCTTGCTTGGCCATGCGGCCAGTCTCAAAGACCAACCGCTTGCCGCCGGCAAGCTCGACGGATACTTCATGCTTAGACATAGAGTCCTCGTTTCATTTTTTTCGCTTGGGAAATTTGTGAGGGGAAGGCGCCGTATGGCGTTAAGAGACTGGCGATCACGGGAAGCAGAGAATGCGCAGAATGAGTTCTTGGATTCATTCCAGGCGCGGGAGATAGCTCTCCGGTCCTGCGTTCCGGTTTGCATGCTCGGGGCGCGCTCAGCCGATAGCTGTGCGCAGCCCCTGGCAGCGGTTGAAGTTCGCCAGGTACACCAAGACCCCAGGCTCTGGGTAGAACGGGGGCCGTGACCAATACACGGTCTGGGCGCTTCCGGGTCAATGTTAGCTTTCTGATTACTTGCGGATTCCGAGTTTGCCGATAACGTCGCGATAGCGATCCGTATCATGCGCCTTCAAGTAATCCAGCAGTCGGCGGCGCTTACTGACCAGTTGCAACAATCCACGGCGGGATGCGTGATCCTTCTTGTGGGTTTTGAAGTGTTCGGTCAGTTCAGCAACACGCGCACTCAGAATTGCGATTTGGACCTCAGGTGAACCGGTGTCCGAATCATGGGTGCGGAAGCTTTCGATCAGGGTAGTTTTCTTAGCAGTCGCCAGCACGGCGTGTGTTACTCCTCTTGTCTTCTTAGATCCACTCTCAAGTGTCTACAGTGAGATTACCATGAACGACCGGGTCCGTGCCATCGCGACGGGCCCTGAAGCGGGTACACGGCTGTTGTTTCCCCAGGTTCTTATCTACGGCTCTGCTTCAAGCCAGTAATTCGCCCGTGCCACAATCCGGGCACCGTAGTCCCGTGCCGTGCGCACGCGGATAGTGTGCAGGCCAAGGCTTGGATTTGAGGGACTGAAGCTGAGCAGATAGCGGTTCCGGGTGTCCTTGGCCGCCTGCAACACTCGCTCCTCAAAGCCCTTGTCGCCGGTGAATGTGGTGTATTCCCCACCGCTCATTTGCGCAACCTCTTTGGAGACGTTCTTCTTGAAGGCCTGGATGAGCATGATCAACGGAGACATCATGTTCATGGTGCGATTGTCACCGTTGTCTTTCAAATCGTGGAGCAGTTCAGCGCGTGCGGGAGAGAACGAGACGCTTAACACCAGTACGTCCGAGCGGCCAATTTTCTCAATCAATTGCGCCGGCTTGGTGTGCTTGCTGCCGTGGTCGCGCTCCTCTGTAATCATCAGCAGCACGCGGCGATACTCCTTCGGCTGGTCTTCCAGCAGATCGACGGCATAGCTGACGGTATCGAGAATTGCGTCGCCGCCATCCCCTGGCTCCATACGCTTTAGGGCCTGGTTCAGCTCTTCGCCGGAATGGCTGTAGTCGCGAATCAGATGCGGTGTGGAGTCGAAGCCCACGAGCGCCGCCTGGCTTCGACCATCGGACAGGAACATGTCGAGCAACGGGCCTAACTTTGCGACCTTGTCGAACTCAAGCGCGCTCACGCCGCCTTCTTCGACAGCAACCACCAGTGCAACCGGAGCTGTATCCATCTCCTCCTGCACACGTATCTTTTGCGGGACGCCGTTGTCCTCGAGCACGAAGTCGTCTGGCTTGAGGCCATAGACGATTCCACCGTGCGGTTTTTCCACCAGGGTAGGCACCAGCACTTCCTGTGTGGTTACTCGGATTGTCGGGGCATCGGGGTGGGCGTTGGGTAGAGGCAACGGCGGCTCTGCCGGGGGGAACTGCTGCGCCGCTGCGGCGGTAACGAGGCATGCCGAGAACAAAACGGAAGCCAGGTTGGGTAATCGGAATGACATGCCCAAAGAATCTCCAGCGTCGATGATAAGGGAAGCTGCAGGATTCACCCATGTTGCTCCGGTCGGAGGAGCGCATCGAATCAGATTTGCTTGTGGACCTCCCGATCCAAACGGCCCGTCCAGAGGAGAAAGCTCAGGAGTTCCCAGCGAGAGCTCCAGACAAAACTCATGATTTGTCTCGGAGTCAAGGTTTCAGCTTTTTGACCGGAATACGTCTCTACCCGCCACCGCAGGTACTCGCTCCGCCAGGGAGTGAGGCGATGGCCGCGCGTCGCATTCCAGATAAAACGAATCGGAGCGAACAAGACGTTTTCCTCCGTTTCAAGTATAGACGGACTGGGTTTAGCCTGATTGACTTCAAAGTGGGTTATTGCAGCTTGCTAAAGAGGCTATTGGATTGCGAATCGAGCTGCGAAATCACGTCTTCGAGAGCTGTCTGCTGCGTCTCAGAGAGTGAAAGCTGGGTTGACACCGTCGCCACATCCGCCTGCATCAGATTCGTTTGCGCGGTGGTTAGTTGGGTCTGCTGGCTGGTTACCGCATCAGACGCCGCACTTAGTTGCGTGATTGAGTTATCGACGACAACCCGCTGCTGCGAAACGAAATTCAGCGCTGTGCCTAAAGCTTGCGTGTCACTCACTGCCTGCGCCGTATTCACAGTGCCACTGGTGTAATCCGCTACAAGGCTGTTCAGAGCGGAAAAGACGTTGTTTGTCCCCACGCCAGAAAAGATTTGACTGCCAGGCACGTTTAGCTGAATCTTTTGTCCATTGGGTGTGTCGAGATAGTTCAGGTCGCCGTCCCCGTTGTAAGTGGTTACGGCAGGTGAGGTCGCAGTCGAAGTGGTGAATGGAACCGTGGAAGTCTGCCCTCCTGCAAAGATGTACTGACCCTGATAGCTTGTGTTGGCAAGCGACTGTACTTCGTCGAGTATGCCGGAGATCTGGTTCCCAATGGATTTCACGTCGCTTGGATTCATGGTTCCATTGTTTGCACTCGTTGCCAGAGAAACTGCCTGCGTGAGTTGAGAGACCACCGAGCCCAGCGTAGAGTCGGCCACCTGTAACTGGCTCGTGACCATGTTCGACGACTGCGTAAACGAATCATCTTGCTGAATTGAATTCAAGAGAAGCACGTTCTCTCCCGATGCCACGGGGTTCTGGCTCAAGGAGGTAATACTTACGCCACTCGATAACTCAGCAGTCAACTGTTGCTCGTTCGATTGGCTCTGATCCAGTGCGCCAACGAGGTTCGCCGTATAACTTGGATCAACCCGCATCGTTTCCCTTTCTCATATCGAGCATCCGCCTTATTTGCGCCGTTTTTATGCCATACCCGCAAATGCGTCACGGACTTCTCAGGCGACCGTCGTTTGATCCCCGAGGTTCAATGCCGATGCAATGAGTGTATTCAGCATCGTGAATACCTGGGAAGCAGCCTGATAGCTGCTCTCGAGCGTGGACATGGCCGCCGCTTCATCGTTGAGGTTGACTTCAGTGAGCGCGCTGTTTTGCGTTTGCAGTTGAGTCACCGAAGCATTCTGCGCCGTATTCTCAGCTTGTACGCCTGAGACGGTAGCTCCCAAAGTTGACACAAAGTTAGAGAAGAAGCCGGTCGGTGTCGATCCATTACTCACACCCATGAGAGACTCATTGCCCAGCGCCGCTATCGCGACAGCATTCGAATTGTCGCCGGTTCCCATGCCTGCGCCGGCTGCTGCAATCTGACTCGGGTCGGTCATTGTTACTGCCATCCCCAGCGCGCTGCCGGCAACCTGTGTGGGTTCATTGAATATGTAAAGCGGGTTTGCCGCAGTGCCCGTATTCCCGGTCAGATCGGAGCCTGTGTTGTTCAGCTGATTCACCGAAGTGGATATCCCATAGGCAAGCTGATCAAGAGAAGTAAGCGCATTGGGAATGTCCTGATCTCGCGCTGTCAGATATCCTCCCAACTCGCCGCCACCCGCAGACAACTGCGAAGTAATATCCGTGGTGCCCACAAAGAAATGAGTCGCTCCATTGACTGACCCGCTGGTCAACTGGAAGCTCGAACTCTCAGAAACGAGTAACTGGCCGGAGGTGGTGGTTACAGCAAGCCCGTTGTTTTCCGTCTTCACCTGATTGATCCCGATCAGCTGTGAGAGTTGGCTAAGGTCTTCCTGGCGCTGATCCTCGAGCGTTCCGGCGTCGGCGTTGGGTGAGGTTGACTGGATCTGCTGGTTCAACTGCGCAATCGATGAGGTCAGTGAGTTCACCTGGCTTGTAACGCCGGATGCCTCCTGATCGAGAGCCGATCGCTGCGAGCTCAGACTGGCCGCCGCATTGGAGATGTCACCGGCCAGTGTCGAGGCCGAGGTGAGCACTTCCTCACGCAGAGAATTGTTCGTGGGTTGGGCCTCAAGCGAAGAAAAGGAGCTGAAAAAACTGGTGACATCGTTGCCAATATCGCCGGCAGTCGAACTGCTCGAACCGGAGTCAGGAGTAAATAGAGCCTGCACGCTGTCGAGCGCCGTCAGACGGGCCCCAGATGCCGATGCCAGCTGCTGCTGCTGATCAAGGCGCGCCGAAAGAACACTGTCCCGCATCGAGGTTGCGCCGGTCTCTGTAACTCCGTCTCCGTATTGAACCCCGTTGATTTGAATCGGATCGTTTTGCCGCCAGTTGGGAGTTTCCGCGGTGTAGCCCGGTGTGTTCGCATTGGCCACGTTATTCGCAACAATGCTCAGTGCGGACTGGTCGGCGTTCAAAGCCCCGGAAATCATGTCAAATGCGGAACTAATGGTTCCCATTGCCGCTCTCCGAACCCGTCCAGTGCCGGATTTGCTCCCCGCCGTATTCCAGACGCCCCGTACGCAACTCCCGGAGCCGCTTCATCACGTTCAGATTCGCCCGAGTGGCTTCCATGATCCCTGCAAATGCCGCCATTTCTCCTGCAGCCTCCCGGGCCTGGCGAGCGTCGTCCGCCCTCGTGGCCGAATTCGCAGGTGACAGATCGCGGTTGAGCGCCTGGCAGCAGAGCGCCAGTTCCTCCAACCGCCTGGTGTCGAGACGGGCTAACGCGTGAGACGCCTCCCCCACCAATTCCTTCAGCTGCGGGTGATCCATGCGCTTGACTCCCCCATTTGCCGGACGCACTCGCTTCATTGCTTCACGACCCTTTCCGTGGTCTTGTGTCTCCGCTTGCCTTCACGCTAATCTATGTTTGATTAGCGATCACCGCTCAACATCGCATCCACCATCTTCGAGGCGACCGCGGATGGCGGGACATTGTATGTTCCCGAAGCCAAAGCTGCCTGAACGGAAGCAACCTTATCCGAACGCACCCCAGAGTCCGCCGCAGTCAGCGAAACCTCGCTTCCCGCGCTGCTGAAAGTCGCACTGTCGCTTCCCAGGCCGCTAGCCCCGGTTGTTGTTGTTGCACCTGCGGAATGTGGCGCCGACGTGGCGGGCGGGGTAACTCCCAAAAGAGATTTCAATCCATCGAGACTATTTCGAATGTCCATGCACATTGCTCCTTAAACGATCTATCGGCGGGCTTACTAATCACTCTAGTCATTTAGAGGCCCTCATCTTAGTACTTTCTGTGCTATTTCCGGTTACCGGTATCGAAACAGACTTGTTACCGGAATGGGAAAGATCCTTCAACACACTCTTTGCTATCCCGAAACCTCCCCGTTCGCTCAATGCCCTTCCCAGCGCTTCGGTTGCGAACTCTCCCAGCGCCCCGGATG
>Ga0302319_10020449_pt1 | contig 11976 bp, 6 predicted proteins | sample Bog_T0_2_FD_203319 | JGI IMG/M metagenome (GOLD analysis project Ga0302319, IMG submission 203319) | Peat permafrost microbial communities from Stordalen Mire near Abisko, Sweden - Bog_T0_2 | ecosystem: Environmental > Terrestrial > Soil > Wetlands > Peat | place: Sweden: Abisko, Stordalen Mire...
GATTTGTTCCGAGGTTATCCGGTGCGCGATACATGATGTCGTCCCAGGGCGGCGCGCTCCCGGGAGCCGTTTCTGCGTCCTGGTCCGTCGGACGAGAGACCCACATTGCATGCTCTGCGGCAAGCGGCGCGTAACGCAGCAGACTGGCGCCGATATACCACAGGCATCGCGGCGGCATGCGCTCTTCTGAATGAGCGCCGATCGGCGGATAGATGCGTCGAGGAGTCTCCCCAGGCCCGACAACGCCCCATTCACGTCCTTCATCGACCGCCAGGAGGGTGCGAAATCCTTCAGCGGTCTCGCCATTGAAAGGCGCGGAAAGTGCGTTGACGAGCCACTCAACCATCTCCGCGATTTGAGGCGTCATGAATCGCTTCACACCATCGCGGCGCTGCAACAGGAAATCCGTTCGCAGGGAGGGCCGCAGAAATGCCCAGACATACGTGCCAATATCCTCAGTCCATCTGCCACCATCGGCATTCCACGTCTTCACGGATGGGCGCGTGTTGTAGCGCGTGTTCATCTCGACGCACTTCTGCCACATATCCGCCCATGTGGCGGCCTTGGGGTGGTCTGGAAACAAGAACGACATCGCAGGCGGCGCAGATTTCACGTCGGCGAAAAAGTTTGGATGCCCGCCCAGCATAGGCGCCAGAGGCATGAAATCATCGCCCGCCTGCACGTAGGCAAGCAGCAAGTACATCGCGGTAATTCGCTCGCGCTGGCGCATGGTCATGGTCGCGCTCAGTCGATTGAAACCATCGATCCAAGAACCCATGATCTGCCTGGTTGGGACCGGGCTGAAATTCACAATGCTCCGGCCAGGGATGGGGCCATGTCCATCCATCTGCCGATCGCCGGTTACTGGCAGAGTGCAAACGAATGGTGAGGTCATGACCTTGCGCTCAAGATCGGCCGGCGTTTTGAAATTGCCGCCGGTAAAGATGACCTCGGCGCGGCGGGAGCTTTCCGGATAGTCGAGCACCCAATCTTTCACTCGGTTGAGATCGAGCGTGCCGTAGCGGTTCTGGAGAAACAGCGCATGCGAGGTAAAGCTGAGGGGGACCTGATAAGTGAATTCACCCTGTGTGACGCCCCTGGAATCTTCTTCAAGTTGGCGCATGGCCAGCTTATCTTTCTCGTGATCGTAAAAGGCGATACAGGTTGAGCGGCAGCCTCGGGCGAGCGGCCATTTCCAAGCGAGCTTTCCATCTTCATAGTAGGTGCGAACCTGCAACGTGGGCGACTCGACCTCATAGGCATACTCGTGATCTTGCCAGTCGGTCACGTCGTCAATGAAGACCGCCATGGCATCGCCTGAATGCCGATCCCAGAAATTCGCCCAGGTATCGATGGTTGTGTTCCCCGGCGCAGGCTCATAGATTCCGAGGATGATTGGCAATTGGCCTTGAGGCAACACTTCCGGATAGATCGCACGGCTCGCGCCGAACCTGACGTCGGGCTTCTGCCAGGGCTCGTCGATGCGCTCCCATGTGTAGTCGTCGTAATTTGAGACTTGATCCGGCAAAGGAAATGGATGATTGGGCGCCTGGCGATGAGTTACGTGAAACCCGTTCCAGGATGAAGTCATCTCACCATGCGCACCTGGAAGCAGGCCCTCCATGTTCTCTGCGAAGCGAACAAAATCGAGGCCGCCAGTGGATTGAACTCTAGCGACGTATTGAGACCCACCTTGCGTTTGATACTTGATCTCGTAAGCAATGAACAATGGCCCGTTCGCAACGCGTGTTGAGTCGATGCGCGTCACTCTGTCGCCAAGAATATTGAGAGTGGACGAACCAACCCAGGGGCCGCCGCGCGAGACCTGCAGGATGGGCCCTGGAGCATCGCCAACAACGTTTTGTGTTGCGGGGATGCGAACACGCATCGTACCCGAGTCCAGAACAATCGTGTTGCCTTCACGAAATTCATGAACCTGCGGTTCAATCGCGGCCGGCACGTTGCCCACTGAGAGAACAAACTCGCGATGCGCGCCGCGGGGAAGATCGGAAAAGAAATACAAGGTCGCGGAGTGGATTCCAGCTTGATCGCTTACGATTTCGGAGAACTGGATCGGAAGCAGTTCGCCTGAGTCTTCGCGCTTGAGCACCAGTCGCTTGAGATCGATAGGGCTTTGAAACTCGATTGGATAGCTGAGTAGAGTCTGCGGCCACCAGTAGAACGGATGGTCCAGCAAATCCTTGAGCACGAAGCGAATCTCGCGGGAGTGATCCCAGATTGCGAACTTCGAAGGAGCAGCCCATAGCCGCTTCGTTGAGGCCGCCGACATCACTGTGGGAATTGAAAGAAAGCCGAGACAGAAGGATCTACGATTCACGAGAGGTGCTCCGATTTCAAACTGCGATGGGCCTCAAGACAATTGGACTTTTATCCAGCGAAAGAACCTGGCCAATGGTGCGGCCGTGATGGATAAGTCTATCCGTGTTGGCCACCATTAAGGAGAAGGCAGAATCTTCAGATTCATTCCACTAATGCTGGAATAGGTCACATCGACGAAGTCGGACTTCAGGTCCACGGAGAATTTGCCGGCGTCGCTCGCGATATGGACTGCTAGACCCGGCAACGTCCAGTCTGACTGCCTCAGGTCGGAAGCCTCGATGCCCTGCGCATGGATGCGGAACTTCACATCACCCGAACATGAAATCTGCAAACCGCGGCGATCGGCCCGGACGTCGATCGGCGGCGACTGCGTGAGTTGAATCCATCCAATCTTGCCGCTTGGCAATTTCCATTGCACGGTCGCTGGATGAAACTGATTGTGCCCATCGACGCCTCTAGTCTTGTTGGTCGCTTCGCCGCCGTAGATTGCATCGCGTCCAATCCACGCCGTGGCGATACGGTCCGCAGTGATTTGCCGCTGAATCTGCCGCTCGCCTTTGAAGCTTCGGAACGCTTCCAATGCGTCCAGAGGAATGCGCACACCCAGGATTGCAAAATGCGGCGCGAACCATACATCGCCTCCATGTTCCACCCCAGGCTCGAGCTTGGGGAGTGGGGCCAAACGCTCACCAAGTTCCATGCGGAGCGCAACCCCGACGACGCTGACATAGCTCTGCATGTCCATGCCGTAGCCTCGATCGAACGGGCCGGCGATGTTTTTCAAGTTCGCGTTATAAAACGCCGCCAGGTCCCGCCACAGCGCCGCCTCCATGTTTGCGCCCATCTCTCGCATGGCTGCCGTGGATCCGTAGCTTCTCCAAAGACCCAGCGCGAAGAGATCGACACCACTATAAGTCGGCGAGTTGTACTCATCAAACGTCCCGTAGCGATTGAACGAGGCATAGATCAAAGCTTGCCATGTAGCCCCTTGCGCTACCCAGTCTGGCCGATGACTGCGCACGCCGGCAAAGTCCAATAAGAATCCGAACATCAAAGCGGGGTTGGTGTAGGTTGGTACCAATCGGCCGTCCAGGATTTCCCCCGCAACCGCGTGATCGATCGACGCCTCAAGCCTCCGCTGCAATTCCTGGGGAATTCTGTCCGGGAATTCTTCCAGAATCATGGCAAAGGTGGTGCCTATAAACTCGCGCCAATTGGGGTCGTAGTCCTTCCAGATTGCGGCTCCGGCAGGGGGTTCGGGCTGCGCGGGGCTGGTGCGGTATGTGCCGTCCCACGGTTTGCCTGGATCGTTGAACTGCTCCGCCATGACGAAATTCAGAATTTCAATGGCTCGGGCATTGTCCGTCTCGCCGTCGCGCAGCAGCAAGCCGAGTGCATACCAACTCAATCCGCGCACCGAAGTATCCTCGGCTTTGTCCGCTGTGTAGGCCGAGCCCTTTCCTGGTGCAACCAGAGACTTTGCGTGCGCTTCCCAATCGCGGTCTCCCCACTCCATTGGGATCGAGAATGTCTCTCGCACCTCCGGCGTCATCGCTGCGAGGCTTGGATCTTCCGCAACCGCCAGAGCCGCGTTGCCAATCGCAATTGCAGAAAGTGAAAGCACAACCAATGTAGAGAATCGAAAAATCAAGCCGCCACTTCTCTTTCTTGTGAAGACTTCAGGGGCATAGCCATGTTCACCAGGTACGAGGTCATTTGTTGCGCTTGAATGAATTTGGCAGAATAACTTAGGTGAGTCTCAGCGACGCTGGCATCGCTGACAAGTGAATTTACCGTAAGGCATACAGTTAGGGCTTCAACCCCATAGAAAATGGGCGAATTCTTGCTGTATCTATGATCTTTAACTCTTCATGTCGCCATAAATAGGCCGCGAATCCTCGACCGCATGAGCTCGCCAGGCCGTGATTCCGCATCCGCCAGAACTGCGTGCATTGCTTCAGCACGCGCAATCAGTTCGAGCTCTAAGCAAACATCACGCGATAGATCCGGTTGGCCTCAAGCTGAGCGGCGACCACTCCCTCGCCTTCAGGCCGCAGCGAAGCAGCATGCCCATCGCTCAAGCCGCTGATCGTCTGCCCATGGGGCGCGCGGAGCCGGTATTCGCCTGTGAAATCTGGCCGAATCGTAACTTCTGTGGCGCTCCCGTTCTCCCAGCTCAGATCCACTTCAACCGATCCGCGTGCCCGCAGGCCCTTCACCTGGCCCGAAGGCCACGCCGACGGCAACGCCGGCAGCAAGTCGATGACGCCGGTGTGGCTCTGCATCAGCATTTCGGCAATCGCCGCGGTCGCGCCGAAGTTGCCGTCTATCTGGAAGATGGAGGTCTTGCCCGACGGATGCGTGTCAAAGAGGTTCAAGTTCGTGCTGTGTTGCATCAGCATGTTCAGCGATTCCCACGCCTTCTCGCCGTCGGCCAGCCGCGACCAGAATCCGATAGCCCATGCACGACTCCAGCCCGTGTATGCGCCTCCGTTGGCCAACCGCCGCTCCAGCGAAACCCGGGCAGCCTTGGCCAACTTTGGCGTGCCGCGCGGTGTAATCTCGCTGCCCGGATAGAGCGGGTAGAGATGCGACATGTGCCGCTGACCTGGCGTGCTTTCAATAAAGTCGACCGACCACTCCTGCAACTGGCCGAATTGACCGACCTGGTAGGAAATGAGACGGGCGCGGGCTGCATCGAGGCTGGCTGCAAACTCGGCGTCGATGCCTAATTCCTTTGCGGCAGCGATGCAGTTGGCGAACAACTCCTTGATCAGAGCCATATCCATCGTGCATCCTGCGCTGGTCATTGCACGTTTGCCATCCGGCGCCATGAAATCGTTCTCTGTCGACTCGGATGGGCACGTGGTCAGATGCCCATGACCATCCTCAATCAGCCACGCGAGGCAGAATTGCGCCGAACCTCTCATGAGTGGGTAGGCCCGGTTGCGCAGAAACTCGCGGTCGCGCGTGAACTGATAATGTTCGAACAGATGGGCGCACAGCCATGGTCCGCTCATGCACCAGTTGGCCCAGGTCGGTGAACCCACCCCCATCCCTACCGGGTTTGCCGCCCGCCAGATGTCGATGTTGTGATGCGTTACCCATCCCGGCAGTCCATAGGTCTCCTGCGCCGCGCGGGTTCCCGTCTTGCTCAAACCATCGATCAATGTCAGCAGCGGCTCCGTGCAATCGCTCAGGTTGCAGGTCTCCGAGGGCCAGTAATTCATCTGCACGTTGATGTTCGCCGTCCAGTTTGAACTCCACGGCGGCTGCACCTGGTAGTTCCATATTCCTTGCAGATTGGCCGGCTGCGTGCCCGGTCTTGAGCTGCTGATCAGCAGGTAGCGCCCATAGTTGAAGTACAGCGCAAGCAACGACGGATCGGGCGCAGAGGCAAAGTGCTTGAGCCGCTCGTCCGTAGGTTTGGACACACCCGCATTTGTCCCCAGGGTGAGCGTCACCCGTTGAAACAGCTTTTTGTAGTCCGCCTCATGCCGCTCCCGAAGAGCCTGATAGCTCAGTTTCAGGGCCGCGTCGAGTTTTCTTTCCGCGTGGTCTGTCACGTCGGCTTGTGGCATATCGGGCCGTTGCTCGAATCCTCGAAAGCCGGTAGCCGCCGTCAACACAATGGTGCACGCGATCGCACCCTCAACACGCAGCTTGTTTCCTTCTGACCGAACGTGCCCACCTTCTACCCGCGCCTCGAGCACCGCGGCAAAGTACATGCCTTCTCCCGGCACATCCGAGAAGACCAGAGGATTCTCACTACCGGGATGGCCTGCCCCGGCAACATGCCGCGCGGCTTTGCCCGTAAGCAAGAGGCGATTCCCGCTTGCCGCTTCGACCGACTTGACCAGCGCACCATCCATCGAGATCGTTGCATTCAGCTGGCCCGGCTTGCTGGTGGAAAGGCGCACCACAATCGCCTGATCGGGCGCAGACGAAAATGCCGCCCGCTCAAACGCCACATCGCCCACCTGGTAGCGCGTGGCCGCGACAGCCGAAGCGAGGTCCAGCTCACGCCGATAGTCCGTCGCTTCTCCTTGGTGTGTGCAGTCCACATGAAGGCTGCCGATCACCTGGTATGCCTCGGCAAACAAACCCTGCATCTGATGGCAGAGCTCGTCGGCCCGATGATAGTCCTGCGATTCAAGCACGGCCTGCCGCACTTGCGGCAGATATTTGCTGGCATCGAGCTTGTTTCCATCGACGGGAAGCCCCGACCAGAGCGTGTCTTCATTCAGCTGCAGTGTCTCTTTCGCGGGATCGGTAGGCACTGGACCGGCCGAATGATCGGCTTGCGGGTCTTTGGGATCGATCGGGACCATCGCGCCGCCGCCAAACACCATGGCGCCGAGCCGTCCGTTTCCAATTGGCAGTGCGTCCACCCATTGCGAGGCCGGTTCCCTGTACCACAGCTTCAGATCGCCTTCCTCGCGGCGCTGCCCTTGAGCAAATCCAGATCGTTTGTCCAGCGTCAAACTACCCGCAACTGCGGACGCGGCAGCGATAAAGCGTCGGCGCGTGAATCTGCTCATACTTGCTGCCCTCTTCTATCATGGAAGAACCGTCAAACCTGCGATTCTCTCACCGGGGAATTGTAACGGACCCGACATCCTTCCCGATGAGAACGCGAAAACAGCAAGCGCGAGTACAAAGCGGTTGTTGAAGGCCACGAAGGCAGTAATGCCATCATGCTAGAGCCATGAACCGTTGACGTGCCTATCATCGAATCTTCACAGCAGGCAGCCTGACTGAACTTCACATCGCGCATAGATCTGGAGCTGCTTTGGCTTGGCGTCTGCTTCCACTCGAATCACCGCCTGAAATGCCGCTCTGGCTGGCCGGCGCGATCGAAAACATGGCCTTCCCGTAGTGAACCACTGCCGGATTGATGGCGACACTACAGCAGAACCGGAATTGGTGTACCCTAAGCCACTGCATTCAAGTTGACGCGACTATTAAGAAGCGACAACCCTTCAAGAACTCGGCCGGGCATAGCTATTCTGGTTCTGCTCTACGATGCCGCAGGTGGGGCAAACCCCTTGCGCCGTTCGGTCAACTCGTTGGCGATCTTCCGGTTTCCCTCGCGCGAGATGGGGTAAAAGACCAGGCAGGCAGCAACGGCGAAAAACGCGAGGCCCGCCCACACGCTGGCGGTCAAGAGAATTCCGGATTGTGCATGCGCCGACTGCACATCCGACCCCGAGACAAACCCGTAGTAAGAGAAGAGCCAGCCGGCGATCGCGCCTCCGAGAGCAAGGCCTGCCCAGAGGGCAAAGACAACGGCCGCAGTGACCGTACCGCTCGCGCGGCGGCCGGTCTTCCATTCGCCATAGTCGGCTACATCGCCCATCATTGCCCATGGGATGGGGCCCGACAGTCCGTAGCAGAACTGGCGAAGCACTTCGGTCACGATGATCACGGCCGTGGAACCATGTGGAATGACCAATAGCGCCATATTGAAGATGCCGGCCAACACCATGCTGGCGATGAAGAGTTGGCGCTTGCCCACGCGAACCGATACGGCAGTCGAGCAAGCGACGCCGACCAACAGCGCGGCAAGACCGAATCCATTGAACCAGGCGTAGAGGTCCACGTTACCGGCGACAAATCGGAAGTAGGGCAGCATTACATTGCCGCGGATCACGATGGCTGTGAAGTAAAACAAAGTGGCCATGAACAAAACGATCCAGGGACGGTTTTTGAAGAGGTCCGCAAGATCCTGGCCGAGAGACGTCTTCTGTTGCGGGTTCGGCTGGATGCGCTCTTTGGTGGCGAAGAATGCCACGATGAAGAAAATGACGCTGAGAGCCGACAAGAGCCCCATGGTGTACTGATACCCGCGCGCGTCATCGCCGTGGCCAAAGAACTTGACCATGGGGATGGCGAGGCTTGCGACAATAAAGCCGGCGAAGTTGGCAGCGATCTGGCGGTATGACGCGATGCTGGTGCGCTCGTCTGGGTCTGAGGTCATGACCGCCGTCAGCGAGGCATACGGCACGTTGTTGACGGTGTAGATGAGTCTGAGCAGAATGTAGGTGACCCACGCGTAAATGATCTTTCCGGTTGGACTGAAGGCGGGCGTCGTGAAGGTGAGAACGCCGATGATGCCGAAGGGCACGGCCGTCCACAGCAGCCAGGGCCGGAACTTGCCCATTTTGCTGCTGGTGCGGTCGGCGATCATGCCCATGATCGGATTGAGGCAAGCCACACCGAGGCCGACAACGAGGAAGAGCGTTCCCGCCTGCGCAGCGGTGAGCCCAAAGGTGTGCGTATAGAAGTCCAGTTGCAGAGCCAACATGGCCTGGAAAACAAAATTAGCCGCCATGTCGCCCAGGGCATAGCCAGACTTCTCAGAGAAGGAAAGTTTCTCGATCATTGCCGCCTCGTCATTCGCCGGCGTCTCCGGCGGTGCTTATTTGGTGACCTGCAGAACCAGCTTGGTCAAATCTGCGTCGCGAGAAGAACTGCCAACCATAATCTCAAAGTCTCCAGGTTCCACGACATACTTCATATTCACGTCGAAGAAGGATAGCTCGGCCGGCGTGATGTTGAACGTTACCGTTCTTGACTCACCTGGTTCGAGCTGAACTTTCCTGAATCCCTTGAGCTCCTTGATGGGCCGCGTCACGGAGCTGACAAGATCGCGAATGTAAAGCTGCACCACCTCGGCGCCCGGGCGCTTGCCGGTGTTGGTTACATCGACCAAGAGCTGCGTCGAACCATCCGTGCGCATCCTCTTCTTTGTCAGCCTGGGGTTGGCGATGGCGAAGCTTGTGTAGCTCAAGCCATAACCGAATGCATAGAGCGGCGAGACATCGTCAAACAAATATCCGCGCCGCGCAGATGGCTTGTAGTTATAGAAGACCGGCAAGTGGCCAACCGAGCGGGGTATTGAGATCGGAAGCTTGCCACCGGGATTGTAATCGCCGAAGAGCACGTCGGCAACGGCGGTTCCAGTCTCCTGCCCGAGATACCAGCATTCATAAATCACCGGAACGTTTTGGGCCACGTAGTTAATGGAAAGCGGCCTGCCGTTGAACACGAATACAATCACCGGCTTGCCCAGCGCGACCATGGCTTTGACGAGTTCTTCCTGGCGTCCGATCAGGTCGAGGCTGGTGCGGTCGCCCATGTGGTTCAGCATCCATGCCTCGCGCGAGGTCTGCTCGTTGCCTCCAATCGCCAGCACGATGACGTCGGCCTTTTTGGCCACGCGCACCGCTTCGGCAATCTGCTTGCGATCCTCTTCCGGATCGCTGGGCACAACCGCATCCTGGTTCCACGAGCCGCCGATGGTGATCTTGCAGCCCTCACTGTAGAGGACCTTCACCTTCTTTCCGGCCTTTTGCTTGATGCCTTCGAGCACCGTGACATTCTGCTTGGGCACGCCGCTGTATCCGCCCAGCAAGCTGCGGTCCGCATTGGGGCCGATGACGGCGATCGTCTTGATCGCGTTCAGATTGAGCGGGGCCACGGCGCCTTCGTTCTTGAGCAGGGTAATGGCTTCATGCGCCGCAGTGAGCGCGAGACCGCGGTGCTCGTCGCAACTGACGACGCGGTCTGCTTCTTCAGGGTCAACGTAGGGATCGTCGAATAGCCCCATCTCGAATTTCCAGAAGAGCATGGGCGCAACCAGATCGTTGAGTTGCGATTCTTTGAGTACGCCCTTGTTCACAAGTTCGACAAGATGCAGGTAGCAGTCTGGATCGGGCAGCTCGATGTTGACTCCCGCCTCCACCGCCAGCTTGCAGGACTCCTTCTTGTCCTTGGCGACGAAATGGCCGTGCGTGTCGGGCCGGTATCCAAGTTCCCAAATCGCGTAGTAATCAGACACAACAAATCCCTTGAATCCCCACTCCTTCCGCAACACATCGCGCAGCAGCCACTTGTTCGCGTGCGAAGGCACACCATCGATCTCGTTGTACGAGGCCATCAGGGTCACGGCTCCCGCTTCGCGCAGAGCTTCTTTGAAGGTGTAAAGAAAGGTCTCCTGCAACACCCGCATCGAGACATTCGACGGAGCGCAATTCATGCCTGATTCGGGCTGCCCGTGGCCTACAAAGTGCTTGAGAGTCGCCAGAACATGGCGCTTATCCTTGAAGGTTGCGTCTCCCTGGAAGCCGCGCACCGCGGCGATGCCGAGTCGCGAAACCAGGTAAGGATCTTCGCCGTAGGTCTCTTCCACGCGACCCCACCGAGGCTCACGCGCCACATCCACCACCGGGGTCAGGGCATGATGCGCGCCGCGCAGCCGAGCTTCGAGAGCGGTCATCGTGAAGAGCGATTCCACCAACTCCGGATTGAACGTCGCGCCCAGGGCGATGGGCTGGGGAAAGCTGGTTCCGTCTGGAGCGGCGTGGCCGTGCAGGCATTCTTCATGAAACATCACCGGAATACCCAGACGGCTGTTCTCGAGGAAGAACTTCTGGATGGCGTTGGTAAGCTCGGCCATCTCGCGCGCCTTTTTTCCGCCGCCGGCATCGCTCGGCCGGCCAACCTGTCCCAGGCCGCGGCCGTTGCGAAACGACTTCTTCGCTTTCTCGAAATCGAAGTTGCCCTCCGCATCGAGCATTGTCTGGGCTTTTGACTGCCAGACGCACATCATCTGTGCGGCCTTTTCCTCAAGCGTCATCCGCGCAAGCAAGTCCTTCACTCGCTTGGCAGACGGCAACTTGGCATCTTTATACGTGGGGGCAGCTTTGCGGGCTTTTACAACGACGGCTGGCTTTGGCTTTTTCATGAGATCCATTCCTTTGAATTCCTGTTTGCGACAATCCGCGGCGATTGAATTGGGAGAGGGTGGTTGTTCCGAGGCGTGGGTTCGACCGAATGAAAAAAGCCATAAGTCGACGCAATGCTCATGACAGTTTTCGGCATCGGCTGGGGCGACAGCAAATCAGCGATGGAAGAATCGCCCTCGGTCTGGACAGAATCCATTGGCACACTCGATCCACGCAGGCATCCGCCCGTCGAGCGGTACGGGGAGATCGCAACTGTTCGATCTGAAGCGTCCACTTGCGCGACTCCTGGACGAGAAGAGCGAGTCGGAACCCGTTCCTTGATAGAACGAAGCCAGGCTCTTCGGAATTGCCCGCTCAACCGCCTCAACCAATCTAGTTGCTCAATTAGGAAAGAGCAATGAGAAAATCGATTTTCTTCAAGGTAATGCCTCGGGGCTTGTCGAGTTGCCGACGCCAGCCTTCAGCACCATTGCTGACCCCGAAGCCGCCGGCCGCAAGGCAGGTTTTCCCTCTGGCTCGCATCGCGAGGCCTGCCCACTACAGAAGGTGCGACGCACCCTGCATCTGGAGGAACTGTTCCGGCAGAACGTTACGACGGGGCGATGCCCCTGATGCTTGCTATCCCCGGTCCCATCACGCCTACGCACTGAGTTGCGCTCCGATGTGCGGCAAAAGTCAGATACATCGAGGCCGTCATGCGCAGCTCGCTGTGAAACCCATTCAGCCCCCGGCGCGCCCGGCGCGTCGTGGTGCAGCTGAACAAGATGTTGGGGCTTCCTAGCCACGGTCGGAATAGCAGCAAATAAGTATCTATCTCTCGAATAGGTATCTGGACAGTGCTAAGTTCCCTCTGTCTCATGCGGCGATCTCCGCGCCGCAATTGTTG
>Ga0302319_10020450_pt1 | contig 11976 bp, 10 predicted proteins | sample Bog_T0_2_FD_203319 | JGI IMG/M metagenome (GOLD analysis project Ga0302319, IMG submission 203319) | Peat permafrost microbial communities from Stordalen Mire near Abisko, Sweden - Bog_T0_2 | ecosystem: Environmental > Terrestrial > Soil > Wetlands > Peat | place: Sweden: Abisko, Stordalen Mire...
ATGCCCCAGCATCAAACTCAGTGCCTCCTAGCGCGAGGAAACGTTCTATGCCAGACCTGTTCGATCTGACCGGCCGCACCGCCGTTGTCACTGGCAGCGCGCAAGGCATGGGACGAGCGATGGCGATCGGGCTGGCGGAGGCGGGCGCCGACCTCGTGCTGCTCGACCGTAACGAACCCGGACTCGAAACAACCGCCTTCACCATCCGCGCGCTCGGCCGCCAAGCGCTGCCGATCGCCGGCGATGTAACCGACACGGACCATATCGACCATGTGTTTGCTACCATCGACCGTGTGTTCGGACGCGTGGACATCCTGGGCAACGTCGCCGGCGAGGCCAAGACCGGTTCGGCCGAGGACATGCCACTGGCGGATATCCGCACCACGCTCCACAACCTGGTGATCAGCCGCTTCTACACCTGCCAGCTTGCCGGCCGGCGCATGCTGCTTCAGGGCAGGGGCAGCATCATCAGCATCGGCTCCATCGCCGGTGTCTCCTCGCTCGGGCGCGCGCAGTCTGTGTATGGCATGGCGATGGCGGCCGTGATCCAGATGACGCGCGAACTGAGCACCGAATGGGCCGGCCGAGGTGTGCGGGTGAACTGCATCCTGCCGGCCCAGGTTCTGGGCGCCAACGGACTGGGTCCGCGCATGGAGGCGGATCCGTGGCTGCGCGACACCTTTCTGCGCGGCATTCCGGCCGGACGCTTCGGCCAACCCGAGGACATCAAGGGTCTGTCCGTGCTGCTGGCATCCGACGCCGCCGACTGGATTACCGGCGCGATCATTCCCATGGACGGCGGCAACCTGGCCATGAACGCCGGCGGCGGACTGCTGGCCCCGATCATGGAAAAGCACGGTAACCGTTGACGGACGGGTCGGCGAAGCTGGTTGTGTTGCGCGCGGGCCGGTGACGGGTGATTCTAGGGTGCGGGAGGCACAGCGCCCGGCGCCTTGCCAGCGCATTGCCACGCCGATAAGATTACTTCGTGGTTAAGCCGCCACCTTCCGTTGCTTCGGCCAACGCGCGGCGACCTGCGGCAGCACCTCCTCGACCAGTCGTTTCGTCTGAGTGAACATCTCCGCGTCACCGTCCGCCACTGGCCGCAGGATGAATTTCGAAGCACCGGCCTCGATATAATCGCTGAGTCGCCGCAGGATTACCTCGGCATCGCCCATCGCGAACGCATCCCGCGGATCGCGCCCGGTGCGGGCACGGTAGTGATCCATCACCTTCGCCACACCCGGATCGTCCGGGCCGCCAAACCGAAATGCAAACGCGGCACCGTAATGATCCTCATCGATCGCGCGGCCGGTTTCCAGCAGCGCCGCCTTGATCCCGGCGATCACCGAACCGACGGTTTCCGGCGTCTCCGCCCCGGCCTGCCAGCCGGTGCCGACGCGGGCGGTGCGCTTGATCGCGGCCTCGGACGAACCGCCGATCCACACCGGCAGGTCGGGCTGCATCGGCAGCGGGGCGATCGAGGCTTTGGTCAGCTTGAAGTGGCGGCCGTCATAGTCCAGCGCCTCACCGGCCCACAGCCGGCTGATGATCTCCAGCGCCTCGTCGGTTTTGCGGCCGCGTGTGGTGGTGTCGACGTGCATCGCGACCCACTCCGCGCCGCGCGGACTGCCGATACCGAAGCCAGGCAGCAGGCGGCCGTTCGACAGCACGTCGATCGTGGCGCATTGTTTCGCCAGCAGCACAGGCTCGCGCAGCGCCACCGAAACGACATTGACGCCGAATTTCAGGCGGCGGGTGCGGCCGGCGATGGCCGCGAGCGTCGTCATGCATTCCAGGATCGGGGTGCGACTGACGATGCGGTCGGTCTGCCAGATCGAGTCCAGGCCGCCCTGCTCGCACAGATCGACCCAGCGCCAGAACCCGTCCGACGTCTGGAACGGATACTCCATGATCCCGACGCCGACCGCGATGTTGCGCGCCATGCAAGCTCTCCTTGACCTTTGCCCCGATGCTCTCGCGAATCAGCGCCCGAGGCAATGTTTCCCGTCTGCTGGTTTCCCGTCTGCTGGTTTCCCGTCTGCTGGTTTCCCGTCTGGGCGGAACCGCGCTACGCTCCAAGCCATCGACCACCAGGGCAGGAAACCACCATGCAACACGGGACCTACGAGCACATCGCCGTCGATGTGGCCGGCCACATCGCGACCATCGAGGTCCGCCGCGGGCCGAACAATTTCATCGACACCGACATGGTGGCCGAGATCGCCGACGCGCTGGAGATCTACGACCGCGCCGCGGATGTTCGCGCCATCGTGCTCTGCGCCGAGGGCAAGCACTTCTGCGCCGGCGCCGATTTCAGCAGCCGCGGCCCCGACGGCGTCGCGCGGCCCACCAAGCGCGGCCGCCATCTCTACAAGGAAGCCCAGCGGCTGTGGCGCACCGGCAAGCCGATCGTCGCCGCCGTACATGGTGCCGCGATCGGCGCCGGAGTCGGACTTGCGGTGATGGCTGATTTCCGCGTCGCCTGCCCCGAAGCGCGGTTCTCCACCAACTTCACCCGCCTGGGCTTTCACCCCGGCTTCGGCTTGACCGCCAGCCTGCCGCGCCTGATCGGCATGCAGCAGGCGTCGATGCTGCTGTACACCGGCCGGCGCATCACCGGCGAGGAAGCGCTGGCAATTGGTCTGGTCGATTACTGCGTTCCGCAGGATCAGGTCCGCACCAAAGCAACCGAGGTCGCCGCCGAGATCGCCGGCTCCGCCCCGCTGGCGATTGTTGCCACCCGCGAAACCCTTCGCCGCGGCCTCGCCGACGCCGTCGCCGCGGCAACCGAACGCGAATACGAGGAGCAGGACTGGCTGCGCACCACCGCCGACTTCAAGGAAGGCACCAAGGCGATGGGTGAGCGCCGGACGCCCAGTTTCCAGGCGCGTTGATCCGGACGCCAGGCCGGCGGCTGGCGACTTAACGAATTGTTAAATCTTCGCGCCTAGGACAGGGCCTCCAGAACGGAGGCCCCGGGTGAGCCAGTCGCTCCGCGTTTCACGGACCCATCTCGTGGCTGCCATCGACACGATCCTGTGGCGCGTGCTGCGGTTTGCCCGATCGGTCAGCCGATGGTCCCCCTGGGCCGCCAGGCAAATCCGTCGCTGCGTGTTGTTGCTGTGGTGGGCCGCGACCTTTCAGCTGCACACCCATTTCCGCTACTGGCTGCGGGCACGGCGTCTGCGGCGCATCGCACCGCCCCCGCCACCCGAAGTGCCGGCGATCGACACGCTCGATCCGGCAGACGTCATCGTGCCGCTGTCGGACGATCCCGTCGTTTCGGTGATTGTCCCGACCTTCGGCCAGGTGCAGTTCACCCTGCGCTGCCTCGCATCGATCGCCACGCACGCGCCGGTGCTGCCCATCGAGGTGATCGTGGTGGACGACGGCTGGCTCGCCGAGGATGCCGGCGATCTGGCACAGGTGCAGGGCATTCGCCTGATCCGCAACAACGTCAATCTGGGCTTCCTGCACAGTTGCAACCTGGCCGCGCGACGGGCCCGCGGCCGCTATCTCTATTTCCTCAACAATGACACCCAGGTGCTGGAGAACTGGCTGGAGCCGATGGTGTCACTGTTTGAGCAATGGCCCGCCACCGGCGCGGTCGGGGCGAAACTGCTCTACCCGGACGGGCGGTTGCAGGAAGCCGGCGGCATCGTCTGGCAGGACGGAACCGGGTGGAATTTCGGCCGGCTCGAAGATCCCACTCATCCGGCCTACAATTACGTCCGCGAAGTGGATTACTGTTCCGGCGCCGCCTTGATGGTCGAACGCTCGGTCTTCTCCAACCTCAACGGCTTCGACGAACGCTACGCGCCGGCCTATTTCGAGGATACCGATCTGTGCTTCCGGCTGCGCCAGATCGGCTTGCGGACGCTGTATCAGCCCGCCGCCCAGATCGTCCATCACGAGGGCATCTCGCACGGGCGCGACACCGCCGTCGGCATCAAGTCCTACCAGGTCGTCAACCGCCGCACCTTTGTCGAGATCTGGGGCGACTGTCTGCAGCAGGATCACTACCGCAACGGCGAGCACATCATGCGCGCCCGTGACCGGGCGAAAGGCCGCAAGGTCATTCTGGTGATCGATCACTACGTGCCGATGCCGGACCGGGACGCCGGATCGCGCGCCATCATGGCGTGCCTGCATGTGATGTTGCAGGCGGGGTTCTTGGTGAAGTTCTGGCCGCACAACATGAGCTACAGCCCGGGCTATACCGAGGTTCTCCAGGGCATGGGGATCGAGGTCCTTTACGGTCCCCATCAGGCCCCGTTCGAGACCTGGATCAGGACCGCCGGCAGCGAATTCGACATCGTTCTGCTCAGTCGCCCGGAGGTGGCCGAGGAGCTGATGCCCTGGGTCCGCCGCCATTCCAGAGCCAGGGTGATTTACTACGGCCACGATCTGCATTTCCGCCGCATGCGCGAGCAGGCCGAAGTCACCCATGACGATGCCCTGTTCCGCCTCGCCGGCCATATGCGCGCCCGCGAGTTCGAAATCTGGCAACAGGCCGACCTGTCGCTCTATCTGTCTGAGGAGGAAGCGCAGATCGCCGCCGCGCTGCAGCCGGATGCCAGGATCGGCTGGGTGGTGCCGTACTGTTTCGACCGTTTCGCCGAACCGCGCCCCGCGCCGGCGCAGCCGGAGATCATTTTCGTCGCCGGCTTCGGTCACCCGCCGAACGAAGACGCCGCTGCGTGGTTCGTCAGCGACATCCTGCCGGTGATCCGAACAGCGGTGCCCGACGCGACGCTGTCGATCATCGGCTCCAACCCCACCAGCCGGGTGCGCGCCCTGGAAGGCGATGGTATCGCCCTGTTCGCCAACGTCACCGACGGTGAACTGGACGCCGCCTATGAGCGCGCCCGCGTCGCGGTGGTGCCGCTGCGCTGCGGCGCCGGGGTCAAGCTGAAGGTGGTGGAGGCCCTGCGTTCCGGTATTCCTCTGGTCACCACGCCGGTGGGCGCGCAGGGGTTACCCGGGCTGTCGCAGATCGTCCCGGTGCATGACGATCCGGCCGCCTTCGCGCAGTCCGTCGTGGCCCTGCTGCGGGACGACGCGGGCTGGGAGAAGCGCAGCCGCCAGCAGGTGGAATTTGCCGAAAAGCGGTTTTCCCGGACGGCGCTGCGGGCGTCTTTGCTGGCGGCGCTGGAGCCTGTGGAGCGGCCCGCCGTCGCCGCACTGGCGCCGGATGCCGCGGTGACATAGGCAAGTTGCTGACCAGCCTTGTGTTTTGGCGGATTTTGGCGGTTGACACGCTGGCGCGCATGACTATAACGCGCGCTTCCGGCCGCCAGGGTGCTTTCCCGCCCTTCGCGGCCTGTGTTGCTTGAATCGTCCCTTGTCGCCCGCATCGCTTGCATATCAGTGTGTTGAAAGTTTTGGTCCCATGTTCGCTGTCATCCGCACCGGCGGAAAGCAGTACCGCGTTACCCCCAACGCGGTTCTGAAAGTCGAGAAACTGGACGCCGAGGCCGGCGGCACCGTCACGTTCACCGACGTGCTGGCGGTGGGCGTTGACGGCAGCCTCACCATCGGCTCGCCCATCGTCGCCGATGCCTCCGTCACCGCCACGGTGATCGCGCAGGACCGGCTGGACAAGGTCATCATCTTCAAGAAGCGCCGCCGGCAGAACAGCCGCCGCCGCAACGGCCACCGCCAGCACGTTACCGTCCTGCGCGTCGCCGGCATCAATGCCAACGGCCAGACCTACAGCGCCGAGCCCGAGACAATCCAGGCCGATACAACCGAGGCCGACACCGTCCTGCCCGCTGCATTCGATGCCCCCGAATCGCTCGCCCCGGAAGCGGTGGACAATATCTCCGGCGAGCCCCCCGAAGCTGTTGAAGAAGCACAGGAGTAATCCGCCATGGCACATAAGAAGGCAGGCGGTTCATCCCGCAACGGGCGCGATACGGAAGGCCGGCGCCTTGGCATCAAGAAGTTCGGCGGTGAGAAAGTCATCGCTGGCAACATCCTGGTGCGCCAGCGCGGCACCAAATGGTACCCCGGCACCAATGTCGGTCTCGGCCGCGACCATACGATTTTCGCCCTGATCGACGGCAAGGTGAAGTTCACCCGCAAGTCCCAGGGCAAGGTGCATATCTCTGTGGAGCCGCTGCCGCTCGCCGCCGAGTAGCATCGACCCCATATCAGTCTGGCCGGGGGTCGGTGCATGCCGGCCCCCGTTTCGTTTTTGGTGACATCTCATGAAGTTTCTCGACCAGGCCAAGATCTATCTGCGCTCCGGCGACGGTGGCGACGGCGTGGTCGCGTTCCGGCGCGAGAAGTTCATCGAGTTCGGCGGCCCGGACGGCGGTAACGGTGGCAAGGGCGGCGACATCATCTTCGTCGCCGAACACAATCTCAATACCCTCATCGATTTCCGCTACACCCAGCATTTCCGGGCACCGAAGGGCGGCAACGGCGCGGGATCGGACAAGACCGGCGCCGGCGCCCCCGACATCATCATCAAGGTTCCGCTCGGTACACAGGTTTTCGCCGACGACCAGGAAACAATGCTTGCCGACCTCGACACCGCCGGCAAGCGCATCACGCTGCTGCGCGGCGGCGACGGCGGCTTCGGCAACGCCCACTACAAGACCTCGACAAACCGGGCGCCGCGTAAAGTGACAAAAGGCTGGCCGGGCGATGAACGCTGGGTCTGGCTGCGGCTGAAATTGATTGCCGATGCCGGCCTGGTCGGCCTGCCCAACGCCGGCAAATCCACCTTTCTGTCCGTCGTCTCCGCCGCAAAACCCAAGATTGCCGACTACCCGTTTACCACACTTCACCCCCAACTCGGGGTCATCCGCTTGTCGACCTCGGAGGAATTCGTCCTCGCCGATATTCCCGGCCTGATCGAAGGCGCACACGAGGGCGCCGGCCTCGGTGACCGCTTCCTCGGCCATGTCGAGCGCTGCGCCGTCCTGCTGCATCTGATCGACGGCGCCGCCGGGGATGTGGTGAATGCCTGGCGCACGGTGCGCGGCGAGATGGAAGCCTATGGCGGTGGTCTGGCGGAAAAGCCCGAAATCATCGGTTTGAATAAGTCCGATTCAATGACCCCGCGTGAGACATCGGCTCGGATGGCGGCGTTGCGTAAGGCCTCGGGCCGTCCTGTCCACCTGCTGTCCGGCGCCACCGGCCAGGGTGTGCCCGAAATCCTGCGCGTCCTGCAGAACACCATTCACGCCACGAGGCAGGAGCAGGCGGCGTGACCCTGACGTTGACCGCAGCCCAGCGCATCGTCGTCAAGATCGGCAGCGCCCTGGTGGTGGACCAGAAGCAGGCGGCGCCGCGGGTGGCGTGGCTGGAGAGTGTAGCCGCCGATATCCAAGCCCTGCGCGATCGCGGCACCGACGTCATCGTGGTCTCCTCCGGTGCCATAGCACTCGCGCGCCGCACCTTAGGACTGACCCAGAAGCGCCTAAAATTAGAAGAAAAGCAGGCGGCGGCGGCGGTTGGGCAGATCAGGCTGGCACAGGCCTGGAGCCAGGCGCTGTCGGCGCGCGACCTGACGGCGGCGCAGTTGCTGCTGACCCTGGACGATACCGAGGATCGCCGCCGGTATCTGAACGCGCGGGAGACGTTGAGCACGCTGCTGGCGCTGCGGTGCATTCCGGTGATCAACGAGAACGATACCGTCGCCACCGCCGAAATCCGCTTCGGTGACAACGACCGGCTGGCTGCGCGGGTCGCCGAGATGGTGCAGGCCGATCAGTTGATCCTGCTCTCGGACATCGACGGGTTATATACGGCCGATCCGCGCCGAAACCCGGACGCGGTGCATATCCCGGTGGTGGAAACCCTGACCCCCGAGATCGAGGCGATGGGCGGCGAACCGCCCCCCGGCTATTCCTCCGGTGGCATGCGCACCAAACTGGTGGCGGCGCGGATCGCCACCCAGGCCGGTTGCGCCATGGCGATCGCGATCGGCAATGTCGAGCGCCCGTTGCAGGCGCTGGAACGCGGCGCCCGCTGCACGTGGTTCCTGCCGGTGCCGGAGGGCCGCACCGCCCGCAAGCGCTGGATCGCCGGATCGCTGTCGGCGCTGGGCGTGCTGACGGTGGATGCCGGTGCGGCGCGGGCGCTGGCGAACGGGCGGTCGTTGCTGCCAGCCGGCGTCCGAGCGGTCGACGGTGTGTTCGAACGTGGCGATCCGGTCACCATCGCCGGGCCGGATGGCGCGATCCTCGGACGCGGCCTCTCCGCTTACGCCAGCACCGACGCCGAACGCATTGCCGGGCATCGCTCCGACCAGATCGAGGCGATTCTTGGCTGGCGGGGGCGCGACGAAATGGTGCACCGGGACGATCTGGTGCTGGGATAGGGCCTCCAGCCGGAGTCGCCGGCACGCTCGATCGGCGCCTTCCATAGGTAGTTTCCGACTCTGCCGCCCGGCACAAGCCGGTGGCACTGCTCGCCTTGCAAGCCGGACCATCCGGCGTGGCGCGCGACGGAGACAGCAGATGCATATCGTCAACGATCTGTTCGCGGATCAGCCACTGATCGCGCTCTTCATCACCATCGCACTCGGTTATTTCGTTGGCAAACTCAAGATCGGCAGTTTCGTGCTGGGCGGCATTGCCGGCACGCTTTTGGTGGGCGTTCTGATCGGTCAGCTTGGCGTCAAGCTCGATCCCGGTATCAAAACGATTTTCTTCGCACTGTTCATCTATGCGGTCGGCTTCCAGGGCGGCCCGCAATTCTTCCACGCCCTTAATCTGCGGTCGCTGAACCAGCTTCTGTCTGCCTTCGTCATGTGTTTCACTGGCCTGCTGTGTGTGCTTGCCGCTGCCTGGATGTTCGGACTGGACCGCGGCATGGCGGCCGGACTCGCCGCCGGCGGACTGACCCAGTCGGCCATCCTGGGCACCGCGGGCGATGCCATCGCCAAACTGGGCCTGTCCGCGCAAATAACGAAAACCATGCAGACCAACGTCGCCGTCGGCTACGCCGTCTGCTACATATTCGGTTCACTCGGTCCCATCATCATGGTTACCTGGTTCTTCCCGATGCTGATGAGGTGGGACATCCGCAAGGAGGCGGTGAAGCTTGCGAACGGTCTGTCCGGCGGCCGTCCCGAACTCGAGCCCGGCCAGTTCGAGGCTGTGAACGACATTATTACCCGGGTTTATCAGGTGACACGGGATCGCAAAGCGATCGGCCAGACGACGCTTGAACTCGACAAGCAGTTCTCCGATGCTGCGGTCGAGGGCATCTACCGCGGCGGCAAGTCGATCGACCTCGACGACCGCACCGTTATCCAGCTTGGCGATGCCGTCGCGATGACCGGAAAGCTCGGTGCGGTGCAGGCGTCCAACGCCGTCCTGGGCGATGAGATCGTTGCACCCGCGGGCTTTTCGGTGATCGAGGAAAGCCGCGAAATCATCTTGACGAACCGAGCATTGAACGACCGCGAAGCCGGTGAGATTCACGATCATGCGACAGTTGAAACCCGTCACGGTGTGTTCCTGACCTCGGTCAAACGAATGGGCCGGGATTTGCCGCTGCTGAACAAGCTGCCGCTGAAGACGGGCGACGAACTGCACTTCACCGGCAACCCGGCTGACCTCGATCGCGTCCAGTCGAAGATCGGTTACAAGATCAGCGCTGCGGCGGCCACGGACTTCGTCTTTTTCGGCATCGGCATGGTCGTCGGCATCCTGTTCGGCATGGTCGCGTTCAAGATCTGGGGCGTGCCGATCTCCATCGGCAGCGGTGGCGGCTGCCTGCTGTCGGGCCTGCTGTTCGGCTGGCTGCGCAGCGTGCATCCGCGCTTCGCGGCGCTGCCGATCGGCGCATCGACCTTCCTGCGGGATTTCGGGCTGGCCGTGTTCGTCGGCGTCGTCGGTATTGGCGCCGGGCCGGAAGCCCTGACCGCGGTCGAGCATTACGGCCTGACGCTGTTGCTGCTTGGCGTCGCCGTCACGCTGGTTCCGCAAATCGTTACGTTCTTTTTCTCCTACTACGTTCTGCGCATCAAGAACCCGATCGAGGCGCTGGCCTGCGTCGCCGGCGGCCGCAGTGCCAATCCGGCCTTTGCCGCCCTGCTCGAAAAAGCCGGCAACGCCACCCCGGTCGTTTCGTTCACAGTCACATACGCGGTCGCCAACGTCTTTCTGACGCTCTGGGGCCCCGTCATCGTCGGCATCATCACCAGGAACGCCGGCCCCTGATCCCATCAGCGGAGATCCTCCATGTTAGAAAAGAATTACAGCCGGCTCGCTGGGCTCAGTCCTTTCGAGTTGAAAGACCAGTTGATCGCGCTGGCCTCGTCGAACGCCCAGCGGCTTATGCTGAATGCCGGCCGTGGCAATCCTAATTTTCTGGCCATGCTTCCACGATTGGCGTTCCTAAGTCTTGGCGAGTTTTCGTTGCTGGAAGCGCAACGGTCCTACTCCTTTCTGGACAGCGGCTTCGGCGGACTGCCGGAAGATCGGGGCATCGTCGGGCGCTTCGAAACCTATGCCGGCAATCATCGTTCGGCCGACGGGGTTCGCTTCATCCAGTCGGCGATTTCCTACGTGAAAGACCAGCTTGGTCTCGATCAGGAGGTGTTTCTGTTCGAACTGGTCACCGCCTTTCTTGGCTGCACCTATCCGACGCCGCCGCGGATGCTGGTGCACACCGAGGAAATCGTCAAAGCCTACCTGGTGCAGGAAATGCTGGGAACCGAACCGCGAACCGGCGATTTCTCGCTGTTCGCGACCGAAGGCGGCACCGCCGCGATGGCCTATATTTTCCAGAGCCTCAAGCAGAACGGTCTGCTGCAGGAAGGCGACAAAATCGGCATCGGCACGCCGATCTTTTCGCCTTATCTGGAAATTCCGGTCCTGGCGGAGTACGGGCTGGAGGTCGTCGACATCAGGATGGATGAACATGCCGACTGGCAATTTCCCGTTTCGGAACTGGAAAAACTGAAAGATCCGGCGATCAGGATTTTCTGCGTGGTCAACCCCAGCAACCCGCCATCGACAAAAATGTCGGACGCGGCGCTGGCGCAACTTGCCGATTTCGTGACCCACACACGGCCGGATCTGTTCATCGTCACCGACGACGTCTATGGCACGTTTGCCGATGATTACGTTTCCATATTTGCGAAATGCCCGAAGAACACGCTGCTGGTCTATTCGTTCTCGAAATTTTTCGGCGCGACGGGCTGGCGCCTCGGCGTTATTGTGCTGCACGACGACAACGTCTTCGATGCCGCGCTGGCGGCGCAGCCCGAGGCACAGAAAAAGCGCCTCGATGTGCGCTATTCCTCGCTGACCACGACGCCCCGTGATCTGCGGTTCATCGACCGGCTGGTGGCTGACAGCCGAGCGGTTGCGCTCAATCACACGGCTGGGCTGTCGGGTCCGCAGCAGGCGCAGATGGCGCTGTTTGCCTTGAACGGACTGATGGACCGCGAGCACCGTTACAAGAACGCCGCGAAACAACTCATCCGGCAGCGTTACCAAACGCTTTACCGGACAATGGGTGTTCCGGCGGCGCATCGGCCGGACGACGTCAATTACTATACGCTGATCGACCTGCAGGAGATGGGCGGGAAACTCTACGGAGCGGACTTCGAGTCCTGGTTCATCAAAAGCAATCTTGGCATCGGCTTCCTGTTCCGCCTGGCCCAGGAAACCGGCGTCGTGCTGTTGCCCGGCAACGGTTTCGAGGTCGTCGATACCTCGGCGCGTGTCTCGCTGGCCAATCTGACCGACCACGAATATGCCTCGATCGGGCGCTTCACCCGGCAGATCCTGGACGAGTATTTCCAGGACTTCAAAAAAGCCAATGCCCAAAAGTCATCCGGGACTGCACATCAACCGGCCAAAGCGGCAAAACCGGTCGAACCGGTTCATTCATAGCAAGCCTTGCGGTCCGTCTGGTGCGCGGACCGCAACCTCGTGCTAGCCTCCCCCCGGCAACCAGCCAGAAGGGGAGACGGCCATGGCGATCAGCTTCAACCACGTG
>Ga0302319_10020454_pt1 | contig 11975 bp, 8 predicted proteins | sample Bog_T0_2_FD_203319 | JGI IMG/M metagenome (GOLD analysis project Ga0302319, IMG submission 203319) | Peat permafrost microbial communities from Stordalen Mire near Abisko, Sweden - Bog_T0_2 | ecosystem: Environmental > Terrestrial > Soil > Wetlands > Peat | place: Sweden: Abisko, Stordalen Mire...
TGATGCGGATACCCCACAGCTACGACCCGTGCTATTCTTGCCATTTGTTTGTCTTTTCATGGGGGGAGTTAAACTCATCTTTACCTCTTCAGCTTCGGGGAAAACTGAATTATGTTGTGAATTATGTTGTGTGTCACATTAATTTTTAAACCCTGTATATACCAAACCGTTCATTCTTATCGTAAAACTACCTGTCGTCCAACTATCAAAATTCCCTTCCCAAATACTTCCATCGGGGCGTATTAGCTTACCCTGTCCAAAGGGCATATTATTCTTTATAGACCCTATGTACTCTGAACCGTCTCGGAACGATTTTAATCTGCCCTCATATACGTGGTTTGCTTGATAAATAATCCATAGCACCGCTATTGCCAATACACATAAACTGCGAATCAAGTTATTCTTATTCATACACTCTTTCTGGAATCACGCTGGAAGACGCTTCTTGCAATCTCCTGCTTTTTAAGAATCTAATAATATTTCATCAACCTTTGGAAATTTATGCCATTTTTTAAAATTCTTGTCGGAACATTCTTTTACTTCATTCATAGACGCATTACGGGAATTCCAAGCAGTATTCACATGATGATATAGATGAGATATTGCAACGACAAATTCTCCGCTATCATAATTCTCATCTTTTTCTATTTTCTTAATCATCTTGTCCAGCTCTGCTTTCGCTTCTTTTAAGTTGTATAAAATGTATTCAAGATTCATAAAGATTTCTTCCTTTGCGAAAAACTGACAACACTATTTTTGACTAAATAGGTCTCGACCGATTAAAGGGGAAAAATATTTTAAATGCTTTACCAATTATGTTTTCTCTTGGGACAAATCCCCAAGAATTATGGTGACACACAACTTAATTCTTTGGCTTAGGACCAGGTTTTTGTTTGATTAATACTCTTCCTATCTTTTCTTCCAAGATTTTCAAAAAAACCTCAGTCCCCAGAGGTCTCCCCGTTCCAATGCTTTTTCTTAACTCCTTTACTTTTTCATCTTCCATGCTCAAATAATCAGACCAATCTTTAATTACATCCTGTAAATAACATCGAGATACTAACAAATCTTTCTTTCCGATGACATGACTCCTTGCACTAGACCATGGATAATCTTCTGCTCTTTTAACTATCCTTGCCCTCACGGGATTACGTTCAACATATCTTATCCCTAAAAAATTATACCCTTCGTCCATTGGATAACTCAAAAACCTTCCCTGCCATAAATATCCTCTCCAACCATGATTTTCATTAATTGATTTCGTATAATGCCAATTTGCTTTAGCGAAAGCTTGAAAACTATCAGCTCTACTTGGCACAGCAACCAAATGAACATGGTTATCCATTAAGCAGTAAGCCCAATATTCTAAACCATACAATTCACCTTGTTCTTTAAGTAATTTCAAATACAAAAGACGATCTGTATCTTTAAAAAATACTTTCTGCCGACGATTTCCCCGCTGAATAACATGATGCGGATACCCCACAGCTACGACCCGTGCTATTCTTGCCATTTGTTTGTCTTTTCATGGGGGGAGTTAAACTCATCTTTACCTCTTCAGCTTCGGGGAAAACTGAATTATGTTGTGTGTCACCTTAATTTATTACCTCTTCAGCTTCGGGGAAAACTGAATTATGTTGTGTGTCACCTTAATTTATTATGTTGTGAATTATGTTGTGTGTCACCTTAATTTGATTATTTCAATGCCTTTTTAGCTTTATACGGAAGGAAGTTATCCTTCGATATAACCTTTGTCCCTGTCTGTTGTTCAATATCCCTTCTGGTTCTTCCAGCCACAGCCCCACCGTCCTTGGCGTCCTTCTTTAATGCTGGAACGCCTTGAGATTCACGGTCTGTTGTTATCCGGGTTGTCGCTGCTTCTCCCAGCATAGTGATAATCAATTCCAAATCGGTCATATGGTCCCGAAGGTTTTCTCTCTTTAATCCTTTGTGCTTCTTATAATCGTCCACTTTAAGGTCAAAAGCCCCTTGCATTATCTCATTAGTCAGTATGGCATAATCTTGATCAGTGCCGGCACCGCGTCCATCCCATTCGTCAGTTAACTTTTGCCGGACGGCTATCCCACGCAACCGTTTATCAATCCATTCCTTAGGATAACCCTTCTTCTCATAAAGTTCTTTGGTTCTCTGCATACCAAGTTCGGGATTCTCAATTTCGTCCAGACGCTCTTTGCCGATACGTGCCAGCCAACGCTTGAATGGTTCTGCTTTTGGGGAAGGGATAGACTGAATAATACGGAAGACCCCTTCTGCATTGGCACAGTCTGTCGCATATTTCTTGCCGTCAGAAGCCTCTAATTTCAGGTCGTGACAAAATGTCACGACCTCACTTCCTTCTTCTTTCAAACGCTGTTTTAATTTCCGCCAGTACGCCCCCGAATCCGGGCTATCAGTTAAAACAGCACAAATATCCACCACTGAAAACCACCATTCGTCATTAACCAAGACACGACGAATGTTCCTACCCTTGAAAACTGCTATCTTCGTAATTTCTGCCGACATTATTATCCCCTTTGTAGAATTTCAATTATTATACACCTATGGTATGTGGACGCAATTTTTTTATGGCCCTTTTGGAAGGGTTTACCGTCTAATTAAGAGACTCCCGCCTAAACTTTATTTCCCTGGGATGGCATTGCTTGTGAATCTGTTTCAAATCCTTTGGATTCAAACGGGTATACCGTTCTGTTGAAGTTATCTTTTTATGACCTAATTGCTTCTGAACATAAAGTATGTCAGCTCCATTACGGTGCATAGCAGTCGCACAGGTCACCCGGAATGAATGTGGGGTGATTTTCTTCCTTAATCCGCACTGGAAGGCGTATTTCTTTACGATATTTAACACAGTTTCATTTTGAAGACGATGACCATTGTGGAAAACAAACAAAGCCTTTTGGTCTCCATTTTCTAATCCCGGACGGATTTCTTTTAAGTAAAGCTCGACACATTTTATGGCTTCCTCGCCAATAGGGATAACACGTTGATAATCATCGCCCCCTTTAGGATGCTCGATACGTATTAAGCCTTGCTGATTGTCAACATCCTCAATATTTAAGCCGCAAAGCTCATTATTGCGAATACCCGTTGAGAACAAGACCTCCAATATAGCTTTATCACGGATACAAAAGGGTTCACGGCTTAAAAAAGGTTGTTCTAATAATTTCTCCACTTCCCGATCATTCATACAGGAATGAGGCAGCCCCCTCTGCTCTTTAAAGCTCTCCAAATCTTCACTTGGGTCTATGCGTAAATATTCATACCTGACAAGCCAGCGAAAAAAGAGTCTCAATGCGTTAAGGAAATGATTTTTATAACAATTACTCGCTGGATTCCCACGATCGCCCACATAAGTGCTGATATAATTAAAATATTCCATGCAATGACGTCTGGTTACTTGGGCATAGTTTAAGACACCCTGTTCTTCTATATAGCGAGAGAACACTTGGAGACCCTTCTTATACATCATGATAGTGTTGGGCCTTTTTCCTTTGGATTTTTCATAATCACAGAACTTTACGCCTAGTTCCTCAAGCTCGGTCAGGTCATTGTTCTGCTTAGGTTTATCTGGCAAGGTTTTGGCTTTCTCTGTGATTTCCTTATAATAAGAGTCCCAATCCAAACCTTGAAAGGGATTGTCTTTAAGTATCCCCTCTTTATGGAGATACTGGAATAAAAACAAAACACGACGTAATCGCTCAATCTGGCTTCTGACAACCAAGGCAGTATCCTTCATTTGAATCAAATCTTCCCAAAGAAAGTTTCGGTATTTTAATAACATAGCCTCGGTAACCGTATAAACGCTTCCAACCTCATTAGCTATCAGGAATTTAATAAAACCGTTTAAATGCTTTTTGACCTGGTTTAGATAGCAATATGAAACCCTGACTTCCCGGCTGGCCAAATAACGCCGCATTATTTCTTCATAGGTGTAAAAATGGGCCAATTGCTTTTGTGGCTTTTCAGGAACAGGTAATATCTCAACACCCTTAATAATATTCTTTTCCAATTCCATTTTTTCGACTAAAAAATTAAAAAAGAAATAAATGATCTTAATATACGTTACAACAGAGGCCCTTCTTAGCTCCCGCTTTTCATATAGAAAAGTCTGAAACTCCATAAGATGAACCTTCTCCACCTTTTTCGAATCGTCAATCCTCTTCTCTTTCAAGAAGTCGATTAATTGCCGACTAGGATTAAGATATGATCTTGTGAGCTTTAATGTTCTGCCTCGACTTGTCAGATGTTCTCCATACAAGACTAAGATCCGTTCTAAGTTATTTGGTTGTGGAAAATTGATCATTTTATCTATCTTTTAATACCTTATATAACCGCCCCTGCGGTAGTCGAATAGCATCCGATTGAATTTCTCTATGAGCATACCCGCTGTTCCATGCCTTTGACAATCCGCTTCCTCTTTTCAAACGCATCAAAATTAATGTACAATCGCGATTTGTATATATAACCCCTTTACTCCTATCTACTTGTGAACGCCACTCGATGCTCTTTTCAAACATGCTGCGTCTACGTTGCCGTCGCATACGCTCCCGCGTATTCTTTCGATTGCATCGTACAGATTCAGGATGCTCTTGACGCCATTGCTGCGGATATTCCCGGTGTCTTTTTCGCCACCGGCGTTGTTGTGCTTGACGGAATCTTTTATTCTCTTCCTTTTGAAGCCATGTAAGTTTTGTTAAACGTAACCGTTTAGATTGACATCTTTTGTCAGAACAATATTTTTGACGCTGACCTACACGCGGATCAGGAGTGAACTTCTTTTTACAGCAGAGACACCATTTGCGGATTGGCCGATTCTTTTTATCAGCTTGGATATCTGTCATGGAAGGCCTCCATGACAAGAATGACATATTTCAAATGGGTTTTAAGGGAGTTACAGATATTGCAGGAAGGATTAGATCATTGTGGAAATATTTTGTTCATTCTACCCAAAATAAAAACCCCCGCAACTTTTATGAAGCAGGAGTTTAATATTTTGGGGCTAGGGCACTTCTATAATTTTATTTTTCTTGTAATTGTTTCAGAAAATTCTCTACAATCGATTTACTAATTTCTCCTTCTAAACTGGGGTTTGCCAAAGTATAGATAATATGTTTTATTAATTCTTCTTGCCTTTTATCGATTTGAATATCCTCTCTACATTCAATCATATCCGCCCATAATTCTAAATTTTGCTTGGAAACATTGTTATTAACATACCCCTTTAAAATATTTTCTAATTTCTCAGCACTCAATACACATAACTTATCATTAGAATCCCAATCTAATGCTGCCAAATCTTTTTGAATCTCTAAAAGGGGCCGTTTTAAACTTAATAAATCATTCAAAACTTTAGACCTATCTGGTTTCATCTTATTGTGTCCTTATATATTTATATTTTACGTGAACAATTGTACCATCTGGAGCATAAGTTGTTTTACTATAATTCTCTGTTATGCCATAACTATTTACTTGTTTCTCATAAACAGAATACGAACCTGGTATATTCGTTGCTGGTACTTTTGCTTGAAAAGCTACAGAACTATCGCCAAATGGAATTGTTGTAGGCGTTTCAGCTTTTGCTGGTAAATTAGTAACAAATCTCTGATAATTCTCTTCAATTTCTGCCGCATTTTCTGCTGTGTTGGCAGCTAATGACTCAGCTTCCTGAGCCTCCATACCGAGAGCCCCCACGCCAGGAAGGGCAAATAAAGGAGCAAGCTCCGGGTTATTAAAAATATTATCATTTGCCCAATCTAATACCCTCTCACCTATATTTTGCCCACACAACCCATACGGGTCTACAAGATTGACAGGGTTATCGTTCACGTATAGGTACGGATTTACACCGTCCACAAACCCCAACGGATCAGGCGTGGCCCACCTTCCCACCTCAGGGTCATAATAACGACCACCAAAATAACTCAAACCACTTCGAGTTTCAAACTCCTTCGTGCTAAATAAATACCTGTTCGTGTCCCCGCTGGCTTGTGGAGTCAGCAAATTCCCGAAAGCATCATAGCTGTAGTCGCTAGCACTTTCTCCCGTCGATGTTGTTAAATCAGCCACTGAGCCTAGATCATTGTAATCATAATACTGGGCAATAGGATTGCTTCCTGTAATACTTAACGCAATTATACTTCCGATGCCACCACCAAAATCCAATCCCCTCGTATATGATTTAGTGGTATTGCCAGATCCATCCCTTCTTACGAGCACATTAGAACCGTCATACAAATAATTATCCGTGGTTGTGTTCCTTACTGCTTGTGTACGTAGTCCTTCTGCGTTGTAGGTAAAATTATCTGTTTGCGTTCCTGTAATATTAGGAATGTTCACGTATTGAAGCTGATTAAGTCTGTTTTCAAAATCATAAGAATATTTAGTCTGTTGCGGGGAACTCTCTTGCCCTGTCAGTACAGTTTGCTTGGTTAGTCGATTGCCGTTATTGTCATACGTATAGGTATCGGTTTGAATTGGGAAATTTGCAGAATAGATGTTGATCCCATAATTCCAATTATTTAAACGATTCGCAGCATCATAGGCATAATTACGCGCCAAGGTTACCGTTTGCGTGGGAATAGCAGTATTGCCATAGTTGGCATTGGTTAAATTGGTCAAGACTTGGGCAGGCATATTCAAGGAATCAACACTCCAAAAATTCCCCAACGTTGTGTTCTTCGTCCAAGTCAAACGATTACCTACTAAATCATAGGTGTAGGCATAATCATAAATGGTCGATACGCTGGTTTGTTTGGTCTCCTCTAATAATCGATTTAAAGCGTCGTAGCTATAAACCGTCCACGAACCGTCTTGCAGGGTTTTCTTCGTGATCATGCCTGCTATATCGTACACATTACTGAACGAAGAAATCACCGTAGATCCCTTGGCATTAACGTCAGTCAAAACCCTGTTTAAAGGATCGTAAGTATAACTCTCCGCAATTCCGTTGGGCATAGCGACTGATATCTTGTTGGAAACAGCATCATAACCATAATCGGTTGTCCCATTAGGATCAGTTACCGTTGATAGACGATTCAACGCATCAAAAGTATTGGCAATTGTACGATTGTTTTGATCTACACTAGTCAGGCGATTGCCCTCGCTGTCGTAGGTGTAAGTTATGGTGTTATTGGTCCCTGGACTTGTTTTAGTTAATAACCTGCTTAAAGCATCATAAGCATATGTTGTCTGCCCTGTGGAATCAGTCATCGAGGTCTTGCGCCCTAATGCATCGTAAACATTGACCACCGAGCTGCCATCAGAATAGGCTGTGTTGGTTAAACGGTTTAAAGGATCATAGGTATAATTCGTGATCTTGCCGTTGGCATCCTGCCTTGTTGCGACATTACCTACCGGATCATACGTAAACGTGGTGGTAAAATTTAAGGCATTGTTTTGTGTTAAAACCTTGCCGTTGGGATCGTAGGTATAGGTTGTAGGGTTATTATTAGCATCGGTCAGTGTGAGCAAGCGGCCTTCAGTATCGTAGTTAAATTGGGTAATCCCATTAAGAGGATCCTTTGCTTGGGAAAGCCTTTCATAGGCATCATAGGTCTTGGTTAAGGTATTGCCCCTCTGATCGGTCACGCTGATTTGGTTGCCAAAGAGATCATATGAGGAAGTAACCGTTGAATTATCCGCAAAAGTGGTTTTGGTGAGCCTGTTTAAATTGTCATACTGGTAACTGGTGACATTGCCTCGGGCATCAGTTTTGCTTGCGATATTGTCGTCAAGGGCAGTCGTAAAATTAGCCGAATTAATAGTAAATGTAACCGGCGAAGAGGTTGCTGTTGATCCGGTAGCATTTGTTGCAATGGCTGTTATATCATAGGTCCCTGCCGGTACATTGGTCCAGGAATATGTAAATGCCGCAGATGCGCTGCTAACTGTTCCTAATAATGTCGGTCCATTGTAAAACGCAACATTACTGATGGCTCCATAACTATTATCCGTATTGGCAGTGATATTAATGGATCCGGTCGTAAAAGAGCCTTGATTGATGGGGCTTATAATGGCGACTGCGGGTTGAGCGCTAACCAAGACTTTTACAGGAGTAGAATATGTTGAATTACCGTTTGCATCTATGGCTTGAGCGCTTATGTTATAGATGCCCACCGGAAGATTGGTTGCAGTATAGCTAAATGGTGCTGTGGTACTTGTCCCTAACCAGCTTGACCCATTATAATAGTTTACACTACTTATTGTACCGCCGGCCTCACTGGCATTTACAGTGATAGTCAAATTAGAACTCGATGGCACAATAGCATTATTGGCAGGACTGGTGATGGCGACCACTGGTTGCAAAGAAAGATTGACCGTTAAAATTACCGGATTGCTGGTTATAGAACCTGATGAATTTCTGACTACGCATTCAAATTGCGTTCCATTATTAGCTATTGTTGTCGCTGATGTTGCGTATGAAGAACCTGTTGCTCCGGTGATGATAGTAAATGCCCCGCCGTTAACACTCTCCATCCATTGATAGCTCGGCGTTGGTGTGCCGGTTGCTGTTATTGTAAAGGTCGCTGTTGCCGGTGCTGCGACTGTTGCATTAACTGGCTGGGTTATAATTGTCGGTGCTATAGTAGTAACCGTCAATGTCACCGCATTGCTTGTTACAGTACCGGCTTCATTGGTGACTGCACATTCATATTGGGTCCCACTATTAGCTATTGTTGTTGCCGGCGTTGTGTATGAAGAACCCGTTGCTCCGGTAATATTGGTAAAAGTTCCAGCATTGACACTTACCATCCATTGATACGTTGGCGTTGGAGTGCCTGTCGCAACTACTTTAAAAGTTGCCGTTGCCGGTGCTATGACCGTTACACTGACCGGTTGAGTTGTGATGTTCGGTACCAAGGCAGGGTTAACTGTCAAACTTGCCGCGTTGCTTGTGACACTGCCTGCTTCATTAGTTATTACGCATTCATATTGGGTTCCACTTTCAGCTACTGTTGTTGCCGGTGTTTTGTATGAAGATCCCGTTGCACCTGTGATCGACGTATATATGCCGGCTCCCGGGACCTCTTGCTGCCATTGATAGGTTGGTGCAGGCGTGCCGGTAGCTGTCACTCTAAAGGTTGCCGTTGCAGGTGCCGTAACCGTTATATTATCAACCGGCTGGGTTATAATTGTCGGTGCCATAGCAGCATTGACTGTTAACATTGCCGCAGTACTTGTGACACTACCGACTTCATTTGTAATCACACATTCATACTGAGTTCCGCTATTAGCTGTTGTTGTCGCTGGTGTTGTGTATGAAGAACCTGTTGCTCCTGTAATATTGATAAATGCCCCTCCGTTGACACTTGCCATCCATTGATAGGTTGGTGTGGGTGTACCGGTGGCAACCACTTTAAAGTTTGCCGTTGCCGGTGCTGTGACCGTTACATTATTAACCGGCTGGGTTGTGATGCTTGGCGCCACAGCGATATTAACTGTCAAGCCTGCCGGAGTACTTGTAACACTTCCGGCTTCATTAGTTATTACGCATTCATATTGGGTTCCACTATTAGCTATTGTTGTTGCTGGCGTCGTATATGAAGAACTTTTTGCTCCAGTGATAGCTGTATATGTGCCTGACCCCGGGAGTTCTAGCTGCCATTGATAGGTTGGAGTAGGTGTGCCGGTGGCCGCTACTGAAAAAGTTGCTGTTGCGGGGGCAATGACCGTTATATTATTAACCGGCTGTGTTGTGATGCTTGGGGGCACGGCAGGGTTGACTGTTAAAGTTACCACATTACTTGTTACACTACCGGCCGCATTAGTGACGACACATTCATATTGGGTACCACTATTAGCTGTTGTTGTCGCTGGCGTTGTATAAGAGGATTTTGTTGCTCCGGCAATATTGGTAAATGCCCCGCCACTGACACTCTGCATCCACTGATAAGTAGGCGTTGGCGTGCCGATGGCTGCAACTGTAAGGGCCGCCGTTGCCGGTGCTATGACCGTAATATTAAGTGGTTGGGTCGTGATGCTGGGAGGCACTTGTGTCGGATTGACTGTTAAAGTTACCGCATTACTAGTAACGCTCCCCGCTTCATTGGTGACCACACACTCATACTGGGTCCCGCTATTAGTTGTTGTCGTCGCCGGCGTTGTGTATGATGCGCTTGTTGCTCCGGAGATATTGATAAATGCTCCGCCATTCACACTGTCCATCCATTGATAAGTTGGTGTTGGCGTACCAATAGCAGTCACTTTAAAGGTTGCTGTTGCCGGAGCTATGATTATTATGTTAGATGGCTGGGTTGTGATGCTTGGGGGCACAGCAGCATTGATTGTTAAGGTTGCCGCGCTGCTTGTAACACTTCCTGCTTCGTTGGTGACCACGCATTCATATTGAGTCCCGGTATTAGTCGTTGTTGTCGCCGGTGTTGTATACGATGCGCTTGTTGCTCCCGTAATATTGGTAAATGCACCACCATTGACACTTGACATCCATTGATAGGTTGGCGTTGGGGTCCCGGTGGCTATCACTTTAAAACTTGCTGTTGCCGGCGCTATGACCGTTACATTATTAACCGGTTGGGTTGTAATGCTCGGTGCTATAGGGGCATTAACTGTTAAACTTGCCACAGTGCTGGTGACACTGCCAGCTATATTAGTGACAATACATTCGTATTGAGTCCCGCTTTCAGATGCTGTTGTTGCTGGTGTTGAGTATGAAGAACCTGTTGCTCCTGTAATATTAGAAAATGCTCCGCCATTTACACTTACCATCCATTGATAGGTTGGCGTTGGGGTTCCGGTGGCTATCACTTTAAAATTTGCCGTTGCCGGAGCTACTACAGTTATATTATTAACCGGTTGGGTTGTAATGCTTGGGGGTACCGCAGTATTGACTGTTAACGTCGCCGCAGTACTAGTGACACTACCGGCTTCATTGGTGACGACACATTCATATTGAGTCCCGCTTTGAGCTGCCGTTGTCGCTGGCGTTGTGTATGAAGAACCCGTTGCTCCTGTAATATTGGTAAATATCCCCCCATTGATACTTGCCATCCACTGATAGGTTGGATTAGGCGTACCGGTGGCTGCTATTGAAAAACTTGACGTTGCGGGTGCTGTGACTGTTACATTATTAACCGGTTGAGTTATGATGCTTGGGGACACAGCTGCATTAACAGTTAAGTTTGCCGCAGTACTGGTGACACTACCGGCTTTATTGGTGACTACACATTCATACTGAGTTCCGCTTTCAGATATTGTCGTGGCAGGTGTTGTGTAAGAGGAACTTGTCGCTCCATTAATATTGGTAAAAGCCCCGCCGTTGACACTTGCCATCCATTGATATGCCGGTGATGGCACTCCTGTTGCTGTCACTGTAAATCTTGCTGTTGCCGGGGCTATGACCGTTATATTATTAACCGGTTGAGTTGTGATACTTGGCGCTACCGCAGGATTGACTGTTAACGTTGCCGCAGTGCTCGTGACACTACCTGCTGTATTGGTGAGCATACATTCATACTGGGCCCCATTTTCAGCTATAGTTGTCGCAGGTGTTGTATACGATGCACTTGTTGCTCCGGCAATATTAGTAAATGCCCCTCCATTGACACTCTCCATCCATTGATAAGTAGGCGTGGGAGTACCGGTAGCTGCAACTTTAAAGTTTGCTGTTGCAGGAGCTATGACTGTTGTATTACCTGGCTGAATTGTGATGCTCGGCGCTACGGGAGTGCCAGCCTGGGCAAAATTTATACCCCCAAGAACTAAAATAGGGAATGACAATATTATTGATAGAATTTTATTCATAGGTAAAATTGGTACTGTTCCCCAACGCATCGGTCTTTTGAATGATGTGACCCATGGCATCATAAGTAAAATTGGTTATATTCCCACGGCTATCCGTTGCTGAAAGGACATTACCGTATTGATCATAAATAAAGGAATGCGTATTGCCTAAAGCATCCGTTACGCTGATCAAGTTTCCATTATTGTCATAAGCAAAA
>Ga0302319_10020455_pt1 | contig 11975 bp, 8 predicted proteins | sample Bog_T0_2_FD_203319 | JGI IMG/M metagenome (GOLD analysis project Ga0302319, IMG submission 203319) | Peat permafrost microbial communities from Stordalen Mire near Abisko, Sweden - Bog_T0_2 | ecosystem: Environmental > Terrestrial > Soil > Wetlands > Peat | place: Sweden: Abisko, Stordalen Mire...
TCTTGGACGAAGCCTTCGGCTTCTGACCGCAATAACGATAGAAGCCATTCCCTGCCGGCGCAATGCCGTCGGTCAACAAAGCCGGATCCGCAAAACAGAGTCCCCCCAGTGTATTCTCCGGATCAAGCCAGAACATCTGGTCGCTACCGATACTCGCCGGGGCCTGGTCATTCGCATAAGGCACCAGGCGGAAGTCCCAGCGAATACCCAGATTGAGTGTTAGCTTGGGGCTCACTTTCCAGTCATCCTGGAAATATGGCCCCGCGTACTTGAACACATACTGGTTCAGGTGGCCCGGCTGAGAACCCGTTGCGGAGAATGGGCCAGGCTGGAATGTAGCAGCCGAGTTGTAATAGCCCAACAGATAGTCCGCAATGAAATTGCCGGTACCACAATATGCTTGTTGGCAGGGGTAAGGGGTCGTGCTCGAGTACTGGGTAACCAGGTTGCTGTTATATCCAAACGACCCGAGAAAATTGGTGGCCAGATCCCGCTTCTGTACCCAGGAGCGATAATCGAAGCCGAAGCTGAAGGAGTGCGCTCCGTGCTGTTTCTCCATTGAATCGGCAAATTCCCACACGGGAATATCGCTGGTGGTCGGATCGTTTCCAGGACTGCCGGCGCTGACAAAATTCGACGTTGAGAATCCGAGAGTAGGATAGCCCGCCGCATACGATGGGAGATTTGTGAAGATACCGTTGAGTCCTAGAGCTGTTATGTCCGCCGCGCTGGCCGCACTGTCGCCCTGGATTGAGATCGCTTCCAGTTTGCCGAAGCGGAAATCGTTGACGAATCCCTTGGGCAGCGACAGCGTGTAGCCTCCCGTCCAACTGGTCGAGTTTTCGGTGAAAATATTTGCTCCGGCGCCCAGGGCAATCGAGTCGGTCGAGAAAGCGGTATTGGCGTAATCCGCCTTGGTATACCGGAAGAAGACCTGGCCGAATTTTTGAAAGTTCTGGTCTCCGCGATACGTCTGCTGATTGGTGGTGGTAGTCGCGTTCGCGGTTGAGAACCAGTTAAATGGGCCCGAGCCGTTGGGGTCCGCGGCACCGGTCGGAATCAGCTTCGAGGTTACGTTGGCCACGTTGGAGAACCGCCCACCAGGAATTGTGTCCTGCGGAAACGCCTCCCCGGTGAGTGGATCAATCGGCATGCAGTTGTTGCCCAGCGCGATCTCTGCACTGCAGGCGGCTGTCCCAAACGCAGGCAGCGAGGTACCGGAAAAATTGCCGCCGAGTTCCGCCGACGTGGGCGCATATCCCGATAGATGGGCGCCCTGGACTACGCGCCAACCTTCATAGTTGGCCAGCCAGAATGTCCTGTCATGTCCGTTGTAGAGCTTCGGAATGATGACTGGACCACCCAAAACGTAGCCAAACTGATTTTGCCGCAGCTCGGTGTTTGAGGTGCTGTCGTTGGTAATGGTCTGGTGAGGTATCGCATCGAAGTCGTCGTTGCGGTCGAATTCGAACACCGAACCATGCAGCTGATTCGAGCCGCTCTTACTCACAAGGTTAATCTGGTTGGCACTGAAACCATACTCAGCCGAGTAGGTTTCACTCTGCACCTTGAACTCCTGAATGGCATCCTGCGACAGAATTACCGCCGGCGTATTCAGCGCCGTATCGGTATTCGTCAAGCCGTCCAGCGTGTAGTTGTTTGACTCAGGACGCCCGCCGTTGATGCTGATCGCGTCGCCTTCGCTCTGCCGCATCTGGCCTTGTTCCCCCACTGTCTGCACAGCACCCGCGCCCACAAACAGAAGGTCCGTGAAATTGCGGCCGTCCAATGGCAGATCCGACATCTGCTGGGGAGTGACAATTTGTGATACCGCAGACGAGTCCGTGTCCAGCGCAACTGCGCTTGCGCTCACCTCCACCGTCTCTGAGGTCGCGCCCGGTTTCATTAGAACGTTGACGCGCGCATCCTGCGCGACCGCGAGCACGATGCCGCCCACGACGGCCTTGGAGAATCCGGGCATTTGCACCGAGATACGATAGGTGCCGGGAATCAGGTTGGTAGCGGTGTAGTCTCCGGTTCCGGTCGACTTGACCCTGGTGGTTACACCAGTTTCCGTGTTCGTCACATCAACCGGCGCGTTCGCGATCACGGCCCCGGTGGTATCAGTAACCATACCCAGGACTGTGCCGGTAGTACCCGCCTGCCCTCGCAGGGTAGGAGTCAATACCAGCACGAATGCCAGCAACGCAAGATGCCTGATCCTGTTCACTTTTCGCCTCCTTGAATTGTTGTGTCGCACTTAAGCCAACTCTGCCGGATCTGGAATTGATCGGAGAATGCTCCGGCTTGTAGGTCCTTGCTTCCCGTTCGCCTGCGCAGTAAGAACTCGGTCAGCATTCCGTCTCTCAAGGGAGAAATTCAAAACCAATATTAACTCCCCCTCGAAACGACCAGAACGCTAGGTCCATTTAGACGAAATCGTCCAGTGCCATACGGCGAAGCTTGCGTTAGGAGCGCCAGTTCTACATGTAAATCCATACATTTAATGAGGATGTGAGTTTTTCGCATTCAAGGTTAGGAGCTCTGTTAGGACCCAGTTTGCGCCCGGGCTCGCCACCCAACCCCTGGTTGAGGACGTCTCTTCACAGGGCTATACTGGCTCTCTTGAACAGAAACTCGGAAACTCCTCAGAAATCGACGGAACTCACTGACCTGTCCCCCGTGGACAAGGAGGCGGTCTTGCGTCAGGTGGAACGGCTGTTGGCGAGCTCTCACTTCAAGAACAGCCGCCGCTACCCAGACCTCTTGCGTTTCGTAGTCAAGCAGACGCTCGATGGCAATGCCGACACTCTGAAGGAACGCACCCTGGGGATCGAGGTGTTTGGAAGGGAACCGGGCTTCGATACGTCGGGAGATTCGATTGTTCGTGTCGCCGCAGCCGAAGTGAGAAAGCGCATTGCGCAGTACTACCAGGAAGAAGGGCGCGAGAATGAACTGCGGATCGATCTCCCATCCGGCTCGTACGTGGCGCGCTTTCGGCGTCCGCCGGAGGTATCCCCGCCGGGTGCGATTGTGCCCGACCCCTCCGAGCCGGTCTCAACACACAAAACAGCGAATGCGGCAGAGACGAAAGGAGTTTTCTTTCCCTGGACCAAGCTGACCATCGCCGCCGCTGCGCTCCTGTTGATGGCAATCGGGGCTTTGATCGCGGTTCCGCGGAGATCCGATGCGGGTATGGACCGGTTTTGGGGCCAAGTATATGACCCTTCGACTGCGGTCTTGATCTGTGTCGGAACCGTGGAACCTGCGCACATTTCTTCAGATTTCCGGCACCAATTCACCGTCCAGATGGCCGACACCGTTAACGGAGCGGAGGAGCCAACAGTTCCCAACACCGATTACCAGGTGTGGCCGGCGGTCTCGTGGATCGATGCGGTCGAGCTCACCCAAATCACCGAGCTGTTGACAAGACACCACAAAAAATTTGTGCTTCGTTCGTCCGAGAATGTCACTCTGGCCGATCTGCGTAGGGGTCCGGTGATCCTGCTGGGAGTCCTGGAGAATTCGTGGACGCTGCGGCTTGTTTCAAAACTCCGATTCCATCCGCGAATGGATTTTGCCAGCCAGAAGATGTGGATTGAAGACTCTCAACATCCCGAGCGCACGGATTGGAGTGCCCCGTGGGGCGTGGCCTACTCTGAGTCTTATGACGACTACGCGCTGGTGACGCGCTGCGTCAATCCACTTTCTGGCCAGGTCTCGATAGAAATGGGCGGCCTGGGGCTGCATGCAAGTCAAGCCGCCGGCGAGTTCGTGACTAATCCTGCCTATATGGACAGCTTGTCGAGAAGCTTGAGCGATCAGAATCGAAACGTGCAGATTGTATTGAAAATCAACGTCATCAAGGGCGAGGCCGGCCCACCACAGATCGTTGCAACCTATTATTGGTAGGACGGAGACGACGAGGATTCAACCTTCGTCTGCGAGTAGAAGCTTGGCGGATCTTCAAAAATCGACGGAATTGACTGACTTGTCGGTCGTGGACAAGCAGGCGGTGCAGCAGCAGGTGGAGCGGCTGCTGGCAAGCTCCCACTTCAAGAACAGCCGCCGCTACCCAGACCTCCTGCGTTTCGTAGTGGAGCGGACCCTCCACGGCAACGCCGACACTCTGAAGGAGCGCACCCTGGGGATCGAGGTGTTCGGACGGGAGCCGGGCTTCGATACGGCAGGAGATTCAATTGTCCGTGTCGCCGCAGCCGAGGTGAGAAAGCGCATTGCGCAGTACTACCAGGAAGACGGCCATGAAGATGAGTTGCGGATCGACCTCCCGTCCGGCTCCTATGTGGCCAGGTTTCGGAGCCCGCAATCGCCTGCGCCGATATCTGTCGGGGCACCCAAAGGCACTAAGGCAGCCCCGAATGAGCGAATATCGCAATTCCCACACTACAGCGGAGTTTCCTCTCCGTGGAAGAAGGTCACCATGGCCGCGGCTACGCTCCTGCTCATAGCGCTGGCCACCGTGGCTGGAATCCGATTCCTGGGCCGTTCCGCCGATCAGCGAGACCTGCTTGACCCCATCTGGAAGAGTCCGCGGGAATCAATCCTTTGTATCGGAACTCCTCAACTTGCGCAGAATCAGCCTGGGGCAAACGATCAGACAGCAGCAGCGCTTGGCGAGCCCACCGCAAACAACACGCTGTTGCCTTTTGCCGACGCAATGACACTCTCTCGCTTCGAGGTTCTTCTCAATCGCCATGGCAAGCAAGACCGAGTGCAACTGGCCCGGAGCACCACATTCAGCGATCTCCGTTCCGGCCCGGCGATTCTGATCGGCGCGTTCGACAATCCGTGGACGTTGCGGCTGACCGGCAAGATGCGTTTCCGCTTCTCGGGCACCGATGAGATGGAGGGCGAGATCGTCGACACCAGGGCGACCCCCAACAAGCGCTGGAATGTCGATTTCCACATTCCGTATTCTGACAGAACTCAGGACTACGCAATCGTCGCAATTGCCCACGACGAAACATTGGATCAGCCGCTTCTGATTGCCGCAGGCATCGGACCGAATGGCACAATGACGGCCAGCGAGTTTCTGCTGAACACCAGCAACCTGGAAGCGCTGGCAAAGAGAGCCCCCGCCAACTGGAGCGGGAAGAACGTGGAAGTTGTCTTGGCTACGCAGGTCATCCAAGGCAACTCCGGCCCTCCGCAAATCGTTGCTGCGGAGTTCTGGTAGCCAGGTCGAAGACCGCGGGGCGCAGAAGGAACCACGTTCCGGCTCAATCAGGTGCCGTTTGCGATCATGCAGAAATAGGGCGCACAATGGTCAGCCGGTGTGCATAGTGGGAACCGAACACCCAGGAGTTCAATCCTTTGGTCCTGCCGCACTGTCCGCCTGGATGCGAGCCCCGCCCAGATGCGGTTCATGGCGGATATTGGGAGCTTGGAGCGCAGGGGATGAGTGGAATTCGTAGCTGCGGTGGGGTATTCGAAGTGTAGCTGTCCGCCAGGCTCAAAAGTGGGAAAAGCGGACGAGAATACCTTCCGGGCGCTGCCGCTCAAGGAGCATCATCGTCGCTGCATCCGCAAGTCAGGCGTAAAAGGACGTGAAGATGCCCACATTCAAATGCCTTACACGGTTTTTACACTACGATTACATGTTTTTACGGCCTTGCTCCCGGCGGTGTGTCAGATTAATCACAGATAAATGATCTAAAACAACAGGGGTCGGTCTCGCGATTTTCGTACGTGGGTAACTCCACTTGCGTAGTAGCGAAATGAAGTGGATCGGAGGGGGAACGTGAGCTTACTTGAGATACATCCAATAATCGAATCGGCGCATGGACGCAGTACCAGTACCCTGGGGCAGCGCGACACAATGAATTCAACGATTGTTCTGGAGGAGTTGTTCCAACTCTTGGAAGAGTACGGCCCGAGCTGGTACACAGAGGAGCATCATAACCGCGCAGTGGCCGCGCTGATCAATTCCTAGCCGTCAATTGGGCAGGAAACCAGATGTCCCGTTTGGCCGGCGCTGAATTCCCGTCCTCCCCGTCCCGCGTTTACGCGGAGTTGTCCCATCGGCCCTGTCCTGCAGGGCTCCTATGTTCCCGTGATTCCAACGTTCCTCTGCACTAGCTCTGAAAACGGTATCCGATTCCAGGGACGGTTACGATCAGCTCGCTGTCTCTGGATGAAGCTCCTAACTTCTGACGCAAGCTCGCCACGTGGACATCGACAGTGCGCGTGAGTGTGCCGGACTTTTGACCCCAGACTTCCCTCAGCAATTCATCGCGCGAAAGAGTAATTCCGGGATGCTCCGCAAAGTAACTAAGCAACTGGAACTCCCGCGCCGTGAGATTGACGGGATTGTCGTTCTGAGTCACCAGAGTTTTCCGAATATCCAGCACAATGGAGCCGAAGCGGTACAGGTCTGGACCGCTCGCAGGGGAAATACCTGGCTTGATTGTTGATCTCCGCAAGAGAGCCTCAATGCGCGCCATCAATTCGAGCGTGTCAAAAGGTTTCGTCACGTAGTCATCGGCGCCAAGTTTCAGGCCTACCACTTTGTCCACCGTCTGGCTCCGCGCAGTCAGAAGGAGAATCGGAGTGGCCAGTCCGGCGCGGCGAATTCCCGTGCAAACATCAAGCCCGCTACGGAAGGGCAGCATGATGTCGAGGATGATCAGGTCAAAGGGTAGCTGGGTCGCCTTCTCCAATCCTGCAATTCCCTCGGCCGCCACGTCCACAACGTAACCTTCGCTGCGCAGGCGGTCTCCCAGAGTCAGGCACAACTCTTCTTCGTCTTCGACTATCAGAATGCTCTCGTTCATGGGCGTAACGATAGAGCCGGTCGGGATGTTGTCCCAGCCGTCTGCATCGTTTCTCCTTTCGCAATTTGCAGGTGCAGTGTAAATGTGCTTCCGAGGGAAAGTTCGCTCACGACAGAAAGCTTGCCGCCCATCGCGTCGGCAATCCTCTTTGCTAGAGACAACCCAAGGCCTGTTCCGTGAATCTGCGCGGCTGCGACTCGGGGACTCCGGTAGAACGGGTCGAAGATCCGTGTAAGTTCGTAGGGATCGATTCCGATGCCTCGATCTGCAACCGATATCCGCACTTCCCGGCCGGACTCTCGCTCCAATGGCGCGACCGATGCGCGAATTACAATCCGCCGGTCTTCGCCGCCGTACTTCACCGCGTTCCCGATCAGGTTCTCCAGGCACTGCGAGATTCCAGAAACGTCTCCGAGCACAAACGGGAGATCGGGATCAATGTCCCGGTCAACCTGAAACCCCGCTCCCTGCACGAGTGCTTCGGTACCGTTGAGTATGGAATCGATAATCGGCGCAACTTGGATCGGCCGCAGCATGTAACGGTTCTTATGGTCTTCGGTGGAGGCAAAAAGCAGGATCTGGTCCACCAGCTTCCCCATGTTGCGGCTTTGCTTTTGGAGGATTACGCCATACTTGCGCAGAGCACCTTTTTCCTCGATCAGGCCATCGGCAATGTTGTCCGCCGCCGAGCTCAACACTGCCAGCGGGGTCCGTAATTCGTGCGAAACAGATGCAACGAATTCCATTTGCAGCTTTGCCAGTTGGATCGCACTTAACATCCGGCTTCTTTGAATGGTCCACACCGCCCCGCACGACAGGAGAAAGGTAAAGCCGAGGATCTCTACCAATCTCCACGAGGAGCGGCGCGAGGAGGCAACCAGGTTTGCTAACCGCTGAGACGCATCTTCGTCGTAAAGGCGTTTCACCTCATTCAAGTCCTGGCGTACAAGTTCGAAGGCGGGCACGCCTCCGGAAAGATCCAGACCAACCGCTTCCTTGGTGCTTCCTTCAAGAATCGACGCGAGAACTTCGTCACGAACATTCAGGTAATCCTTCCAATCGTGCGCGAGGCGGTTGGCGAGCGTAACTCCTGCCGGCGTTTTTGCCTGGCGATCGTACTCGGCAATCCCATCTGTCACCCGCTGGTCGGCATCGCGGGATTGGTCGGCATATTCAACCTGGAGGTTGCTGTCGCTCGTCGTTAGTGCGTAAAGCGTAGCACGACGGGTCTCCTGAGCATAGTACTGCAATTCGCCAATCTGCTGAAGCCCGTGAACGGAGCCGGAATACATCTTTTGCGCTTCGGCACTGGCGGACTGCAAATCGCGGATGACAAAGACCCCTACAACCGCAACGCCGCAAAAAACAATAAGCATAAGGACCCCGGTGTTCTGGCGCGAAGCGGCGCTGAGAACACGGTCAAGGAATGGCGGCGAATTTGCCGACCGTCCGTGAAACGCTGATTTGAGCATTTTGATCACGCTAGTTAAACGTCGTGAATTGAATGTGAAGCTTGTAGCCTTTATCTGCAGGACCAAGCCCGTCGATACGCACTACCTTTACGGTACTATCCACGTCGCTCGCGCGCAGGTAACCGATCGCTCCCGGCACGTTAAATATGAACTTGCGAACGCCCGTAGGCGTAGCCAGGATCTTCGGCGACAACAGGATGTCGCCGGTGTACAGGCCGCGGAGAAAGTGAATCTTCAATTGATCTTCATCCATACCGCAGACATCGCGAAGTACGGTCTTGCGTTCCGGCTCTCCGGGCTCCCGCATGACGAGAGTAATCCGCCTCCCGTTTGTCCAGTGGCTGCGCCCGCCCAGAAAGATCGCGCGCAATTCTGCGAAGGAGAGGTTCTCTACGGGATTCGAGCGATTCACAATAATGACAAGAGGCTCAGTTGCGCCGCCCTGTTCTGCCGAAAGCCCCTCACCGTAACCTGACTCCGCACGCGACGCATATGCTTGCGGCCACGCAGCAAAAGCCAGGAGGATCAGAAGAGTCGTCAGTCGGCGCATGCTTGGTGAACTCTCGCTAGAATGTAAATCCTGCTTGAAGGGTTAGCCCGTTTACACCGGGCTGGTTGCGTAAGACGGTGTAGTCGTATTGAAACTTCAGTGCCACAGACTCGCTGGCATCAAATCGCAATCCCAATGAGGGCCCATGTCGCAACCCCACGCCCGGGAACACCGGCTCGTTGTTGGCGGCATTCACATACTGATAGCGAAAGTAGGGCCGGAATTCAGCAAACTGTTTGGAGATCTGTGTGTAGAAACCGGGTGTATTGAACACAGAGGAGGTTCCGAGAACAGCATGGTGATCGAGCAATGCCTCGTTGAGCCATTCGTATTTCGGACGGATCAAGACCGCGTGACCGGCAAGGATGGTCTCTCCGATTCTGGGCGCATTCGCCGGAGCCAAAACGTCGCGATACACGGAAAAACCTGTTTGGAGTCCACGTACACCTTCAGGCCTGGCGAACAACGCGAGGTTAAACGCTTTGTGATTCGTGTCGGCGACCTCGTTTTGAACAGGTTCATCCGTCAGCGGGAATCGCGATTCGCGCCCGTTGCCGACTTCAGCAACGTAATGCAGACCCAGTTGACCTGATGGAACCCGGCCAGACGCGGTCGCGCCAACGATGTGAATGGGGAGAATGCCCCCTTCGTCCTCGAAGTTAAACAGGAATGGCCGGCCCGTCGTTGTCTGCAACCACGTGCTGTGGTGATAGGCAGTGTTGTAGTAGCCGATCGCCGTGTGCCCCCGCCCCGCAGCAAGATTGAAGTAGTCATTGTATGAATACTGCAGTAGATATCGTTCGATATCCACGCCAAATGTGTTTTCGGATCCGCTCACTACGCCGTAGAAGTCATCAGGTCCTGCTTCAAACACGATTTCACTGAGAAATTTGAACTTCTCAGAGATGTCCGAAGTCACAAACAAGTCAAGCTGCCCCAGCGAGAACGATGTTCTATCGCCTTTCTGCGTGTCTCCATGGAGCGACACATCTCCGAATCCGCGAATCCGCAGCAGGGTCTTGCTCAGGTCCATTCTTTCTGCCATGGCGTTTTCTGGTTGTGCTTGTTCAGACTCTTGCGGAGCGGGAGCAGGCGCCGGAGAGTTGACGGATGCCTGGGTAACGGGAGTGGCTGGTGCAGTGGCTGGCATGCCCGGCGCTGCCGGCGGCATCGCTGGCTGCGGACTTGCCGGCGCCGGTGTAGGCGTCAAGCCGGCAACCGCCCCCTGCTGCTTTTCGGCCTCCAGTTGCTTGACCCTGGCTTCCAGCTGGTCCACTCTCTTCAGCAAGAGCTCCAGAGTTTGCCTGTCGATTGCCCGCTCATCGCCTCCCTGTTGCGCGTGAATCGCTGAGCTGGTCAGCAAGATCAGGAAGCTTGGAATCACCAATGGGCCCGCCAGGCCCCTGAAGATCGCATGCAGTAGACGCATTGACTCTCCTTCCGCATCGGACACTGGGCACAAAGATTGCCCAAATCAACTAGGGCTACCTCATGCGGTCTCGTGTCCGACTGCGCACAAAGCGCGGCCTCCTCTTTTGGGGCCACGCACTAATTTCTCGATGAGCCCGATTATATGCTCGAAACAGGCGCAGGCTGCAGGGGTGAGCTGCGCCGGTTGGCGCAGACGCCAGGCATTTGATCCCGCACTCGCAAGGAGACCTCGCGAACGGTCCGAAGGCCGGGAAAGAGCGTCAAACAAGGGCTGGAGAGGCGCGAACTCTGTGGATGCACCAACCGGCCGAAGGAGAGGCCGCAATGAAGTCTCAAGGTGCAAGAGGGAGTCCGCTGCGGACATCGTCAACCGAGTCCACATTTGCGTTACCGTGCGCGCAGCCGAAGTTGGCAAACCGGCCGCACCGCATCGTTCGCGGGGTAAAGGAGGCATGGCGGGGCGAGAGTCAGCTGTCGTCCTCGTCGCCCAGTTGCAGGAGTCGCTTGGGATCCTTGATGAGCACTGCCTCCCTGCGAGGCAGCACATAGCCCTGTTCCCCCCATCTCGAAAGCAGGCGGCTGATCGTGAAAAGTGTCGTGCCCGTCATCTGGGCAAGTTCCTCACGAGAGAGCGAAACCTCGATTCCTCCCGGGGACGCCTTACCTACCCGCTTGAGCAGTCGCAGCAGAGCGAGAGCGACTCGTTTGGCCACTTTTTCGGTCGCTACTTCACGGAAGCGTTCCTCAAGCTCGTTCAGTCGGTCGGACAGAATTTGACTGATGTTCTTCCTGATCTGTGGGAATTCTGCCAACAGGCTCTGAAGTCTGTTGTACTCCCATGTCAATGCCCGGCATTGGTCCATTGCACGCGCGGAGCAGGTATGGCTGCAGGCTGCCGAGTTGCCGGGCACTCCCACCAGATCGCCCGATCCGTCCATCCAGAGGATCACTTCATTGCCGTTGGAACTGAGTTGGGTGCTCTTGACACTGCCTGATTGGATCAATATTACGTTACGGACCGGTTGGCCTTGCATGAACAGCAATTCGTCGCGCGCAAATAGTCTCGCCTTTGCGCACGAGGCAATCTCCATGCATTCATTCTTGGAAAGACCGGTGAAAAGCGCGGACGCGCACATCAGTACTACACGGTCCGCGATGTTGGAGTCAAAATGCGATGTCCCCCCGGAGACCTCGGTTCCTGGCCATTTCGATTGTCCCGTGGAAACCTGATTGGCTACCGACAAACGTTCTGTCGCCATGCCCCTCCCCCAGGACAACGAAGTCGAACTGCACAACTGTTCATAAAATGGACCCCCTCTTCAAAGGCGTGCCTTACATGCGTTCTTCCCGGCGCGGCGGGAAATGTCCGACGCGGGACTTCATGCGGCACGATGAAAAGCAGCTTCTTGGCGCAGTTAGATTCTCAAATTCGCGGCGTCGCCCCGCGCGACACCGAATGCTGTGCGATCTACGAACCCGGGGAAGGCCGAAGGTCGCACACGATCATTTCAACGGACAGAGTGGGATGATCTCGCACGATATTTACACCGGTTTGTTAGCCATGTCAAGTGCGATTCTTGCCGAAGCTCGTCTGGCGACCTCGACCGTGAATGGCTCAGCATCTTGGGCAACGCAATCCACCGTCATCCCGCCGTCTCTCGCCTTGTCCTGAATGCACGACACATTCAAGCGGTCCTCGCTGTTTGCTCTAAAGCAAAGACGGACCGT
>Ga0302319_10020456_pt1 | contig 11974 bp, 11 predicted proteins | sample Bog_T0_2_FD_203319 | JGI IMG/M metagenome (GOLD analysis project Ga0302319, IMG submission 203319) | Peat permafrost microbial communities from Stordalen Mire near Abisko, Sweden - Bog_T0_2 | ecosystem: Environmental > Terrestrial > Soil > Wetlands > Peat | place: Sweden: Abisko, Stordalen Mire...
ACAGGCGGGTGGCCTGGCTTCTCGTATAGACGAAGATGTGGCCTTTTGAATTGCTGGCCACGCCGATGCCTTCACCGAGATATAGGTTGGGCGGAAGCTTGAGGAAGTTGGGGACCGAGTCGAACTTGATCTCGGGAACGTTCTCTGCCTTCTTACCCTGGGCCGCGACGGTCGCCGCGGCCAGGCAGAGCAAAAGGGCTAGTTTTTGGGGTCGATGATGAAAGTGGGCGCGATTCCCGAGGCGGGCGAGTACGTCCCCGCGCCGGCTGAAGACACGTAGCTCGAGCATCCCGCAACTTTACCAAGAAATGCCTGCGGCTGCACGTCTACCTGCATTTCCTTGAACTCGAGATGGCCAAAGCTCATCAGCGGAAACAGCGTGCGGACGGGCTTAACCCGCTCCTGGACGACGTACGGCGCCCGCTGCGCTTCGCGGAGAGCGCGGAGCCAGGAGCCTTCGTCGTGTTCGTAGCCAACGAAAGTGGTCAGGTCGGTGTATTCGTCGTTGGGGCGAAGCACCAGGGTTTCGCGGTTCTGCTTGATGAACTCCAGCAGATCGACGGACTCCGTGCCGCGCGTGGCCTTGCCCGCTTTGACGACTCGGGTCCAGGGCAGATGTTCTTTGATTGCCTTGCGCTCATTGATCGGGAACTTCGCCGTGAGCGCCTCTTCGGTGAGCAGAGCGAACATCGCCTTCTTATGGGAAAGCTCGGAACGGAAGCTGTTGACGATGCAGACGCGACGGTCGCGATAAGCCTGCAGCAGCGGATGGCTGAGCGTGAAGCGGAGCAGGAACTCCTGCGCGCTGACGCGGCGATAAATGAGATCGATTTCGAAAGCGCCGGCTTTGAGGACGCCGTTCTTATACTCCAACTGCTCAGGCGAGACCAGCTCGGTCTCATAGCCTTCGGCGCGGAAGTAATCGCGGAAGATCTCATATTCGCTCTGGCCGCTGGCGTTGCGGAATTCGAGAATGGCAATGCGGGGCTTGGTCTTCTTGCCGGCCGCGAACATCTTATAAGCCTTGAGCAGCGCATCGAGGAACGGCTTCTTGCCGCCCATGCGGGTGAGCTTATAGCGATTGCGGAACTCCTTCACGGGAGGGCAATCGTAGAAGATATCGGATAGGCCTTCGGAGTAGGCCGCGCCCGAAAGAGCGTCCGCGTTATACTGCAAAACATGCAGGGACCCGTTCTGGATCTGCAGGTCGAGTTGGGCGGATACCTCGGACATTTCGTATCCGGGATCGACAGCGGCCAGCATCTTCTCCGCGGGGAAGAGCTGCATGAGGGAGAGCAATTGCGGGGATGCGAGCGCCAGGCGCAACATCCGATCGACAGCCGATATCAGCGCTTCGCCGGTTTTGACCAGATTGTCGTACTGTTTCTGGGTAACAAAGTTCGGCCGTAAGAACGGACAGAGCAGGCGCCCACCAGCCGAAAGCTGGCGCGCTTCCATCTGCTCCTGTAAATTTTTGACCCACCGCATATCCCGGTAGGGTTCGGATTCGAGGATCCGGTGATAACGGGCGATAGCCTCGTCTAACTGCGTCATGGTTTGCGGAATACCGTTTCTGGAAACCAGTATGACACAGAAAAATGCCTTTTGTCCGTAATCCGGGCGTGTTTTTCCTTGTAAATTATTGAAAATAAACGGAATTATACCAGTGGCTTTAAGGGGGCAATGTGGCTAGTTTGCCACAGACGCTATCGATAGTGTAAGGCGCGTTTGTTGCCTTCCGGCGGAGTCGAAGTTGGCGGGGTGGAGCCAGCGTTCGAACTCGGCGCGATGGCTGGGCCAGTCGGAATCGAGGATGGAATACCAGGCGGTGTCGCGGTTGGCGCCTTTGACAATCATGTGCTGGCGGAAGATGCCTTCGAAGGTGAAACCGAAGCGCAGGGCGGCTCGGCGTGAGGGCTCGTTGAGCGCGTTGCATTTCCATTCGAGGCGGCGATAACCCAGGATTTCGAAGGCGTGCTTAGCCATCAGGTAGATCGCCTCGGTAGCGGCTCTGGTTCGTTGCAGCGAGGGTCCGAACATGAGACCGCCGACTTCGATGACTCGATGCTTTGGCTCGATCCGCAGATACGAGGCATGGCCGACGGCTTCGCCATTCACCAGAACCGCATGATACAGCGGATCGGTTGAGACCGCCTTCGCGGCGAGGTTCTGGTCGAGTTCTTCGCGGGTGGCAAACGGGCCATCGGCCATCCACTGCCAGTATTCCGCTTTTTCGAGGCCTCCGACTTCGCGCCACAATGAGTCGCCATGCCTCGCGGGATCGAGGCGCTGAAGTTCGACGTAGCGGCCTTTCATTTTTTCGCCGCGGCAGTTTTGACGGGCCGGACTTTCACGCCATCCTGAATAGCGTCGCCCGGATTGATGGCGATCTGCTGGCCGGCGGTGAGTCCGGAGAGGACTTCGATCTTGTCGCCATAGTCGCGGCCGAGGGTGACGGTGCGGAAGTGAATGATTTTGTCATCGTCGACGAGCGCCACCTGCGGGCCGTTGGAGCGAACCACCAGGGCGTCGCCTTTAATGAGCAGGGGCGGCTCGGCGCGCGGGGTGGTGAAATCGACCTGCGCGTACATGCCGGGCATGAGCAGTCCGGTGGTGTTGGGGACCTGGACTTCGGCGAGCAGAGTGCGGCTGGCCTGATCGAGCGATTCGGCGGTGCGGGTGACGGTACCCTGGAAGACTTTACTGGGCAAATTCGAGATCGTGATCTTAGCGGGCTGGCCCACGTGTACCGACGTGGCGTCGGCCTGCGGCACGTTGACATAGATACGGAGTTTGCCGGTTTGCGAGATGCGATACAGCATGGTGCTGCCCGCGTTGACAAGCGCGCCGACATCCACATTGCGCTGGGTGATGACGCCGGCGAACGGCGCACGAACGTTGACATATCCCTGCATTTCAATGAGGCGTTCCAGGTTGGCTTCGGCGGCGGCGATATTGCTTTTCGCGACATTGACGGCCTTTTCCAGCGCCTGCACCGTGGCGATCTGCGCCTGATACTGGGCCTGATAAGTATCGTTATCCTGCTTTGAAACCGCGCCTTTCGCGACGAGCTTGTCCCAGCGCTCGGCGGTGGTTTTATAGAGCTTTTCGTTGGTCTGGCCCTGCACCAGATTGGCGTTGGCCTGTTCGAGCGCGGCTCGGGACTGGTCGAGGCTGGCCTTTGCCTGGTTGACCTGCTGGCTGAGCTCGGGAGCGTCGATCTCGGCGAGCAACTGGTTTTCCTTCACGACATCGCCGATATCGACGAGGCGGGTTTTTATATAGCCGCTGGCGCGCGCGAGCACGGGGGCTTCGGTGATGGCCTGGATGTTGCCGGGCAGCACGAGCTGGCTGTTTCCCGAAGAACGTTCGACCGTGGTGACGTTAACCAGGGGCGCGGTATCGCCTTCGGTTTTAGCTTCGGCCACCAGTTCGGTCTGGCGTTTCATGTGAGGGAGGTAGCCGCCGAAAAAGGCTCCGACGACAATGAGAACCAGAACGAACGCAATCAGAATGAGGGTACCGGTGGCCGGGCGTTTGTGGGTGTGGCCGTGGCTATGGGCCGGCTGCTGCTGGGCGAGCTTCTGCTTGAGGTTTTCAATCTCGGCCCTGAGTTGCGATTCGGTATTGTCGGTCACTGGCATTTCCTGGTTTAAACGGCGGGGTTCAGATACACGCTCACGTCTTCGTTCTCTTCGTCCTCGAGCTTGCGGTCGAAATCGACCGGCGCTTTGTGGCGCAGCATGCTGTAAACGATAGGCACGGCGAAGAGCGTCGTGAAAGTGGCCATGAGCAGACCGCCGATAACGGCGCGTCCGAGCGGGGCGTTCTGTTCACCGCCTTCGCCCATACCAAGCGCCATGGGAAGCATCCCGATGATCATCGCGGCGGCGGTCATGAGGACCGGGCGAATGCGCGTGTTGCCGGCGGACAGGGCGGCTTCACGCTGATTCATGCCTTCGAGGCGCTGATCGTTGGCGAAAACCACCATAAGGATACTGTTGGCGGTTGCGACGCCGATGCACATGATTGAACCCATCATGGAAGGTACCGAGAAAGTGGTCTGGGTTACGAAGAGCATCCAGACAATTCCGGCGAGCGCGCCGGGGAGGGCCATGAGGATGATAAACGGGTCGAGCCAGGACTGGAAGTTCACGGCCATCAGGAAATAGACCAGGATGATCGAGAAGATGAGGCCGAGACCGAGGCGATAGAAGGATGTCTCCATGGTTTTGACCTGGCCGCGAACATCGATGACGGAACCTTTGGGGAGCTTGCCATCGTACTGCCGCACGATCTTTTCGACCTGCGTGGCGACGCTGCCCAGATCCTGATTTTCCACGTTGGCGTAGATGTCGAAGACGGGCTGCACGTCGTAATGGTTCACGATCTGGGCGCCGATTCCGCGCGAGGTGGTAGTGAGGTTGGAGAGTACCTGAGCGGTGCCGGCCTGCTGTGCGCCGGGATTGCCGTAAGCCATCGAACTCTGCGCGGGGGTTGTGTTCGCGGATCCGGCCGTAGTCGCGTTGAAGCTGCTCAGCGGCGAAGAGATGGGCGTTCGCATGAGCGCATCGAGGGAATTGACACGGCTCTGCGGGGTTTGCACGGTGATGTTGTAGTTCACGCCGCTGACCCAGTTCATCCACTGAGTGGGCGCCACCTGGCCGCTGCCGCTGAGTGAGATGAGCAGGGAATTCGAAACATCGCGCTCCGTCATGCCGACCTGGCCGGCTTTCGCGCGATCGACCTTGAGGCGGATCTCGGGATAGTCGACCACCTGATGGATATGGACATCGACGGCGCCGGGGATCTGCGCGATCTTTCGCTGGAGCTGTTGGGCGATTTTATAGTCGGCATCGATGGCGCGGCCGCTGATCTGGACGTCGATAGGCGCGGGCAGGCCGAAGTTCAGAATCTGATTGGTGATGTTGGCGGCGCTGAAGAAGAAGGTGACGCCGGGGAAATCCTGATGAAGGCGGCGGCGCAGTGCGCTCTGAATTTCGGCGGTGGTGCGATGGCGGTCCTCACTCAGCGAGATGAGAATGTCCCCGTCGCTCACGCCGATGGTGGGGCTATCGCCATAGGCTAGATTGCTGCCTCCGTTGGGCAGGCCGATGCTGTCGATGATGTTAGTAACGTCGCCGGCGGGAAGGGCTGAACGAATGTCGTTTTCGATGTGAGAAAAGATGACTTCGGTCTCTTCGAGGCGGGTGCCGGAAGGGGCGCGGGCGTGGAGGCGGAGCTGGCCGGAATCGACGGTGGGAAAGAAGTCGCGGCCGATGAAGTTGACCAGGCCGAGCGAGCCGAAGGCGAAGATCAGGAAGCCCGCGAGGACGGCTTTGCGATGGTCGAGCGCCCAATCGAGAAGGGAGGTGTAGAAAGCCCGGAGCTTTTCGAACTGATGGTTGAACAGGTAATGGGTGCGCCAGATAAGGCCGGTGCCGCCGGCGGAGTGGCCATGCTCGCCCTGCACATAGAGCTTCATTTCGGAGCGAAGCATGTAATGCACCATGTTCGGGATGAGGGTGCGGGAAAGCAGGTACGACGCGAGCATGGCAAAGACGACGGCCATGGCGAGCGGGGTGAAGAGATAGCGCGCGGCGCCGGTGAGCATGAGGACCGGGACGAACACGACGCAGATACATAAGGTAGAGACGAACGCGGGCGCGGCGATCTGCTGGGCGCCATCGAGCACGGCGCGGACGAGGGGCTTGCGCATGGCCATGTTGCGATGGGTGTTTTCGATTTCAACGGTGGCGTCGTCGACCAGGATGCCGACGGCGAGCGCCATGCCTCCGAGGGTCATGACGTTGATGGTCTGGCCGGTCATGCTGAGGACGATGAGTGAGGTGAGGATCGACAACGGAATCGAGATGCAGACGATGATGGTGCTGCGCCAGCTGCCGAGGAAGAGCAGGATCATGAGGCCGGTGAGGCAGGCAGCGATGACGGCTTCGCGGACCACGCCGAGGATGGAGTCTTTGACGAAGATGGACTGATCGAGAAGGCCGCGCACTTCAAGCTCGGGCGGCAGGCCGGCGAGGACGATGGGGAGCTTCTTTTTGACGGCGTTGACAATGTCGATGGTGGAGGCGCGGCCGTTGCGGAGGATGCTCATGAGCGCGCCGCGGGAGCCGTTGACGCGGACGATTCCGGTCTGAACGGTGGCGCCGTCGCGAACCTGGGCGACGTCGCGCATATAGACGGTGGCGCCGTTGACGACGCGTACGGGCAGGTCATTGAGCTCGTCGAGCAGGCGCGGGCTGGAGTTGAGTTTGATGTTGTAATCCTTGTCGCCGAACTTGGCGTCGCCAGCGGGAAGGATGAGGTTCTGGAGGTTGAGGGAATTCGAGACGTCGGTGGCGGAGACGCCTTTGGCGAACATGGCGTCGGGATCGAGATCGACCATGACCTGACGGTATTTGCCGCCGAACGGCGAGAGGACCGAGGAGCCCTGGATGGTGGCGAGCGGAGTGCGAATGAATTGCTGGCCTTAATCGTAAATTTCCTGTTCGCTCATGGTTTTGCTGGAGAGGCCGAGCTGGAGGACGGGGACGCTGGAGGCGTCGTATTTAACGATGTTGGGCGGGAAGATGCCGGGGGGCATGGTGCGGAGCAGGGTTTGGGCGCTGGCGGTGACCTGGGCCTGGGCGAGCTCAATACGGGCGCCGGGCTGGAAGAAGATGCGGACGACGGATATGCCGCTGTAGGATTGCGATTCGATGTGCTCGATGTCGTTGACGGTGGAGGTGATAGAGCGCTCGAAGACCGTGACAACGCGGCTGGACATTTCTTCGGGCGAGAGGCCGCCGTAGGAGAAGAGGACGCTGAGGACGGGGATGTCGATATAGGGGAAGATGTCGACGGGCATGGTGCTGATGGCGACGCCCCCGAGGAGGGTGATCAGCAGTGACATGACGACGAAGGTGTAGGGGCGGCGGAGGGCGAGCCGGACTATCCACATACGGGGCTTCTACCTTTATAGGAGGATGATATGGGCATTGTAGCGCGGGGGCGTTGGCTGGACCGATGGGGGAATACAATTCGAAGCCAAGTGGCCTAAGATGCACCAGGATGCACTGGGATTACAAAACGAAGCCAATAGGGGACGGGCGTGGTCGGAGTGCGATATACAATTCGAACCCAATTTGCAGCGCCGCGTTATGGGCGCGTGGTCGTTTACAAATCGAACCCAATTCCGGGTAGAAGGCAGTTGGGCCGACGAGAGGGTAAGGAACGACATCACGCCGGAGGGGTGAGCGCTGCTGTCTACGGTATGGAAAGTTGAAGCCATTTTTTGCCCGGGGACGTTAGAAAGAGCGCGGAGCGGTTGCCTGGACCGTTCCGCTTTTGGGGTCCGCCTGCAATCCTGCAATGGGGACCCGCTCTTTGTTGCGGGGAGAAGTCCCCCGCGACTAAATAGTACAATGCGTTATTGGGGTTGTGGCCCGGCCGGGCTGCAAAGGATAGAAAAGAAGTGGCCGATTTTTACGAATCGATGTGACCGCTCATTAGCGCTGGGCCGGATGTCATCCAGTTCTAAGTCGGCGTCGACGCTGCGGACGTAGTCGCTCACGCGTGCTGGCTCCCAAGCCCCTCGGACTTGCGCCGCAGCCGGGCCCGTCGCTATACAAGAGCGTTAGCTGCATCATCGGATACTAACGCGAAACACCGGGATTTCCCGCGCCCCGCTCCTAACGCCGGGTGCTTAACCATTTTGGGGGTTCCAGCGGAAATCGGTCATTCCGAAGACTGTGTACCGCTTCCTTACGGTCGCGGCTCGGAATGTTGGTATTGATTTCAGAGCACTTGCTGAGCCGCGCGCGTCAGCGAGCGGTGCTGTCTTACGTAAAACGGGCCGAACCCCCAAAACGTTTAAGCACCCCCTAACGCCTATTGAACACCGCCCGAAAGCGGTCAACACTCCATACTTCAAGAAATCCATCGTTGATAACAACTACGACCTGTTCGTGGGGCGCTCGGACGCTCAGCAGGTCAATTGTGATTCTCGGCAGATCAAGCCTCCATTCTGGAGGCCCAGGCCGCAGGCTCGTTTCAAGAAGCCGCAGGGCGAAGAGGGCTGAATCGTCATCATCAAAATCAGAAGCCTTGCGTGCGCCGTCTCGGCCGGAAGCGTTGATTTGATCATAGAGTTCCGCAAGATCCGGATCAGTTTTGATGTCTGAATCCCTCACGACCCGGTAGCGGTCTGGTCCCCGCATCAATAGGAATACCGGAATGGGCTCCTTGCCTGAAATCCAGGAGAGTCCGTCACGGATGACCTTCGGAACGCCGACTCTGCTGTCGGGCTTTAAAACCTTCTCGTAAGCGCACGTCAGGTAAGGCGGGAGTCAAATTCGAACTGAGTGCTCAGGAGTTGCTGGCTCCTGTCCCTAACCACTCGGGATAAGCTCTCCCGCCTTAAAACTTCCTCGTGTGTCCCGCTAGATTGATGCAGTACTACGCAATTGCAATGATAGCGCTACATATGGTGATGTCAAGCGGGAATCTTCCATATATAGCGATCCGCGCGACTTCTTGTTTACTACAAAAGTCTTGGTCGATGATGAGAAAATGTGACTGACGGCGGATAGGGTACATCCCGTGAACGGGGGTGCGGCCACCAGCCGGCTGCATTCGACCTCTCTGCAATCCGCGACGGAAGAAAAGCCGAGAGTTCCAGTCTTGGATTCCGGCCTTTTGTTTCATCATGTTACAGGCATATCATAATTGACATATATTTTGGTTTGGCGGCATGACTTTTTTGATATAAAATCGAGATGGCATACAAGTGGAAGATTTACGAGTATCTTGAGCGAGGCGAAAGCACAATCGGGCGATGGCTTCGGGAAGAAGATATCACCGAGAGAGATCGCGGCCAACTGGTTAGCAAGATGGACATGCTCGCCTTGCAGGGAATGGACTTGCTCCCGGGACTGCTGGCAGGTCCAATTGCTTCAAAGAAAAAGCGCGACAGGATTCAGTCACATATCTACAAGCTGGTTGTTCACGGCCAACGAATGCTCAGGCCAATGCTCTGCCGGGGGCCGGTCGATATGGGCGGTGAGTTCACGATGTTAATTGGAGCGATAGAGGTGGGCGGCATTCTGAATGTTGATGTTGCGGAAGCTGAAGTACGACGACAGGAAGTAATTGCGAATCCAGAAGAGACACGGAGGATCAATGGGCGCTATAGCTGAAGCCTTGAAACGCGAACTTGCAACTCCGGAGCCGGATTTCGCAGAAGGCTATGCCGAGTCTTTTCTAAATACCTGGATCGCCGCCCAAATAAAAGTTCTGCGATTACAAAGAGGCATGACACAGGACGCGTTGGCAGCTGTTTTACAGACCTCCCAAGCCGTCATATCGCGAAGTGAAAACGTCAACTATTCAGCATGGAACATCGGAACACTAAAGAAACTCGCGCGTGCGTTTGAGGTTCGATTAAAAGTTTCCTTCGAGGAGTACGGAACATTGCCCGACGAGGTGGAAAGGTTTTCAGAGGCTGTACTAAGAAAGGACAAGCGCACTGAAGACCGGAACCTGCTACATGCGCCTATGGCACAAGTCGCCCGTAATCCGGAAAACACTATCCATCTGGTGCCGATGCCAAAATCCCATCTAGGGATCGCCAACGGAAACAAAAATCCGGGCGGCGACATTGCCTATGACATGGCCTTTCCGAACGGTAATAATTCCTATCCGGGGATGCCAGGATGCGCCTATCCTGTCGGTTCAGCAAGTCGTCAAGGCGGGGATTTGAGGGCGACCGGGTGACAATTCTCAACGTAAAAACCGCCCGCGCGATTTGGCTGGTAGATTCGCGCGACCTAAACCCGCGCGGCATCGATATCATTCCGGTGATCGAGGCAATAAAGGTTCGGTACAACTTCCAGGTTTGTCCACCTAAGAGCGAGGAGCCAAACGAGACCGATCCCAAAGGCATCGTATTCCAGAACGGCTCATTTGCAACAGGAACCGGGCGCTACACGATTGCGAAGGCGACAATGTACGCGGACGGAATAGTCGTCGACAGCGCCCTCTCCACAGACTTCTCGGAGGCATTTCTCGCGGATGCTTTGACGTTCCTGTCGAGTCAATTCGGGTTTACATATCGGCCCGACATGATCCACACCAAGATATTCACGAGTGAGTTGATAGTTCGCCCCGAGAAGGACCTCAGCAAATTCTTTTCGCCCTTGGATGCCGTGAACCGTAAACTCAATGCGCTTACCGGCTTGCATTATCACCCGTTTGGCATTGCCTTCGCTGACGATAAGACCACGGCTGGAAGTCCTGCACCCTTCAAATTTGAAAGAGAGGTGGGCAAGCCTTCTCAACAGCGTCGATATTATTCATCTGCCCCGATACGGACGGCGGACCACGAGGATCTGCTGACGGAGTTGGAGTCTCTTCTTTAGGGGCGCCGAGCGTTTTGCCGGGCGAATTCGAGACCGCGAAGCGGGTTCGCCTCCTGGAAGTACATTCCGGGTCCGAGCCAGTCGTATTTATTGCGGCTGGGCTTTGGCGCTGCGCCTTTGAGCAGGGACTCGCCCACAGTTCTGTCGCAGCCGTGAATTCCGAGTATGAAGCTGGAGGAGAGCCTGTGCACTCGCTATCGATAGTGCTTCGCGAGCTGCCCCGATTTGGTGTAGATGCCTTCGGCGATCAGGATGTCGCGCGCAGCTTTTTTGGAGCGGGTGGCCCTGGCGGTAAAGGCGGCTGCTTCTTTTCGGAAGCGGTCCACGGCGGCGCGGCTGCTCAGGTCTGAGCCGACGTCCGTTGCGGTGTTTGCCTGTGTGGGCTTCCTCATTTCTCAATGTTAGCAAGGGGACACCCTGGCGGTCGACCGCGTTTGAACTCTCAATTGGACTAAGCTTGGAATGAGATGACCCGGGAGAACGCGATCGACGAGGTGGTTCGGAGGCTGGTGGAACATTACCATCCGGAGCGGATCTATCTGATTGGCTCGTTGGCGAGGGGTGATGCTCGTCCGGAAAGCGATCTGGATTTCGTTGTGGTTTTGCCGGAGGATACTTCTCGGGCGAAGTTTTTTGACGGGGAAGTCTATCAGCGGCTGTGGGATATCCCGCTGGCGGTGGATGTGGTTCCGTTTCGCCGCTCGACCTTTGAAGAACGTTCCGGATGGCTGATGTCTTTGCCGGCGATTGCACTGCAAGAAGGGAAGCTCGAATATGACGCAACCGTTGTTCCCGTCGCAGGAAGGGCTTGAATGGTTGCGGGTTGCCGCGCGGGACATCCGGCTTGCGGAGCTTGCGCTCGGAGATTCGCCTCCGCTGGCGGCAGAGAAGGCTCTAAAGGGTAGAGCTACGGACTTCACGATCCCGTTGGGTAGGGCTGGAAAACGTCTGTGGTCTCCTGGAGAACCTTTCTCCAGTCGTTCCTTCGCGGCTTTACGTTGAATTGTTCGATCAGAAAAGTAAGGACGTCTTCAAGTGCGACGCGCCCTGTCGGGAGGTGGCCGCGGGTCAGCTCGTTGCGGCCGACCTGGGCACCGTGTTCCAGGTGAAGATGCGGGTAGCGAATCGGGCCGGAGCCATCGGGGTGCCAGTGGTACGCGAAGATTTCGCGACCAGTTTCGCCGTCTTCGAGTCCGTACGCGTAGTAGGCCGTTCGGACTACGTACGACTGGTCCGCCTGTGTTCGCACGATCGAGTAGTGCCGGATGAAGGCCAGGTTCAGGTCCGTTCCCCGCAGAGGCACGGAGCCGTCGGTGCCGGCAAACGTGAGAACATGCGGTTTCGCCGACGGGTGGTAACCGCCTCTGTGCCCCAGCACGGCATCGGTGACGCAGGAAAGAGCTTTTTGAAGGGGTCGAACGTAGCGCTCGACGGCTTCCCGGGCCGTTTGTCCGGGCAAGGGGTTCAGTGCCGTTCAAGCAGCGGCAGAAGGGCGGCGACGCGCATTACACCGGGTCGGGCGTCGGGGTCGGACTCAAAGCGGCCTTCGTACC
>Ga0302319_10020458_pt1 | contig 11972 bp, 7 predicted proteins | sample Bog_T0_2_FD_203319 | JGI IMG/M metagenome (GOLD analysis project Ga0302319, IMG submission 203319) | Peat permafrost microbial communities from Stordalen Mire near Abisko, Sweden - Bog_T0_2 | ecosystem: Environmental > Terrestrial > Soil > Wetlands > Peat | place: Sweden: Abisko, Stordalen Mire...
TGCCTGTTGACGCTCCCCTCTTCCGGTAATTCAACACCCGTTTTGTGGTGAAGACCTTTGGGTACCGCTCACTCATTACATTGTGGTTATGAGTTCGAATACCCTCCAGGTGCGAAAGTCGGGTTAGGGCAATCGGCGCGTTACGCGACGTCGCGATTCGACCAGAGTTCCCGGTTTGATGGTGGATATGACGGGCGTTCAGCCGGATATTTACCTGCCCGTCGACGCTTGAGACGAGCGAAAGACGACGAGGCGTGGCGCGTGCAGAACTGGCTTGGAAGGAGACTCGCTCGCGCCGCGCGGGGACAAATGACGAGGGCTTGATTCCGCGAGCCGCTTTCGAATTGAACGCGTTCTTTTTCAGCGTCGGGGGGGCTCGGAAGTGGCCGACAGCATTCAGGAAGAGCTGAAACTATGGCTCCGCCCGGCTTCGGAATCATTACCCTCCTCACCGGCGTGGTCGATTGTTGTCGTGCAGTTCTTTCCCGAGGCCATCCAGCCACTCCGTCACCCCTTTTGCCTCGATGTCTTCGAAGCTCTCTCCGTCCACGCCCGGAGCGCCAGCTCAGTACCCTCGTGCTGGTGCTTCGGTTACGGAACGGGGCACTACCGGTTCGCACGCGCACGCTGAAGGCGTACCCGCAGGACGCCGCTACTGCGCCATGAAGGCGGCGATTTCGGCGACTTCGCCTTCGCTCAACCGGAAATCGGTCGCGCCGATCACGCCATCTACCTGCTCGGGCGATCGCATGCCGACAATCGCGGCGGTTACTTCGGGACGGCGCAACGTCCAGGCGATGGCCACTTCGCCCGTGGTCCGGCCATGCCGCGCGCCGATGCCGCGCAGCAGTTCCGCCAGATTCAGATTCCGCGTCAGCAGAGGTTCCTGATAGTTCGGCGTGCGGCGGCGGAAATCGTCCGCGGCCATCGCAGCCACGCGTTCGCGCGTCATAGCGCCGCTCAGCAGCCCCGACTTCATCGGAGAATACACGATCGTGCCGATATTATTCGCTCCGCAGTAGGGGAGAATCTCCGGCTCGATCTCCGGTGAAATGATGCTGTACGGCGGCTGGAGCGAGGCAATTGGCTCAATCGCGTTCACCCGCGCCATCTGCTGCGCGTTGTAATTGCACACGCCGATCCAGCGGATCTTTCCCGCTTTCTGCAACTCGACGCAGGCGGCCATGCCTTCTTCGATATCTTCATCCGGCTCGGGCCAGTGAGTCTGGTACAGGTCGATGACGTCGACGCCCAGCCGGCGCAGGCTGTCGTCGCATTCGCTCAGAATGGATTCGCGTTTCAGGCTCTTGTAGATCACCCGGTCGGCGCCCCAGCGGCGTTCGCACTTGGTGAAAATGTAAGGGCGGTTCGAGAGGCCCTTGATGGCGCGACCGACAACCTCTTCGGAGTGGCCGAGCCCGTATACCGGAGCGGTATCGATCCAGTTGATGCCTTTATCGAGAGCGGCGTGAATGGCGCCGATGGAAGCGTCGTCGTCCTGCGCGCCCCAGGAGAACGCCCAACCGGCTCCCCCCATCGCCCAAGCGCCGATGCCGAGCGGAGTAATGTGAAGATCGCTGTTTCCCAGCTGTCTGGTCTGCATAAGAATACGTTAGCGCGGGAGCGCTTGTGGCGCGGGATGGCGGGGGACAAGATCGCCTGGACCAGGATAGTGCGGGGGGAACCGGCGGGCGACAAGATCTCCCCACAAGATCTCCTGCCCCACGATAATCTGGACCCATGAGAGTTCTGGCGGGGAAGACGGCAATCGTGACCGGCGCAAGCCGCGGAATTGGACGCGCGATCGCCCTGCAGCTGGCCGGCGAGGGCGCGAATGTCGTTCTGACGGCAAGGGATACCGCGCGTCTCGATGCGGCCGTGGATGCGATCGTGGAAGCGGGCGGCAGCGCGATCCGGGTTGGTGCGGATCTGCGCCAGCCGGACTCGGCCGCCGTGGTGGAACTGGCGGCGGCCGATAAGTACGGCGCCATCGATATCCTGGTGAACAACGCGGGCGCGACCACCCGCGGCGAGTTCACGGAACAGACCGACCACGACTGGCAGGACGGCTTCGCTCTGAAGTTCTTCGGCGCGGTCCGGCTGACGCGGGCTGCGTGGCCGCATCTGCGGGCGCGGCGGGGATCGGTCGTCAACATCGCCGGATCGGGAGGCCGGACGCCCGGGGCGCAGTTCGCGATCGGGGGATCGGTGAATGCGGCGTTGCTGTCGCTGACGAAGTCGCTCGCGGAGACCGGGATGCGCGACGGCGTTCAGGTGAACTGCATCAATCCCGGGCCAGTGCGGACGGCCCGGCTGGAAACCCGACTGGCGCGGATTGCGGCGGAACAGAACGTGAAGCGGGAACGCGCGCTGGAGATCTTTCTGGCGGCGGAAAAGATCGCCCGCGTGGCGGAGCCGGAGGAGATTGCGGCGATGGTGGGGTTTATTGTGGGGCCGCACGGCAGATCGCTGCACGGGTCGCTGATCGACATGGACGGCGGATCGACGAAGACGATTTAGCCGCGATATTCTCCGGAAACCGTCACTCACTTCCTGGGGGGCGCAGGCGCGGCTTTGGACGCCGGCCCGGTCTTGGGCGCCGGCGCGGTCCTGGACTCTGGCGCGGCCGCGGACGGTTTTGGGATGAACGGCATGGGCAACAGCAGAGGCGGCCCGGACTGCAGAGTGACGGAGGCCAACACGGGAACGGGAGCGGCGCTGTCAAAAAACAGGTCCAGCTTCAGATATACCAGTCCGAGGAGCGAAGGGACCTCGCAGGCAGGGCAGGTAACAACGAGGTTTTGATTCCCCGCATTCAGATTGCGTCCGCGGAAAGTGGCGAGTTTGCCCGTCGCGCCGAATTCCAGCCCGATCGGAGAGATCGACCAGGAAGCCGGCTCCATTTCAGACACCAGAGTGGCGCCGACCTGCACCGGAACCGATACCTCAAGGGGAATCGTGGCTGGCAAAGCGTGGATGGCGAACGGTCCGAATGCGCTTGTTTCGGAGTTTGCGATCGTCACCGGCTGGAATTCGTCCCGCCGGGCGCCACGCGGAAAGGCGACGATAACGACGATGGCGCAGAGGATCGCTGCCGGAGCCGCGCCGGCGATCCGGATTGCGGCCGGCAGTCTGAATTCGCCGGCAGCGGACGCGTCCTGTTGAGCCCATGCCGCCGCCAGCCCCGCCGCCACAGGCACCAGGGTCAACCAGAGGTTCGAGATTTGCGGGTTGTTTGCCAGTCCGAACAACGCGGGAACCAGGGACATCGCCAGCGTCCCCGCCCCTGTGCCACTCAAGATACCGGCCCACAGATTCAAGCCTCGGACCCGGAACGGGCGGAGCGTCGCCAGCATGGCGAGACGCGTGGAAATCGCCAGCACCGGTACCATCAGAGCGGAAGCAAGAGCCACGCGCGTTCCCCCTTCGGAGGAGACGACCAGGGCAACGACGATCGCCGCGATCGGAAGGGAGGCTCCGGCGACGGTCAGCAGATCGAGAGTGGCAATGGCTCCCCGGTCCGCGTGCAGGGCGAGGGGGCTGCTGATCTGCAGCGAGATCACCGCAAGGGCGATGGCGACAAACGCGGAAAGGAAGAGAAAACCGTAGAGGTCCGAGAGGCGCGCGCCGCCCTGCTGGAAAGCCACCATTTGAATGAACCCGGTGACTGTGGCGGCAACCGCGGCTCCGAACAGCGAAAGGCCGGCCCCGCGCGTGCGGTCCAGTTTTTTCCGCGACGGATACACCACGTCGTGAAGGGACTTGGCGAGCTTCAGACGCCGGAAGATGGTGAGACCGGGAAGAGGCGCCTCTACACCGTGCGAACGCAGCTCTCCCAGAAGATGGTACGCCTTCCGGCTTTCGAGGCCCGGCTGTTTCAGTTTCCCCGCCAGATTCCGGACGACTCCCGCGCGCGCCTCGGGCGGCAGTTGCGCGATTTCCCGCTCGATGCGCTCGCGAACGTCGGGAGAAGCCTCATTGAGGCCCATGGAAACGAGTTCGTCCAGACTCTCCCTGTCGGCAATCGCGGCCAGGGCGGTAGCTGCGTTCCTGCGCAGTTGCTCGTCTTTGGAATCGCAGAATTCCTTAACGATCAGATACGGACTTCGCTGCATAATCCCTCACTAATCCGGCCCAGAATATCAGTGCGTCGCGATCCGAATCCCGCCCGCGTTCCAGCTGAGCGCGAAGCACGAAAGCGGCCTGCGCGGCGGCGACCGGTGCGTCCTGTGCCTCGCGCGTCACGATGGCGAGCTCATAGAGGCTCATGGAACGGCGGCCGTGGTCGGTCATCCTCGTCTCGCTCAGGATCTCCCGCAGCGGCATTTCCGCTCCGTGATCGGCAAACTCCCGCATCCAGTATTCGAGCGAGTCTCGTTCCGCGGCGTGGAACAGGGCCGAACGCAGCATCAGTTCGGGCAGTACCTGTTCCACCGGCGAATCGCCCGTGTAGACGCGGGCGCGGTTGGAATCGAGAATGGTGAAAACCGTCAGAGGAAGCAGACTCGAGGTATCCTCGCGGAAGTCAACCTCTTTATAACGCGTCAGGGCGCGCAGGGCCCAGCGCAGATTCGCGTATTCGTGCGCGCCGTTTAACTCGGTGGCAATGTGCTCGCGGATGGAACGGATCAGGAATTCGTGGGTAATCTCGGCGAAGTCCCCTCCGAGGCGCTTTTCGATGCGAATGATCCGCCGGGCGGCGAGGCTCCCGACCAGCTTCGCCCGGCGCGCCGGATCGCGGAAGGGCGCGTTTTCGAGCACCGTGCGCTCCACGATATTGCGCGTGCCGCTCTCGGCGACAACCAGGCTGTCCAGGATTTCGAGGGCCTCCAGCCGGTCCATGCCGGAAGGGTCGCCGGCGTCGAGTTCCTGGAGATATTCCGCGAAGAAGTTATCGAGAATCGCCCGCGCGCCGCCTTCGGGCAGCGCGGAACGTGCGATCAGAGACAGCTGCCGGCCGTCCCCCGCTTTGCCTGCCAGCGCGCCGCCGGCGATTGCCCAGAGCTTCTCGCAGACAATCTGGAGCTGGGAGGGCTCGATGAACCGGTCCTCGCGGACCAGAGCCTCGAATATATCCCCGTACACCTCTTCCGCGTAATCGTAGCCGAAGATGCGCGCGGGCTCCCCGATCGAGAGCCGCGCCTCGTTTTTTTCGAGAAAGGTGAGATGGTAGCTGCCCGAATCGAGATCGCGGACGAAGCGGCGGATGGGATCGAGATGCGCGATATACTCGTCGCGCATCGACAGTACGATGTGGACGGGGAAGGGGAGAGTCGCCTCGTACAGTTCGCGGAGTTCCTCGAAGAAACCGACTCGCAGCTTCCAGGACAGGCGGTCGCCTTCGGGGCCGGGCACGGGATTCCCGGTGAAGCGCGTAAACACTTCCTCGAACTGGTCCATGATCAGAACGAGGCGGAATTGCGTGCGGCGTCGTCCGTAGTGCCGATACAGGCTCTCGGCGAAGCTGAGCAGGGTGGCGCCCTCGCTTCCGATCCGCGCCGTCAGTGCCCGGTGGGACTCGGTGAGGCCGGCATCGGCCAGAACGCCCTGCAGCGCCGAAGCGCGTACGCGGGGATCGAGCGCCCCACCGCCTTCTCCGCCCCCATCGGGATACAGCAGGGTCTCCAGATGTTCGCCGAACTGAGCCATCTCCAGCGTCGACTGAAGCAGCCGGAAGACCAGAGGACGAATGCTGCCGGTTTCTTCCGCGCCCGGTTCGAACGCGTGCAGCAGAGACCATCGCCGGGCATCGCGCGGCTCCAGCAAATCGAATGAGTCGAGCAACTGCTGCAGGCTCGGCTCGCCGCCGGCGGCAAGCGCGTCCATGGCATTACCAAGCGCTCTCGCTTCGGCGGCGGGAGGGGGAACGATCTGGCGCAGCGCCGACGCCCGCAGGGCAAGCGACGGGTTGAATTCCGGCCGCGCCACCGCGACCGTCCAGCCGCGTTCTTCGAGGCCGGGCACAACGCGGGCGTTGAGCAGCGAGGTCTTCCCCGCGCCGGACTGCGCGTGGATGAGGGTGAACTGCGAGGCCAGCGTCTTCGCCAGCAGTTGTTCCGCTTCGCGCGTACGCCCGAAGAAGATGCTGCCATCCTCGATCTGATAACTCAGATGGCCCTTGTACGGTTTGTTTTCAGGCTGCATCGCGGCGTCGGCCATGCTGTCAGACCTGGCTCCGGACGGCCTGGGCGAGAGCGTCGAGGGCTTCCTCCGGCGAACGCTCCACGATCCGGACGCCGCGGGTGAGGGCGCGCTCCTTGAGTTTCGGCCAGATTCCCGCTTCGAGGCGGCCGAAACAATTGTCGGTGCCCGCATCGGGAGCGGGCTGGAACAGATATCGGGGAGAATCGGACATCAGGTCGTTGCGGAGCAAGGTCTGCACGCTGAGGCGAAATTCCGGGCCCAGGAAGTTCATACCCATGAAAACGATGGCTGTATGCGTGGCGGTGTCGCGCAACGGCTCGATCAGGCGGTCTTCGAGCGCGAGGGCGCGGGCGACCTCGATGAAATGGACGGCCGAGATGGCGCTGCTGCGCGGGACGTCGTGGGATCCGCGCACCTTAAACAGGATCGGCACGAGGATCTGTTCGCTGCCGAGCAGTTCCGCCGCCTGGTCGCCCGAGACGGAACGTTGTCCGCATTCCCGAATGAACCTGTCAACCTCTTCGGGCGATCCCAGAGGGTACTTGCGGCTGGTTTGCGGAACGATGGCGGAACCGTCCGCGGCGAATTCGACGTTGCTGTAGTCGTTGACATCGAATACCCGCATGCCGCGATTGTTGAGATCGTCGCGGCGGGCCACGATGCGCAGGAAACGGATGCGGCTTTCGACCAGCGCCCGCTCCATCAGCGTGTCGAGGGAAGCATTGACGATCAGCTGGCGGCATGTCTTCTTTCCGTTCGCGCGGCGAAAATTCATCAGACGCGGCAGCAGGCGGGCGAGCGAGTCGTGCACTCCGGAAGCCGTCCGGACGCGGCTCTTCACGATGTCGGAAACCATGTTCTCGAGTCCTTCGTCGCGCTTGTTGACGGCATAATAGAGCGCGGCGATCTCGGCGGGAAGCAGCATCAAAGGAATATCCGGCTCCGGATTGGGGATGCCGCACGAGGGGCACCGGAGAGCGCGCGGGTACTGCGTGGCGCAGTGCAGACAGACCGTTGTGGCGGGCACGCCGGACGTAAGGCCGACCAGCAGGCGGAACGCAATATCGCATTCCCGCGTTGCCGGCACCGAGTTCGCCGCGCTGGTCTCGGATCCCAGGAAAAATGTGATGTTGTCGGAAGCGAGCGATGCCAGCAGATCTTCCATGGGCTCGGCCAGGTCGGCCGGCAACGCAGGTGCGGGAGGGGCCGCCGGGCCGGGGCCGGAACCGGGGTCGCCCGGTCGGTAGTCCCGAATCGCGGTCACAAACTGGCCGAATTCGTTTTCGTTGGACAACCCGCCGCTGAAATCGACCGCATTCAGCAGCGAAAGAAAGTCGGGAATCGTGTCGGGCGTGGTTCCCGGCAGCAAAACCGGAACAATCAGGTTATTGCGCTTGCTCTGGATGGCAAGAGCCTGCTGGTACTCTTTTTCCTGCCAGTAACCTCTGGCGGAGGGTCCGATAAAGACCGCCAGAGCCCGGCTGCCGCGGATGCCTTTCGCCATCTCGACCATCCACGTCGAGCCTTTCGGAATCGACCATTGATCGAACCAGACGCGCAATCCGCTCGCGCGCAGCCGGTTCGCGACAGCCGTGACCTCCGCGGCATCGCTGCGGTGGTAGTTTATGAAAACGTCGAAGTCAAAACCGGCGTCCGCAACAGCCGGCAGCGAACTAAGAACCGATGTAGCCATGGAGTCCCGTCTGGAAGACCAGAAGATTATTAATAATACTGCAATTTTGTCATTTGATGACGGTATTCCATGAATTTGCCGTTTTCGCGTTCGCCAGGGTGCCGACACGGTTGGCGTCGCTGGCCGCGACGGGGCGATCCGGGGAATCGCCCCGTCGGGATGCCGATAGATAGCCGCATCTCCGGTCTGACCGCAGCAGCCGGAACGGTATCATGATGACTTCCGTGACTCCTGAAATCTCCACTCCCCGTTCCGGGCGGCTGCTCCCCGCGTTGCTCGTTCTTTTCGCCGTCAGCGGATGTGCGGCGCTCATCTACGAGATCGTCTGGCTACAGTTGCTGCAGCTTGTGATCGGCTCCAACGCCATGTCGATCGCCGTATTGCTGGGTACGTGGATGGGCGGGATGTGTATCGGCAGCCTGCTGCTGCCGCGCCTGATACCCACCAGCCAGAATCCGCTGCGCATTTACGCGCTGCTCGAACTGGCTACCGGCATTTGTGGAATTCTGGTGTTGTTCGGGTTGCCGCTGCTGCAGAACGTCTACGTCGCGGGAGTCAACAGCGGACTTCCCAACGCCGCCCTGCGGGCCATTTCCTGCGCCATTTGTCTGCTGCCGCCCACCATTCTGATGGGCGCGACGCTGCCTCTCATTGCGCGATGGGTGGAATCGACGCCGTCCGCCGCCGCCTGGTGGGGTTATTTCTATGGAGCCAATATCGCAGGCGGCGTGCTGGGCTGCTTTCTGGCCGGCTTCTATCTGCTGCGCGTGTACGACATGTCGGTGGCCAGTTATGTGGCAGCCTTCCTCAACCTCGCAATCGCCCTGGCGTCGTTCGGCATTCTGAGTTCCCTTGGCGATCTGGCCGGTATTGTGGAGGTTTCCGCGCCAAAGGCCGGCATCGCGGGAAAACGGCCCTGGGATGTCTACTTTTCGATCGGGATCTCCGGGCTGACGGCGCTGGGCGCAGAGGTGGTGTGGACGCGGCTACTGTCACTGATGCTCGGTCCCACGACGTACACGTTCTCGATCATCCTCGGCGTGTTCCTCGCCGGGCTGGGAATTGGCAGCGCGGCGGGTTCGCGGCTGGCTGAGAAGAAGGGGAATCCGCGTCTTTTGCTGGCCGGCTGCCAAGTCTTGCTGGCTCTGGCTATCGCGTGGGCCGGAATCCTGCTGGCCGACTGGCTGCCTTATTGGGAAGGCAACCTGAATTCCACGGCCGGCCCATGGATCGGTTTTCTGAAAGATATCTGGCGTTCCACGCTTCCGATCCTGCCGCCGGCGGTGCTGTGGGGCGCGAGTTTCCCCATCGCGCTGGCGTGCGCGGCGGAAAGCGAAAGCAATGTCGATTCAGGCCGCATTGTCGGCGAGATTTACGGCGCGAACACGATCGGGGCCATCATCGGCGCGGTGGTGTTCAGCCTGGTGCTGATCCCGGCGCTCAGCCTGCATGGTTCCGAGCAGATGCTGATCGTGATCAGCCTTGTGGGCGCGGCGGCGCTGGTGGGCCTGTCGTTCAGGACGTTCAGTCCGAAGCTTATCCTCGGTTTCGGCGTGGCGCTGCTGCTGGCGTTTGCGTTGCCGGCGACGCCGTGGAAGCTGGTCGGATTCGGACGCCGTCTGCCCACCACCGAGGGCAACTGGAATCTGTTATACACCACCGACGGCATGAATTCCTCCATCGCGTATTCGCAGTATGAGGGCCAGACAACCTACTTCCACGTCACGGGCAAGGTGGAGGCTTCCACCGAACCGCAGGATATGAGCCTGCAGAGAATGCTGGGGCATCTGCCGGCTATTCTGCACACCAATCCGAGGTCGATTCTGGTGGTCGGCTGCGGCGCGGGCGTGACCGCGGGGTCCTTCGTGGTGCACCCGGAAGTGGAACACATCACGATCTGCGAAATCGAGCCCCGCATCCCGCCGGCGACGGCCATTTACTTCGCCGACGCCAACCACAACGTGATGAAAGATCCCCGCACGCGGATCGTTTTCGACGATGCCCGGCATTTTGTCCTGACCGCGAACCAGAAGTTCGACATCATTACATCCGACCCGATTCATCCGTGGGTAAAGGGCATGGCGTCGCTGTATACGACCGAGTATTTCGATCTGTGCAAGAAACATCTGAATCCGGGCGGGATCGTCACGCAGTGGGTACCGCTGTACGAGAGCTCGTTCGAGACGGTGCAAAGCGAGATTGCGACTTTTTTCGAAGCGTTTCCGAACGGCACGATCTGGGGAAATCTGAACACGGACGGATCGGGTTACGACGTGGTGCTGATGGGGCAGATCGAGAAACTGCCGATTAACGTGGATGCGCTGCAAACCAAGCTGGCGCAGCCGAAGTATGCGGCAGTGCGGGAGTCGTTGAAGGACGTGGGATTTCCGAGCGTGCTGAACCTGCTCTCGACTTATGCGGCCAATTCCGCGGATCTGCGGCAGTGGATGCGGACGGCGCAGATCAATCGGGACCGCAATCTGCGGTTGCAGTATCTGGCGGGGCTGGGGCTGAACGTGAACGCGGGGCCGGAGATTTTCCAGCAGATCACCCACTCGCGGCAGTTTCCCAACGACGTTTTTACGGGATCGCCGGAAGCGATGCAGCCGATACAACAGATGGTGGGGCGGCAGTTTTAGTATCCATCGCCCGGTCTAATCCCACCGCCCTTCAGGCGGTTCGATTTCAGCAGCCCTTTCCAATCTTCCACAAGAAAGGAGATGGCGGAATGGTCCACCAGGAAAAGACATTCTGCGATTGCCGCCTCCGAAGCGTTCAATCAGCGTCCTGTGTACAACAAGAACATCGTCGATCGCCGGGTAACAGGTCACTGCGACAAGGCGGTGCAGAAGTTCAGGATGTTCCGCAATGAATTGTTCGGCGGCCTGAAGAAGGCGGACTTACCGGAAGTGTTCTGTCGCTTCAGATTGGTCGATGAACTGCAGAACAGATGCTTGTTCTTCGGGCGAAAGAGAATTCACCGCTTCGATGAGGCTCTCGCTGGGCATCCTGATGCAATTGTAACGCGGGCGCGTGGAGGGCGCTTTTCGTATCCACGACGGACGAGTTGTATCCGCATGGCGCGGATAACCGTATTGGATTCAATGGATTCTGCTGGCTCCCCTTCGTGGGCAACTATCGACTTTTCTACTGGGTCCTTTGATTGGCCACATGCAGGCGATGCTGGCGGGCTGTGCCTGAGGCACAACCGGTTCCCGCAAACGGAAGTCTTTGAGATCGGGGTATAATCAGCGCATGTCAAGGAGAACACGCCTGCGCGGCCTGGTTGTGGTTACGTTGTGCATCGCGCTGTTCTTTCTCTTTGCTTTAGGCTTTTTTGGATCACTTGCCTCAACGGCAGCGCTGGTTCCATTTGTTTTATACCTGCTTCTGTTGGTAGATCTTCTTCCGCCAAACAAGCGAGCTGGTCCGCGCCTCTCGCTTTCGCTCCTCTCGCTCGATAAGTCCAGAGCACCTCCCGCCGCGTAGACGGCGAGCCAGCCGCACCCCTCGCTCGGTTCTATTCCTTCGCTTGAAGTGTTTTCTGGAGGTGTATCTTGTTTCGCAAGCTACGCGATGTATTGTTCTGCGTAATATTAGCGCTGAGTTCCATACAGGGTGTTCCTATGCGCGCCGACGAAGTCGAAGCTCTTATGGCAGCTATGAGGGAACCCATGGTCGCACACACATTGCCGGATGAAAATCACAACGCTGATGACGACTGACCTAATGAGGAACTTCGGGCGGAGCGCGTGTTCGGCTTGAAAGTTCGCATCCACGCTGGGGTGTGTCAATTACAGGTTGCCAAGTCAAATGAAATCAACGTGTTTTGTTTGGCTCCCCTTCGTGGATTCGAACCGCCCCCCGCCATCACCGCGACAGCAGCTTATCCACCATGCCGACCAGCGCTCCGCCCAGATTCTCCACCCGGTCGATCTGAACGCAATTCCGGTAGTACTGCCCCACCGGGTGCTTCACGCCGATCGCGCTGAGTTCAATGCCTCCCGCGTTCTCGATTCCCGCAATCGTCTGCCGCAAGTGCCGGTCGAGAATCGTCTTGTCGGCGTTGTTGTCCAGCGTCGCCTGATCCACGGGCGCGCCATCCGAGATCACGATCAGCGCCTTGCGGCTTTCC
>Ga0302319_10020459_pt1 | contig 11972 bp, 9 predicted proteins | sample Bog_T0_2_FD_203319 | JGI IMG/M metagenome (GOLD analysis project Ga0302319, IMG submission 203319) | Peat permafrost microbial communities from Stordalen Mire near Abisko, Sweden - Bog_T0_2 | ecosystem: Environmental > Terrestrial > Soil > Wetlands > Peat | place: Sweden: Abisko, Stordalen Mire...
ACGAGATCAACAATCGGCTGACGTCGATCCTGAGCAACGCGCAATTGCTCGCCCTGCGCCGCGGCGGGCCGGCCGACGAGGCGTCGATCAACTCAATTGTGCTCGAGGCCAAGCGCACCGCCGATCTCGTCAAGAACCTGCTCGCCTTCAGCCGCAAGGAATCGAAGAAGCGCGAAGTCATCGGCGTCAACGAGCTGATCAAGCAGGCGGTGAACCTGAAGCGCTACCAGCTCAAGGTGAATAATATTCAGCTCATCTCCGAGCCGTGCGAAATTTCCTACCCGGTGTCCGTCACCGCGCAGCAGATGCAGCAGGTCCTGCTCAACCTGCTCAACAACGCGGAGCAGGCCATCGCCAAGACCGACCACCCCGGCATCATTCGCGTCGAGGGCGGCCGCCGCGGCGAGACGGTCTACATCACCGTCACCGACAACGGCGTGGGCATTCCCGCGCACGTGCTGCCGTTCATCTTCGACCCGTTCTTCACCACGAAGAACCTGGGCGAGGGCACCGGCCTCGGCCTCTCCATCGCGCACACGCTGATCGAGAACCACGGCGGCACCATCTCGGCCAAGAGCGAGCCGGGCAACACCGTTTTCACCATCGAGCTGCCCATGGCGCGCAGCCCGAAGATGCCGACCGACGCGAAGGAGACGCAGCCGCTGCCGGTGCGCTCCGCCTTCAACAAGCCCAAGCGCATGAGCCGCGTGCTCGTGGTCGACGACGAGACCGCCATCGTCGACGCCATCTGCGAGTTCCTCGACCTGCAAAACATCGTCACCGACAAGGCCAACGACGGCGGCGAAGCGCTGCAGTTGCTGAGCAAGAACCGCTACGACGCGATCGTCAGCGACATCCGCATGCCCGGCGTCGATGGACCCGAGCTCTACGAACGTTCGGTGGCGATGGACCCCACTTACAAGAACCGCTTCCTCTTCATGAGCGGCGACCTCGTGCGCGATTCCACCCAGGGCTTCGTCTCGTCGCTCAACTGCCCGTGCCTCGCGAAGCCCTTCGCGTTGCAGGTGCTCTACCAGAATCTCGAGCCGCTGCTCAACGGCGAGACCGGCCACAACGGCAACGGTTCCTCCGCGCCGCCCTATCCCGGTCCCGACCTGACGACCTCCAGCGGCACGCTCGGCGCCAAGACGGTGCGCCTGGCCCGGCCGGGTGAGTATTAGGCTGCCTCAGCTCGGGACGCGACGGAGCGCGCGTTGTATTTCCCCACCGATTCTGGTAAGTTAAGTCATCAGCCATGAACTTGACCGTTGAAATTCCCGACGCCATTGCTCGCCAGATGCATTTGGACGGGCCGGAGGCGCAACACCGGGCGCTTATCTCGCTGGCCGTTGATGGCTATCGCCGGCACGAACTTTCACGCGGCCAGGTTGGCGAATTGCTTAACCTGTCATTCTGGGAAACGGAAACGCTTTTGAAGGAGCACGGCTGCGAGATGGACTTCAGCGTCGAGGAATTTGAGCGGCAGTCTGAACAGCTGAAAGCTTACATCGCCAAGTGAGCGTTGTTGTCTCCGACACGACTCCCCTTAACTACCTGATCTTAATCGGGAGCATTGATGTTTTGCCTCGCCTGTTCAATAAGGTTTTGATTCCGCCGGCCGTTTTACGCGAGCTAAGTCACCCCCTTACTCCGGCCCCAGTGGCCGAGTGGGCGCGCAGCCTCCCGGCTTGGGTTGAAGTCAAAGCTCCACAAAAACGACCTGCATCTTGGAATCGGAGCAGGGGAGGACGAGGCCATTTCGCTTGCCGTCGAACTCGGGGTTGCGGTCTTGATGGACGAGCGAGTCGGACGCGCTGCCGCCGAGCAGCGAGGCGTGCTCGTTATAGGAACGTTGGCCATCCTCAACATCGCGGATGCCGGAGGCTGGCTTGAATTTGAGGAAGCCCTGGCCAAGCTTGGCGCCACGAACTTTCGCTCCAGTGCGGCAGTGTTGGAAAAAGTGCGGGCTGTCGTTCGCGCCCGGAAAAGACCTTAGCCCAGCAGCGGCGCCAGATGTACCGGCGCCGCCACTCGTGGTTCTACGGCTGCGGTTTCGCCGCCGCCGTTGACGTCTGCACCAGCTTGGAGTTGGGCTCCTGCAACAGGCGCGTGTAGTCGGACATGATGTTCACGGCCTCGTCGAGCTGCGGATCGTCCGTGGCGTTGGCGATGGCGCTGTTGAGCTCATCGTCATCGGTATCGCCGTCGTCGTCCGCGTGCTTCAGCTTCTTGTCGACTTTGGGCGGCGCGGGCTCCTGATTGGCAGCCACCATGTCGAGCGTCAGGTCGAGCTCTGTGTCGCGGGTCGACTTGCGCGCGGCGAGGTCCTTCTTGCGCTCCTCGTTCTCCGTCTTCAAGTCGGCCTGTTCCTTGACCCGCGTCGCTTCATTGAGCGAAACAGTCTCGTCCTTGATCTTCTTCTTATAATAGGCGATGTCCTCGCGCACATAGGAGAAGTCGGGCGATGCGGTCACGCGCGCGGTTGAGGCCAACTTCAATTGCGAGAGGTAAGGCGACACCAGGTTGAACGTCGAGTAGTTCGCCGCCGGCACCGTGTCGTATTCGAGGTAGTAGGGCAGGGTGGTCTCGCCCAGTTCCAGCGCGTCGAGCACGGAAGGCAGCACGATATCGGGCTCCACGCCCTTCTTCTGCGTCGAGCCACCGGCCACGCGGTAAAACTTCTGCACCGTCATCTTCAGGTTGCCCGGACCCGGATCCTGCGGGAAGCCGATCGGCATTTGATTATCGAGCGGGATGAGCGTCTGCACCGTGCCTTTGCCGTGCGTGCTCTGGTCGCCCACGATGACCGCGCGGCCGTAATCCTGCAGCGCGGCGGCGACGATCTCCGTGGCCGAGGCGCTCATCTTGTTCACCATGACCAGCAGCGGCCCGTCGTAGATCGAGGAAACTTCATCCGGCCCGAGCTGGTCGATATAGCCGTCATAGCGGCGGATTTGCACCACCGGCTCCTTCTTGTCGATGAAGAGTCCGGTCAGGTCCACCGCCTGGTCGAGCAAGCCGCCGCCGTTGTTGCGGAAGTCGAGGATGATGCCCGCGACGTCCTGCTTCTTGAGCGACTCCACCAGTATCTTCACGTCGGCAGCCGTGTTCTTATAGAAATCGTGCAGGTCGATCACGCCGAACTTCTCGATCTTGCCGTCCGCATCCTTGTGCTCGATGACGTGCGCCTTGGCCAGGCTGTCCTTGATGCTGACCACATCGCGCTTGAGAACGATGTCCGATGATTTTGCCGCCGCCCCGCCGGCCGGCGAGATCACCAGGTGCACCATCGTGCCCTTGCGCCCGCGGATCATGTCCACCACGCGATTAAGCTTCATGTTCACCGCGTCGATCGGCTCCGCATTGCCCTGGCCGACGGCGAGGATCTTGTCCCCGGACTTCAGGCGCTTGTCGAGGTCGGCCGGTCCGCCGGCGATGACCTCGTCGATCGTGGCGTAGCCGTCCACCGTCTTGAGCACCGCGCCGATGCCGGTCACGGCATGGTCGATGGCCGAGATGCTGAAATTCTCCGCCTCGTCGGGCTGGAAATAGTCGGAGTGCGGGTCATAGGCGTGCGTCAGCGCGCTCAGCCAGATCTCGAGGACGTCCATGTCGTCCTCCTCCACGCCCTCGCGCAGCCACGACACATAGCGGCGCTGCAGTGTGTCGACCGTCTTCTCCGGCGCCTTCTTGTCGAGCAGCCCGTTGAGCAAATCCGACTTCACCTGCATCCGCCACGTCGCCTGCGACTCGGCCTCGTCCTTGAACCACGCCGACTTTTGCGTCCGCAGCGCGTAGGTCTCGTCCTTCGTGAAATCGTAGTTGTCCTTCACCAGCTTCTCCGCGTAGCGCACGTTCTCGTTCACGCGCTGCAGGTAGCGGGTGAAAATGTCGAAGGCCGGCGCCATCACCGCCTTGTCGTCGTCGCCGTGGATGAGCAGGTTGCCCAGAGTGTTGCCGTACTTCGTCGTGAACTCATCGACGTCGCTTTGCAGGAAGAACAGGTGCGTCGGGTCGAGCGCGATGAAGTAATTCTTCAGCCAGCGCTGTGACATCTCCGGCGTGATTGGCGTTTGCAGGTAGTGATTATTCTCCAGCAACTCGCCCACGATGTGGCCAATCTCCGAATCGCGCTCGTAGTGGACGTTGATCGGCTTGATCGTCGGGAGCGTGATCGGCGCGTTGGAAGCCGGCGCGGCCGCGGTAGTGGTGGCGGCGGCCTCAGGCGTCGCACCGGGCTTGGGATTCGTCGTGTCCTGCTCCTGGCCGGCACCGGAGGCGGGCAGGGGAGTTGCCGGCGTCGGCATCGGCGTCGCGCTGGGGACGGCCGGTGCGGGCGAGGGCACGCTGGCAGGAACCGCGTTGGCATTGAGCGTGGCCGGTTCGGCCGAGGCGCCGGTGGCGGGAACGACTGTGCCGGTGTCGGACGTGGGCGCCGTCGCGGGCACCACCTCGTTCGCGCTGTGGACCAGCAACGGCGCGGCAAAGATGAGGGCCGCCGCGAGCATCGCGAGGCGGAGGTGGAGGGACTTCAGGTTCTGTAGCATAAAATTAGAGTTGGCTTAAAGCTGACTGAGTCCGCCCAGGTAAGGCCGCAGGGCCTCGGGAACGGCCACATGGCCGTCCGCCTGCTGGAACGTCTCCAGCAGCGCGATGTACAGGCGCGGCAACGCGGTGCCGGAACCGTTGAGCGTATGGCAGAAAATGTTTTTTCCTTCGCTGTTTTTGTACCGGAGATTCATGCGGCGCGCCTGGAAGTCCTCGAAGTTGCTGCACGACGAAACTTCAAGCCACGCGCCCACGCCCGGTGCCCAAACCTCGATATCATAGCACTTCGCCGCGCCAAATCCAATGTCGCCGGTGCAAAGCGAAACCACACGGTAATGAATGCCCAGGTTCTTCAACACCTGCTCGGCGTGGCCGACCAGCGCTTCCAGTGCCGCGTACGACTCCTCCGGCTTCACGATATGGACCAGTTCCACCTTGTCGAATTGATGCACGCGAATCATCCCGCGCGTGTCCTTGCCCGCGCTGCCCGCCTCGCGGCGGAAGCACGGCGTGTAGGCCGCGTAACGGATCGGCAGCTTCGCCGCATCGACGATTTCCTCGCGATGCAAATTCGTCACCGGCACCTCGGCCGTCGGCACGAGATACAGCGGCGGTTGCTCGTTCACCGCGTACATGTCCTCGGCGAACTTCGGCAACTGCGACGTGCCCACCATGCATTCGCCGCGCACGAGGAATGGCGTCGAGACCTCCGTGTAACCGTGCTTCGTTGTGTGCAGGTCGAGCAGGTAACTGATCAGCGCCCGCTCCAGACGTGCGCCCGCGCCCTTGAAAACGATGAAGCCGCTGCCGGAAATTTTCGTCGCCGCCTCGAGGTCGAGCAACCCCAGCGCCGTGCCAATCTCCCAGTGCGGCTTCGGCTTGAAATCGAACTTCGCCGGCTCGCCCACCACGCGCTCGATGCGGTTATCCGCCGCGCTCGTGCCCACCGGCACCGTGTCGTGATTGATGTTCGGCGTCCGCAGCAAAATATCGGTGATCTCCACTTCCTTCGCGGCCAGGTCGCGGTCGATCTGCGCGATCTCGTCGCCGATCGTCTTCGTCCGCGCCATGATCTCGGTCGCGTCGCCGCCCTTGGCCTTGATCGCGCCGACTTCCTTGCTCGCCTTGTTGCGCTCGCTTTTCAGCGCCTCGCCCTGCTGCTTCAGTTTGCGGATTTCCTCGTCGAGTCCGAGGATCAGGTCGATGGCCTTCTCATCGCCGCCATTACGGCGCGATAATTTTTCCCGGAACACATCGGGGTTGTCGCGAATCTTGCGGAGATCAAGCATGGCAGAGGGGAGAAGTTGTCGCTGAATATCCCGTTTACCAACCGCTTTCGCAAGCTCGCGTGCAATGCATAACAGAGATTTAATATCCTTTCACTTAAGTAATAACGTAACTCACGTGAATTCGGGACACTCCACCAACTTATCGGCGCGCCGCGCTACCGCTTGAGTTGACCGTTCATCAGCCAAATCGTATCCTTACTTTCGATGGCAGAAGAATCCGCTAAACCATCTTCGCTGCCTAACCTTGATGGCATGAGCGAGGAGCAGCGCCGCATCATCGCTGAGGGTATCGCGAGCATGCACCGCTTCGCCGCAGCGCCGAGCTTCAAGCACGGCAAGCCGCAATACAAAGGCCGCACCGTGGAAGCTGTAGCCCACGCCAAGACCAAGCGTGGACGCTAAGCCTTATTTCGCCTCGATTTCCTGGAAGGACCTCGAGCAGATTAACGCCAAACTTTGTCAGGCTGGCGGCCATGAGGCGGGCCGCTCGCCCGACGGCTACGAGCCCGCCCGCCAACTCTGGGAGGAAAAATACCTCCAGCCCCTGACCTTTCTGCAAGCCGCGGACCTCTGCCGTCAATGTCATCGCCTCTCGCCGTTTCTCTTTCTTAACGGAAACACCTTCGCCAGTTGCGCCCGCGTCGCCCTCGCGCCCGCGCTGGAAAAACTCGGCTACGAAGTCCAGACCGTCTCCCGCGCCGCCCTCGGCCACTACATCGCCGGCACCATCGAACGCCCCGACTTCGTCGCCATCGTCCCGTTTGTATTGGGGGAGTGATCCCGAATATTACGATGCAGGCGGCTCGGTAGCCCGCGACCGCCGGGCGCGGGGCGAGGTGACTCCACAACTTCACGAACCGGCAATCCGAACGAGGTATGCGACTCAAATCCCTTTTTTGCGCTGGATGTGCGCTCTTTTGCATCGCTCCTTTGTGCGTCGCGGCACGACCTGCCTTGTCCCTGAAGGCGACTGAGCCTCTGTCGGCTTTTACACTGGATTGTCCGCCCAATATTGAATTGACGGTGGCAGCGGGGACGGAATGGCATGGCTTCATTTACGTCAAGCTTTACGACCTGCTTTCCGAGGTCTCGACCGTCGATTATCTGTCTGCCGATAGTGCGCTTCAGCGGGAGGTCACCCAAAAATATTCTCCGAAGGTCCCCTTTGGCGTTTATGGGCTTGATTGCGCACTTGTGGATAAGCGCGGTCAAATCCCGGTTGAGGGAGCCGGCATACGCTTGACCTTCGCTTACGCACCTGCCGCAGATCCCCATCAACTGCCTGACGACTGGCCCATCAACGCCCACGTCACCTTCGAGGATCCCCCGTTGCCCGGATTCAAATGGTACCGCTATTTCAGTTCCTGGGCGGAAGATAATCCGGCGAAGGGCCAATATGATTGGAGCCGTCTTGATACGGTTTTTGCACGCATCCGGACCATCGGTGGCCGGTTGCTGATTGCGAACGACACCACTCCGGCATGGACGGCCTCGGGGCGCCCGGTAACCCGTCCCTGGGTCAAGAACTGCACCGCCTATCCGCCCGATGACATGAATGACTTTCGCGCCTATGAGGACGCCTTGCTGGGGCGTTACGACGACAAGGCGGGAACCATTGGCGGCCTGGAAGGCTGGAATGAAGCCAACACGCCGGATCGTTGGATGGGAACGCCGGAGCAACTTGTCTCCATGGCAAAAATTCTTCGCGAAGAAGTCACGGCATCCCGGACGCGCGTGCAACGGCCTTCACCGGCGCAGGTGGTTGGCATTGCCGTCAGCTCCGGTGACGCGCAGGACTACGTGCATGGAGTGATCAAGGCCGGCATTCTCCCCTGTCTCGACGTGATCAGCGGCCATTGGTACGAGGAGATGCTTTCCTATGATCGCGCGACTCCGATCAATAGTCTTCCGCTGCATGTCGATCTCCTGGCCAAACCCATGCACGAAGCCGGTTTTTTCCTGCGCATTTGGAACACCGAATCGGGGATTTCATCGGTTCCCCGCGAAAATGGACGAATCGTCTCGCAGGACGAACTCAACCGTCGTGCTTCCGCACTTCCCGCTTTTGATCCCAAGCGGCCTTGGCTGCTGGATGGCACTCGCTGGCGTGACTTGAGCGAGCGCCGGGCCGCGGCAAGCTTCGTCGCGGGCACGGCCCTGCTCATGAGCCTGGGCGTTGAAAAGACATTCGTCTATTCCATGCCTGACGAGGGATGGATTCTGGATGGTGCACCTTCGCTTTCCTGGGTCGCCCTCGGGGTTTTTGGCGATCAACTTCGCACCGCCGATTTCCATGTCGTCGTTCCCGTGCAGGCCGATGTCCAGGGCGGCGACCCGGCGGTTCGCGCCCTTGCCTTTCGTTTCGGCGCTGCCAATCAGCCCGGCGTGATCGTCGCCTGGAGCTATCTGCAGGATGTCACCGTGGGCAGGCCCAAGTTATGGCAGCCGTGGCTGAAACCGCAGCAAGTCAAGTTTACGGTGAACGCCTCCGAAGTCGGAATTATCAATCTTTACGGAAGGGAAAAGAAGCGGCTTCCCGTCTTGAATCACAGCATCGTCGTTCCCGTCGGTGAGGAACCGGTTTATCTTCGGGAATTGCCTTGAATGGGCCGCACCCGGCACAAGGCAGCCTCACCGCCCGGCTACACTTAATGCTCGACTTCCTGGTGCTCAGGCTTCGGCTCGGCCTTCTTCCTGCCCTTGCGGCGGAGGCGGAAAACGTTGTTCCACGTTTTCTTCAGCGCGTTGGCGGGCGTGAGGTAACGCTGGCGCAGGGCGGGGCCCTTGCGGATCGCGTTTAAAACGCCCTTCACGGAAAACTCCTCGGCCTCGAGGATGCTGTAGGCCGTGCCGAGCGCGACGGAATCGTGCGCGTCGCTGGCCGCCGTCATGGGCAGGCCGCGCTGCTGGGCGTAGAGGAACGCGTGCTTGTTGTAGCGCTTGAGCGTCGTCGCGGCGTTGAACACCTCCAGCGCGTCGATCTCCAGTGTGTCGAGCACCGGCTCGCGGATGCCCGCGCGGAAAAAGTCGTACGGATGCGGCGGAATCGCGATGCCGCCGGCCTGATGGATGAGCTGCACCGCCTCAAGCGCCGGAATGCCCTTGAGGTCCGGCAGCGTGATGCCCAGCGCGAGCAGGTGGCCCTCCGCCGTGGTGATTTCCTGGCCCGGGATGATGAGCAGGCCGTCGACCGGCGTGCCCTCCTTGTTCATCAGGCCCTTCTGCAGGAAGTAGTCCACGCACGCGCACGTGTTGTGGTCGGTGATGGCGAAGCCACTGAGGCCTTTTTCCCTCGCGACCTTCACCATGTCCTCCGGCTCGGCCACGCCATCAGCCGAGAAGCGGGAGTGGCTGTGGAGGTCAAAGAGCAGTTGCATGCGGGGAGGGGAAAGAGGTGAAAGGGTAAAAGGAAAAGGGACGGCCCGACCTTCAACCAAACTAGAGTCCACACCCCCCAAGGGCAAGCGCGGTAATGCGCCTGTAACCTAACCTTTACACAACTAAACCGCGTTCGCCAACCGCTCGGCCAAGCGCGCCGGCAGCCCCGCGTTCATGATCTTCGCCTGCGCCTTCGCGAGATCGTACGGCAGACGCCGCAGCTCGATCGTGTTCGCGCCGGAATCGTAGATCACGTAGGCCGCGCGCCAATCGCCATCGCGGGGCTGGCCCACGCTGCCGACGTTCACGAAATATTTCTTCTCCGGCTGGATGTCGATTTTCTTGTAGAAGAACTCGTGCACCTTCGTGTCGCGGATGAAAACGTGCGGCACGTGCGTGTGGCCGAAGAAGCACAAATTCGTCTTCTGGTACTGGAAACTGCTCTCCGCCTCCAGGCACGAGAACACGTAGCCCCAGCGATTCGGCTGGTCCAGCGTCGAGTGCACCACCGTAAAGGAATTCACCGGCCGCTGCAGCGGAAGCGCGCGCAAAAATTCGCGCTGCTCCTTCGTGAGCTGCGAGCGCGTGTAGCGAATCGCCGACAGCGCCATGTCGTTGAAGTGCTCCACCTCGCGGCCCTCGCTCGCCTCCTCGTCGTGATTGCCTTTGACGATCGGGCAGCCTAGCGCGCGCACGATTTCCAGGCACTCGCGCGGGTTGGCGTTATAGCCAACAATGTCGCCAATGCAGACCGTATGGGTAACCGCTTGGGCCTGCATATCCTCCAGTACCGCCTCGAGGGCCTCGAGGTTACTGTGGATGTCTCCAAAAATACCAAATCTCATGAGTAAAGTCAGACTGAAATAACAGAATGGTGAACACTAAAGATCATAAGCTAGTTGGGAAAGATTCTTTTTTCTTTAGGCACATCAAGCTTCTGCTCCAGCCCCCGAATATTGCGTTCAATCACCGGCGCAATATGCTGCGGATTCGCCTTCTGTTCCGGCGTCAGCCGCTGCCACAGTTTAACCCATTCCGCGTATTCCTGCGCGGGATCATTCAGGTGCACCCGGTCGTACATGTGCGCCGGGGCACGCTCCAAATATATCGGCGCATTCGGCATTTCGCTCGCGCGCTGATAATAAGGCGCCGCCGACTTCCAGTCCTTCAGCCGCTGGTCGTAAAGCAGCGCCGTGTCGAACCACAGCCGCCACGACGTCGGATTCGTCTGCAGCCCGCGCAGGTAAACATCCAGCCCCCGGTTGATCCAAAACCGCTCCGCCTTCTTCCGCTGCAAGTCGGTCGGGTATTTGTGCGCATCCATGCCGGAAAAAATCGACGCATTCCACGCCAACTGCCATCCGCCCATCTCCCAGAACATCGGCGCGCGCGGTTGCAGCGCGGTGCAGGCATTGATGTACGTCCCCATGCGCCACCAATCCTGGTTCATCCACGCCGGCACCATCTCCAGCCAGATGAAATCCGCCACCACGCTGCGCATGCCCGCCAGAACACCGATGGTGAAACCCTGGCTCAACTGGTCGCGCAGCGCGATGGTCACCTTCACGCCGTTGTAGCGCAGCAAATCCTGCTCGCGCGCGATATGCTGCTCCCACGCGATCTTCACCGGCGCCCACAGGCCCAGCAGCAGCGCGATGAGCAGCGCCCGCCTCAGCCGCAGGCGCAGCGGCAGCGTCGTGTCCATCGCGGAAGTTGCGGCCGGTTCCATCAAATCTCCCGGTACTCGAACACCACCACGCTCACCGACAGCAGCACCACCACGTACGCACCGCCGTAGGCGACCAGGTCCCACGTATGCGTCCACGGCACGTGATTGCCGGACAAAATCTCGTCGACGATCGTGTACGCGTTCAAGTCCGGGATCAGCATCGCGATCGCCGCCGCCAGCGTGTTCGCCACCAGCGACGGATGCCCGCTCGCCGACGCCGCCAGCCACACCTCCCGCGCCGTGCTCTCCATGTGCCCGATCAGGTAAACCATGAACGTCGTCACGATGGTGAAAATCGACGACGTCGCGAAGGTCGAGATCAGCAGCGCGATGGCGCACGTCATCACCAGCTTCGTGAAAAGCAGCAGGATCGCCTCCACCAATTGCGGATCGCGCACCTGCTGCACCACCAGCGCCGCGTCATGGTTGTAGCTCGAAAGCAGGTACGCATTGCTGCGCCAGTCCGGGCCCGACCTCGCGTACGAATCCGCCACGTAGGAAAGCCCGCGCATTTCCTCCACGTACAGCGTCGCCGCGAACGCCAGCGACATCAGCGCCACGCACAGCGCCAGCAGCAGCACCACGCCCAAAAATTTCCCGAGCAAAAATTCCGACCGCCGCACCGGCTTGGCCAGGATCGTGTAGATCGTCCGGTTGTGCAGCTCCTGCGGGATCAGTTGCGCCGTCGAAAGCAGCGCGATGAAAAAGCCAAAGATGCCGATCGCCCCGCAACCCGCATCCTTCACGAATTTGATCTGCGCATCGAACATGCCCGCCTGGTCCAGCTCCGGCGTCGCCGCGTCCGAGAACCAGATCGACGCGCCCACCAGCACCACCGCAAAAATCAGCAGCACATTCAGCACCCGCTGCCGCACCGATTCCAGCAGTGTATTCCGCCCAATCGTCAGAATCCGATAAAGCGCCGCGTTCACAGCGTCACCTCCGCGAGATGCAAAGCGGTAGCCCGCGACCGCCGGGCGCGGGGCTCGGAAGCCGATCGCAACAGCGTTCCGGGATCGAACGCCAAC
>Ga0302319_10020460_pt1 | contig 11971 bp, 7 predicted proteins | sample Bog_T0_2_FD_203319 | JGI IMG/M metagenome (GOLD analysis project Ga0302319, IMG submission 203319) | Peat permafrost microbial communities from Stordalen Mire near Abisko, Sweden - Bog_T0_2 | ecosystem: Environmental > Terrestrial > Soil > Wetlands > Peat | place: Sweden: Abisko, Stordalen Mire...
CGCTCACCAAGCGGTGGTTGCAGCTAGTAGACCGCGGGAGTGGCGGCAATGACGGAGTCAGGGCTGGAGGTATCGAAGCATGGAAAGACCGTCACAACTGGCCACAGGACGAACAAGACAAGCTTCTGGCCGGTTTCGGACTCGACCCTAACGACAGAAGCGCGTCCATGCAACGCTTGGAAAATGTGGCCAAATTCATCGGCCGAGCGATCGGCCAAAAAGTTCAATCCAGCCTTCGAAGCCTCTATGGACTCGACCAGCCATCATCCAATTGATCGGTAAAGCATCGGCGGCAGTGCCCTATTTCCCTGCCGCCTCCGGCTTGTGCAGCAGCTCGATCACCGTCCCATACAGCTTGTTCCGCATCTCGAACCGGTCGCCCGCCCGCGTCACATACCGCACCAAAATGTCGATGCCCGACGCTGCCGGCCGCATATCCACGGACGGCGTCGCCGAAAACTGCCCCAGCTCCTGCTGCCGTGTCGCGCCCTTCCACTCCGTCTCCGCCAGCTTCGCGTCCTCGGCCGTCTGCTCCAGCACCGCCTTGTGGATCGCCTCGATCGTCTTGTACGTCCCCTCGCCTGCCGGCACATTCACGCTGATCTCGTCCCACATCCACTGCCCAGCGGTCGAGAAGTTGAAGAACTGCCCCGTCACTGCGAAGCTGTTCATGAACATCACTCGCCGGCCCGTCGGATGCCCCTTGTCGGTCCAGTTGCCGGTCTCCAGCAGCGTCGTCCGGAACAGCCCCACCTCCACGACCTCGCCGCCCACGCCGTTGATCTCCACCCAGTCGCCCAATCGGATCCCGCTCTTCCCCATCAGCACAAACCACCCGAAGAACGCCAGGATGAAGTCCTGGAACACCACCGTCAGTCCGGCCGCGCCCAGTCCCAGGATCGTCGGCATCTGGTTCGGCGCGCCAAACACCAGCAGCAGCACCAGCACCAGCGTCACCACCTCAATCGCCAGGCTCGCAATCGTCCGCAGCGTGTGCATGTTCCTGCGGTCCATTGCGGCGCTGCCGGCCAGCATCCGGTCGAGTAGCAGTTGCACCAGCCACCACACCAGCACTGCGCCCAGAATCAGTCCCGCAACTCCCGCCAGCGACTGCAGCATCAGGTGCAGCATAATTCGGTGTTGCAACCCTACTTGCGCCATCCACTTGGCATACACCGATGCAAGCTGTTGCTCCGTCGAAATCCGGTCATCCAGTATCGAATGGATCAGCGCCAGCCCATGCATCTGGCGCATCCGCGCGGATTTCTTCTCGACTGCGGCCTTGGCGTCGGTGGCCCCGGCATTTGTGGCCTGCAGCTTCGTGTTGATCGTGTTTGTCGTCTGTTCCAGCTGCGCGTGTTGTGCCGTCAATGCCGCGACGTCCGCGTCCGTATCCGCCTTCGCCTGCTCCAGGGCCTTCTTCCTGCTTTGCTGGCTGAGCCATCCCCCAATCCGCCCCGCCAGCGTTCCATATCGCTTCGCCGAAATCACCGCGATCTCGCCGCCGCTCAACTGGGCGTCGTACTTCTTCATCGCATCTTCGCGCACGGCCAGTTCCTGCTGGATCTGGCCCCGCGTGTCGCCGCGTTCCCGTGCCAGGTCGTCGGACACATCCTCCATCTCATCACTGTCCAGTTGCAACTGAGACTTGGCAGCGTCGAGATCGTCGGAGAGCGACTGGGCCGCCGTGCCACCCCGTTTCGTCGCATCGGCCAACATCCCGGTCAGGCCGTCCACACGGTCCTGATCGTCGGACACCAGATCGCCCAGGTCGTTGAACTTTTGTTGCAACGCCAGTGCCGGCCCGGTCAGCACATGCGTCTCCATCTCCGCCTGCCGCAACGCCATCGCGAACGCCTGGTCCACCTCGTGGTCCGCCAGCCGCTCCGCCTGCGTCGCCAGCGCCTTCTCTTCCGCTGTCACCGCCAGCGGAGCCAGCGCCGCCACTGTTTGCCAGGGCCGCTGATCCACCAATCCCGTGCCCGGCCCCTGGCCGTCCACAAACGCGAGGTTCGCCATCGACCCCCGCGTCAAATAGCCCGCCAGCAAACACCCGGCCAGCGCCGCCGCCGAAACCCCCACCAACAGCACCCGCCCCTTGCTCAATCCCGCAACCGCCATCCCTCCAACCTAACCCTTTCCGCACCTGCGGCCAAAGTCCCTCCTTCTCGGAGCTATAACCACGCCGATGGAGATCATTCCGTACTAAGGGTTACGATGCGCCCAGGCACATTCAAGGCATTCCGGCGCCGACCAACTCCGCCGGAGCGGCGGACTCCACGTCGGACCTGGATGGAGACGGCGCCACAGTCTCTGCCTTGGGCGCAGGCGGTGACGGGACCGCAGACTTCACGTTGGTCGCGGGCGCGGTCGGAGCAACATGATGCACCCGCAGGTTATCGATCGCGTAGTTCAGGAACCGTGGCTCGATATTCACGGGCTGCTCCATGAACCGGCACGACGCAACCACCTGTTCCAGGATGAATCGCGGTTGATACGCAGCGAGCTCAAGCCCCTTCTCTTGTGTGATCTTGTGCACGATGAATTCGAACAATTCATCGGACAGCGTCAGCCCCTGCGCCAGGCATTCCTTCGTGAAGATGCGCTTGTAATTCTCCAGCGTGGGCGTTCCGATCTCGATCTTGTATGGAATTCGCCGCAGGAACGCCGGGTCCATCAGGTCCTCCGGCGAAAGATTGGTGGAGAAGATTACCAGCTCATCGAACGGTATGCTGAAGCTCTTTCCCGTATGCAGCTTCAGATAATCCACCCGGCTCTCCAACGGCACAATCCAGCGGTTCAGCAGATTCGTCGGGCTCACCAGTTGTCGTCCAAAATCGTCGATCACGAAGCATCCGCCCAGCGCCTTCATGTGCAGCGGCGCCTCATAGAACTTCGACGTCGCTTCATACCGCAGGTCCAGCATATCCAGCGTCAATTCGCCGCCCGCCACCACGAACGGCCGCTTGCACGGCACCCAGCGCGCGTCCACAGCCTGGCTCAAAAGGATTGACTGGCCCGTGTCGTTGCCGCCATGCGCGTTGACGATCGGAATGTGAATACTCGGATCGAAGACCCGGATGATCTGTCCCTCAACGCTCACCGCATACGGGATGTAGATCATGTCCGTAAACACGTTCGCCAGGCGCAGCGCGAAGGTAGTCTTGCCGTTGCCCGGAGGCCCGTACAGCAGAATGGCGCGACCCGAGTTCAACGCAGGACCGGACTGCTCGATCATGCTGTCTTCCATTGCCAGGTCGGAAACACTCCGGCGGACCCGCTGGAAGGTCACTGTTTCATTCGTGATCTTCTGCAGGTTCACGCGTTCGCAGAAGTAGTCCAGCGTCACCGGCGCCGGCCCCATGTATTGCGATCGCTGCAGTGCATCGACGGCCCTGCGTTTGCCCTCATCGGTCAACGCATAGTTCATCGCAGCGGAATTGTCAGCGCGCACGCCCCGCGCATAGACAAGCTTTTGGTCCGTCGCCATCCGAACCAGCTTCACCACAATGGCCGACGGCAGCTTGATCGCGTCGACAAACTCCCGGTTGGACTCAAGCCGCCCCGTGTAGATCAGCTTGATCAGCAGGTTCAGCAGCTCGATCTCGTCGATCCCCGTCGCGTCGATGCTCTCCGGCTCCACCGGCGTCTTGTAAATGAAAGCGTCCAGCGCCGCCTGGCTCATGAAGCCCAGGGCAACAATGTGGTCCCCGAAGCGGCCGCCTTGTCCGGCCTGACGCTTCAAAGCACTTTCCATCTGCTCGTCGGTGATGAGTTTCGCCCGGATCAGAAGCTGCCCGAGCTCCATTCGCGATGCGATGATGTCCTCCCAAAAAAACTCAGCGGGAAGGAGTGGATTCCCAATACTCCTGCCAGAAATGCCAGCTTACCCCAATCGGAATCTCCCGCCTCCCCCCTAAGAGTTGTAGTCTCTGGCACTTCCAGCCTATGGAATGTCGACAGGCCCGCGGTCGTAAAACCAGTCTTCCAAATAGGCGGTCACCACCCTCCGCATATAGAGTGGTAGAGACCGGAAGCAGCCCGGTTCCAGCCCGACCCCCATGAACCTCTACGCCCTCGTTCTCGCCCTCATCGTCCTCACGCTGCTCACCGTCTCGCTCACTCGCCTGGGCAAGGTCCATACCCGCGCCGACTACCTCGTCGCCGGCCGCTCGCTCCCCGCCTTCGTCCTCGTCTTCACCCTGCTCAGTTCCTGGATCGGCTCCGGCTCTCTCCTCGGCGGCGCCGAAAACGCCTATCGCCACGGCTTCGTCGCCCTCTGGCAGGCCGCCGGAGGATGGGCCGGCCTCGCGCTCATCTACTTCATCGCCCCCCGCGCCCGCCGCTTCGCCCAGTACACCATCCCCGACCTGCTCGAAGCCCGCTACAACCAGACCGCCCGCGTCCTCGGCGTCATCGCCGTCCTCTTCACCTACACCGCCATCACCAGCTACCAATTCATCGGCGGCGGAGACATCCTGCACCTCATCTTCCCCGGCTCCATCACCGCCATCCACGGCCGCTACATCATCGCCGCCTTCGTCATCCTTTTCACCGCCATCGCCGGTATGTCCTCGGTCGCCTACATGGACGTCGCCATCGGCCTGCTCGCCACCTTCACCCTCTGCCTCGCACTTCCTGTCCTGGTCCACAGCTTCGCCTTCGCCAACCTCACCGGCTGGTCAGCCGTCCGCGCCGCGCTCCCCGCCACTCACTTCCAGTTCTTCGGCGACCTCACGCCCATCCAGGCGATGGAGCTCTTTCTCCCCACCTGCCTGCTCATGCTCGGCAACCAGTCCATGTACCAGAAGTTCTTCTCCGCCAAATCCGAGAAGGACGCCACCCGCGCCGTCACCGGCTGGATCGTCGGCACCGTCATCCTCGAAACGGTCATCGTCGCTCTTGCCGTCGCCGGTTCCGCCGTCTTCCCCACCGGCGAAGTCCACGACCACCCCCGCGAAATCCTCGCCTACATCGGCCTCCACGGCTTCCAGCCCGCGCAGACCGTCACCACCTACCCCAATCCAACCGCCTCTTCAGAGGCTCGTCATTCTGAGCGAAGCTCAGAATCTCCGTCGTTGCCTTCGTCCGACTCCAACTCACCAATCGTCGTCACCACGACTGAGGTTCTCCCTCCGCTCACCCTCCACGCCCTCCAACTCCTCGGCGCCCTCCTGGTCGGCGCCATCTTCGCCAAGATCATCTCCACCGCCAACAACTATCTCTTCTCTCCTGCCACCAATCTCGTCAACGATATCTTCGTCCGCTACCTCCGCCCCAACGCGCCGCACAAGCACGTCCTTTTCATCTCCCGCGCGATGGTCGTCCTGCTCGGCCTCTGGGCTCTCTACCAAGGCCTCCACACTGAATCCGTCCTCAAGAAGGCCCTCTACGCCTACACCATCTACTCGGCCGCGCTCACCCCGGTCATCTTGGCCGCCTTCTACTGGCGTCGCGCCACCGCCTCCGCCGCCGTCGCCAGCATCTTCACCGGAACCTTCGTCACCGTCTTTTGGGACAGCGCTTTCATCCACACCCACCTCCCCGCCATCCTCGCCGACCGCGACGCCATCTTCCCCGCCCTCATCGCCTCGCTCCTCTGCCTCATCGTCGTCAGCCTCCTCACCCCGCCCCCCACCGAATCCCACCTCCGCGCCTTCGCCGACACCGCCCAAACCTCGTAGCCCAAAACCTCATACCTGAAAGCCGACCGCTGATAGCCGAACCCGAAAAACATTCTGCTGTCATCGCGTCACTGCTATTCGTGCCCCCGTGGTCCGATGCGCCGCCCGCAGATACTGCGCTGGCCACGCCACGTCCACGCCCAGTTCCTCCGCCGCATGCAGCGGCCAGTACGGATCGCGCAGCATCTCCCGCGCCAGCAGCACCATATCCGCCTGTCCGCTGCGTACAATCTCCTCCGCCTGTTTTGCCTCCGTAATCTGCCCCACTGCCGCAGTCGCAATCCCGGCCTCACGCCGAATCCGCTCCGCAAACGGCGTCTGATATCCCGGCCCGGTAGGAATTGTCGCCCCGGCCACATTCCCACCCGAAGAAGTATCGATCAGATCGACCCCGTGCTCCTTCAGCACCCGCGCCAGCGCCACCGACTGATCGATATCCCACCCGCCCTCCGTCCAGTCTGTAGCCGAAACCCTTACAAATAGAGGCATGTCCGCCGGCAATACCGCCCGCACCGCATCCACCGTCTCCACCAGCATCCGAATCCTGTTCTCTAAGCTCCCGCCATACTCATCCGTCCTCCGGTTCGACAGCGGCGACAAAAACTCATGCAGCAGATAACCATGCGCCGCATGAATCTCCACCAGGTCGAACCCCGCCTTCACCGCGCGCCGCGCCGCCGCGGCAAACGCCTCCCTCACCCGCGCGATCTCCGCCACGTCCAGTGCATATGGCTGCGCATAGTCCTCGCGAAACGCCACCGCGCTCGGCGCAACCACCTCAGCCCAGCCGCCCTCCGCCGGTGAGAGCAGCCGTTCGCCGTCCCATGGCCGTTGCATGCTTGCCTTGCGCCCCGCATGGGCCAACTGCATCCCCGCACGCGCACCCTGGCAGTGCAGAAAGTCCACAATCCGGGCCAGCGGAGCAATGTGGTCGTCCTTCCAAATCCCCAGGTCCCCCGGCGTAATCCGCCCTTCCGGCAGCACCGCGGAAGCCTCCGTGAAAATCAGCCCCGCGCCACCCACCGCACGGCTCCCCAGGTGCACCAGGTGCCAGTCGTTGGTGAACCCGTCCTCACTCGAGTACTCGCACATCGGCGAAACCCCGATGCGGTTCGGCAGCGTAAGACCGCGAAAAGAAATAGGCGAAAAAAGTTGACTCATATCTCTTAGATTCTCGCACTCTGCAAACGACCAGTCCCCGCCAGATTTCGCCCCCTTGTACAATTGCCCCACCCCATGCCTCTCCGCGCCCATCCGCGCGCCTCAGCATTCCTCGCAGCCATCGCCGCCGCTTGCCTCGCATTCGCAGCAGCCCCCTCGCCCGCCCAGAGCACCGAACCCTCCACCCAACAAACCGACCCCACCAACCTCGACTCCATCCTCCAGCAGCTCGACGCCAACCTCCGCGACTACGAAACGGGCGTCCCCAGCTTCTTCTGCAAGGAGCACGCCCTCTCCGAGTCGCAACTCGGCTCCGACACCAGCACCTACCGCCGCACCGTCTCCGACTCCACCTTCCGCGTCCTCCGCGCCTCCGACCCCGGCCAGCCCGTGCAACTCCAGGAGTCCCGCATCGTCAACACCATCGATGGCAAGCCGCAAACCGGCGACGACGCGCAGATCGACAGTCCCATCGCCGTCTTCGGCGTCTTCAGCGGCGCCCTCGAACTCGTGTCGACATCCAGCCGTGCCTGCTTTCAATACCGCCTCCACCCTCCGCGCAAGAACAACAACGCCCCCATCGCCATCGACTTCAGCAGCCTTCCCGCCAAAGACCGCGCCTCCGGCTGCCAGTACACCGAGAAGACCTCCGGCAAAGCCCTCATCGATCCCGCCTCCATGCGCGTCATTCACATAGACACCCGCACCTCCGATCACGAAATCCTCCCCGGCCTCCGCGGAGACTGGGACTGGTCGATCGACTACGCCCGCGTCGCCCTCAACGGCAAAACCTTCTGGCTGCCCTCCACCATCCGTTCCACTGCCACCCCCGAGTCGACCAACAGCACCGCTGAAGGCGCGCCCGCCACCCCTGCGCGCATAACGACCGCCAGCAACACCCCCCCCAGCACCACCATGGCCTCCAAAGCCGCCCCCACCTACCACCTGCTCGAAACCTTCACCGGCTACCACCTCCTCACCGTCGAATCCCGAATCCTCCCCGCCACCCCCGATCCCACCCCTACCGCCCCGCCCAAGCCCTGACCGCAAGCCGCGCAATCCGCGCTGAAGTCATCTGCCCTGAGCAAACACACTCCAGCGTCCAAGTGGTGACGGGCCACGTTTCAATGCCACGCCGCGACCGCCGCGTGGATTGACTTGCCTACGGCCATCCCCTACCATCACGCTTAAAGTCTCCCCATCCATACCATGATTGGCACGAACATCTCCCACTACCGCATTGCGGAAAAGCTAGGCAGTGGAGGCATGGGCGTAGTCTACAAAGCCGAAGACACGCGGCTGGGCCGCTTCGTGGCTCTCAAGTTTCTTCCCGATGATTTAGCCCGCGATCCGCAGACGCTGGACCGTTTTCGCCGCGAGGCGCGAGCCGCGTCCGCCCTGAACCATCCCAACATCTGCACCATCTACGACATCGGCGACGAGGAGGGCCGCGCCTTCATCGCCATGGAATTCCTCGATGGCGTGACGTTGAAGCACCTCATCGGCGCAAGTCCTCTTGAGTCCGAGCAGTTACTCGGCATTGCGCTCGACATCGCCAATGGACTCGATGCCGCCCACTCCCAGGGCATCGTCCACCGCGACATCAAACCTGCCAACATCTTCGTGACCGGACGCGGCCAGGCCAAGATCCTTGACTTCGGCCTGGCCCAGATTGGAGCCGGGAAAACCGCCAGTGAGTCTGGTGCAAGCGATCTCACCGTCTCTCTTGCAGACCAGGGACAGCTCACCAGTCCCGGCAGCACACTCGGAACCATGGCGTACATGTCCCCGGAGCAGGCGCGGGGCAAGCCGCTCGACGCGCGCACCGATCTGTTTTCGTTCGGCGCGGTCATGTACGAGATGGCAACCGGCTCGCTGCCGTTTCGCGGCGACACCACCGCCAATCTCTTCGAAGCCATTCTCCACAAAGCCCCAGTCGCGCCGGTGCGATTGAATCCCGAAGTCTCTCCTGAACTGGAACGACTGATCGACAAGTGCCTGGAGAAGAACCGCGATCTGCGCTACCAGCATGCGAGCGATATCGTCTCGGACCTGAAGCGCCTGAAGCGCGACTCCGATTCGCGGCAGCACTCCATGTCCAGCGCGATCGCTGAATCGGGGGCAACCCAACCCGCGGCGGCCGTCTCGCCGTCCGGAAGTTCGGCCGTGGCGACAGCAGTTCGCGGACACAGGTTGGGTTGGGCCGCTGCGTTTGCGGCACTCCTGCTGGTCGCGGCCGGCTTTGCCGCGTGGACGCTGCGCCCGAAGCCTCCAGTGTCAGCGATGTCTCCTCCGCTCCCGCTCACCACCTATCGCGGCAGCGAAAACGCTCCATCCTTTTCGCCAGACGGGAACCAGGTGGCCTTCCAGTGGGACGGCGAGAAGCAGGACAACTTGGACATATATATCAAGGCGCTCGGCTCGGACGCGACGCCGCTCCGCCTGACGACCAACCCCGCGCCCGACACATGGCCGGCATGGTCTCCCGACGGCGCCACCATCGCCTTTCAGAGGCGAGCATCTCCAGGCGTCATTGAGCTGATGCTGATCCCGGCCCTGGGTGGACCGGAGCGAAAGCTGGCCGAATTCCCCCTGCGGCCCGGCGCGAATGGCCTCAGACCGGCATGGTCCCCGGACAGCAAATGGATTGTCGTACCCGCTTCGGACGGCCCAAGCACGGCACTCTTCCGCATCTCGGTGGAGACCGGAGAGTCCACTCAACTCACCATTCCCGACCCAGGCTTCGAGGACCTCTTTCCGGCGATCTCTCCCGACGGGACATCGTTGATCTTTACCAGGCATCATCAGCTCTACATCGAGGGCGACTTATACAAGGTGCGCCTCGACGCGAACGAGAAGCCGGTTGAACTCCCCCACCTGATGGTCGTCGGCAGCAAAGTAAACGGGGTGGCCTTCCCCATCTGGACGCCGGATGGGAAGGAGATTATTGCGGCCACCGATATCGGTGCCATCCGCCTGCCCGCGGACGGATCGCAACCCCCAACCGAACTTCCCTGGATGGGGGTTCGACCGCGATGGCTGGAACTGTCGCGACGAGGAAACCGCCTCGCATATGCCATACTGGGCGGCGATGCCAATATCTGGCGCATCGACCTCACCGCCAAAACTCCGCAGCCGGAGCGGTTGATCGCCTCAACTGCCCGCGACGTGTTTCCTCAATACTCCCCGGACGGCAGCCGGCTGGCCTTCTATTCGGATCGCAGTGGAACCGCTCAGATATGGGTGGGCGACCCAGAGGGCAGGCAGACCCAGCAGGTTACCTTCGTCAAGCACGGACAGGCCGCCTCACCTCATTGGTCGCCGGACGGCCGCACCCTGGCGGTCGATTCCAACCTAACCGGCGTCTCCGAGGTCTACACCGTCAGCGCCAGCGGCGGCGCGATGAAACAACTCACCGAAGGACCCCTCGCCAACTTCAGTACCATCTGGTCGCGAGACGGCCACTGGATGTACTTCACCTCGAAGCGCACCGGCAGGTCGGAGATCTGGAAGATGCCCGACGGAGGCGGCCCCGCAACGCAGATCACCCAAAACGGGGGTATCGGGGCAGTCGAGTCGTTCGACGGAAAGACCCTCTACTTCGGCAAAGAAACTGGCGCCGGATCGATATGGAAGATGCCCTCAGCCGGCGGACCCGAAGAGCAATTGACCGACTCCCTCTACCGCACGAACTTCGCCCTCACCAAACGCGGAATCTACTATATGACCAGCCCCGGCGAAAAAAGGACCTCGGTACTGATGTTCTATGACCTGGCGACCGGGAAATCGACGACCATCCTGCCCATGGGCCAGCCCGAATACGGCCTCGATGTATCCCCCGACGGCCGCTATCTCACCTACGCCCAACTCGACGATCCCGGAAGTGTCCTCATGCTGGTCGAAAACTTCCAATGAGCGCAGATCGTGAACTGAAGGCCGTACCAACCCCGGCTCTGACCCCGCAACGCGCGCCTTTCCGGTAACACCAAGCTCCCAAAAACCCACCACGGATAGCCGCGCTTCCCATTTTCCGCGATCTTGCGATCCACGGCCTCGGCGACCACGCCTCCAACTCGTTCTCCATCGACGGCCAGCCCATCACCGATCAGCAGAGCAAGGTTTTCTCCAACCAGCTTCCCTCCAAGTCCGTCCAGTCGCTCGAAGTCATCGACGGCGCGCCGCCGGCCGAGTTCGGCGGCAAGACCAGCGTCGTCATCGACGTAACCACCCGCTCCGGCCAGGGCGTCACAACTCCCACTGGATCGGTGACCACGTCGTATGGGACCTTCGGATCGTCCACCGCTTCCGTCGACCTGAGCTACGGCAACAAGAACTGGGGCAACTTCATCGAAGTGGGACGGCCTCAACACCGGCCGCTTCCTCGACCCGCCCGAATTCGCCGTCTTCCACGACAAGGGCAACGAGTTCAATGTCTTCGACCGCATCGACCGCCAGTTCACCGCGGCAGACTCTGTGCACTTCAACCTCGGCGTCAGCCGCTCCTGGTTCCGGCCCCCCAACTCCTACGACAACCTCAACGTCCAGAATGTCATCAGCGGCGGCACCACCGCTAACCCGACCTTCGGCAACGCTGGCACTGCCGACCAGCGCTCCAAGATCGACACCTTCAACATCGCGCCGACGTATACCCACACCATCAGCGTGAACTCCGTCTTCAACTTCACCGGCTACGTTCGCCGCGACTCCTACAACTACTACCCAAGTAAGAATCCGCTGGCCGACTTGGGACCGATCCAAAACCAGACCATCAGCCAGGCGCGTTCACTGACCAATGCCGGCCTCCACACCACCATCTCTTACGTGAAGGGCGTGAATAACATCAAGGTGGGCGCCGAATACTCGCAGACGCTGCTGCGCGAGAGCGACCCGCTCGCCATCGTCAACTCCACCTTCAACTCGCCCTGCGTGGACGAAGGCGGCAACCCGCTGCCGGGGTTCACCAGTCCAACGCAGTGCGCCGAGGCTGGCGACGCTTCCAACGGCGCCTTTAATCCCGTGCTACTGCCCTATGATCTGACCCGCGGCGGCGGCTACTACACCTTCAACGGCCATACCGACGTCAAGGAACTCGCCCTCTACGCCCAGGACCAGATCACGGCCGGTGC
>Ga0302319_10020461_pt1 | contig 11970 bp, 13 predicted proteins | sample Bog_T0_2_FD_203319 | JGI IMG/M metagenome (GOLD analysis project Ga0302319, IMG submission 203319) | Peat permafrost microbial communities from Stordalen Mire near Abisko, Sweden - Bog_T0_2 | ecosystem: Environmental > Terrestrial > Soil > Wetlands > Peat | place: Sweden: Abisko, Stordalen Mire...
TGATAAAAAAACTGGGAAAGCTTCCGCCATCAACCGTGATCGTCGCCCGGCTGTTGAATGATAATACGCCGAAAATTGTCGGCGGCGTTGCCGAACCTATGGTGGTCAAATTTCCGTTCAACGTCAGGATGCCGGTTCCCGAAGGCGTGGACACCGTGCTGCCTTGCAGCGTAAGGCTGCCGATGGTTTCATTGAAATTATTCAAATCCAGCAGACCGTTGAGATTAACCGTCACGGAGCCGCTGTCGGGAATCTCCTGAAATTGAAGATCTCGAACGACCGGTGTGCCCGTGCCCGAGCCATCGCCAATGACCAGTGGACCCAGGAAGGCATTGACCCCGCCCACGTTCAACTGCAAAGTGCCGGCGCTCACCAGCGTGGTGCCCGGGTAGTTATTATTCACGGGTCCGTTATAGGTTACAGTCCCCAAACCCTCCTTGGTCACACCGCCCGGACCGTTGAGATTCCCGTACAATGTCAGCGTAATGTTGTTGCTGATCAACAGGAACAAGGTCGCGGTTCCGTTGGTAAGGGTGTTATAAATGGACGCGTTCCCGGAGAAATTGGTGGCCACTATGCTGTTGGTCACCGTAAAGGCGTTGCCGTAAATATTAAATCCAGCGCTGATAAAATGAATCTGGTTGAGCGTAAGATTCGCAATGTTGTTGGTGTTGTTTAATCCTGACGATCCTTGAAACACCACCGTGTCGCCGTTGCCCGGAATGCCGGCGGAACCCCAGTTGACGCTGTTGTTCCAATTGCCATTTGCGCCGCCGCCGCCCGTCCAGATCCATGTATTGCCCTCGCACTTCATACTTGTCAAAAGCCCCAGGCACAGTGCCACTGCCACTGAAAAGCTGCGCCGTGCGGGAAAAAAAGACGCGCCTGCGCTCTGGCGGAAAATACAAACTCGGGATTTTATATTCTTCATGATTTCTTCGATAGTAACCGCAAGGTCGGGATGTGTGAACTGTGCTTCTCGCGCACAGGGTCACGTGCCGCGCATTGCCCCCCGCAACGTGAAGCAACGCGCCAGGTCGGCGGAGCCGGGTCTGGGAGGCGGAGCAATTTGGCCGGTCAGTACGCGTGGAAGATGCGGGCGCGCTGGAAGGTCACAAGTTGCTGCCGCTCAGTGCTGCGTGGTTCAGGAAATGAATTCTGAAGAGAAGGAGATGTTGTGCTGTGAATAAGTCTTTCAAAAATTAGATTGCTTCGGCAGGGCGTGAGCCTAAAGTGAACCTGTTCTTTTCATAATCAGTCGTTGGAAATGTGAGGCTTAAGTGGAAGATTGAAAACCGCGCTTCAGGTCCGGGTTGTTGCGAGCAAGCCGATGTGTCCCCAGGCTGATGACAATGGTTGTCGCTTCGTTTCGAATCCCGCTCCCAGTTCCGAAGCGTTTGACTGGAACGCCGTTCAATGGAGAGCCACCCGCCCGGTTCGCTTGCGTTTGTTGCCTGCTTCCGTTGGCCTCTTGACCGTGGTGAAGAATTGAAAGGTCGCATGACAAAAGGGGATCCACCATGAGCAAGGTCAAGCAACACAACCGGACGACCGATTGGCTGGCGTGGCTGATTCAGAAAATTGGAGATTTTCTCCGCGCCTGTGGGGAAAAATGGAAGTCATTCCGCCGCTGGTATGATTTATTACAACCGGCACGCATTTGTTTCCTCGTATCCTTGGTGGTGCCAGTCCTTTTCTGCTATGTAGATCAGGGACGGGACACACTGCGCAGAATTGCCTCGGATCCAGTATCGTTGCACACGATGTGGATGTTTATCGGGATGTGGATTGCCGGGTTGGCAAGCTGGGGCTGGGCACGATTTCTGTTGAGCTGTAATTTATATACGGCTAATGAGGGGGACAAACTTCCGTCCGCGCAGTTGGATAGGGCACGGCTTGTCGTTCGCAGGATTTGTGGTGTGCTGCCGCCGACAGGCATGGGAGCTGGATTTTTGGTGGCCGCCGACAATTCTGGAACCATTTGGTCCTGCATCATCTTGGCCACCCTCTCATTCGCGGTAGCCGTTGTGCTTTGGTTTTCGTTTGAGCCCTTGGTGCGCTTGCGGCGGACTTTGAACCAAAGCAAGGTGATCAAAGGTCGCGATGTTGCTTCTTATACAAATGTTGCTGACATCAAAGCCGATACTGCCGTTAAGTGGACCATTCTTGTCACCTGGTCGGTTTCAGCCCTGATCTTTGTGGCTTTGACCAAATGGTCCGTGGGTTTTGGCATGACGCTGGGGTCGCCAGCGGTAATTTTATTCGCTGTCGCAGTCTGGATCAGCATTGGTAGTGCCTTGGTATATTTGGCAGAACGCTACCGGGTGCCACTCCTTACCGCGCTGGCGCTGTGGGCAATCTTTTGCAGTTATTTCAACGATAATCATGCAGTTCGAACTCTCCCGGTCAATTCCGGAACAACCGTTTCACCGCCGCTAATCAAGGCGCTGGACCAGTGGTATGCCCAGGTTTCCACCAACTACCCGATCATGAACAGCCAGCAGAAAAGGCCGATTTATCTGGTAGCGGCAGCGGGAGGAGGTATCCGTGCAGCCTATTGGACGGCGATTGTTCTCGGCAGGCTGGAAGATTGTGCCCAAAGCAACAGAACCAGTTTCGCTGCCCACACCTTCGCCTTGAGTGGTGTGTCCGGTGGTTCGTTGGGTGAAATCACTTTTGTCGCGTTGAAAACACACCCGCCGCCGGTCGCCACGAATTCGTTGGTGAATGTAAGGAAACTTCTGCGTGATGATTTTCTGGCGGCTGATTTGGCAAAGATGGCATTTGCCGATTTGTTGCAACGATTCCTGCCCTTTCCCATCGGTAAATTTGACCGGGCGCGGAGCTTGGAGGATGCCTGGGAGGCAGCTTGGGTACACGAATTTCACACCAATGTGCTGGGCGAAAGTGTCGCCGACCTTTATGGCGACGCCGTCAATCGCGAAGTGATTCTGCCTCACTTGTTGCTGAACGGAACGTGTGTTGAGACCGGGCAACGCATCATCACCAGCGACCTGCTCGTTCAATCCCGAATCAAGGCGAACGGCGAGAATGATTCGAGCGGCAGTTTTCTTGATATAATTCCCGCCACCGAAAAACTGTCCAACGCCCCCATTCGTTTAAGCACCGCTGCCCATCAGAGTGCGCGGTTTACATATTTCAGTCCCGCAGGTTTGTTCAAGGACGGAACGCACATCGTTGATGGCGGCTATTTTGAGAATTCAGGGGCCTCAACCCTCATGGATGTTCTCCGGGCTGTTCAATGGCGTATTCAGTCCAAAAATTGGACCAACGTTGAACCGCGAATCATATTGATAGATAACGACCCCATCGCCCTTAAAAGCAAGCTGAACACCAGCCGGCTGATGAGCGAGACCCTGTCCCCGGTCCAGGCTTTGCTCAACACAAGGACGGCGCGCGGCAGTTACGCGGTGGAGCAGGCGCTCGATTACACTTGGAGAGCCACGAATGTTTACCAGTTTGACCTTTACCAACGCCCGGAGAACGAGCCGTTGGGCAATTGCAGCACCCCGGCGGAACTTCCACTTGGTTGGACCCTCTCACAGTGCGCCATGGACGAGATGGATGCACAACTGACGCTGCCTTTTGCATATGCCACCAACTCCGTGGAAATTTCCGATATTGTAGCCACTCTGCCGCTGGCTGCGTCCGCACACTAAACTGGCGGGACAGAACCCCCTCTTGGTGTTTGCCACGTTAGCGAGCCGATGATTACTGGACGGGATGGCGTTGAACGTGCCGTCTGAATTTGCGCCTGGAATTGATCTTCTCTTCCACCTCACGGATGTACGCAGCGGCGTCGCGATTCGTCTTGATCTGCCCATGCCGCTCCTTAATCGCTTCATGTTTCCCTGGATCAGATACCCTCAAGTCGCAGCCCAGCGCCAAGTCCAGCATGGACTGTTGATTTGGTGAAAGTTCAGAATCTGGATGCGGAGCAGTCATGGGTCGTCAAGTGATCGGGGTTGATCCAAAGGGACTGGGCAATTGCAAAACCATGGGCGCATCAGTGCGCGGTGCATCCAAATTCAAGGCCACATCCAATTTATTAGCCACCTTGTCACGGGCAGTAAGTGGCGGCAGGTTGAACTTCTCTTCGACCGTGGCCAGAATCGAAGTATGATCAAAAATTGTGGTCGGTTCCTTCGGATCCGTCCCGATCACCGTCCCCTTTTGCGTATAGGCCGAAATCACAATCGTCGGCACCCGCACCCCGTAAAGGTCGAAATTAAAATTGTTCTCCGCATTCGCATATGACCCATCATCTCCGGTCGGAACCGCAGCCGGGGGCGGTACATGATCGAAGAATCCCCCATGCTCATCAAAGGTGATGATCAGCATCGTATTTTGCCAGTAATCCGAGCCCCGCAACGCCTCATACACGAACTTCACCAACGTGTCGCCTGCCGAGACGTCATTCACCGGATGCATCGAATTACCAAACTGATAATTGTCACCCACGTCGTACTGGGGCTCAATAAACGTATATTCCGGCAAAATCCCGTCCTTGATATCCTGCACAAAATAGTCGAACTCCCTGAAATTCTTGGTGAACGGGTCCACGTACGCACTGCGCAGGCTGTCGATTCCCGCCGTTTGCGGCAAGCCGTCATGATAAATGCGCCAGTCTTTGCCGGCGTTGGTGAGGGCGTGGTAAATCGTGTCATTCTTAAACGAATAGCCGGCCGAGATTGCTGCCGTCCCTGGGCTGTCAGTGAGGCCTCCAGAAGTCGCTGCATGAACGAAAAAGCGATTGGGCCAGGTCGGCCCCGGCAAAGCGGAGTACCAAAAATTAAACAACGCAAATTCCTGCGCCAAAGCCGTAAGGTAAGGAACTTGGCCAACGGCAAAACCCTGCATCACGCGCACACCTTCCGCCGGAACCTTGGCGATCGCGGCGGCTTGGTTTCCAACGAAAAGGAATCCGGTCATACTTGCCGGGTTGACACGTGGATTGGGGACGGTGCTGGCACCTGGGACCGATGGTGCGGGCCCATAAAGCTGAATTTGGACATCCTCAAACTCATGCGGCGGATCGAACTTCATGGCCGGCGGGGCGGTGGGAGACACCGACACGGAAGGCTGTTGTTTGGTGGCGGGATCGGGATAGTTAGAATATTCGCTTCCCGCCAAGCCTTCTATTTGAGGATTGACCGTTTTAAGGTAACCCAGGAGATGATCAAAAGACCTGTTCTCCATCATCAACACGACAAAGCGTTGAATCTTCTGTAATTGATCTCCCATGGCGCCTCAACACTTAACTGTTATACCGTTTCTTCGTAAGCTTCGTTTATCCGTCCTCTGATGTTTTATTTCAAGCAGAATCGTGCATAAATTATTCACAGGCCACGTTCGTATCAAGGAATGCCAAACTGCTGAATTCCCGGTTCCTGCAAGTTACTAACCCAAGACCGCCCTGAAAACCGGCCACTTCGAGGGAAGCATTGCGGATTGGGCAGCGAAAGCTGGCCCTTTACGCGACGGATTCGACCCAATTGAACAAGCACACACTGAAAACAGGCTTGGCTTTGGCAGCCCTTTTGGGCCATCCCCGCCTTAAATTAAAAATCGGCAGATAAAATCAATGTCATTGTAAGGGTGGTGCTCCCGCACGGAATTGAACCGTGATCACAAGTTTAGGAAACTCGCGCTCTATCCATTTGAGCTACAGGAGCACAGAGCCGGACAAATGCTAGCCATTGTTCGGCTGGATGACAAGTTGCATGGAGGCAGGCTGTTATTGGTTTGGATGCTTTGCTGATCGCAACCGGGTGTTGCGGTTTGCAAGTCCGGGACGCTGGGTTGGGCATTTTGCAAATATTCCGGCGTTTTTTAACCGGCTCTGAGCAGGAATTTCCCGTCACCGCAACGGGCATATGTTTTGCTCCCACAGGGAGAGCATGAAAAACATAATTATAATTAGCGGCCGGGCATGGCTCGCATGCATGGGCGCGGGAGTGATCATTTTGGCCGGTGGTTGTTCCACGCCGGACGAATACTCATTTAACCAGGAATTTCGGGAGAACCTGCTCACCCAGCCAAAATATTATATCGAGGACGAAGACGATCATCATTTTAAAATCGTGGTCCATCAAGGGGTGCCGTCCACCGAGTCCAATCGCGTCATTGACCAGAAACAAGCCGCCACGGAAGTTGCCAGGACTGAGGCCCTCAGGCTCGGATAGGAAAAATGGCACTTAGACTACATCCAGGAACGCGACCAGGGCTGGATGCATGTCGTCGTCGCCAAAGTCACTCGCGAAATATACGTTGGCCCTTAGGCCAATATTCCGGTCTCCATATCTGAGTCCATCTGTGTTCATCTGTAGTTAAGGCTCAGTTCAACGCATCGTTGGCTAAGACCGGGCTGCCTCCCGCTTCCGATCAATAGTGGAACCTCGTGATATTGTCGAAGTGCGCCGTATAAACGATTATAACCAATACCATCGCGACCACGATGCCCGCCAGAATGCCGACGAAAATGACGCACGACATCAGGCTCGCCAAAAGAGTACGCACTCCGGAGGTGAATTCCCGGTGCCACGAACTGCGAAATAAAATGATGAAGGACAGCAACATGGGGACGAACCCGTAAACCAGGAGTTGCGCCCACCAAACCTTGAGTGCCGACACTATTCCAGCATCAAGGCAATAGATGAAGAGGAAGGAGCCCAGCGCGGCCACGGCAGAAGCCTGAACAGGAGACTGCGCCTCCGGGGGCTGATCACTATGCGTCAGCCGGTCCAGAAACATATGGAGTCGTTTCATGCGACAGTTCATCGTACACCCATATAGACACCGCCGCACGGAATTTTGTATATCGGGTGATATTTTTTCTACAAGCGTTTCATTCACCCCAGAAGCCATGCCGGTCGCAATGGTGCGCCGGCAACCTTGTCCGCACCGGTGGCTTTTGCAGAATACGTTCGAGCCTAGGAATTAACGCACAGGAACAGGCTTCACTCGTTATGCGGAATCTTAACGGTGCTGCCGCCGACGAACTCCCGAATGACGGCATCGCCCGGAATGAAATCAGTATCAGCCACCTGGGCTCGCGTGAAACCTTCCACCGATTCAAGCAGCGCCTTCACCCGTTCGTAGCGAATGCGCGCATCGAGAAAGCCGGCGTAGTCAGCAAACGCCCCGGGCTGGGGCAAAATGCCGGTCTCGCCTGCGAAGAACGGCTTGAGCGCCGGCAGGTCAAAGGGAAATCCACCGTTGATGACATGGTCGGCCAGTCCCATCAGTGGAATGATGCTGAACAGTTCGCTCGCGCGCACGTAATGCCAGTGCAAGATGGTGCCCAGCGCATCGTTGTTCCGATGATGCGTGTCCCGCAACATGCGCCGCAGCAGGCGCACATCCGTGAAATGGGTCAATTGCTGGCGGCTGCCGTCGCCCTCGTAAAGCACGTTTTGCGTCTCGATATAGAGGCGGAATTGTGCCGCCGCGCTGATGCCTTCACCGATCGGCGGATAAAATCCGTGCAGGCAGTCCAGCAGCAAAATCTGGCCGCGCTCCAGCGCCACCGGTTTCGTCGCCATGCGCCGTCCATCCTTGAAGCTGAACACCGGCTTGTCAATGGTGCGTCCTTCCAGCAGGTCCCGCAGATGCTGGTTCAGAAGTTGAAAATCCAGCGCCTCCGGCTTTTCAAAATTGCGGTCGTTGATCCAGTCGGTCGGATGCTCGATGAGCGGCCAGAAATAGTCGTCCAAATTGAGCATCAGGAATTTCAAACCCTCCCGCTCCAGCCGCTGCGTGAGCTTGACCGTGGTGGTGGTTTTGCCGGAGCAGCTTGGCCCGCTAATCCAGATCAGGCGCAATGGCTCGATGCCCTTCAGCCGGTGCAGGATTTTTTTTGCCGCCGCGTCCAACGAAGCGTCATAATTGGCCACCGACGCGATGATCACCTCCTGGATGCGCCCGCTGCGGACTGTCTCATTGAGCGCCGCCACCGTGTCCACGCCAAATTTGCGGTTCGTTTCCAGCGTCTGCCACATGCGGTCGTGGGGAAAGCCGTTGCCCACAAACTGCTCCGCCGTGATGGCCCCCTCGCGCAACCAATGCCGGCCCCAGCGATAACATTCGTAGGCATCCGCGGTGTTTTGAAAACCGTAACTGCGCAGTGCATGGAGCACTTCGTCCTGAACCGTCTCAATGGTCGGTGGAAAATTGGCGATGTGATGATGCGGCTCCGCGTTAAGACAGACAATCGCGGCGTCCGCGAGAAATGTGGCAATGGCTTCATCGGATTTGTGCGTGGCAAAAATGGCGTCATTGATGCCCGGCAGAAAATCACGCTGAAAGCCCCCGATGGATTCCGCCGCGCGGATGATCGCCTTCCAGATCCGGGCCGGGTCAAACTTTACCAGCGCCCGGTTCCGCTTCTGCACCTTGCCGATGAAATTTTGAACCGCCATCGGCCGAATCATAGCGAGGCAGCCAAACAGAACCAACGCTTTTCCCATCCGGGAGCTGTAAGTTCCAAATTCCAAGCACCAAGCACCAGAGAAATTTCAAGCTCCAAGCTTCAAACGGGCACCGCCCAATTTGGAGCCTGGCATTTGGTGTTTGGAATTTCTCTGGAGCCTGGATGTTGGAGCTTTTGATTGGGTTGGCTGAATCACATTGTTTTCCCTCCCGATTCTGATTTAATCTACGCACAAATTGTCCATGTCCGCCAACGAACCCATTTTCTCAAAGCTGAACGTCCGCATCGCCGCGCTAGCGGTGTGCGTCGTGATTTGCGACCAAATCACCAAATGGCTCGTCCTGCAATACATTGACCGTGACGATGAAATCGCCGTCATTCCGGGCTTCTTCAACCTCACCTATCGGGTCAACACCGGCGCGGCCTGGAGCCGGTTCACCGGCCACAACACCACACTCGCTGCGGTCGCCATTGCCGCCCTTGTCGTGCTTTACTTGACACGCCGTCATTTCAGCGCCGACCGGTTGTTGGGACAGGTCGCTTTCGGTCTTATCTTCGGCGGCATTATCGGCAACCTCACCGACCGCCTGCTGCCCGCCCGCCACGCCGTGGTGGACTTCCTCCATTTCTACATGGCCCGGCGCGGCACCAGCGATTTCTACGACTTCCCCGCCTTTAACGTCGCCGACTCGGCCATTTGCGTGGGCGTGGCGCTAATTTTTCTCCTCAACTGGAAGGATGAGCCAAAAGCGGTGACCAACGGCACATGACGACCGTCATGAAAAATTTCCAAATTCCAACGACCGTAGCCCTTTATGGCGTTGTTCTTAACTTCAACTACGCGCGTATCGGACTGCAAGATTGGGCAGGACGCTGTGAGCGTTTCTCCCTCTCCGCATTTTGCGGAGTCGGCGGAGCAAAATGGGGAGAGGGCCGGGGTGAGGTGCTTCGTTTTCATACCTGGCTTTTATCGAATCTCGCCCTTATAGATTCTTCGAGGCCACTCGGAGCCGCACTCGTCACCCGTCTCGCTCCCGAATAGCATGCCCGAACACACCGACAATTTCGTGATTGACGAGTCGCAGCCCGGGGGCAGGCTGGACGTTTTCCTGCGCGAAAAATTCCCCGCCGTCTCACGCGGCGCATTGCAGCGGCTCATCGAACAGGGCCATATCCGCGTCAACGGCCAGGTGGTCAAACCCACTCACACGCCACGCGCCGGAGAGCAGGTGGAAGTGCGCTGGCCCGAAGCGCAGCCTGCCGAGGCGCTCCCGGAGGAAATCCCGCTGGATATTCTCTTCGAGGACGCGTCGCTGCTCGTCGTCAACAAGCCGCCGGGACTCGTGGTGCATCCCGCCGCCGGCCACGAGGAACATACGCTCGTCAACGCCCTGCTCCATCATTGCCGGGGTTCCTTGAGCGGCATCGGTGGTGTGGCCCGGCCTGGTATCGTTCACCGACTCGACAAGGAAACCAGCGGCTGCCTCGTCGTGGCCAAAAATGACGAAACACATCTTGCCCTCGCAAAACAATTCGAGGAACGCACCGTGGAAAAACTTTACGACGCCATCGTTCTCGGAATTCTCGAGCGCGATACCGGCGAGATTCGCGCCTCCATCGCCCGGCACCCCTCGCACCGCAAGCGCATGGCCGTACTCGAATCCTCGAACAGCCGTTTCGCCCACACCAGTTATCGCGTGATCGAGCGCCTGGTCCACGCTACGCACGCCGAGGCCGAGATCCACACCGGCCGCACGCACCAGATTCGCGTGCATTTCCAGTTCATCGGCCATCCGGTTGTGGGCGATGCCACCTATGGCCAGAAGGCCAACAAGCGCTTTGCCGAATCCACCGGCTATACCGCGCCGCGCGTGCTGCTCCATGCCCGAAAACTTTCCTTCGTCCATCCGCGCACCGGAAGGAAAGTCAAATTCACCGCCCCCCTGCCGGAAGATTTTAAGGCGGCCGTGAAGTTTTTACGGATTTGAAACCAGTGTCCATTCGGCTTCCAAGCCTTTTCGCTGAACCCACTCCTTCATCAACACGTAGTCCAGTTGTTCCCCGGAGACATTGATTATGGCGCGGATATCGCGAATATGTTTTTCGGCGCGGCCTTCACTATAATATTCCAGTTTCCGAACGATGACGTATTCAGGCGAGGCGAGTGAAACAGATTCACCTTCAAATTCCACCGTGCGTTTGCTGCGGAAGGCCCAGGCGTTCATCTCATCTCGTCCGGTGGGGTAAAAGTCGGCCTTGAAGGCTGTGGCGTGATGGATCAGGTTGAAATGCCCCTTCTGCTCGCGGGCAATTTCGACAAGCATGGTTTCCAGCGGTGGAACATAAAAATCCTGTGCTGGAAAAACTTCAAGAAGTTTTCGGCAACCGTCTGGATTCAAGAAAACAATGCAATCCACGTCATGGGTGAAACGTGGTTCCCCATAGAAAACCGCCGCCACACTGCCGCCAATGACATAGCGAATCCCCGCCCGGTTCAGAGGGCGCACGATCAACAGGATCAATTCACGTTCGTGCATGGCTGAAGATACGGCGCACTTCGTCTTCAAGGCACTGCTCGGTCCAGTCGGGATGTTGACTGCGCAATCCGGCCAGCTTCATCTTGCGCGCAGACCAAAATAACCCTTCAGCCAACTGCAATCGTTGCACGCCGCTCATGGCACGCAATGCAGCGAACTGTTCCGGGCTGGTCTGTTCGTCTGGCAGCATGTGCCAATCATGCGCCAAGGCCGCGATGCGTGCAAGTGCCGAACCATTGTCTCAATTACCATTCCCAACCTCGTCGCTGCGGTCAAAGGTTACGCCGCGCATGAACGCGAAGTTCTCGCCAACGTCACCGAACTGCGCCACCGCTGCGCCGCCAATAATGGCTCGGTCCTCGACCAATCCCAGGATGAGACTCAGCTTGCGGACGCACTGAAACAATTGCTCGCGGTCGTGGAGAATTATCCCCAGCTCAAGGCCGACCAGAATTTTCTCAAGCTCCAAACCGAACTCGCCAACACGGAAGACCGCATTCAAGCCGCCCGCCGCTTTTACAATGGCAACGTGCGCGACTACCGCAACAAGTGCGAGCGCTTCCAGGGCAATTTCGTCGCCCGGATGTTTGGTTTCAAACTGGACGCCGAATTTTTCAGCGTCCCGCCCGCAGTCGAACAGGTGCCCACCGTGGATTTTGCGGCATCGTAAACTGCGTTTCGGGTGCGGAAATGCCGGAGCCTTCAAAGATTCTTGCCGCCTTGATTCATCGTGGAGTCGCGTTAAAACTTGCGCATGACAGAGAGGCTCACCATTAGGTGACTCTCAGGTTCTTTTTACCGTCCTGAAATGTCAGCGCGTTGATGTTCGGCCGCCAAAATTGATTGGCCTCCCTCAACCCCTTTCTGCATCATACGCCCAATGAAATCCATGACGGGCTACGGGCGCGGCGAATGCGCGCAGGACGGCTTCAAGGTCACGGTGGAATTGAGTTCCGTGAACCGCAAGCAGGCCGAGGTCTC
>Ga0302319_10020463_pt1 | contig 11968 bp, 4 predicted proteins | sample Bog_T0_2_FD_203319 | JGI IMG/M metagenome (GOLD analysis project Ga0302319, IMG submission 203319) | Peat permafrost microbial communities from Stordalen Mire near Abisko, Sweden - Bog_T0_2 | ecosystem: Environmental > Terrestrial > Soil > Wetlands > Peat | place: Sweden: Abisko, Stordalen Mire...
CCCGGCTCTGCCGGGGAGGCAGTCAAACTTTGAGAATTCCGGGAGCATTTCCCGGGCTGTTGCTTTGGCTTTGTAGAAGCTCATTGTCGAACGAGCTACTGGCTGTTGCAGTTGCTTTTGCTTTTCAACGGTTGCGATAAGGCCCCTTTGAGGGGCCAGCAAGCGAAAGCCCCCGGCTCTGCCGGGGGTAATCTCACTCCCTGACCCCTGATCCCTGCTCTTCCAGCAGCTTTTCCACCTCGGCCTGCAGGCGCGCGGTGATGGCGGCTTCGCTGTCCAGAGGCGAAAAGCGGATGGGATCGCCTATGCGCACTTCGATTGCGCCGGAACGGAACCATCCGCGGCCACGCTCATTCAGTTCTCCCAGGCCGCGCATCGCCATGGGCAGTACCGAGGCGCCGCTTTGCTTCACCAGCAGGCCGATTCCAGGACGGAAGCGGGCCAAATGGCCTTCGGCGGAGCGCGCACCCTCGGGAAAAACGAGCACGTTGAATCCGCGGTCCAACGCCTCGCCCGCGTGGGCAAAGCTGCGCTGGAAGTCGCGCCGCCGGGGCAACGGAAATACGTTGAACAGGGCCGTGACGAGGAAGTAGTACAAGGGGCCAGCGAGAAAGAACCGGCCACCGGGATGAGGCGTCTGGGGATTGCGGAAATGGCGGAAGTCCTCGAGCATTTCGCCGGACATGGCTACGGCCATGCGTCGCCGGATGGGACCCGGAAGCGCGTATTCGATGAGCGGTCCGTCGAAGGCCGTGACATGGTTGGCGACGATGAGCATGGGCTCGCCTGTGGGGACTTGGCGCGCGGCGGCGACGACTGACGGGTTGGCAAGCAGCCAGACCAGCGGGCGGATCACCGCTTCAAGGAAAGCCATTCGCAGCCATTGGAAGGGCGGCCACCACGGCCAATGAGGATAGATATATTTCGACGGCGCCGGGCCCGGCGGGGAATCCTGCAGCGGCAATTGGGCTTCGTTGTCTCCCGTCCCTGCGCCCGGCCACACCAGCGACGAAGACCTGTCGCCGGGGGCCCCGGTAAGGCGCAAGGGTGTGGCGCCCGCGTTTGGCGGCGAATCGGCGACGGAGGAGCTTGTGGCGACCAGATCCCGCAGGTCTCCCAGCGTGTGTACATGGTCGAGAGTTCCATTGCCGGCCTCGGGGGCGGCGCCGGTGCGCTCCTCGATGGCGGCAGCCAACTGAACGCGGCCAAGACTGTCGAGATGGAGGTCTTCGGTGAGGCGGAGCTCGTCGCCGACGCCGGAAGGCGACTCGCCGGAGATTTGTGCGATGAGCAGAAGAAGCCAGTCTGCCGAAGCGCCAAAGGCAGCCGCGCCGGCGGGATTTGGCCAGCCGGATTGCGTTGCTGCAGCTTGGATTCTGGCCAGCCACTCAGCCACAGCCTTGCGCCGGACCTTGCCGGTGGAGGTGCGCGGCAGGTCGGGCTCAGGCCACAGCATCCAGCGGCGAAGACGCTGAAACTCAGCCAGGCGCGCGTTGGCGCGCTCGATGGCGGCGGCGGCCAGCTCTCCTGTTCCGCGAAAGGCGAGGACGGCGCAGGGCTCCTGGCCGGCGGCTGTTTCCATAGGCACGACAGCGCAGGCGATGACGCCCGGCTCGCTCTCGATGGCGGCTTCAAGGTCTTCGGGATGCAGATTGAGGCCCGAGGCGGTGACGATGACTTCGCTCTTTCGACCGAGAAACTGGAGTTCGCCGGAGGGCTGTGTACGGGCCAGATCGCCAGTCGAAAGCCACTCGTCTGCGCGAGCATGCAGAGCGCCGCCGGACCAGGTGGCGGTGGAGATGGAAGCGCCCCGGACCAGAACCTCGCCGTCCGGGCCGAGTTTGACTTCGCGGCCTGCAAGCGGCTTGCCGATGGTTCCCTGCGCCACATGGAAAGGATGGTTGAGTGTGATGAGGGCGGTGGTTTCCGTCATGCCGTAGCCCTGGACGACGACAAAGCCGACCGCGTTCCAGAATTTTTCCAACGGGGGAGCAAGCGCCCCGCCGCCCGAAATGATGGCCCAGAACTTGAGGCCGAATGCCGAATGAACATCGCGAAAGCGCCACCACCGCAGCGGGACGGGGACGCCCATTGCCGTCCCTTTGGGGCCGTTGGCGCGCTGGGTCAGGCCGGACAGGGTTGCTTCAAGATGAGCCTTGAGCAGAGCGATGATACGGGGCACGGCGGCCAGCACGGAGATGCGTTCGTGGTGGATGGTGTGAATGAGCCGGGGTGCGGCCAGGCGGCTCTCGAAGTGCAGTTCGGCCTTATAGATGGGCGGAACCCAGAGACCCATGGTCTGGCCAAAGACGTGGCTGAGGGGTAGCGTGTGCAGGATGCGCAGGGGATGGATAAGCCGCATGTAACGCAGGTATGGCTGCGAGGCGTCTGCAATGGGGCCGACGCTGGCCAGCACGTTGCCGTGAGTGATCACGATGCCCTTGGGATCGCCGGTGGTGCCGGAGGTGAAGAGGATTTGCAACGGGGTTGCGGCAGTGAGGTCGGGAACAGGGCCGGCTTCTTCCTGGGGAAGATGTGCAAGCCAATCTTCGAAGCAGATTTGCGGCCACTCGGAGGGTAACTGGCTGAGAAGGACGGCATCGCCGACGGCCAGTTTGGGAGTTACATCGGCTGCCACGCGCGCGGCGAAATCGGCGGTTCCGGAGGCGTCGAGTGGGACAGCCAGCACACCGCGCAGCATGCAGCCGTGGAATGCGGCGATCCACTCTGCGCTGTTCTCAGCCCAGAGCAGAACGCGGTCGCCTGGGCCAATGTTTCGCTGGGCAAGCAGCGCTGCAAAGCGGCCGGCGAGGATGGCAATCTGGCCATAGGTAGTGACCCGGCGGCGGTTACCCTGGTAGCGCACCACGGCGACCTCGCGACCATAGCGGCGAAAGTCGTCGAGGAGTGTGGCCAAATGGTCTCGCATGGTCGCTCCCGGCAATGTCGGGCATTTCGGTGTCTGCATTTTAGATGCGGTTAGGGAGGGCTTCGTCACGGTAAAAGCACAATCGCATCAAATGCTTAGTGGAGATGGGACCATTGTGACACTTTTAACAAGTGATGCAGGGCGGGAGCCTGCGGCTGACGGGTGCAGCGTGAGATTGTGAAGCTCTCAAGATGACAGATTCTTATAAAGAGCTATAGTGACGCAGGTCCTTCGGCTTCGCTCAGGATGACAGATATTTATAAAGGACAATTGCTTCTATCTTTCGCTTCCTCTTCGCTGCCAAGTCGCGCTATTCTTAAAGCTCCGTGTCTCTCGAACCTTCCAATCCGACCCAATCCGCTGCGGAATCCTCATTGAAGCGGCCTGTGGCGGCCGATCCGCTTGCCTGCTTTCATCCGGTAACGGCGGCGTGGTTTCGGGCGGTATTCGACGCGCCTACCGCTCCGCAGCGGATGGGCTGGCCCGCGATTGCGCGCGGTGAGAGCGCGCTGATTCTAGCGCCGACAGGGACGGGCAAGACCTTGGCGGCGTTTCTGTGGTGCCTGGACCGGCTGATGCTGCCGCCAGTGAACAGTGAACAGTGGACAGTGGACAGTGGCCGGACGGCTGAGGGCAAACGATCAGGCTGCCGGATTGTTTACGTTTCGCCCTTGAAGGCGTTGGCGGTGGATGTGGAGCGGAATCTGCGATCGCCGCTGGCGGGCATGGCAAACATGGCGCGGCGGATGGGCGTGGCATTCTGCGAGCCGACGATAAGCGTGCGCACCGGCGACACGCCGCAGAGGGAGCGGGCGCGGTTTGCGCGGCATCCGGCGGAGATTCTGATTACCACGCCGGAGTCGCTTTATCTGCTGCTGACTTCGCAGGCCTCAGAGGCGCTGCGCACCGTGGATACGGTGATTGTGGATGAGATTCATGCGCTGGTTCCGACCAAGCGCGGGGCGCATCTTTCGCTGACATTGGAACGGTTGGAGGCGCTGACCATGCGGAGGTTGCAGCGGATTGGGCTTTCGGCTACACAGCGACCGCTGGAAGAGGTGGCGCGGTTTTTGGGAGGAGTGGAAAAGCAGGGACTAGGGACTGAGGGACTTAAGGGACCAGGGACTGGGCCGGAAGATTCCATCGCAGCGGAACTGGATTTTGGGACGGAGCTTCTCGCTGATGGCGCGAATCCCGATCACCCCCTCGATGCTAGTCCCTTAGTCCCTAGTCCCTTAGTCCCTGGCTCGCCCGCAGGCGAGCTGCGGTATCGGCCGGTGACGATTGTCAATGCCAGCGCGCCAAAGCAACTGAAGCTGCGCATCGAGGTTCCGGTGGAGGATATGGCGCGGCTGGGCGAGCAGGAGTATTTGCCCAGCGGACCGGCCTCGCAGGCTCCACGGAGAGTTTCGATTTGGAATGCAATCCATCCGCGGCTGCTGGAGATTATTCGCTCGCGTAACTCTACGATTCTGTTTGTGAACAGCCGGCAGGTGGCCGAGCGGCTGGCTGGGGCGCTGAACGAGTTGGCTGGGGAGGCGATTGCGCGCGCGCATCACGGGTCGCTGGCGGCGGCGCAGCGGTTGGTGATCGAGGAGCAACTGAAGGCGGGGCAGATTCGTGCACTTTGCGCCACCTCCACTTTGGAACTGGGCATCGATATGGGCGCGGTAGACCTGGTGATCCAGATTGAAGCGCCGCCTTCGGTGGCCAGCGGGATGCAGCGGATTGGGCGCGCGGGGCACCACGTGGACGCGGTGAGCGAAGGGATTCTGTTTCCCAAGTATCGCGCTGATCTGGTGGCTTGCGCGGCGGTGACGCGGGCCATGCACGAAGGGCACATTGAGTCGACACGGTACCCGCGCAATCCGCTGGATGTGCTGGCGCAGCAACTGGTGGCGATTGTGGCGCATCCGCCAGGGGCTGCGATTCCGCGCAAGGCGAGAGTGCTGAAGAGTGCGCGGCGGGCGAAGAATCAAACCCCAGAGTTGAGGTTCGAGGAATGGGATTCCGCGCGCGCGGAAGCGGAAGAGCCAAAGCCGGAAGTAAGCGTCGATGCTTTGTTTGAACTGGTGCGTCATGCTGCGCCGTTTGGCGGGCTCACTCGATCGGCGTTCGAGGGGGTGCTCGATTTGCTCAGCGGGCGCTACCCTTCGGACGAGTTTGCGGAGCTGCGGCCGCGGCTTACATGGGATCGCGTGCGCAGCGTGGTGACGGCGCGCGACGGCGCCGCGCGGCTGGCAATTCTGAATGCGGGAACGATTCCCGACCGCGGATTGTATGGTGTTTTCCTGGCGCATAGCGAAGGCAAGGCGGTGCGCGTGGGCGAGCTGGACGAGGAGATGGTCTTCGAGTCGCACTCCAATGAGACGTTTATCCTGGGCGCATCGACGTGGCGGATTGTGGAGATTACGCACGACCGCGTGCTGGTTGTCCCGGCTCCCGGCGAGCCGGGGAAGATGCCGTTCTGGAAGGGCGACGGGCCGGGAAGGCCGCTGGAGTTCGGCCGCAGAATTGGCGCGATGGTGCGGGAGTTGCGCGGATTGCCCAAACCGGCTGCGCTGACGCGATTGGTGGCCGAGCACGATCTCGATCCCGGAGCGGCGGAGAATTTGATGCAGTTTCTTGCCGATCAGGAGGCTGCGACGGGCGCTGTGCCCGACGATCGAACGGTGGTGATTGAGCGCTGCCGGGATGAGCTGGGCGATTGGCGCGTGTGCGTGCTGACACCGTTTGGAAGCCGTATCCATATTCCCTGGGCGATGGCGGTGAGTGCGCGGATTCGCGCAGCGGGCGGGCCGGAGGTAGAGACGCTGTGGGGCGATGATGGCTTTGTGCTGCGCTTCCCGGACACGGACGAGCCGCCCGATCCGGATTGGTTTCTGGTGGAGAGTGCGGATGCCATGCAGCTGGTGCTGCGGCAGTTGGGCACAACTGCTTTGTTTGCGGGGAGATTTCGCGAGGCTGCGGGGCGGGCGTTGCTGCTGCCGCGACGGCGCGCCGACGCGCGGTCACCGCTGTGGCAGTTGCGCAAACGCTCTTACGACTTGTTGCGCGTGGCGGCGCGGTATCCGAGCTTTCCGCTGCTGCTGGAGACATACCGCGAATGTTTGCGCGATGTCTTCGATATGCCCGCTCTGATTGAAACATTGCGCGCGGTGGAGCAGAGGCAGTTGCGGGTGCATGTGGTGGAAACGCGCACCCCTTCGCCGTTTGCGTCGTCGCTGCTGTTCAGTTATGTGGCGAATTTTCTTTACGACGGCGATGCTCCCTTGGCCGAGCGCAGGGCGCAGGCGCTCACCATTGACCAGGACCAGTTGCGCGAGCTGCTTGGCGAGGCCGATCTGCGCGAGTTGCTTGACGCCGATGCGATTGCAGAGGTGGAAGAAATTGCGCAGTGCCTGGCAGAGAGTTATCGCGCGCGGTCGGCGGATGGAATTCACGATTTGTGTTTGCGGCTGGGAGATCTTTCGCGAGATGAGTTGGCTCGGCGTGTGACTTCGAGTGAATTGTTGCCTCATGTGGACCGGCTGATTCGCTCGCGGCGATTGCTGGAGCTGCGCATTGCCGGCGAGAAGCGGCTGATTGCGGCTGAAGATGCAGCGCGGTATCGCGATGGATTGGGGATTCCGTTGCCGCCGGGGCTGGCCGCGGCGCTGCTGGAGCCTGTGGCGCAGCCGGTGCTGGAGCTGGTGCGGCGGTTTGCGCGCACGCATGGGCCGTTTACGCTGCGCGAGGCCGCGGACCGTTTTGCGCTGGATGCGGCGGTGGTGGAAGAGGCACTGCGGCAGCTTGCGCATGAGGGGCGCGTGCTCGAAGGTGGTTTCCGGCCGGGCGGTCTCCATCGCGAATGGTGCGATGCGGAGATTTTGAGGCTGATCCGCCGCAAGAGTCTGGCAAAACTGCGGCGAGAGGTTGAGCCGGTGGAGCAGCATACGCTGGCGCGCTTCCTGACGCACTGGCAGGGGTTGCTTGCGCCTCGACGCAGTGGGCAGGGAAACCTCGATGGGCTGCTGGACGCGATTGAGAGCTTGCAGGGCGCGCCCCTGCCGGCATCGCTGCTGGAGACCGCGATTTTGCCGGCGCGGATTGCCGAGTATGCGCCGGCAGGCCTGGACACGCTGATTGCCGCGGGCGAGGTGGCATGGGCGGCCGTGGAACCCATCGGCGAGCGAGACGGGCGCATCGCGCTGTTTCTGGCGGACAAACTGCCGTTGCTTGCGCAGCATAGGCCGCAGGTTGAGCCATTCACAGAGCGCGAGGAAAAGCTGATAGCGGTGCTTGAATCTACGGGCGCGAGCTTCTTTGACCCGCTGCATCAGGCAGTGGGCGGCGGGTATCCTGGCGAGACGATTGAGGCGCTGTGGAGCCTGGTGTGGCGCGGGTTGATTACGAACGATTCACTTCATGCTTTGCGGGCATATATCGCCAGGCCGGAGAGTGCAAGGACGCCGAGGCGGGCGCAGACGGGAGTTGTGTTCCGGTCACGCAGAACGACCCCGCCTACGGCGCAGGGGCGATGGTCGGTGTTGGCGACACGCGCCGCGGGGCAAGGAACGAATGTTTCGCCGACTGCGACGGAGGCGAGCCATGCGCTGGCATTACAACTGCTGAATCGCTATGGCGTGCTGCTGAGGGAACATGTGGCGGCGGAGAATGTGCCGGGCGGATTCTCGGCGGTCTACGATGTGTTGAAAGCACTGGAAGAGAGCGGGCGGATTCGACGTGGCTACTTTGTGGCTGGTCTGGGAGCGACACAATTTGCGCTTCCGGCCGCCGTGGACCTGCTGCGGCAGTTGCGCAACGCGCCTCCCGAAGAGAAGCCGGAGTTTGTGCAGTTGGCGGCGGCCGATCCGGCGAACCCCTATGGATCTGTGTTGCGCTGGCCGGAGCTTCCTGTTGCCGAAGAAGACTCGGAGAGCGCACCGCGATTGCTTACGCGTTCGGCTTATGCTGAGGTGATTCTGCGCAATGGGCAGTTGGTTGTGTGGCTGCGGCGAGGGAATCCGAACCTGCTGATGTTTTTACCGGGCGAAGAGCCGGAGCGCTCCCAGGCAGCCTCCGGTTTGGCTCATTTTCTATTTGCGCGCGGACAGGAGCGGCTGCGCGGGGCGAGCCATCAGGGCGTGCTGATTACCACGATCAACGGGCAGCCGGTGGCGGCGCATCCCATGGCGCGATTCCTTATGGATGCGGGGTTTCATCCCGGCCCGCTGGGGATGCACCTGCGCAGGATTCTTCTTCCGGTTGGGCAACATGTTCATGGGGCGGGTGCCGATGCTCGACCCGGAGAGGTGCAATAATCCGTGCCTGAGGGAGACACGATCTTTCGCACGGCAAGAGCGCTGGGGCGCGCGCTGGCGGGCAAGCCGGTTACGGGATTCCGCTCGACGTATCCGTTGCTTACACGATTCGACGATGAGACGCCGCTTGCGGGACAGAGGGTTGAAGCAGTGGAGTCGCGCGGCAAGTGGCTGCTGATTCATTTTTCGGGAGGAGGAACAATGGCTACTCATATGCTCATGAGCGGCAGTTGGCACATCTATCGGCCGGGGGAACGATGGCAGCAGCCGCGAGTGAACATGAGGATTGTGCTGGAGAACAGCGAGTACATTGCGGTGGGCTTCCGCGTGCCGGTGGCGAAGATGCTAAAGCCGGAAGAACTGGCGCGGGCGAAGAAGATTCCAGTGCCGGCGATTGACGTCTTGAGCGAGGAGTTCAACGCGGAAGACGTAGTGCGCCGGGTGATGGCGCATGGCGGCGAAGAGATCGCGGACGTTCTGCTGCTTCAGGAAGTGCTGGCCGGCGTGGGCAATGTTTTCAAATCGGAGATTTGCTTTGTTACCGGCGTGAGCCCATTCTGCAAGGTGGCGGCTCTTAGCCCCGCAACAGTTGCAGGCTTGATTGCACATGCACAGAAACTGGTTGCGGCCAACGTGCTGGAAGACTCGGGAGATGCGATTGTGACGTACGGCGGCCGGAGACGGCGCACCACGCACGAGTCCGACCCCGGCGCGAGCTTGTGGGTTTATGGGCGCAACGGAGACCCATGCAGGCACTGCGGCGAACCGGTTCGCAGGCGCATTCAAGGGCTGGATGCGCGCGTGACGTTCTGGTGCCCAAGCTGCCAGCCGATGCCGGATGGCTGCGAGATCGACGGTTAGGCAATGCGCGGGGCACGGTGCGAATCGTTACAGAAGCATCTCAAAGTAGATTAGCGGCGCATTGCGATAGGTTACGTGGCCGCGTTCGCTGAATCCGCACTTTAAGTAGAACCCTCCAGCGCCCGCTTCGGCATCGAAGGCATCGAGGCGGATGGCGTCGGCAGGCCAGGCTCGGGCTTGCTTCACTGCTTCGGCAATGAGCTTTCGGCCGATCCTCTGGCGCTGTAATTCTGGATGGACAGCCATGCCGACGAGATAGAGAGCTTTCTTAACCGGCGTGAAGTAACTGACGTCGATGGCCCATGGTTTCTTGGTGGGCAGCCTTAGACTTGCCACGATCCTGTTGCCGGAACGCGCTATCAACACGCGGGAATGACGCATGCCGAAGAGTATTCCCTTCTCGGTGTTGACACCCGACCAGCCGCCTTGCCCGTAGGGGCGAGTGAGACCATCCGCAACAGCGATTTGCAACGCGGTGAGCGCCGGTGCGTCGGCTTCAGTGGCAATGGAGAATTCGATGTTCATACTCTGCTTTTGACGCCGGGCGCTGCATTGGCTCTGACTGGCCTTGCGGTCAATCAGCCGGCTGAATCAGGATATAACAGCAAAAAGTTGAGTTGAATGACATGCTCTTCGCAAGGCCGCGAGATAATACTTCATGGTTGAATTAGTTCTTGCCCAGGCCGAAGATTTTCTGCAGGATGTTGCGGTGGTCGGGTGGATGGTCGCAGGTATCGGTGGGCGCTGTGCCGGCCAGGAAGGCTGCTTCGTAGCTTTCAGGGCAGGCGGCATCGCTGAGCAGGTTGGTGACCCTGTCGATCGGGACTACTTCAACACCTGCAGGGGCTGAGAACTCATGCGTGTCGGAGTATTGCGGAAGCAGGACAGCTTTCTTCATGAACTCGGCCCAGATGGGAGCGGCGGCGAAGGCCCCGTGGATCTTGATGTCGGTGTAGTCGTCGTTGCCGACCCAGACGATGCAGAGAAGGTTGGAGGTGTAACCGGCGAACCATGCGTCGTGGCTGGTTCCGGTCTTGCCGGCAGCAGGCGCTGTAAAGCCGAGGGTGCGTGTGCCGGCGCCGGTGCCGTGGTTGATGACGTTCTCCAGCATATTCGTAGTGAGATAGGCGACGCGGGGATCCAGGATATTCCTGGAGGACGGTGCGTAGTCGGAGATGATGTCGCCAGTGGGTGTGCGCACGCTGGCCAGCATCCAGGGGTCGAGTTGGATGCCGCCGTTTGCGAAGGTGGTGTATGCGCCGGCCATGTCAAGCGGTGTGGCGTCGTAGGAGCCGATGGCCATGGAGGGCGTGCCGCGCGCGGACTTGATTCCGGCTTCACGGGCGAGAGCGGCGATGCGATCTAAACCAACCATCGTGGCCAGACTGATGGTCGCGTTGTTCATTGACTCCTGCAATGCGTACCGCGCCGTGACCTGGCCGTAGTACTTGTCCGCGTCGTTGCGCGGCGTGTATTCGTATGGCGTTCCTTCACCATAAGTGGCCTGCTGGTCGGTGAGAATGGTGAGTTCCGAGAAGACCTTGCTCTGGCCGGGCAGGATTGTGCCCTCGACAGAGGTGGAGAAGGCGCTGGCGTAGACAAACGGCTTGAAGATGGAGCCGGTGGGGCGATGCGCCACTGCATGATTCAACTGGCTGATGCCATAGTTGCGGCCGCCGACGAGCGCCAGCACCTGGCCGGTGTGAGGATTGAGCGCAACCAGGGCCACTTGCGGATAGACGTACGGTATGCCGCGCTTCTTGTCGCGCGCATGCAGCTTGTCCACGCGCTCATCGACCACGTGAATGGTGGATTCGACCGCGGCGGTGGCTTCGCGCTGCAGGTCGGGATCGAGCGAAGTGTAGATGCGAAGGCCTTCGCGATTAAAGTCGCGCTCGCCGAGCTTCTGCGTCAACTGATCGTGTACCAGGTCGACGAAGTAGGGCGCCTCGCTTGCGTCCACACTTTGCGCCGAGAGATGCAGCGGCTCTGCCTTGGCGCGCTCGGCCTGGTCCTTGGTAATGGCTCCGGTCTCAACCATGGAATCGAGCACCAGGTTGCGGCGCTCGATGGTTCGGTCGGGATGATGGAAGGGGTTGAAGTAGCTCGGCCGCTGAATAATGCCGGCCAGGAAGGCGCACTCGGCCAGATCGAGTTGGCGCACATCCTTGCCGAAATAGACCTGCGAGGCCTCGCCAACGCCGTCGATGGAAAAGCTGCCCCGCTGGCCGAGAGGGATCTGATTGGCATACATCTCGAAGATTTGCTTTTTGTCAAAGCGGTGTTCGAGGTGGAACGCGACCATGATCTGAATGAGCTTGTATTTGTAGGTGCCGTTATCTGAGAGGAAAAGCAGTTTAGCCAGTTGCATGGTGAGGGTGGACGCGCCGCCGCGATGCTTGCGGTCGCCGATAATATCGTGCCAGCCCCAACTCATCATGCTGAAGAAGTTGACTCCGCCATGCTCAAAGAAGCGGCGGTCTTCAATGGCCAGCACGGCCTGCACAATGTTGGGCGGAATTTCGTCGTAGCTGACGAGGCGGCGTTTGGTGCGATTGGCGTCCTCGCTGAGCCCGGTGATGAGCAGCGGTTCGAGTTCGTAACTCGCGAGCGGCTGTCCGTGATCGTCGGTGATTGAATCGACCGCTCCCCCGCCGGCTTGGATGGTTGCTCCGTCCTGCTCGTGATAAGACTGCGGGCCGGGATGCACGACAATCGATTGCGCGCTCTCGGAGTAGGTTCCCAACGGTGACACCTGCGAGGCGCCATCGGCGGAGTAGCCGGCCTCGCGCAGTTCGTTGGCGATGAGGTGAATGCTCAGCTTTTGCCCGGTGCGGACCTCGCGGGGCGCGGCATATATTTTGGCGGTGTTGGC
>Ga0302319_10020465_pt1 | contig 11968 bp, 8 predicted proteins | sample Bog_T0_2_FD_203319 | JGI IMG/M metagenome (GOLD analysis project Ga0302319, IMG submission 203319) | Peat permafrost microbial communities from Stordalen Mire near Abisko, Sweden - Bog_T0_2 | ecosystem: Environmental > Terrestrial > Soil > Wetlands > Peat | place: Sweden: Abisko, Stordalen Mire...
CGTCTGAATGAGCAAACTCTCCAGGTCCTTCAAATCGTGGCCCGAAACCAGGATCGCCTTTCCTTTGAGCGGCCCGACGCGAACGCGAGTAGGAACCGGGTGTCCGAATGTACCGGTATGAGCTTTGTCGAGCAGTTCCATCACGCCCAGGTTTACCTCGCCGCAGCGGAGGCATAGCCCCAGCAAGCCCTCGACAGTCAGATCGCCGTCCGCGAGGTAACCCAATGCCTCCCTGAAATAAGCGTACGCCTCCTCGGATTCAAGCCCGAGAACCAGCGCATGATCGGCGTAAGCCGCCGCGCCTTTCAGCCCATAGATGAGCAACTCCTGCAATCCGCTGACATCCGCGCCAAATTGCTCGCGGCTGAACAGGAGCGAGACCTGCGCGCCCTGTCTTGTGAGGCCGTCGAGGTCGTTGGCGGCATCCCACTTGGCCGGCCCTTTGAGGGACTCAATGGGTTCCGCCGCGGTGCTGGCGGCCTTCTCGTACAAATCCCTGGCGGTGTTGAGCATTGCGGCGGCGCGGTGGAGCACCTCTTCGAGCGCCTGGGCGTCAAAGTTCACATTGGTTACAGTAACGAAAAGCGCTTCGAGGAGAAACCGGTCGATTTCCCGGCTAGTTGCACCGAGCCGGGCGGCGCGCGTAGCGTATTGAGCGATAGCCTTGGCTGCATGGACTACCAGGTCCTGCAAGCAGGCCGTCTGTTCGTCCTTGCCGCAAACACCGGCGGTGACGCATCCTGTTCCCTTGGAGGTTTGTTCGCATTGAAAGCAAAACATTTTGGATAATTCCTTTGTTTGTTGGTTGATGACCTACTTTTTAGCAGTCGCGCCGGGTTCCCGCTTTGACATGGATCAAGGTTTTTCAATATTTCCGCGATATGGTAAGCATGCCGCGTGATCCCTATTGATCAGAGTGGTTTCAGGCAGATTGCGCGGGCGAAGGCGCTTCGCGTCTGCCAGTTATTTGATGGTTTGCCGCAGGAGGCGCTTGGTTCAATTGCCGCATTTGTCGCGGCGCGGCGGCTGGACAAAGGGGATTACCTTTTCCACGAGGGCGACCGCGCCGAAGGGTTTTACGTTGTGCAGAGCGGCGCGATCAACGTGCATCGCGTCAGCGCGCTGGGGAAAGAACAGACCATTGCTATTTTCCACGCCGGCCAGTCTTTCGCCGAAGCAGCGTTGGCCGGGGAAAGCGGGTATCCCGCTGATGCGCGGGCGATCGAGCCCTCCACCGTATTGCTCGTGCCGAAGGTCGATTTTTTGGAACTGCTTCGCAATCGACCCGAACTCGCCTTGCGGATGCTTGGTTCCATGAGTCAGCATTTGCGTGCGCTGGTCGGTTTGTTGGACGATCTGACACTCAAGGACGTGGAAACCCGCCTGGCGAACTGGCTGCTCAAGCGATGCCCGCACCCCGTGACGCCAAGCCCAGCCGCGATCCGGCTCAGCCGGACCAAGAAGGTTCTGGCAGGCGAGCTGGGGACTACCAGCGAAACGCTTTCGCGCACGCTCGCCAAATTTCGAATTCAGAAACTCGTGGAGGTGCAGGGGAAAATCATCACGGTAATCCAGCCGCTCGAATTGGATCAACTCCTGCGGAGAAACCTGGGCGAGCCGCCCGCGCTTGGGAACCGCTGATGAATGGGGGCGGCTTTTGTTGCATTCGGCAGACGAAGAGCCATCCGGGCCGATGCCGTTTCGTACTGGTTTCCATGCTTGCTTCAAGGCGCAGACTTGGTAAAATGCGCGCATGCCACGGTAAAAATCTCTTGGATTCCAGAATGAACTCTCGCTTTTTTTCTCTACTGCTTGCGATTGTTGATGCGGTTTTAATGTCACATTCTGAGGCGCCCAAGCCGGGGTTGTATCCGCTCATACCGCTCATAGGCGATTTAATGTTCCTGCTAATTCCAGTCGGTCTTATCTGGTATTGTAATATTGCTGGTAACTTCACCGGCCCAATGTCCAGAGGTGGCTATGTGGACGTGGAGACCCCGGGTTGGTTGGTTGCGGGTTTCGGTTGGCTCGTGCTTCTTGGTATCTTTATCTATCACGTTTTCGTCGCGGGGCCGGTCCTTATGCCGAATCGATGAATTAAGCAGTCCGTGTTTTTTGCCCAGGGTTGAATGCGCGCCTCGCCGACTTGCTATAAGAGATCGCTTGCCAATTACTGGACGAGGCCGTGGTGAATCTGGAAACAAAGAGCTTCTGAGCTTGGAAGCCGCCGATTAAAGTATCTTTTATCGGGTCTTTCGCAAGTTATCGCGCGCCCTTGGCGCTTACCACGTTCGCTTGCAAACCCAGGCCTTCTCTCGTGCCTCGCTCCGACCTGGGCTGGCGTTTCACGGGCCTTTGGCCCTCCGGAACCTTTCGTCAATTTAGAGCCATTTAAGAAATACTATAGCTGTATTCCGAGGAATTCTTTGACAGGATTTAAAGGATACAAGTAACTAAGGTCTTAATAGTTATGTGTTTCATCCTGTAAATTTTTTTCCGATTACACTTCATCTTAATATGCTCCGAAGCATTTCCATCAATGATGTAGCGCCCGCGCCAATTAGGGCCAAAGGCCCGAAATAAGCCAGCCCAGGCCAAAGCGAGGCACGAGCGTCGGCCTGGGTTAACGGGGAGACGCGTTAAGCACCAACGGTGCGCAATAATCCGCACGCTATATGAGTTATAAAAATGAGGGCGGCCTTTGCGGTCCGGTTACTCTGCGAGCAGCTTTTCCACCTGGCCTTCCAGGTCCGTGCGTCCGTCGGTGGAAACGACGTAGCCGTTCTTGTTGACAAGCCACATGGCGGGGACCGCATGGATGCCGAATGAGGTGCTGATGCTGTTTTGCCAGCCTTTGCCGTCGAAGTACTGCGGCCACGTCATGCCGTTGGCAGCGGTAAAACTGAGCAGACTATCCTTGTTCTGGTCGAGTGAGATGCCAACCACCTCGAATCCCTGTTTGTGCAGGTTATTGTAAGCGGCCACGACATTGGGCACCTCTCTCTTGCACGGGCCGCACCAGGTGGCCCAGAAATCCACGAGCACCACTTTGCCCCGCATGCTTGCAAGATCCACGGGCGTTCCATCGACTGCGGTAAAGCGAAGGTCCAGGGGGCTCTTGAGCTTCTCCTTTAACTCCGCATCCTTCGCGTCCTGGCCGGCGGCCGCCTGAGCATTGGCCGGCGTTCCGGAAGCTGAAGGAACAGCCCGGCCCACCGTCTGGATTACCTGCTGCTTGATGATATTGAGCGATGCAAAGGTTGGGAAATCGGCGGCGAATTTATTGAACTGGGCCGCGATGGATGCGGCGGTAACCGATTGATTTCCCAACTTGTAGTCGCGGAGCGCCAGCTCGATCATATCGCACCGAGCCTGTGCGCAAATCGCGGTCGGCGCGTCCAGCCGGTTCGAGAGGTCCTGCAATTGCCCGATAATGCTCCCTTCATCCTGTGCGCCGGTTAGCTGGCTCATCTGGGAGCCCATCTCAATTTGGAGCAGGCGTGCGTTCCACCTGCGAGGGTCGTTCGGGAAACGGGCCATGAAGTCCGTCGCTCCGGCAAGGATTTGCGAGACATACCCCGTCATGATCGCGCGGTACTGTACCAAGGTAACCTTGCCGGTCCCAGGTCCCTTTCTCAACTCATTGATGTGAGACCAAAGCGCGTCCGCGGTCGTGTATTGCGACAGGTCGGATGCGCCGGCCGCGTGAGCCGGGGAGATTGCCGCCGGCGTCTGCGCGCGCGAGAGAGGCGGCAGGGAGCCGAGCCCCAGCGCTGCCGCGAGCAGTAAAAGGAAGGTCTTCATGGAAATATCATCCTGGTTGCGCCCGAATGGATGCCTGGGAAGGCGGGCGGAACTGCTAGATAAAAAGCAGGATACGTTCCACTGATGGGTTCGATCAATGGGACGCGGGAGCCGTCAAGCCGGCCATCTGGAGCATTTCCGCCTCGGTGCTGGAACGTTTGAGCATCGCGGCAAGATAGCCGTCGCGGGAGGGAATCTGCCGCTGACGGACGATTGCCTCGGGATGTTCCAGCCGGGAGAAGAGCATCCGCTTGATCCGCCTCAGGGGCACCTTGGCGATGCCATATCCGTTCGGTTCATTGGAGGACCAATAGCGGATGAACGGCTCGCCGTCGGGCTGGATGCCGCGCCCCAGGTAGATAACGGAATGACCGATCTCCCGGGCGCCGATTTCTTCGGTCCAAAAAATCTTCAGGAAATCGCCCGGCTGAGCCTCGTCCAGCGACGTGAAGTTCCTGCCGAGGCCAAGTTCGTAAAAGAGCCGCGCGGTACCGGGTCCATTGGCGTTCCAGCGGCCCCAGATGCCGGTTCCGTCGATTTGGTTGGTTACCTTGAGCGCCGTAGCGGTGTCTTGGTCCCATTGCAACCGGTCCTCGCGATTCAACCGGGCGAGCACGGAGACGAAGACAAGATAGGTGGCGCCGGAACAAAAGCTGGGCGTGGCCTGCGAGGGATCAACCTGGAGCGAAGGGCCGGCGGTTTGGATGGCTTGGCGCAAGGCCGCCATCGCGGAAGCGCTCGCCTTGTAAGTGCCGTCGGAGGGCATCGTTCCGATGGCTTCCAGGATCATTGTTGCGGGCGACTGGGATGCGGCAAGTGCCTGGCTGCCCGTGGTGTCGATCACGACTGCCGGCTGGGCCGGAGTTGTCTGGCCATGAGCGGCGATCGTAGCGGCCCCGGCGAAGGCGAGGCAGAGGCTGCGGCAGGAGCGTGCGAATAAGTTCATGGACGGCCGGCGGTGCATAAATCGCTCGGTAGAATTCAGGGGAATCAATGGGCGGTTTTCGTGCCCCCCAGCGCGTTGATCCTGCCGTTGAGATTGTCTTCGATCTTCTTGTCTACGCCGGCAAGGTGCGAGGATTTGTAAGCGTCCTTCAGAGTGGCGAGATAGTGCGGATTTTTTTCATCGCTCAGGAAGACGGCTTCCTCGGCGAGAGGCAGGGCGGCCGCCTGGTTCCTAAGTGATTTCGGCACTTCCTCCAGGTAATAATAGGCGGAGTTATTGAGGGCGCTTGCCAGCCAAGTGCGCCACCGCAGGTTGCCGGGATTTGATGCGTAGAGCGGGCCGAGAATATTCACTTCGGTGGCGAACGCGCGCTGGACCTCCGGCCAACGCTTCAACTGGGCCTGGATCAACCCGATGTTTCCTTCAATGATCGCCTGGAGGGATTTGATATCGTTGGACGGAACATCGCTCTTATGTCCGCTCGCCGTGAGGCCGTCGAGTATGCCAAGGGCCTTCTTGTAACAGTCCAGGGTCTGCGTCTGGGAATAGGTGAAATAAGCGTTGCCCTCCTTGTTCAAGCTCCGGGCAATCGCAAGGCGGATGGAATCCACGGATACAGGACCGGGCTCGGAAAGCAGGTCGTTGCGCGACTCGACGGCATGGTTGTAACTGTCGTGCGCACGGTCGTCCGCACCCTGGACCTTGAAGAGGTCGCCAATGCAGTCATCGCAATCGGCCTTCTTCAATTTCCAGTATGCTTTGCAAGTGCCGGAGGTGCTGGCAGGGAGACGGGCATCAATCGCGGCGGCTGCCTTGTCCAGGATCGTGTGCGCGTCGTGGATCGCGCCGAGATCACGCGAGCTGGGGCTCAGTTTCTCGACCGCGATGCCCCCAAGCGCGAGCTCCAGATCGACAAGCTTCATGGTCGCTTCCGGGTCTCCAGGGGTAGTCCCTGAAATTGCCGCCAGCGCCGGCTCGGCGGAAAGGAGCAAAGTCCGGGCATGATCCAGGTCGCCGGTCTTGTAATCGAGCATCCCCTGGGCGGCCTGCAAGAGCGCTTGCTCCCGGGCAGTGGCCTTGCTCCCGGAGGGGTCATTGAGCGAGGCCATGAGCGCCGTTGCGATGGCGGACGCCGGGACCGAGATGTTCGAGGGCCCCGCGTCCGCATCATCGCTCGACGAGGCGTTGGACTCGGAGTCGGAGCTGTCGCGTCCCAGGCTTGCAGTTATTTTTTCAACGGTTTTGCGGGCCTCCGCCGCCTGCTGGGTGACGGAATCCATTTGCTTTGAGAGCGCGCGTTGCGCCTTTTCCGCGGCCTGTTCTTTGCCGACTGCGGCCTGCTCTCTCTCGATCTCCTGGTTGCGCGCGGCTTCTGCGTCCAATTTCGTTTGGAGTTGCTGCTGCTTAAGCTGGGTGGCGAGGGCGGTTTCACTTGCCTTTCCGGTCGCTCTTACCTCCTCCTCTCTCGCCTCGTCCTCCCGCTTCATGAGAAAGCCGGCTGCAACCGCGATAACCAGCAGGATAACGAGGACCGATACAGCCACTATGTAGTGCTGCCGTTGTCTCGCCGCCTTGAGTTGCTCGCGCATTTTCTGCTCGCGCGCCTGGGATTCGAGGAGTTCGCGCCGCTCGCGCCGGGCATCGCGATTTGCCATCGCGACATCGGCCAGCCGGTCGTGCGTGAGCTCGAGCCAGACGTCTTCGTGGGAGGGCTCCTTGCGGATGATGTGGTTGGCGATGAGGGTGGTGATATCCGCCTCCGTCAGGCCATCGCGCTTGACGGCATCCCCGAGGGCGTAGCGGTTGCGCGCGCCGGATTCTGTAAGCAGCCTTTCCTCGACGAAGAGGTGAACCGGCTCCGGCATGCCGCTCATCGCGTGATCGTAAAACTCCTGGAGCACCGCTTCCTGCGACTGGCGAACGAGTTCGATCGTGATGGTCTCGAGGCCGAGGTCGCGGCGTTTTCTGTTGAGTTGGTTGCAGAGGACGCTGAGGAACATCGGCTCGACCTGCCGTGCGGCCAGCGAGACCCGAGCGACGGATTCCTCCGCGTGCCGGTGAAGGGACCGGGAAACGCGGTCCACGATCTCGATGGCGGTCGCCTCCTCGACGATACCGGGGGCTGGTTCCAGGACGACGTCGAGCGCCTGCTCCCCGTTGAGCGGCTGAACGCGAAACCGGTTCAGCATGATCCCCTTGAGGCGCGCGCGGACACTTTCCAGCTCCGGGAGGAAATCTTCCCGCAGGCACACGACGACACGGAAGTCGGCCTTGGACATATCGTACGTGCTGGCGAGCACCGGCCGCTTTTCCAGGCGTTCGCGCACGGAGTCCGGGATCCGGTGCTCGAGAAGGTCCTCGAACTCGTTTAAAAAACTGTCGGCCCGATCCTTGCACACCTGGCTAATGCGGCCAACGGTCAGCACTTCCTCAAACTGGTCAAAGACCAAGACGGGCGTAAGGAGGTTGTTCTGACTGTCCCACCACTCGGTTTCCTTGCGGTGGAAATACTCCCAGAGCGTTTCCTTCGGATTGGGGTCGGGCGCGTCAATGTTCCTCGCCGCAATTTCCTCGCTCAGCCGCGTTTTCACCTGGTCGGCAAGCGGGGGCTCCTGCTCCTGGTGCTTGAGGCGGATGTGGATGGGAACAAACCGGTTCCGTCTCAATTCGGGAAATACCCCGGCCCTGAGCAGGGACGTCTTGCCCATGCCGGATTTGCCATAAACGACGCTCAACCTTTCGGTGCGGATCATCCGGACGACTTCCCCCGTCTCGTAACGGCGTCCCTTGAAGAAGGCCTCGTCGGTCTCCGAGAAACTCTCCAACCCCGGCCACGGGTTACTCGCGTCGGTGGAGGGGCGCGCGGGGGAAGCCTCTTTCATGTTCCGGCGTAAGCGCGGCGCTTCGAGTTGATGCGCCGGATCAATGTCTGGACTTCCTTGAAGAAATCCTTCCCGGCGACGCCCTCCGGAAAGCTCCTCGCGTGCAGCCGCTTCATCCCCTCGGGGACGTTTGACGCCTTGAAAGGGAGATCGTCAACGACGATGGGGATGATGAATATCCGGTCAGGCTCCTCTTTTTCGATCTCCGCGAGGCGCTCGAGAGCCCAATTCCACTCCCTGCGGAAAAAAGGGCGTTCCTGCTCGATCGAGGTGTCCGCGCGCATCTGGGTGGTGGTCGAGCAGATGGGGAGAAAAACGCCGCACTTCGAGATCACGAGCCGGACTTTCCGCTCGTAATCCACTCCGCTCTCGAGGCCGCCTTTTGCGTCCAGCCATACCTTGAAGCCCTCATTGCGCAAATCGTCAGCCAAGCGCGCGACCCTGGCGACGTCGAGGCTCGGCTGGCCTCCCAGCGTGGTCCTCGAATAACTGATGAAAATGAGGTCCCGGGTTATTTTTTGATCCGCCTCAGCGTCGAACCCCTGGCCGGTATTGCGCGTTTCTCTGCGCGCCTCCCACCCGCGGGCGAGCTGACGGACAAAGTCATCCGGGTGCACATCCTCGATCGGCTCGGTCTTTTTCGCACAATGCCGCAGGAAGAAAGTGAGGGTCTTGTCCCGGCGCAGTTCGTCGTCGGCGACGTATTGCACGCCACCGGATTCGTCGACAAACGGGTTGTCTTTCGTCAATCGCAGGAAGAACCGCCCCAGCCAGTTTTGGAAGCTGTTGCCGAGTAGCAGCAGATGTTTGCCCTTCAACTCTGAGAAGAGCCTCCTCGGCCGCGCCTCGCGGTCCAGCAGCGCCGCCATGTAATCGACGTAATCGCTCTCCGTCAGCGCGACGCAGCCCGGGCTCTTGTACCGGCCGAATAACTGAAAGACGACCGGGAACCCGGAGTTGAGCGCCTCGGCGATCTTCTCGTCCGGCGGCCGCCTGGTCGGGGCGAAGGAGAGGACGCGTGTGCGGGACTCGCCGTCGAAGCGTTCGGCGTTGAGCGCTTGTTCCAGCAGGTCGTCCGGTGTCGTGGAGATGAAAAGCTCGAAATCGGAAATCGCGGCAAGCCGCCGCAGCGCGGGAGGAATCTCCGGGTCGACCACCGAGTAAATCTGCTTGATCTGGGTGTCCACCAGGTAGCGGTTCGAGGCGAGCTGCGGGTGCATCGCGACGACCTGCGAAAGCATGGTGTTCTCGACGCGCGCCTCATTCGGCACGCCCAGGCTTTCGGCAAGGATGCAGGCAATCAGCGTAGCCAGGTCCGCTGGCGGCGATGCGGACTTGCGCACGCGCTCAATCGCGGCATGGAGCGCCTCCGGGATCATCTCCTTGCTCCGCGCGACCGATTCTTCGTTCACATTGACCCGGAGCAAACCCTGGCCGACCACCGGGATGACGCCCTCGCCATCATCGTCGCGCGCGATCGCATCGAGGATTTCCCAGACGCGCGGATGAGTTTGGTTTCCAGTATGGTTGTCGAGCAGCTCCCTTGTGTCTTCTGGCATTCGACCCTCGGCGCATATTTTGTTGTTGGGGCGGAGAGATGCAAGGCTTTTCCCCTGTCGCAGATAGGAAAAAGTCTACGGGAGACTCCCAATGCGAAGAGCAATCTGAAAAGAAGGTCAAGCGATCTCAAACCGGTTCTCCCTATCGCCGGGCCTGCTTTGATCCTCGAGGATATGCCGGAGGATTACCGCGACAAGCTCCTCTGCACAGCCCCGGGGAAGCCCTCGAATCGATTGCCCGCGGCGCCACGTTTCATGGCTGGCGGCGTTACACATCCGTTGGTTGGTCGCTGTGAATGCGGGGGCATAAGCGAAGGTGGCCTCGATATGAGGCCAGGTGTATCGGTTCGTTAACTTTTTGGACTCGAAAGGAGATAACGATCCATAGTCCCGAATCGGCACGACGTTCGTGTTCTTAGCGCTGAATCATCCTGAGAGAATCACGCGCAACCCGCTGTCAATGCGTTGAATGCGACCGATCGAACACTTGAAACTGAAGTCGTCCGAAAGGCGAATCCGGTAAGTTGGCACGGCGCATGATATAGATGCTTCCGCAGTCAACGAAGTAGGGAGAATCCAATGAAAGCAACGGGAACAAGCCCGATTGCAACCAAGAACAAACAAAACAACAGAAAAGGAACACCATCATGAAAACTACAATCAAATTCATCCAATCCGGCGTCATGGCTCTTATGACCGCTGCCGGAATCGCACTCACCCTTTCGCCCATCGTGTCGAACGCTAACACGCCGGACGCGGCGAAGGTTGCCACACCAACCAAATCAATCACGGCAATTGACCGGTACATCAAGCCTTAACGGCAGGCGCTATCGGAGCATTTGAGTATATAGCCGCCGGCTTGCGCCGGCGGCTATTTTTTTAGTAGAAGCCGGTTGAGGATTGTGAGTGGAAACGTGCGAAGGTCCTGATATACGCTGACGGGAAATGTTCCCCAAGGCTTGACCATGGACACGCCCGTCAATTTGAGACTCGAGGACCTGACCTCCCGCAACGAGAAAATGGCGCGTTGTCTCAAGCTTGCCGAGCTGGCGGCCAAGTCCGAGGTCCCGGTTTTGATCCTGGGCGAGACCGGCACCGGGAAGACGCTGCTGGCCCGGGCGGTCCACAATTCATCGTCGCGGGCGAGCGGTCCTTTCATCTCGTTCAACGCCTCGGCAATGGCTGATACGCTGCTCGAGAGCCAGCTCTTCGGCCACGAGCGCGGGGCGTTTACCGGGGCGCTCAAGACGACAAAGGGTAAGTTCGAGCTGGCCAACTCAGGCACCTTGTTCTTCGACGAGATTGCCGATATGAGCGCCCTGGCCCAGGCAAAGATACTGCGCGCGGTCGAGTATGGCGAGTTCGAGCGGCTTGGGGGGGAGCGCATTCTGCGATCCGACGCCCGTATCATCTCGGCTACCAATCGGTCCCTTGAGCAGGATATCCGCGACGGCAAATTTCGCGAGGACTTGTTCCACCGGCTCAAGGGCGTCATACTCTCCGTTCCGCCGTTGCGCGAAAGGCCGGAGGATCTGCCGGCGCTCATCGCCGCGCAGCTCAAGGCCGCCACCCGGAGCGCGGGCAGGAAGATTACCGAGATCCATCCGGAAGCGATGGCGAAGCTGCTGAACCACGAGTGGCGGGGTAACTTGCGCGAAGTACACCATGTCATCCAGACTGTTGTGCTTTTTTGCGAAGGGAACGCCGTGTGCCCGGAGCATATCGTCATCGAGGAGAGCCATGATCGGCAACCGCCCAATGCCGGGCCACCCGTGCCGGAGCATGCAAAGGAGGAAGCCGGGGCCGGAGGGATGTTGCTCTCGGCAGCGATTGAAAGCCACATTCGGGCCGTATTCGAACGAGCGGGCCGAAACCGCCGGCAAACGGCGCGGCTTCTGGGAATTTCACGGGCGAGGCTTGCGCGGCACATGGCGAATTGGCCTGAAATATGATGCGCTGTGATGGATTCAAAACAATGCCAATGGGCTCATTGCGACTCCGGACCGGGCTCGAAATGGCCCACGCTCCGGGTTATCGGAAACGCAACGCGTCGCGTTGTTCCGGCTGGCCAGCGCGGATATTTCAACTAACAAGATATTACCTATGAAACAGATGCGAGAAGATCGAAGACTCGCGAGAAATATCCCGCACGCACGCAGGTGGGCTGGCATGGTTCTTGATGCTTTTTTCATTGAATGAGTCCCGGAAAAGAAAAAACGAATGATGGACAAGGCGCTCGAAAGCGTCTCATCCGCCTCGACGACCTGATTCCAAAAGGCGACGTGAAAGGCGGGCGGCAGCTGACGTTCGGAGCGGTCGATGTGAACTCCGGCAAGACAGGGAGGAAGAGATTAACCGAACAAGGGAAGTAGGGTCAGATCGTCGACTGCTGTCTGGAAAAACAAAAGTAGAGTCCGCGCCTGGCCATCAACTCATCGTGCGCACCGGCTTTGTCAAAGATTAGGATGGGCCAGACTTCGCCTCCCATGCGGCGGCCCTTCTAGTTAGCCATGTGAACCGAACAGACTTGCCAACCTGCGGATACGAGGCAAAGTCGTGAATAACCGCCCAGCAGGCTATGGGCAAACGCTCAAAGGAGAATACCGATGAAATACATGCTCACCTGGTCGGAACGTCCGCAAGGGTCGCCAATGGAATACGAGAACGCCCAGAAGCGGATTCTCGAAGTTTTCACGCAATGGAAGGCGCCGGCCAATTTTAATATCGAGTTGTTTGTAATTCGAGTGGGTGACTGGGGTGGATATATGATGTTGGAT
>Ga0302319_10020467_pt1 | contig 11967 bp, 8 predicted proteins | sample Bog_T0_2_FD_203319 | JGI IMG/M metagenome (GOLD analysis project Ga0302319, IMG submission 203319) | Peat permafrost microbial communities from Stordalen Mire near Abisko, Sweden - Bog_T0_2 | ecosystem: Environmental > Terrestrial > Soil > Wetlands > Peat | place: Sweden: Abisko, Stordalen Mire...
TTATGAGCCAGATTCACAGTCGTATGCCCGTCATCCTGCACAGCCGGGACTGGGAGCGATGGCTTGACCGTACTCCTAGCGACCAGCCGCCCATTGACCTCCTGAGGCCATACGAGTCAGACGCGATGGAGATGTATGCGTGCAATCCCGCTGTTGGCAATGTGCGGAACAATGGGCCTGAGATGCTGAATAGTGCGTGATGGCTGATGTGTGTGATCGGGAGTCCGCCCACAAGTGCCGGTCAACGAGTGACTTGGCATGGTATCGCTCGTTGATGACGAAATTCGTGACGAGAAGCGGACCGATCACACGCTACGGCTCGCAGCCCGGGTTGTTAGGCCTAACTGCTCGTGGTCTAACGGCCGGTTGGAGATAGTGGGGAAAGATTGGAGGAGACGGTCATCCAAACCGTCTGAATAGGTCTAGTTGACAGGTGCGTCGGGAAACAGTGGCATCAGCTCCTTCAGTTTCGTGGCTATGTTTCGTGAAGGGGTATCACCTAAAGAAATCACCATCTATGCAAGGGCTGCCTTGGTTTCGTCAGCGCAGATAGCGGCTGACTAAGAACACGCAGCTCAGCAGTTATGGCTCCAAACTGCTCCTCGGAATCTCAACGGTTCGGTAGGACGTCCGGCCGCCGTCGGTCACAACTTCAAAGCTGACCTCGATCCGTCCCTTTCTGTAGCCGTGAAATATCTCCTCGAAGGAACCTTTGGTCACCGCGACCTGATCGTGCGTAGGGTCAGCTTCAGGTCCGCCCATGAAATCGAAGGGCGTGAAATCCTTCGCATTTAGTGCTGACCACCTGAGATCGCCCTTATAGGTCAACGGCTTGAACCCGTCTGATAGGGGTTCGTCATTTGGAAGCTCAAGTATGAGCCTCCCGTTAGGGGCTCTTTCCCGAATGAAGAACGACGACTCGTAAACGGGATGCTCGTCATCCCACCATTCAAGTTCTGTGCCTCGCTGGACTGCTTTCAACGGTCGCCCCGAGAAATTACGCATTTCAAGATTCAGGGTGACCGTCCTTGCGCTCTCATCGAAGGTCAGTTTGGTGAATGGGCTTACGGCCACCTTCGCCGCGGGCGGCTCAAGAGCTACCATCGACCACCAGGTCGGAAGTGAGAGCGTAATAATCGCCCCGAAAATAAATCCAAAGTTTCTGTACTGGTTGGCAGGGAGAATACTGGTGGACCGAAGCTTGCGGAGAAATACGGCTACTTGCCAGAGCGTTATCGCGATCATTGCGATTCCCAACGCTATGGCGGGCAGAATCGAGAGAAGTATCAGTAGCCAGAAATCCGGCATCCCGCCATGGTTGAAGAGCGAGCTAATGACGATCAGCAGAAGGATCAGCACCGCAGCCACGGCTGCGAGGAGAACAAACACGATGACGGATCTGAGCAGGACGTACGGATAGCTGTCTCTGAGCAGCGCCCGTTCGTCTCCGTCCCGGCCACTTAAGTGAGCCAACGCCCATCCTGTGCAGACGAGGGCTATGAATAAGGGGATCGTGCCTCTAAGAAGCGCTTTCCACGAAAGTTCCCAAATGGCGCCGGAATACATGAGAACACCTGCACCGACATCCGTGGATTTGCTTGCATCAAGCAGCCGATCGCAGATGCCAAGTGCGACCTCAAGGATAAGCGTAGTCGTGAAGAGAGAGATGTAAGAGTTGCGCTGACGGCCTTCCTCATTTTCATTGAAGGCCAGAGCAAATCTGGAAGGGCGAAATACAAGCAATAACGAGTCGCGGAAATACACGCCGAGGAACTTGATCGTAGAAACGATCCCGTCGATGGTATCACCGGCCGTTTTTTGCAAGTCCATGTTAGTTCGCCTTCGACAGCAAAAATCAGGCGGATGGCATGTCCGCTTGGACCGTGACCTGTACCGCAGTTTCCGCGCGTGGCCATGTATAAAGGTCGACCTTCACTGCGATGTAGTTGGCATCGAGCTGCGGATCGAGCAACAGCAGTGCGGCTATCCACCCGCCGGGCGGGTTTATTGATGGAGCCAATGAAACCAGAGCAGCACAATTGCTAAAGCGATGCAGAGCGCAATGAAGGGCCAACGAAATCGAATCATCGGCATTTGACGGCGTTGCTTGCGAAGAAACGTCGTGAGGCATGCGTCACAGGCGTAAGCGCAACCGGTAGCTCCAGTCGTTAGCATCGCTCGTGTGCGGTGCTCTGGGCGCACGGCAGTACCTGGTATTTCTTGAAACTGGTCTACCTCTTGCTTGCAGATCGCGCAAACGCACATATATCCCATGACAGTTCTTATACTGTATGTATGGGGACTACCTCAATCTCGCCCGACAATGCTTTGTTCATCGCGCGGCTTTTTGAAACCTGCGGTAGAGAAATACAATAATTGTGGAAGAGACAGCTGTTGCCATCCCTCCTACCAACAACCCGGCCTTCCATGTGAACCTAAAGAATCCGAGAAGTGCTGCGGCAGCAGGTCCCGCCGCAAGGACCATACAAAAGAAGCAAATTTTCGAAATCGCTTCGTATTTGCGCAGCTTGGCACCCCAGTTATCGGCAATGACCAGAGCACGGAACTTGTGAGACGTTGTAATTGCAAGAAGGCAGACAATGGGAAGCTGACTCACTACTCCCGCTGCTGCCGCCCAAAGGACACGATGCAGGAACAGGCCAACCAAGCCGCCGGAGATCCCTCCCAACAGGGCGCCGCAGACAAGGACAAGCGAACTCGCGCTTCTTGCTTCATTATTGTCCCACAACAAATCATCCGATGATTCACCCAGAATGGCTTCGAGCGTGAAATCGCCTTCCCCTTCCCCGGCGTCATTTCGAGCGATGTTGTATGACAAATACAAATGGCTGAGTGCATGGCTGGGCCTCTCTGTATAGACAGGATGTCCGAAGATACCGATGCTCCCGCGTTTGGTTCGGAGGCCCCGCCCCAGGAGGGCCGTGCCGGTCTTCGTCCCATCCGGGATGTCGAAGACGAAGGTATCCTCACAATCGCACTCAACAGAGCCGGTACCCTCGCACGCGACGCAGGCCATGCGCGGGACCGGCTGCGATTCGGCGTCAGTTGGAGCAGGGCTGTCGACTAGAAACCTTTGGCGCAGGGCGGCGGCGTCCAGGATCCAGCCATCGCCTCGGCAGCGGCTGCACTCGACCCTGCGGGTCAAGGCGCACTTGTGGCAATTTCTGAATTCAAGTTGTCTCTTCACTCGACCGAGCAGGAGCTCATCCTCTGTGCACTCAAGATAGAGCTGAAGTGCCAAAATCTCCTCAATCACCCATAGCCTGCCCTTGCGGGCGATGGAGGCAGCGCCGCGGGGGCCGATCTTCGCGTCTCCACCCTCAATGCGAAGGAGTGTGGCGATGGAGCTCCAGGCGGACTTGCGGACGCACTCGCGCGGATCGTCGATACAACTGCCGAAGTTCGAGCGCAGCTCATTCACAACGTCGTCACGGAACTGGCAGGCGATGGCGTAGATCTCCCGCTTCTCGGAAGAGGTCAACAACTGGACGGCCTCCCCGATCGCCGGTGCCAGCTCCACATATTCACTCTGCAGACGGGCCGCAGCGGCTTCAATCACCTTGCGCGATGCATCCTGATCGACCCCGATGGCGGCGAGGTAATCGCCCTCATCGAGGGCGCGCTTGATGGCGGCGGCGTTCATTTCACGGACTCCTATTTGAGCAATTTATTGATCTCGAACATCTCGTCGGGTGATATGCACCTGGCCCCGGACAGCAGGGCAAGCAAGGCACGCGCGTCGTTGCGGACCTGCGGCACCCGCGTGTCGAGAGGAGCCAGGGAGTCGGAGGTCCACCGAGCGAGTGCGCTGAGCAGCTGCGTGGCACGGGTTGCATCGGTAGGGGAGAGGCTGCCCATGCGATTTTTTCCGATGGTCTCCACCGCATAGGCAAGCCGTAGGGCCTCGTCGAGGTCCTTCTGCTTCCAGGAGGGGGCCTCTTCGGGAGGTGATGGCGGCTCGCCGTCCATGGCAGCCGGCAGAGTGCCGTCCCTCGGGCCCGGCAGCGTGCGGTCATTGGCGTCCGGCAGCGTGCCGCCCGGTGTGCCTCGCTGTGCTCTCCGGCCAGGCGGCGGCGACGACCGGCCGGTGGCCGATGGGACGTAGACCGGCGTTCCGGTGGGCAGCGGAGAGCGCGGCCGGGCGATCTGCCGGCCCTCCAGTCTGCCGACGTTGTAGAGATGCATCTCTACCATCGAGGCTGTATGGGTGACCTTCAGATCGAGGACGCCATTCTCGGAGTAGCTGGATTCGACGTGAATGACATTTCTGCGCGGATCGGGCTGGTAATCAAACTGGAAGATGCCGAGCAGGAGATACATCTCCTTGAGGGTCTCCATGTCGCGCTGTCTCTGGACCAGTTGCAGGGTCAGGGAGCGCTTTTTATTAGCAATATTCCGCATCGTGGTATTCGTACAGGGGTAGCGCGTACGGCGGGGAATCAGCTCGGAATAGTGGTCGTCGATAATGACGCCATAGGCGTGTGGGGTAATGCCTCCGAACTGCCCGAGGACCGCGCCGCGCGCAACGGCCTCCATCGGGCTGACAGGAAAACCTGTTCGATCAAGCTCGAGGAGTTGCATGGTAATGGCATGATTCTGGCGGAACTTCTCCAGCAACATCCGGCGGTAGATGGGCATATAGGAAGGGCCACCGACAAGGATCAGGCAATCCAACTCGCGGATACTGATCTCGGCTTCCAGAAGAGCGACATCGATAGGGGGGAGGCAGCGCAGCAGTACCGGCGTGACCGCCGCTTCTAGTTGTTCGCGGGTGAGGACGAACTCGACAGCGCTCTTCGGGGTGGCAAATGCAACCTTCGTTTCGACTTCTTTTGATAGGGCAATCTTGGCCTTCTCCAGAGCAAAGCGCAGCTTCGCCAGAGAATTGGCATCACGGGCGACCGACTTGAGATCATGGGATCGAATGACCGCAGCAAGCAGGGCGTCATCGATGTCGACGCCTCCCAGTGCGGTATCGCCGCCGTGCCCCTTCTCGGCGGTCTGAAGAATCTCCGACGGGTCCATGAAGGCGAGGGCCGCTGTCACATCAAAGGTGCCAGCGCCGATATCAACGACAAGCAGAAACTGGTCCCCCTGGGGCAACTTCAACTGGTAGGCGAGCGCCGCCGCGGTAGGCTCGGGGATGAGATAGACCGTTTCAAAGCCAGCCTGCCGCGCAGCCTGTTCCGTCTCAAACTTCTGCAACGGGCTAAAGTAGGCAGGCACGGTTATGGTGGCGCTGGCGATCTCAGCGTTGATCGGGTTGATCTCAGACTCACAATCCTGCTTGATCTTCCTGAGGATGATGGCTGCGATATCTGTGGGAGTGTACTCCTTCTTCTGTTTACCGACGACGATGCGGCAACCACCGTCTTTCCCTTCAATCACTTTGTACTGAAAGCGTTGAAGCTCACCGCTTTTCTTCGCCTGCTCGTAGGACTTGCCGATGAGCCTCTTCGCACCCCACACGACATATTCCGGACGGGCATTCAATGCCCTCCTCGCCAACTCTCCAACATGGGCAACTTCCCCTTCGTCGTCGAATTCGACGAAGGATGGAAAACAGTTTCCCTGATCCGTTTGCCCCTCATTGGATTGCATGAGCAAAGTTTCAGCACTCCACTGAATGGCTGCCACTGAGTTGTATGTGCCTAGATCGATGGCTATTTCGCCACCCTGACTAGGCTGTGTGTTCCTGGACATCTTGAGTGTCTCCCAATCGATTCACAACGACGCTTGCGGGACGAAGAATCATTCCCGGTGATGTAGCGTTATGTAGTACCAATTCTCTTGCGACAACCGAAACAACCTTGCCGTCAGACATGCTTTCGTCTGAAATGGTGGTGACACAGAGGTGATGTACTGGGTCAAACGAGCAACCATCCGGACAGTGAACAAACTCTAACCCATGTTCTGTGAGCAATTTATGCAGGTGCTCCTCTATATCCAGTTGCGCGGACGAATTCGGAGGTTGTGTGAAATCTTCACACAGACCAGCAAGTGATCGCAAAAGACTGAAATAGCTCTCGGTCAAAGTCTGGCGTTCCTTCCATGCTTCACTCAGGAGGCGACCAAGTTCGGTATGCAGGTCGGACTGCTGTTCGCCCATGGACGTGACTTCGAGTTGAATCCCGCCGAGTTGCCTCAAAAGCTGGTGGCAATGGACAAGTGGATGAGGTGCATCATTCAAGGTGCAAACTCCTCGTGTGGCCTATTCAAGCTTTTCCCGATGGCACCTACACTAGCATAGAAGTGCTAGTTCTCGAACCGGTCTCATAAATGTCGCCAGCGGCTTCTAGCAAGCCGATGAAGTGTCGTGCGATATCGTTCGCTGTCATTAGGGCTTCTCCTGAAAGATCGGACCAAGAATGCGATGCCGGCTCTCCTCTGCTTGGGTCTTTCTTTGCGCAGAATTGGCAGTCATGTCTAGCGGGACACGAAGGATATACCGCCCGTAATGATATTTGGTATTCTCCTTCTTGAGATTCCATCATCCAATGGATTGCGACTCAGTCAGAGACCAGGTCAATCGAATCCTGCGTAGCGCTAGCTTCGCGGGCAAGACCCAGCTTGTAAAGCTGCTGCAAATTCTATTTCAGAATATGGATTCGCAAACGTCGCTGAAGCCCGAAAGGGTAATCAAGGAGCTTTGGCCAGACGAAGCTAAGACTAAAAGATCCACAGATTTGGCGACAGAGATAAGCAGGCTGAGAAAGGCAATCGAAACCTACTACAAACTTGAAGGTGAGAACGATCCCATAACGATTAGTCTTCCGAATCGTTCAGTGCCTGCTCCAAATGGGGTCAGGGAGTTGCGATGGATATTAGCGGAACCTCGTAGTCCAATTGTGGAATCTACTGTTCCTGCGATTAGAACGGCGAGGTCAAGGGCTGGCCTCAAGATCATAGCGACAATGTCCATTGTTGCCGTTTTGGCATACCTTGCCATCCGAATGTTCACTGCAGATGAAAGGCCTCAGATTGTGAGGCTAGACGATGAGACGCTTACGGTCATGAATGCCGAGGGTAAAGAGCTTTGGCACAAAAGCTTTCCTGAAGGATTATGGCAGGCATACTACGACGAAGCCCTGGGACCACGAACATGGATTGGGGATCTGGATGGAAAAGGGCACGTCGATGTCCTATTCCTCTATCATCCGGCCAATAGCCCGATGTCGCACTCATCTACCTTGATCTGCTATTCCGATCAGGGCCAAGAGAAGTGGCGCTGGACACCTGGAAGAGTTCTACCAGAGCTTGAGGGGAACCCGACTACCTTCAACATCGTAGGATTAGCAGTCTTGAAGGCTACACAAGGAGCAAAGCGCCAAATAGTCGTTTCCAGTCATAACGAGCCTTACTATCCACATCAGATTGCCATAGTCGATTCAGATGGCAAGACCCTATCGGAGTATTGGCATTCCGGCCACTTGGATCACCTCGCATTGGCCGACCTTGACGGCAGTGGGCGGGAGGTGATCATTGCGACTGGTATTAGTAATGGCTACAACCAAGCGACATTAGTAGAACTCGATCCCAACCGGGTCCATGGCGCATCTACTGAGGCAGCGCGTCCTGAACTTCAACTGCATAGTATGGGCGCGGCTGATGAGAGGTTTCGCCTGTTGTTTCCTCGAAGCGATTTGAATAAGGATTTGCAAATCTATAACGAAGCTTTGGGGGTCACAATCGACCATGGGAGAATTAGGGTCCTTGTTCGAGAATGCTCGCACATACCGAGGTGCTTCATCTTGTATGAGTTCGATAATGATTATCATTTGCACTCCGTCGTGCCAGATGACCAGTTCAAGAGCGCCCATAAAGAGTTCTACATCAACAGCAAGCGCGATCATCCATTTAGCGCAGGGGAGCAAAACGACCTTATCAAGGTCCAGTGTCTCGTGGGCTGTAAGACCGAGTTTGTCTCCAGTCAGATACCCTGAGCATCTGAAGTCAGCATTGGCAGTAACTTTTCTGCTCAGCCAGGGCGAGTTAACCGTCTAGTAGTGCATGTTCTGCCGGCGGGTATAGAGATTTGGGCATCTTTGTCCCCATCTGATCGACCGAAATGTCCCTATGTATCTGATAGATCAGAACATAACAAGCCGAGTCCTCGGCTTCATTGGTCAACCGATGTGCAAGTCCCTGATCTAGAGCTACAGCGCCCAAAGGGGGGATTGCTATCGACTTGATGTCAAATGATCTCTGTTCCGAAGATATCGGTGGAGTTTCATGATACTTTGGCTCGGAATCAATCAAGTGTACTGTTCTGCTTTTCATTTTCAGTTCGGGATCCCGTGTGCTAATCAACTCAGGAAGGCATCCGTATCGCGATTTCTACCTGACATGGAGTCAGAATCAAGCCAAGGCGAACCATGATCTTGTCATTTGGGGAACCAAGCAGAATCTGTGAATTCGATCCGGCTTGTATTTCATAAGGGTTTGGAGACTTCATCTACATGACATTGAAACGCCTCACTCCTGTTTGCGCATGCTTGATCTTCATCCTTGCACCCGCCTTCGCCTCCCGCCAATTGCCAGACTATCCTGCCAAGGCCGCCAGCGATTACTCCATCAAGGCTGCGGAAGCAGGTGCAATTGTCGGCATCGAACCCTTCGACGAATCCGGCCTACAGAAGACATACTTCAATGCCAGCCTGACGGAGAAGGGCATCCTCCCTGTCTTTGTCGTCTTACAGAACACGTCCGCCACTGACTCCATCATCTTCGACAAATCCGCCATCGGGCTCGCCGCCCCCCCCGACCTCTCAGGCAAGGAAAACCGCTCCATCGCTTCGAAGCTCGGCTCGGGAGGACTGCTTGACCTGGGACAGATGCGCGAGATTACCGACGAACGCGAAAACATGATGAAGAAACAGATTCGAAGCAAAACGCTTGCTCCCCAAACGTCGGTCTCGGGTTTCGTTTACATTCCCGTCCCCAGGGGCCAACCGCGCCCAAAAATCCGTCTCCAGGTCCCAATCACCGGACTGCAAACCGGCGAAACCACCGTCCTGAATCTCGACTTCTAGAAAGGAAGCTCTATGCAAGCCCTTCGCAGTTCTGTCGTCCTCGTCCTCCTTCTTGCCTCTGTGCTTGGCCTGTCCCGTACTGCTCACGCGCAGGACCAGTCTGCCGCGCCCAAGCCCCTCAACCTGACTGCCGACATTGTCCTGACCCCCGAATTCTGCGCCACAATCGATAAAAAGCACAGCGAAAAGTTCGAAATTGGCAAGGCCGCCTGCGCCCAGCTTGAACCTGCTCTGAGCAAGATCTTCGCCAAACTGACCCGCGTCGATGACGCCTCCAAGGCGACCGATGCACAGGTAGTTTTGGAACCCCGGTTCTCCGAGGTCGGCGGCACAGAAAAGGCCTTCGCCTTCTCCACGCGCGAACTGGTCATCCTCGTGGAGTGGACCGTGCGCGATCGCGAAGGGAAAGTCCTGATGCTCGATACCGTGCAAGGCACGGGGAAACGTCACATCGGAAATACTTTCACATACAAGAACAATCTGAAGCACATCATCGAAGATTCAACTCAGGATATGGCGGAACAATCGGCGCAGAAAATTGCCGCCGCTCCAGCGCTTGTCAAACTAAGTGCGGCACCTGTGAAGTAGCTCGCGCAGTACACATCCTTCCGCAGAGAGGCTCGCCATGTTCAACCACTCGATAATGAATCTCCTTCGCCTGCCCATTTCCTTCCTCCTTGCACTCTGTCTGCCAGCCGCTGTCTTCGCGCAATCCGTTCCCAACCCGTCGGCGCCTCCCCCCGATTCCATAGCTCCCGCGCCGGCGTCCGCCCAGCAGGATCAGGGTCCTCCAATCCTGCACGACGGCATACCTATCAAGCTTGAGCTGATGGCCAAACTCGACTCACACACGGCCAAAACCAACGACGCACTCCAGTTTCAGGTCGTCAATGATGTGATCGTCGAAGGCGTCCGGGTACTCCGCAGGGGAACCGTGGTCACCGGTACCGTCACCGACGCATCCTCCAGCAAGAACATGGGCCGCGCCGGTCGAGTTTCGTTCACCATCGGCGACATCAAACTGCAGGACGGGGCTATGGTAGCAGTGCGCGCCTTCAACCGATCGAAAGGCGAGAACCGCACCGGCGACATGATCGTTGCAATGGCCTCGGTTCCCGTGGTGGCCGCGCCGTTCTTTCTGCTGATGCATGGCGACAACACTGTGTTTCCAAAGGGCACTGAGATCACGGCATTCGTCAACGGAGACGTCAAGCTCGATCCAGTCAGCTTTACTCCCCCTCCGGACTCGTCTGTCCATTAGATACGCGCCTCGCGATACAGTTTCCTGATGGTATGCACGACAGCACGGAGGTTTTATTTTTGGTGATCTAGCGTGCTTTCGAGTGCCATCGGTGCCCCTAGAATCAATAGGTTATAAGTGCGTTTCGTTCAGTATAGGCAGAATTATTCTTCTGATTCGCACGGAGGCATACGATGCTGAAGCTGTTCGGGGTCGCGTTTATATCGCAGATTCGGCGGTTATTCTCTTTCCGAAAGATTCTGGAGGATCGCGCAATGATAGAACCAACAGCGTTAAGGTCCCGGGACCGGAGAAACACCCTGAGACAATCGGCATTATTATGCCTCACCGGAATCATTTTGGCGCTAGTTTGTCTCGACGCAAATTCCCAGACAGGGACATCTCCGATCATCCAAACGGTTAGTGCGATTGCTCCCCTACAAAACCAAACTATTACCATCACGGGTTCGGGCTTTGGTACTGCCTCGCCTTACAATGGAGACTCAAACTACATATCCATCAGTGATGTCACCGCTGCATGGACAGCAGGCCACACTGGCCCCGGCGAGTTCGATGCGGTATCTCTTTCGATTTCCTCCTGGACAGCCTCGCAGATTGTCGTTTCTGGCTTCACCGGAAATTATGGCGGGAATAATTGGGTTCTCAACCAAGGCGATCAGATCCAAATCAGGGCTTGGAACCCACAGAGCGGTGCGGGGCCGTCAACCTGTAACCTCGTTGTCGGAGGGGCAGCAAACAACGGCTGCAACGGCCCCACTTTCCTGCCCAGCACATCATATTTCCACGGCACGGAGTCGCTGTCCTGGGCTCCTCCCCCCGGAGGTGCCACTCCTGCCAGCGTTGATCTTAAGTTGTCAGGCCCAATCATTCAGATTCTGGGCGCAGGACTTGGCACTACCTCAGGCCTGACTTGGGATACAACAACCATTCCGGATGGTAACTATCAACTCACTTTGAACTTCAACGACGCCAATGGCAACCTGATCGTCTCGGCCCAAAAAGACATTCTAATCAACAACTCCCTTCTATGGCACTCAGGCACGCTAACGAGTAGCCAGACGTGGAGTTCCAACACAGTTCATGCTATCGATGCGAACCTGATAATTCCGTCTGGAGTCACAGTGACCATACAACCAGGCACCATCGTCAAGGTGGTACAGGGAGTCGGGATTACAGTTCTGAGCGGAGGAATTCTCAACGCCCTTGGGACTAGCGCACAACCCATTATATTTACGAGCATCGATGACAGTAGCGTCGGGGGCGACACAACACTGAATGGGGGCACAGACGCACCCTCCAGTGCAGAGTGGAGTGGAGTCACGACCCAGGGAACAGGGCAGTTCAATACCAATAGCTATACTGAATTGCTCTACTGGCAAGCCATTGAGTCGGGCAATATAACGGCGAACGAAGTGTGGTCCGGATCGCAAGTGTATCAGGTGACCGCAAACGTTACAGTACCTAGTGGCGTTACATTGACAATTCAACCTGGCTCGATCGTGAAATTCAGCGCCAATACTGGGATCACCGTCGTGACCGGCGGGACGCTGATTGCCAACGGTACGGTCGCGCAACCGATCTATTTCACTTCCATCAACGATGATTCTGTCGGCGGCGATACAAATGGCAATGGCAACGCCACTTCGCCCGCAG
>Ga0302319_10020469_pt1 | contig 11967 bp, 9 predicted proteins | sample Bog_T0_2_FD_203319 | JGI IMG/M metagenome (GOLD analysis project Ga0302319, IMG submission 203319) | Peat permafrost microbial communities from Stordalen Mire near Abisko, Sweden - Bog_T0_2 | ecosystem: Environmental > Terrestrial > Soil > Wetlands > Peat | place: Sweden: Abisko, Stordalen Mire...
CGCATTTGGAGTCTATGGCGCGAGATGAGCAGCGTCCGACTAACTGTGGGGTCTGCACCCTAGGCGGAAATGAGTAACTTCTTGTCTCTAGAATAACCGTCGGGATGGCGGCATCATGGGCCCGCCATCCCTCATGCATCGCACGGTCAAACTGCCCTATCGCGCCGGTTCCGATTTTTTCCCGGTTCTGGCTGAGCTGAGGCGCCGGCAATCCCGAGTGATCAGGACCGCCTATTGCCGGCTGTGTGACGGCATGGCCCAGAAGAAACTGTATTTGGCTCTCCGGACCTACGGTAGGACAAGGAATAAACACCTGGCTGGTACTTTCGGGAATCTCCCGAGCAAAATCGCTGCACCGCCTCCGACCGGACGGCAAGGTCGTGTTCGGCGGAAGAAAAGCTCTGATCGAACGAAGCCGGGGAAAAATCACGGAATCGGAATGGAAACATAAGCGCCTGTCGCCCCTGATCATTGAAGGCCATGCCAAGAGCTTCGGGCACCAAGGCGGCAATCATTTGGTGACCCTCGACGCTCGCCATACTCAGCTCATTTTCCATGGCCCGGAAAGGAAAAATTACATTTTTGCCTTGAGGCTGTCCCGGCGCAGTCGTTCCTACCGCCGGCGGCTTGAGCAACTTCAGCTCCGCTGCGAGACGCAGCGGGACACTCCGTTTTCCGTCTCCCTCACCGATACGGAGGTTTCGATCAGCTGGGAGACTCGAATCTCACCCCAGGAGTCAGTTGCCGATCCCCGACGTACCGTGTCGCTCGACCTCAATCCCAGTAGGATCGGCTGGACCGTCGGGGAGAAGAGCAAGCCGGGGTGCCGCTGCCTTGCGTGGGGGATTTTCGAATTTCCCGAGCTCAATCGCCGGCTGAGGGTAGCCTCGACCGATCGCCGTGCCATCGCCCAGAATGACAAACGGGCTTATGAGCTGTCGATTCTCGCCAAAAGCGTAGCTTTAATCGCTCACCATTACGCCGCTCAGACCGTTGTCACCGAGCGCCTCCAGCTTCTAGCCCAAGATCACGGCCGCGGCCGCCGGTTCAACCGACTCCTCAATCAGTGCTGGTTCAAACGGGGTTTCCTCCAGCCACTCCAGCGCCGGCTGGAGGAAGGCGGTTTGCGCTTGGCCCAGGTAAACCCGGCTTACTCGTCTCGGATCGGCAATCTCCTTTGGGCCGATTCCCTGCAGATTCCGGATCCCGCCTGCGCCGCCCTGGAAATCGGCCGGCGCTTCCACGATCCGCTTCCCCCTACGCCAGACACCCGCAAACCTCCGTCAAAGCCCAACGCCGACCGCCTCCGGAAGGATGGTCGGCGGGTGACCGAGCAATCGGCCGCCCTTGGCGGATGGAAGCGGGTGTGGAGTCAACTAAACCCACTGGCGCGGGATACGCCGCGCCAAGCCTGGAGACGCCGGCGTCGGTTTCTCCCCTCCGGGCTCTCACGCCGCCTTTCGGTCAGGGAACAGCGCTCTCAGGTGCTGCATTTTGATCCTCGGTCGGGAACGTCGGATGTCTTTGGGCTCGATTTTAATCTGCTCGGAGCCGATTGATCGATGCGTAATTACTTACGACGTTGCGTATATTATCGGCATTTTTCGTGCCGGCCCGTCACTTTCCCCGCCCCATGAAATACCGGTACCGTGTCCTGGCCTTTCTGTTTGTCCTTTCGATCATCACCCTGCTGGACCGGATTTGTATTTCGGTGGCCGGGAGCCAGATCGAAACAGACTTGGGCCTGAGCTCGAGCCAATGGGGCTGGATCCTCGGGAGTTTTGCGCTGGCCTACGGTATCTTCGAACTTCCCTCCGGCGCCCTGGCCGACCGCATCGGCCCGCGCCGGGTCCTGACCCGGATCGTGCTGTGGTGGTCGGCTTTCACGAGCCTGACCGGGATCGCCCGGGGCTTCAGTTCGCTGCTGGCCGTGCGCTTTTTATTCGGAGCGGGGGAGGCGGGCGCCTATCCCTGCGGCGCGGCCAGTGTGGTCCGCTGGTTTCCGCGCGGGGAAAATGGCCGCGCCCAAAGCATCATCTGGATGGGCGGCCGGCTGGGCGGCGCCCTTACGCCTCTGCTGGTCGTGCCGATCATGCAGCTGTTCGGCTGGCGGGTCGCCTTTCTTGCCTTCGGCTTTCTCGGCGCGGCCTGGGCCGGGGTCTGGTACCTGTGGTTTCGCGACTGTCCGGCCGAGAAGTCCGGGGTTACGCCGACCGAGCTGGAGGAAATCGGGGAAGCGGGGCAAGTGCGGGAGGCCGGAGGTGCGGTGCCCTGGCGGCGGGTCTTTTCCACCCCGAATCTCTGGTGGATCATGCTGATGTATCACACCTATTGCTGGCTGGGCTATTTCTTCCTATCGTGGATGCCCACCTTTCTCATCCGAGGGCGGGGCTACACCCCGGCCGATCTGGTCAAATTTACCTGGCTGCCCTTTGTTCTGGGCGGCATCTGCTGTTTTTTGGGCGGAATTGCGAGCGACGCCTTGGTCAAGCGCATTGGGCTGAAGTGGGGGCGGCGGCTCATCGGTCTGGCCGGGCTGGGGGCGGCGACCTGCTTCATCCTCTGCGCCACCCAGACCCGCGACAAGGTCCTCACCGTCGTCTGGATCGGCCTGGCCTTCGGCGCCTGCGATTTCATGCTACCGGCCGCCTGGGCGGTCTGCCTTGACATCTCGGGGGTCTACGCCGGCACGGTCTCGGCGGCCATGAACTCCGCTGGACAGCTCGGCTCGTTCTTCACCTCCGTCGTCTTTGGCTACGTCGTGAGCGCGACCGGCTCCTACGACGCGCCCCTCTACCTCCTGGCGGCGATGGCGGCCGTCAGCACCCTGCTTTGGTTCAAGATCGATCCCACTATCCCGGTATTGGCGGAACCGGCCTGATCGGCGAAACCGAGCAGCGGATTTGCTTGCCCCCACCGGAGTCGCTTTCTCTATCCACCCGTATGAAAACCTGTCTGCTTGCGGTCCTGGCCCTGGTTTCAGGCCTTGGGACTGCGCAGGCCCAGCTGGCGGGTCCGGCCCAGCTCCTCGGCCCCTGGCATGCGACCGAGGGGCCGTCCTGGGACCCGGCGGGCTACCTTTACTATGTTTCCCACGATCGCATCTCGCGGTGGGATCTCCGGCACCCGCCCGAAACCTTTCGCCTCGGCGCCGGCCGGCCGGGCAGCTCGCTGGTCGATCCCCAGCGCCGGCTTTTGGTCTGCGAGTCGGGTGCGCGCCGCATTACGCGGATCGAGCGGGACGGTTCGACTACGGTCCTGGCCGACAGGTTCGAGGGTAAGCGATTCAATTCCCCCAATGACTTGGCGCTCGATTCGCACGGTCGGATCTATTTCACGGATCCGCGTTACGGCAGCCGAGCCGGCGTGGAAATGCTCAGCCCGTCCGGCCGGCTCATTGAAGGGGTCTATCGCATCGATGCCCCGGGCCGAGTGACCCGGATCATCAATGGGGAGGTGGAAAAGCCCAATGGTATCCTCGTTTCGCCGGATGACCGCTATCTCTATATTGCCGATGACAATGTGGATACGGTCGGCGGCGCCCGCAAAATCTGGCGCTTTGACCTGCGGTCGGACGGCTCGATCGACCCTCGCAGCCGCTGGCTCCTCTTCGACTGGGGCACGGACCGGGGTCCGGACGGATTCAAGATGGACCGGGCCGGGCGGTTCTATGTCGCCGCCGGCGTGGACCGGCCGATTCCGCCTGCCCAGACGTCCCTGAAATACAAAAGCGGAATCTACGTCATCTCTCCCGAGGGCAAGCTGCTGCAGTTTGTCGCGGTCGGCACGACCGTGCAGAACTGCGCCTTTGGCGGGCCGGACCTGCGCACCCTCTACGTCACCGCCGCCGGCACGCTCTGGAGCATCCCAGCCTCGACCCCGGGCGTGATTTCAGCCCAACCTCTTTCCCCATGAAAATCGCCCGATCCTATCCCCTAACCGCAGCCTTGGCCGCCGCCGCGCTGCTCGCCCTGGCTCCGCGCGGCCGTGCCCAGGCCGCAGGTGACCTGCAGGTCACCGTCGGCCAAACCGTCGAAATCACCCGCTCTCATTCCTGGTGCTGGTTCCCCACCATCCATAAGTTCCGTTCTGGCGAACTGTTAGTCGGCGTCGTCTTGGCCCCAGATCAAATCAACAGCGAGTCGGCCGTGTCGGCCTACTGCATCTCCCGCGACGGCGGCCTAACCTGGAGCCGGCGTTACACGATGGGGCAGGGCGCCAATCAGGACGGCGCCTGGAGCGAAACCCCCGATGCCTCCGACCAGATTTGGCAGTTGGGCTCGTATCCCGAGTCTCAGCGGGAGGACGACCCCCGGCACTTTTACGCGACTCTGACCAAATTCGGCCGCGGGGGCCGGGCCTCCTCCGAAGACCGCGACGTGGCCCTGACCCTCACCGAGCCGGCCCACAATGCCGCCAGCTGGCTCTTCGACTACCGCTTCGACGGAAAGAATCCGGTGTCGGACACCCGCTTCACCTCCCAATTCCACTTGCGTCCCTGGGGCAACATCGTGCAGGGCCGCGGCGGTGAATTGTACTGCAGCGCCTACTTCACGGCCCAATCCGACGCCGAGCGCGAGGAGGACGCGGCCAACCAGAAGAACGTGGAGGCCCGCCTCGCCCTGCGGTTCAATCGCGACGTCCTGCTCCGCTCCACCGACGGGGGCAAAAGCTGGGTCCAATATGGAACCATCGCCGTTCTGCCGGCCGGGGACCGGCCGGCCTGGGTTGGCAGCGAGGGCTACAACGAAGGTTCCGTTGCCTTCTTGCCGGACGGGCGCCTGTACGCGGTCTACCGCACGGGCGGGCGCTCCGGCACGATCGGGCACGGCTGGTCGTCCGACGGCGGGAAGACCTGGACAGCACCCGCCTCGATCGGATTTGCGGGGGTGGCGCCACGGGTGCATCGGCTGAGCAATGGGATGCTGGCCATGGTTACCGGCCGGCCCGGTCCGGTGGTGCTGCGCTTCAATCTCGATGGGACCGGCCGGGAATGGTCCCATCCGGTCACGCTCTATTCGGAAATGAGCACCCGTTATACCGACCTGACCGAAGTGTCCCCCGGCAAGCTCCTGGTCGTCTATGACCATGTGCCTTACGGTTGGTTCGAGATCCCCTTCGCCGACCGCGACGCCCGCAACATCATCTATGGAACATTCGTGACGGTGAACAAAAATTAGGGGAGGAGATTCCCGATGAAAACATTCCTATCATGGTCCCTGGCTGCTGCGGTCTTACTCTGCGCCAATTCGCCGGGATGGGCCGCCCCTTCCGACGGCCTCCGCGTCACCGTCGGCCAGACGGTGGAAATCACCCGGTCCCATTCCCGGTGCTGGTTTCCCACCATCCACAAGTTTCGTTCCGGCGATCTCCTGGTCAGCACGGTCCTGAGCGCCGACCAGGTCAACGGCGAGTCCGCCGTCTCGGGCTACTGCCTTTCGCATGACGGGGGTCTGACTTGGAGTCGGCGCTACACGATAGGCCAGGGCGCCAACCAGGACGGGGCCTGGAGCGAGGTTCCCGACGCGGCCGACCGGTTCTGGCAGGTGGGCTCCTATCCCGAGCCGCAGCGGGAAGGCGACGACCGGAATTTTTATCTGACGATGACCCAGTTTGGCCGCGGCGGCCGGTGGACGAGCGAGGATCGGGACATCGCCCTCACCCTCCGCCTGCCGGGCTTGATCTCCCCGGCGTGGCTCTTCGACTACCGCTTTGACGGCAAAGTCCCGGTGCCCGACACCCGCTTCGACACCCAGCTCGACGGCCGTCCCTGGGGCAACATTGTGCAGGCCCCGAATGGCGACTACCTCTGCAGCGCCTACTTTACCGAGGGCGATGATATCCGGCGCGAAGTGGACGAGTCCAAGCGGGCCAAGGAGCCGCGGTTCGCGCGGATGTTCAATCGCGATATCCTGCTGCGCTCGACCGATGGCGGCCGCAGCTGGAAAGAATACGGCACGATCGCGGCGCTGCCGGTCGGTGACCGTCCGGCCTGGGTCGGCCCCGAGGGATTCAACGAGGGCTCGCTGGCCTTTTTGGCCGACGGCCGCCTCTACGCCGTCTACCGCACGAGCGGCCGTACCGGCACGATCGGCCACGGCTGGTCCGCCGACGGCGGCAAGACCTGGACTACTCCCGCCTCGATCGGCTTCGCCGGGGTGGCGCCCCGGGTGCACCGCCTGAGCAACGGCATGCTCGTCCTCGTCACCGGCCGGCCCGGGCCGGTGGTGCTGCACTTCAACCTCGATGGGACCGGCCGGGAATGGTCGCGGGCGGTGACTATCTACACCGACATGAGCACGCGGTATTGCGATGTCGCGGAAGTGAGCCCGGGGAAGCTTTTGGTCGTCTACGACCATGTGCCCTACGGCTGGCAGGAGATCCCCTTCGCCGACCGCGACGCCCGGAACATCATCTACGGAACTTTCGTCGCCGTGAATAAAGATTAGCTGGCCGTAGACCGCCCCGGCGCGTTAATTCCCACCCTTTCCCCTCATGAGCTCCAAACTCGAAAACACCAAGATCATCGACGTCCGCACGACGTTGCTGACTGGCCCCTCCACCAACGACCCCTTTCTGCGCGAGGCTCGCAAGCTCCGCAGCGCGGCCTTCATCGAGATCATCACCGACGGGCCGATGATCGGCATCGGCGAGACCTATGCCGGCTATTTTCTGCCCGAGCCGATTCCGACGATCGTCGAGTTCTTCAAGCCGATCCTGATCGGCCAGACGGTCGAGGACATTCCGGGCCTGTGGGAGCGGATGTACCATTGCGGCAACTTCTGGTGCCGCGTTGGCCTCGGAACCGCCATTCTCTCCGGCATCGAGGCCGCCCTCTGGGACCTGAAGGGCAAACTCCTCGGTGTCCCGGTTTACGAGTTGCTGGGCGGGCGCAAGCACGCCCGGCTGCCGGGCTACGCCACCGGCGGGCCCTCCAACTATCCCAAGGAAAAATTGGCGCGGAAGATCGACCATTATCTTTCCCTTGGCTTCAAGGGCTTCAAGGTCGGAGCCGGCGCCTATGACCCGGACGCGGGCGTCAACAAGCTGCCCAACACCCCCGCCGGGGCGGCGGATTTGGAGGCGGACAAGCTCGCCTTCATCCGCAAGCACGTGGGCAAGGACGTTTGGGTGATGCTCGACGGCCACATGGGCAATGCCGAGTTCGGCTCGCTCTGGTCGGTCGAAACCGCGATCGCGGTGGCGAAGGCGGCAGAGCAGTTCGATCTCTTCTTTCTGGAGGAGCCCCTGCATTACACGGATCCGTGGGGTTACGGGGAGCTCTGCAAAGCCACCACCGTCCCGATCGCCGGGGGCGAATGCCTGACGGCGGCCTATGAATGGCGGATCTTTGCCAAGGAGAACAGTTTCGACATCGGCCAGCCCGACGCCGCCTGGACGGGCGGCCTGGGCGAATTCATGGCCGTCGCCAAAATGATGGCGGAGGGAAAGAAAAAGGTTGCGACCCACGCCTGGGGGGCCGGCGGCTGCCTGATGCAGAACGTGCACTGCGGCTTCGCCGCGGCCAACACCTGCATCCTGGAGATCCCGCCCGACTACGCCGGGCTCCATTCCGAACTGGTCGCCGGTTCCTTCATCATGAAGGACGGCTATGTCCTGCCGCCGGACCGGCCCGGACTGGGTTTCGTCCTCACCGAGGACACCCGCCGCCGCTATCCCTTCGTGCCCGGCACCGGCGAATTCAACAGCGTCCCGGGCAAGATCCTCACGACCTGATGAAGCTGGTCGTCGATGTCCCGCACTATCCGCCGGGCCTGGCGGCCCTGCGGAAAATCCCCGGGGTGGAGATCGTCACCCTCACGCCGCCGGAGGACGAGGAAACCCCCCGGCCGGCCGATCTCAAGTTGGTCGGCGACGCGGCAGCCCTGTTCTGCAGCTACCCGCCGACCAATAACGCGGAGATGAAGGCCCTCAAGTGGATCCATGTCGCCTCGACCGGCTTTGACCAGCTGCTGCCTTTGCGGCTGCCGGGCCGCGGCATCCGGGCCAGCAACGCCCGGGGCTGTTTCGACGTCCCGATCGCGGAGTGGAACGTCGCGATGATGATCAACCTGGCCCGCAATCTCCGCCAGATGATCCGCAATCAGGACAAGGGAGTGTGGGATCGCTCGGCGGTGTTTCAGCATGAGATCCGCGGCCAGACGGTGGGCCTGTGGGGCTACGGCGGCATCGGGCGGGAAACCGCCCGGCTCGCCAAACACATGGGTTTGCGGGTGCATGTGATGGCGCGCAGCGGCGTCAAGCCGCGGCGGGACGTCTACACACTGCCCGGGACGGGCGACCCAGAAGGCGTCATACCGGACAAGGTATTTACCAAGGGCCAGGAGCTGGAATTCCTCACGGGGCTGGATTTCTTGATCCTCTCCATGCCGCTGACCTCCGCCACCCGGGGACTCCTCGGCGAGCGCGAGCTTCAGGCCCTGCCCCGCTCGGCCCTTCTGCTCAATCCGGCCCGGGGGCCGATCATCCAGGAAGCGGCGCTGATCCGCGCCCTGCGGGAGAAGTGGATTGCGGGTGCTGCCCTCGACACCCATTACGCTTATCCCCTCCCGCCGGAGCACCCGCTCTGGCATTTTCCCAATGTGATTCTGACCCCCCACATCTCGGGTTCGTCCCTCAGCCCGCACTATGCGGAAAGATTGTGGGACGCTTTGGTCCAGAATGTCGCCCGCTTCGTGGCCGGCCAGCCGCTCCTGAACGAGCTGACGCCGGCGGAGTTGAACGCCTGATTTCCCTTCGCATGCCCGATCTTTATCCTGAATTGCCCACGCCCACGCTGCTGCTCGATATCGACAAGCTCGAGAGCAACATCCACCGCCTGCAGGATCTCTGCGACCGCCACCAGGTGGAGCTGCGGCCGCATATCAAGACCCATAAGATGGTGGAAGTCGCTCGGCGCCAGCTCGCAGCCGGCGCGGCCGGGCTGACCTGCGCCAAGATCGGCGAGGCCGAGGCCATGCTGCCCTCGGGCGTGAAGTCGATCTTCATCGCCCATTCCCTGGTCGATCCCAACCAGGCGGGGCGCCTCCGGGCCCTGGCCGACCAACTCGAGACCTTGTATCTCGCCTGCACCAGCCTGGCGCACGCCCCTGCTCTGGAGAAGGTGGCGGCGGCGATCGGCCGGCGCATGCCAGTCATGATGGCGGTGGACACGGGCCTGCACCGCGAGGGGACGCGCTCCAAGGAAGACGCGCTCAACCTGGCCGCGCTGATTCGCCGCTCGCCCCATCTCGACCTGCAGGGCTTGTACACCCACGAAGGCCATGTCGGCGGCGTCGCCGACACCGCCGGGGCCATCGTCGAGGCGCACGCCCGCCTGATGGAAATCAATGCCGCTTTGGGTGGCCTGCCCAAGATCTGGCCCGGCTGCACGACCTCTTCGCGCGAGATGGCGGCCCTGCCCGGCGTCACCGCCATCCGGCCCGGGGCCTACGTCCTGGGCGACGGCCCGTCCGTCTATCTGAAGCACCTGCTCGAATGGGACCAAGTCGCCCTCACCATTCTCGCAACGGTGGTGGACCGGCCCGAGCCCGGCCTGGCGCTGATCGACGCCGGCTCCAAGGTTTTCAGCTCGGACCGGACCGCGGCCAACGTCTTCGGCATGGACCGCGACCAAAAATGGCAGGTCACCCGGGTGAACGAGGAGCATGGCTACATTATCAGCGAGAACGCCAATCTGCTTTCGGTCGGGGACCGCGTGCATTTCATGCCCGCCCACGTTTGCACCGCGGTCAACCTGACCGACGCGGTCACGGTGGTGCAAAAGGGCAAGGTGGTGGGGAAGTGGAAGATCGACGCGCGGGGCCGGGTGAACTGATTCCTTGCGCACCGCCGATTGCGTCGTCGTTCTCCTTTACCTTTTGGCGGTGTTCGGGATCGGCATGGCCGCCCGGGGCAAGCGCCGTAACGTCGACGAGTATTTCAACGGCCACGGCGTTTTCCGGGGCCGCATCGGGACGCTGGTCGTGGGCCTGAGCATCGCCGCCTCGTTTTTCAGCGGGATCAGCTTCATCGTTTACAGCAGTTTCGCCTACGCCCATGGACTGCAGATCGTGGCCGCGATCACGATGCTGCCGGTCTCATGGATCGTGCTGCGCCGCTGGTTCCTCCGGCGCTACCTCGCCGCCGGCAACCGCCGGCCCTACGACATCGTCGAAGCTCGGTTCGGGTATCCGGTCCGGGTCTGCCTCTCGATCATGTTCGTGCTGCTGCGGATCGGGTGGATGGCCGTGATCATCTATGCGCCCGCCCTGATCATTCTCGGCGCTTTGGGGTTGGGGAATCAGGCGTTCTGGCCGGTGGTGCTGGCGATCGGCTGCCTCTGCACGCTCATCAGCTCGATCGGCGGGCTCCGCGGCGTGATCGTCACCGACGCGATTCAGTTCCTGATCATAGCGTCCGGGCTGATCCTGACCATCGGCCTGATCCTGCTCCGCCTGCATCTGACTCCGAGCGTGGCCCTGGCCGACCTGCGTCAGGGCGGCCATCTCCAGCTCTTCGACTTCTCGCTCAGCCTCACCGCTCCCTGGACGATCTGGGCCATCGTCTGCGGGGCCATCATCAACAGCCTCGGCCTGTACATGGCCGATCAGATGTCCCTCCAGCGCTATCTCGCCTCGGAGTCGCCGGCGGCGGTGTTTGGCTCCTTCGCCATCAACGTGGCCGGCGCAATCGGCGTCATCGTTCTCCTGGTCACGGTCGGCTCGCTGCTTTTTCTCTGGTACCGGCACCACCCGGATCCGGGCCTGCCGGCCGATGCCGATCAGGTGCTGCCGTACTTTGCGACCCATCAGCTGCCAGTCGGAATGGCCGGCCTCCTCGTGGCGGCGATCGTGGCTGCGACCATGAACACGCTAACCAGCGGCATTAATTCGCTGGCCGGCTCCCTGGTGAATGACTTCGCCCTCCGCCTGGGCCGGCCCCGGACGCCAGCCGAACTCTTCCGCCTCGGCCGCGTCCTCAGCGTCGGGGTCGGCGCGATCTCGACCGCCGCCGCCGGCTTCGCCAGCCGCCTGGGGACGATCCTGCAGGCGACCAATATCGTGATGGGCGCCTTCCTCGGGCCCATGCTCGCCTGCATGATGCTGGCGGCCGGAACCGCCCGCGTTCGCCCGCGCGTCCTGCTGGTTGGCATGCTCCTGGGGGCGGCAGCCGGAGCGGCCGTCGCCTTGACTCCGGCGTCCAGCTTCTGGGTCGGTCCGGCCGGATTCCTAGTTGCGCTCCTCGTTCCGGTTCTTGATCCTCGCCGAGCCTCATGAAACGCCTCCTTTTTGCCGCCCTGTGCTGCTGCGGGGCCCTCTCCGCTTCGGCGGCGCCCGACCGGGTGGCCGAGGCGAGTTCGGGCCTGGCGCCCGATGCGGGCGACTGGGTGCTGTTTTCCCTGGACGACCAGGCGCTGCCCTGGCGGGAGAACCTTAAACTGACGCTCGAGCGCCCGGTGAAATTCGCCGGCAATCCTATTCTGGGTCCGGGGCCGGAGGCGGGACCGGACGGCTACGGCGCCCTCCTCTATGGGACAGTGATCAAGGAGGCGGGCAAGTTTCGCATGTGGTATGTCGCCAGCCCCCGGGTTGATCCCAAGATCCTCGGCGACGACGAGAACATGGAGTACTACCGGCCCGTGGCCTACGCCGAAAGCGCCGACGGCATCCATTGGACGCGGCCCAACCTCGGCCTGGTCGATTTTCGCGGCAACAAGAACAACAATCTGATCGGGATCGAGCCGAGCAACGAAGGCTACGCCCGCGGCTATGATTTCGTGGCGGTGTTATGCGATCCGTCGGATCCCGACCGGGCGCAGCGCTACAAGATGGCTTACATCACCCACGACATGCCGCGCGCCTCGGGCAGCACGGCGACGGCTGTCAGCCCGGACGGCCTGCATTGGCAGTTGGCCAACACGGTCATGTTCACGGAGGGCCATTTCGAGAACACCTCCCTGGTCAA
>Ga0302319_10020470_pt1 | contig 11967 bp, 10 predicted proteins | sample Bog_T0_2_FD_203319 | JGI IMG/M metagenome (GOLD analysis project Ga0302319, IMG submission 203319) | Peat permafrost microbial communities from Stordalen Mire near Abisko, Sweden - Bog_T0_2 | ecosystem: Environmental > Terrestrial > Soil > Wetlands > Peat | place: Sweden: Abisko, Stordalen Mire...
TCAATGCGAAGAACCGTTCGAACATTCTGCCTCCGTTTCTGCATCGGAAATAGGCGGCAATAGTAACAAATGATCAAGAAGTAGTAAACAGTAAGCATCTTTTTCCGCTCCGAGATTTGGCCCACTCTCGCTTGTCGGCGCTAGGACTCATCTTGATCGCACCCAGTTTGGACCGAGCCAGTTTCCACTCTCCTTCTGCGGAGGATCACATCGCCCAAGGAGCCCGTTAACGGGCATGGTCATCACTGCATCGGGACTTGGAAGCATCAGTGAAAATGCTTGGGAAACCGAAGAGATGCGAGACCTTTGGCGTGCAAAGAAGCAATCACGGTGGTCGAGGCTTAGAGCCTCGGCCGCCTTTGTACTAGGGGATGTAACTTTGCTTTGTGCGCCCGGAGATTGCGACCCGAGACAGGGTGCGGACAAGCTTGAAATTGGAACCACCGGGCGGTGCCCGGTGGTATCTTTGGTCTGGGAGAATATTAACAATGAGCATGGATACCTTGATTGCAGCAATCGACGCCGAGATTGCTCGGCTTCAACAGGCACGGGGTTTGCTGGCCGAAGACTCGGTAGCGGTTGCGAAGAAGAGAGGCCGCACGACAAAGCCGGTTCCGGCTACTAAGGTAGCAGCCGAGCCGGTCAAGAGCGCGAAGCGCAACATCTCGGCTGAAGGCCGTGCCAGAAGCACAGCCGCCGTGAAGGCGCGTTGGGCTAAGGTCGCGGCATTGCAAAGCGCCGGGGCAAAGTCTCTGGCTGAGCCACCCGCCAAGGCACCAGCGAAAACCACGGCTAAGGCACCGGCTAAGGCCGGAGCTAAAGCGGCATCGAAGCAAGTGAAGAAAGTGCCGGTTAAAACGGCTCCGGCGAAGAAGGCCGCTCCCAAGAAGGTTCCTGCAAGGAAAACGGTCGCCCCAGCCCGGGCGAATCCAGCGGAGCCTGTGGAAGTTGTCACCCCGCAGGAGTAGTCGAAAAGACGGGGAACCATCGTCCGGAGAGCTTCTTGGCCTGTCGATGGTCTTGAGGTCGTGAGGAGTCTGGTTACAGGTGCCAATCTCTAAGATGGAGAAAGTGACTGGAGACCGACAATTGAGCGAAGACCCAAAGATGAGCGAAATGTCGCCGCGAGGAAGACTCACAACATTGGCTCTTGACCCGGAAGATTGGGCGTCGTTGGGGCTGGCGTTTTTGGCTCTCGGTGCGCTTGTCGTTGCGGTCATTGCGACGAAGTCTGTGCCGGGGAAGGGCATTACCGCCTCAACGGAAGCGCCTGCGTCCTAAAGATGGTTCCACTCACGATGGGCCCCGGCTGGAAACGACCGGGGCTTTCTGCTTCTTGCAATCGAAACTACCAACCGAGGCATCTTTGCGCAGTGATTGCCTCCCCCCGTTCGCTCCTCTATAAACGATTCCAAGCCTTTCTGGAGGACCTCCCCTTGCCGCTGACCTTGCTGAACGGTGGGTTAGAAGTATCCTCTCTGCTCCGCCAGCATTGGAGCGTGAAGGCGCTCGCCCCGAGGAGGTCCGCTCCTTCCTTCGGTTAGAGTGGAGACTCCGACAGCCGTACTTGACTCGACTGAGGCAACGTTGCCCGACTGGGGTGCTAGACTCTGGGGAGCGAAAAAGCAAGCCAACTCTCAGGAGCCCTAGCCATGCATGATGCAGCCGGAAATCAACGTCTCATTACGCACAGTGTCCTGCACATCCGAGCTCAACTGGCGAACCCGACTCGCGAAGTGATCGACGCGATAGGAACGGGCATCGGCACGACTGATCCGGCCACGATAGAAAGCAAAAGAACTGAGATCTTTGCTCACTTAGACGATTTAGCGAGCAAGTCCCAGAACGAGCCATCGCGAGACGATCAGCATTTTGTATCCAGATTCGATGGGGTTGGTCTCTTTCAGTCGGCTCTATCCAAAATCTTCGCAGAAGTTCCCAATTTGCAATGCTACGGAGACTGGAATCCACTCTGGATCATCACTGAACTCGAAATCTTCGTCCACAAGATCGAAGCCCTTCTTGCTGCCATCCATCAAGATGAGACGGGGAAAAGGCAGCCGGTTTGGGCAGCTATTTTGTCAGAGTTGCTCCGCTTGAAAGCTTTCGATTCCAGAGCCACCTACCCCGCAGGAGTTCCAGAACCAGTTCAGTTACCTGAGAGTTTCAAGATGGTTCTACTTGCTGATTGGGGAGGGGACAATGATGCAGCAAAGCGGATCGCCGCCATTGTTCGGAAGCAGACTCCTGATTTTGCCGTTCATCTCGGGGACATCTATTACGGGGGAACCAAGTACGAATGCGAACGGTTTCTAGATATGTGGCCGATGAGGGCGAATATGCAAGACCCCACATCTCCTCTTGATCCGAAAGGAAGCTTCGCATTGAATGGAAACCACGAGATGTACAGTGGGGGCGAGTTCTACTTCAACACAGTTCTTCCAGCATTCGAGCAGAAACAGCCGTTCTTCAGTCTGGAGAATTCCAACTGGCGGATTATCGGGCTGGATACGGCCTATAATGGGGGACGGTTGAAACCGCTATCGCCGACCGACCCACTGAACTCTCAATGGAATTGGCTGGTTGACCTGCTGCGCAAACGTCAAATGGCGACAATATTCTTGACGCACCACCAGCCAGTGTCGGCTCATCAAGCTGAGTGGAACGATTCGAAGCCGCTTCGTGAAGACATCAATGAGCTGCTGCACCTTGACGGAATTGGTGAGGATGCAATTTTTGGTTGGTTCTTCGGTCATGAGCACCGTTGCGCCTTATATAGAGACAGCGCATTGAATTTCAACGCTCGCCTGATTGGTAACGGCTGCATCCCTCACGAGGTTCAGACGGAGAAATCGGCGGACCCCGGCTGCAACGAGGTTGATTTCTTCAATAAGAAAGCTGCTCCGGGAACTCACGCGGCGGTCTCTTCATTTGTCAAACTCTCGTTCAACGGCTCAGCAGTATTGATTGAGTATGTGGACGAGACCTTCACAACATGGGGCGCAGAAGTGTGGGATTCAAGCAAAGGGCGATTCGGAGGAACTAGATTTCTCGAATACGACGGCGTTCAGCAGTAGCACGGTCTCTTTCCTCAGGAGGATCGGCGACCCGCGAAGCGTGATCGGGCGCGCCTTCCCTTGGATTTCTGAACGGGGAACTAGAGCGACCCGTGCCGGGCATCTCGCCAAACGTGGCCGCAGCGACCTGACCTTCAGCTCCTCGACAACGAAAGCTTATTGCCTAGTGATCGACGGTGTTGGCTTCCCGTCCCAAATGAATCGGTATCGTTGCCCCTTCCGCACATTCGTAACCAGGGCCGGCTGGAAACAGCAGACGCAGGTTCCCGTCGGTCGCCGGACGCTCGGGTACGCGACCCCGCGAGAGCCAGACTCAAGGAGCTCAAGTGCTAGCTTCTGCGACGCGACGTAACTGTTTGGATCGAGACAATTCTGACTTTCCGAAGCATTCCTCAGGTCGTGGAAGTCGCAGTTGAATTCGGCCAGGTAGTCATCGTAGGAAACGTCGTCGAAGAAACGATTGATTTCAGCCAAGGCCACGCTCTGATGGAACGCCACCTCTGCTTGAGAAGTACGGATGTCGAATGCAGCGTACCAGGCACCACGATCTGGGCCATTGAACCTGCTCCCTTCCGGTTGTGCATGGGTAAAAGCCGCATTAACCACACTCGCGTATGGAACGCCGGCAACGAGCTCTTGGGCGCTGATACCCGGAAGAAGCTGGTGCTCTGCCAGCAAGCGATCATTCGTGGCGTTGTCAAATTCGAAGATGTCAGCCAAGTGGTCTTCGCCACCGGAAATGAGTGCAAGAACGCTGTCTTCTTTGGGGCTGTACTTCGATTGAATAAGGCGATGGGTGTTGTGGCGCCGGACGCGCGCAAGAGGTAGTGGCATCCAGACTCACCTCACTGTCGAGAGTAGGAGGAAGCAACGAACCGGCTCATAGACCACCCCGACGAGCGTCCAGCAATCGGCGGACAATCTGCATGGCCGGCACACCGCCCCGGATCATATATTCGAGCGGCGTCCGGCCACCGAAAATCCGATTCGAGTTCGGGAGCTTAATCCACTCGTCTGCAAGCTGCTCGCTGTGGAGGATGTGAAGAGCCTTGAAGATTCCTACCAGGTACGAGATGCGGAACATCTGGTCTGCATCGAGGACCTTGCTCTCAGGATGCTTCTTCATCTCGAAATAAGATCCGTTCGCAACTCCACCCAGGAGTTCCCGCACGTCTTCGGACCGCAGCTTCCACCGATCCGCGATGTTGAATAGCGCCTTCAGCCCGGACGCGCTGAGCCTCTCGCGCTCCCGTTTGGAACTGAAGTCGACTAAGTCAGGTGGCGAATAGAGCGTGACGGGGTACGCCAGAGTTGCCATTGCAGAAGGCCTCGAACTGATGTTCTGGATTGTTTATACTCCATTTCTGGAGTTAAATCCAGAGCTTTATGTTTGGGCTTGAAGCCAGCCAAGAAGCACTACATCCCCGCGTAGATGTTCCTCGTGGTTCGGATGTCGCTGTAGCGCTCGGATGGAAAGCCGTCCATGGCAAGTTCTCCATGTCCTCTCCAATCACGAAAACCGCGTCGTGCAGCCCCTCAAAGTTCGCTAAGTTCAGGATTATTTGCAGCTCTACACCGAGCGCGTCACGTGGACAGACCGCATCTTCCCCAACTCGCACCATCTTAGTGCGCGAATAGGCGCCATAAATGGCGCAGTGGAAAGATATGAGAGCAACCGTATCGCTCGACGACGACCTGTTACGAACGGCCGAAGAGTACAGCGGCTTGACCGAAAGAGCGGCATTGATTCGTGCCGCGTTAAAGTCGTTGATTGCGCGGGAAGCCGGTTGCAGGCTTCTGGCCCTGGCTGGCACCGCCCCCAAAATTGAAGACCTGCGGAGATTGCGAGTAGACGAACAGTGATTCTCGCGGACACTTCAAAATGGATCGCCATGTTTCGTACTGGCGCTTACAAGGCAGAGTTGGACACATTGATTGCCAATGACCAACTCTGAATTCACCCCTTCTTGATCGCGGAGCTGGCGCTCGGCGTGTTGCCGGAGCTCCGAAAACGCTGGCGTATCTCGACCAGCTGATTTCCATCCGCCCGGTGCGGTTGGAGGATGTTCGACACATGATCGAAGCTGGCGGATTCGCACCGAAGGGGATCGGGTTGACGGAAGCACATTTGATTGCCTCATGTCTGCCAACTCCGGGCACCATACTCGTAGGCACTCGGTTCGCGGGCCAGATGGCTCCGGCGAGGCTTTCTGTGCCCTCTGGCGTTGATCCTTCTGAGAAAGAGGACTAGATCCATCTCCAGTCACTGGATGCGATTGTTAGATCGCTGACGTTCAGACCCGGTTTTGAGCGGGAGCTGAGAGCCGGCCAATGGCGTTTTGGGGGCGCTCTGAAGAGGAACGACTAACACAGATGTGCTACTCGCTCCGGTCTTGACTGTCGCCTGCATCACAGGCAGCGCTTGATCAAGAGCATATTCTTCGACCAGAGTGATGCTCCTCACAAGGAGCTTCTCTCGAGAGTTTCTGCATCTTCTACCCGGTCTTGAGACGAGCTGTGCGTTTAGAGACAGCCAAGGATTGGTCCGCGGTGGTGAAGTATCAAGGTGTCGGTGCAGATGCGAGAAGAGCATCCAAGGCGGTATTTTCATGCGTAGAGATGGGCCCGTAGCGCAGTTATCTATCGGTGCGGTTGCGGCGAAGTGGCCGGGGCTGCGAGCTTGCTTGATTGCGATGCTGTGTGCCAGCGTGCTTTGCTTGACTGCTTTGGCGGCTCCAGAGAGCAAGAAGAGTGAGACTGGGAAGAGCACGACAGCGCAGGTCAAGGATACCAATCCGGCGGATTTCGTCGGCGCAGAGACTTGCGCGACGTGCCACGAGGAAGTAGCCAAGGGGTTTGGCGACAATCCTCACAACAAGATGGCCCAGGAACACGGTAAGACCGTCATCACTTGCGAAAACTGTCATGGCGCCGGCAAAGCCCACGTGGAAGGCGGCGGGGATGTGAGCAAGATCTTCAACCCCCAAAAAGCAAGTGCAAAAGAGGTGGACGCGACCTGTCTAAGCTGCCATGCGGCGGCTCATCCGAACTTCCTTCGCTCACCGCATGCCAAGGCGGATGTGGGGTGTACAAGCTGCCATAGCATTCACGCCCCCGCCGAGAAGAAAGAGTTGCTCAAGACCTCGCAGCCGGCACTCTGCCTTCAGTGCCATGCAGACGTCAAGTCTTCCTTCGATATGCCGTTTCACCACAAGGTAAATGAGGGTCTGGTGTCGTGCAATGACTGTCACGATGTTCATGGCACGTTCGGAAAAAACAATCTGAAATCCACGGCCGATCAAAATGCGATCTGCACCAAGTGCCACACCGAGACGCGAGGCCCGTTCGCATACGAGCATGCAGCAGTCAAGGCGGAGGGATGCCTTGGATGCCACACGCCGCACGGCTCACAAAACGCCCGATTGCTGAACGTGCCAAATATCAATGCGCTTTGCAACCAGTGCCACAGCCCGGTGGCTTCGGGCACCGTTCACGCGATGAATGCAGGATCGTCGGAGCTGACACCATGCACCAGCTGCCACACCTATATTCATGGGTCAAATCTTAACCCGGCGTTCCTCCGGTAATGGACCAGCCGCGCTTGTCGGCTCAGCAGACAGCGCGGCTTCGGCTCCGGCATTAAATTGGCACCTGATTTCAGGGCTTTTGTCAGCAAAAGCGCTTTTCGAGTGAGGCTCAGTATGAAGAAGATAGGTTGGTTTTCCAGGCTGCCGAACCAACAGCCTTTTACCACAATGCTCAAGCAGTTCGCCGCGGGCATCGGAGTCGCAATTTGTCTGACGATGGCATGGATTGCGTCCGCACAAGTTCCGACGCCTCCCGGCCCTGCGCCGGATGCCCGTGTGGCTGCGCCGGAGGGCTATTCGATCCACCAAACGGTGGACTTGGGTGGGCGTATCAGCAGCCTCAAAGGGAGCAGCGCGATGTACGACACGCTGGTCAACCTGCAAACGGGACCTCGTGTCCTGGGTGAGACCTTTGAGATGCATGCGCTTCCCGGCAAGAAAAATCCTCTGGTCGATTCCCTGATGGCCATCGGCACGGGATTTGGCGGAGATCCGAATAACTTCACCAAACTGGACTTTTCCAAAGGGAAAGTCTACGAGTTCTCGGGCATGTTCCGCCGCGACCGGCAGTATTTCGATTACGACCTGCTGGGCAACCCCAACATCCCGACGGGGGGCTCGATTCCGATTGGGTCGACGAGTGCGCCAACCGGCTCGTTTGCCTGGCCGCAGGTAAATCAATCGCCCTTCCTCTTCAATACGGTGCGGCGCATGACGGATACCAACCTGACCATCTTTCCCGTAGCGAAGATATCGTACCGCGTTGGTTATTCGCAGAACATCTTTCAAGGCCCCAGCCTGAGCCCCAGCGGCTACCAATTCGCCAAGTACGATGCCATTCTCGAGGAGTATCAGCGCAACAGCACCGATGACTTTACCTTTGCGGTCAATTGGAAACCGGTTCAGGGAACACAATTGACCTTCGAAGAGCAGGTTGATCACTACAAGGCGGACTCTTACTTCACCATGGCGCCCAGCGATTTCAACGTGCAGGAAGCGGACGGGACCAAGGCAGCTCTCGACGATTACGATAGCCAAACACCTTACCCGAGTAGCGCCTGCAATGCGAACAGCATCGGTACAACGCCCATCCTCTCGGCTGCACAGACCCCGGGCGGCCTTCCCGTCATCAACGCCGCATGCGCGGTGGTGACCAGCTACCTACGCACGCAGCCCACGCGCATCCTTTATCCAACGGAGATCTTCAGGATGCAAAGCACGAGCGTCAAAAATCTGACGATGAATGGGGACCTCCGCTACACGCTGGCGAGCATGAACCTACCGAGCTATTACGACAGTTACCAGGGCTTGAACGGGACGACCCGCTCGCTGACCTACACAGCCACTGCGAATGCCAAGCGGGCTGTGGTCTCCGCCGACTATGGCATCGAATGGCAGGCCATGAAGACATTCAGCCTGTCCGATCAGATCGATTTTTCCAGCGTTCACCAGCCGGGATCCTCGGAATTCACGAGCGGTACCACGGTGGCCACACCGGCAACCGCTGGAAATGAAACGATCAACTATTCCGGCACGCTGATTACAAAAGCCGGGGCCGTGGGCAGTTCGACCTTCGAAGGCAGCGGGGCTATTGGTGTTCCACTCCTGGCTTACTTCGGGCAGAGCTTTTTGACCAACAATCTGACCGGCACGTGGGACGCCGGGGCTCGCACAACGATGTCGCTCACGTATCGCCACGAGACCCACACCATCGCTCAGGGCATCCCGCATAACACGCCGCTGGCAGTAGGCGCGAATTCGAATGGGACCGTCACGATTAACGAAGATGGCGGAATCTTCAATGCTGCCGTCCGTCCAAGTTCCAATTGGAATATCAACGGCTCGATTGAGGCCCTCTATGCCGACAACGCATTCACGCCGGTCAGTCCGCGGCAGACCAGGCATTACAGAGTGCACACGATGTACCGGGCAAAGTCGTGGTTCACGCTGACGGGCGCCTTCAACGACCGCGAACGCCATAACAACTCAAACAACAATCAAAGCGCAGTCGTGGCCGGGGATGACCCCTACGAGGGCCCAATCAACCACGTCGACTACGCTCGCATCGCAAGTGTGGGAGCGGTGTTGTCGCCCAATGAGCACTATGGTCTCGATTTGGACTACACGTATAGCGATGTGTATACGGCAACGAACATTTGCTACGACAACGGCGCCTCGGCTACTTTGCCTGGCAGCGCCTCGACGACGAGCGGCGGCGCGCCCAATGTGTGTCCGGGTGTATTTGCTCGTGGTTCGACCACCCAACTTGCGGACTGGTTCGGGAGAGACTTCATGGATGCGCCGACGCAATACGGATCCGTGGCAGTGAGTCTGTCGCCAAGCAAGACGGCTCACGCGAACTTGGGCTATCGCATCAGCTCAGTGAATGGGAATCAGTTCTTTACCGATGCACGTGCTGTCAATGGATCACTCAATTCAATGTACCAGTCTCCTTTTGTGAGCATTGCGTTGACGATTCATCCCGGCTGGACGTGGAAGGCAGAGTACAACTTATACGGCTACGACGAGGGAGGGGCCTCGGGGCCGGAGTATTGCAGCACCTCAACTTCGTTAACCTCGACCGTGGTGCCATGCACATCTCTGTCCCAACCGACAGGGCGGACCGAGCCGACTTCCGGGCTGACGGCAGACCGAAACTTCCATGCCAATAACCTGACGGTTGGAATGCACTTTGAGTTCTGACCGTTCTCAAGCCCCCTCTTGAAGAACACACCGATTTGAGGGATCGAGTCGAGGCGGGCCTGTAAGAACGCATTGACGTTAAAGGAGGGGTAGAAGGCCCAAGAGAAATGGCCCTTCTACTCCTTTCTGCTTTCGACAGACTATGAATTCAGGTACCTATCCATTGCTCTCACCACCGGAGGTTTTTGACAGGCAAGAAACATGGCCCATCTCACGTAAAGTCCATCCTCCGCGCTGTCGCCACCCCGTTGGTCGAGCAGATCGTGTTGCTCAATGCACAGATCGATGACATGGACAAGCAGATTGAAAAGCTGTCCGCCAAGTATCCCGAGATCGTTCTGCTGCGCACCGTGCCCGGCGTGGAACCGATCGTCGCCGCCGCGTATGTACTGACGCTGGGCCAGTCCGATGCGGCCAGCAACCGTTCCGCCGGAACGTTTCTCGGTTTGCGTCCCGCGCAGAGCCAATCGAGCGCTGCCGACCCGCAACGGCGTATCTCCAAGTCAGGCGACAATTTCCTGCGCAGCCTGCTGGTGCAAATAGCTCAATCCACCGAACCGCCGTATGCGGACCCGCATGTACGGTGGTGTGGGAGGGGAGGAGAGTTGACTCTCCCCCCTATCCCGATTCCCTCCCGCATTCCGCTTCTTTTTGTTTTGATCCTGCTCAACTGACATTGTCAAGCGGCGAGTCCAGAGTAAAGGATCCATTTGCAGGCGATCCTGCCCGCTCGTCTGCCTCTTCGGAATCTCCGAAGACCTCTTCCCGGATGATGCGCTCGGTGGCTTCGTTCAGAAACTCATCGAGGGCGCTCTTGATTTGGAGAAACTCCGGCCAGAGAGTCCCGTTGATGAACGACGCCGGTGCGCGCAATACCACAGTCGAGTACCGCTGGCGCGGGTACCGGTACGGCTTGAGACCGTAACGGCGGCAGAGAGCAGTGAAAAGGCGTCGACTCCAGCGATCAGGAAGCCGGAAGTTCACTTCGATGGTTTTCTCGGTCCGCTCTGCCGCGCTGAGCACGGCGCGAATCCTGTCGATCGCTGCAGCGGCGGCGTCCCGTTCCCCGGGCGTTGTGGCGCCTTCAAAGAGTGCGGCAATCTTACGGAGTTTCTGGCGAAGTTCCTGTTCAGTTGTCAATGCCGGGGGTGCTCGCTTGAAGGGTAAATCCAGCTTGAGTGCTTATGCAGAATAAGGTTAACCGGATGGTCGCCGGTAGGTTTGGTAACTCTTGCGCGCGGGGTCGGTTCTGGATCAATCGGAGAATGGATGCGGATTGATATCAAAGTGACTCTCGTTGAGCCGACCCATTAAGCTTGAATGCCGGGGAATTCTGGATCGGCTAGCACCCTCCGTTGATCCGCACTGCTACCACGGTCATGTCGTCGTGCTGCTCAGCGCCAGCGGCGAAATTGTCGACAGCGGCACAGAGCAATTCCGGCAATTGGTGGAGCGGAGCCTCGCGGTTCGCGAGCAGGACGCGATCAATTTCCGCCTCGTCCCAGAAATCACCTGCACGGTTCCAGGCCTCGACGATGCCGTCGGAAACGATGACGAGCGTATCCCCGGGTTCGAGGCCGACGGTCGCCTGGTGATAGGTCATTGATGGCAGCAGGGCGACCGGGCAATCGGCCTCGAGTAACCGCTCCAGACGCCCGTCGGCATGGATCAGCAGCGGAGGAATATGTCCCGCATTCACATAGGAAAAGAGCCTGCGCTCCCTGGAGATGACCCCGCAAAGCAGGGTTGAGTAGCGTTCCGGGCTCGAGGTTTCACAGAGAGTGTCGTTGAGCGCGGTCAGTACTGCGGCGAGGTCGTTTACGCCCCGTTTGAGAAGGCTACGGAGAAGGGTCTGGATGCTGGCCATCATGACCGCCGCAGGAATACCCTTGCCCGCAACGTCGCCCAGCGTCAGGGCAAATTGCCCATCGGAGAAGGGAATCAGGTCATAGTAGTCTCCGCCGATGGAGTGAGCCGGGCGACAGAAGCCTACACACTCGAGCCGGTCCAAACCGGTTGGCTGGTCGGGCAGCATGCGCGCCTGAACCTCGTGGGCCAGATCGAGCTCACACTTGATCAGCCGCGCCTCCTCCGCTTCCTGCCGAAGCCGCTCGCTGTCGATAGCGCTGGCAGCAAAGTGTGCGAGCAGCCCCAGTAACCCAGCATCTGTCTCGGTGAAACCGGCCGGCTTGTTCAGCAACTGCAAGGCTCCGATCACCTTACCTGAAGCACGTAGAGGCACGCACAGCACCTGTACCGTTTGGTAGCCGCTGGAAGCATCCACGCTCCGCAGAAATCTAGAGTCCGTAGCGGCATTGTTTACCAGCAGGACCTGGTTCTCACGAATGGAGGCGCCAATCAAACCTTCGCCCATGGGAATGTGGAGAGGAGCCACCCCATGTGCCATCTTGGTCCAGAGTTCGTTTTTCGCCAAATCGACCAGCCAGAGACTGCAGCGCTCCGCGCCAATGAGATCCCGGGCAAAGTCTGCATTCAGGCGAACCAGCTCTTCAATCTGCTGCTCGCGGCTGATGCGGGCCGCATGTTCAAAAATGGCGCGGATGGTGCGTTCGGCCTTACTGCTCACTACCTCTGCGTCG
>Ga0302319_10020471_pt1 | contig 11965 bp, 11 predicted proteins | sample Bog_T0_2_FD_203319 | JGI IMG/M metagenome (GOLD analysis project Ga0302319, IMG submission 203319) | Peat permafrost microbial communities from Stordalen Mire near Abisko, Sweden - Bog_T0_2 | ecosystem: Environmental > Terrestrial > Soil > Wetlands > Peat | place: Sweden: Abisko, Stordalen Mire...
AGGATTTCCATGCGAATTTTGGCCTGCCTCCTGACCCTCTCCCTTTGGCCGCCCCAACCCCTGGCGGCCTGGGGCCACAAGGGACACGAGATCGTAGCGGCCCTGGCCTGCCGTGATCTCCCCCCCGAACTATCCCCCTGGCTCCAAGGCCGGGAGGACATCCTGCGGGACCATGTCAATGATCCCGATGGCTGGAGGAACAGCGATCCCCTGGAAGGAGCCCGGCATTTCCTGGATTCGGAAGCCTACGGCGGGCCCGGCAGCGTTCCCCTTGCCATGACCGACGCCCAGGCCCGGCTCGGCCGGGTGGAGTTCGCCAAGGACGGCCAGGTGCCCTGGGTGATCCAGGACCGGGTCCAGGAACTGGTCAAGGCCTTCCAGGGCGGTGATCCGGCCAAGGTGGCGTTCGCCGCGGCCATCCTCTGCCATTACGTGGGGGACCTGAATGTACCGCTCCACACCACCGCCAATTACAACGGCCAATTCACCGGCCAGACCGGAGTCCATGCCCGCTGGGAGACCGGTCTGGTGGAACGGCTGGGGGCCTGGGATCCGGAAGTGCGCACCGCCACCTTGAACGACCATGCCTATTTCGATCCCTTCCTTTGGCTCCGGCAATCCAACGCACGGGTGCAGCCCCTGCTCCAGGACGACCTGGATGCCACCGGGCCCGGGCCGGCGGAGACCCAGTGGAACGCCCGCAACTCGAACTATTGGCATGAGTTCAGCCGGCTCCAGGGGCCCACGGTGAAAGAGCAGTTGGCCCGGGCGGGCCAACGCACCGCCCAGATGATCCTCCTGGCCTGGACCCTGGCCGGGAAGCCGGCCCTGTCCTGAGCCGGCAAACGCAGCACCGGAATCCATGACTGGCCCTGTCCCGATAGTCGTCCGGGTCCCCTATCGGGACAGGCCGATTTTGCTTAGCCCTCATCCTGGAAATTTGATATCAAGTCGTAGCCAGAAACTGCGGCCCGGTTCCTCGATCCGGAGCCCATTCATGGTGTAGCCGGGAACGGAGATGGCGGAACGGCTGATGTGTTCCGCGTAGGCCCGGTCGAACAGGTTTTCGATCCCGCCTTGGATCCCCATCCGCTTCCAGGGTCGCCAGCGCCCGTTCAGGGAGAATACCGCGAACCCTGGCGTCCGACCCAGATCCTGGCCGGCGATGGTGCCCTGGTTCAATGCGAAACGGTCCTGGGGCGCCACCATCCGCACCGAGGACCGCCAGGACCAGGAGTCCACCCCCCAGTCCAGTCCCAGGCGGGCTTCCAGCGGCGGAATCTGGCCCAGGGGGCAATGGTCCGTGAGGTTTTCGCCCCGGGTGTAGGCCATACTTCCGTCTGCCTTCCAGGAGCCGGTCAGCCAAGCCGTCCCGGCCAATTCCCCACCCCAACTGCCGGCCTGGATGTTCCGGGCGACGGTGGCCTTGCCGCCACCCATGCCGGATTTCGGGAACGCCGATTGGATCAGGATGAAGTCCGATACCCGGCCATAGAATCCCGAAAGGGAAGCCCGGAATCGGCCCCATTCCCGGGTTGAACCAAAGTCCAGCTGGGTGGTCCGCTCGGGCCGGGTATGGAAGGCGCTGGCGGAGGCGACCGCTTCCGGGGCGAACAGCTCCCAGTAGTCCGGCGCCCGCTGGACGTGGCCCAGGCCGACGAAGCCCGTGGCCGGACCCAGGGGCCGTTCGTAGCGGGCAAAACCGCTGACCAGCGTCTGATCACGGTGGGCATGGGCGGTGGGGTCCGGCACGTTGCCGGCCAGCATGGTCCGTTTGTCCTCGGCGTGCCATTGATCCAACCTCAACCCCGCCACCACCCGATGCCCTGCCGGGAAGTTCCGGGTCAATTCGGAGAACAGGCCGGCGCTGGCCAGTTCGGCGTCCTCCAGCCGGGGCAGGCCCTCCACCGGCAGGGCCCACTGGTCCGCGCTCCGGCGCACGGTATGCCGGCTGCGGCTCAGGTCCCCGCCCAGTTCCCAGCCGGTGCCGGAGTCGAGCCGCAGACCGAGGGCGAACCTGGCGCCACGGGTGGTCCGCTGGGGATTGCGGGCCATGGGTGCCGGAAACCCGGGCGAAGGGGTGAAGGCTCGGAGAGTCCCATTGTCCATGACATGGTCGATGTCGTTCCAGTAGGCCTGGACCTCGAGCTTTTCCACCAGGGGGGTGAGATCGCGGCTCTCGAAGGCCAGTCCGGCGTTCCGGCGCAGGAACCGCACCCCATCCATGCCCCGGTCGGCGTAGGCGGCCTCACCGTCGCTCCGGGTTGCACGGCACTCCAGCCGAGTCCGTTCGTTGGGTGTCCAACCCAGGGCCCCGTGGGCGCTCCAGCGGTCATAGCAGGAATGGATGTCCTGGCCATTCCCGCTGCGGTAGTCGGAACAGCGGGAATGGAGCCCGAGCGCCCTGGCGTACCAGCGGTCGTTGCCACCCTGGACATCCAGGAGCCGGTCGCCGCGGCCCCGCCCACCCACCAGCCAGCTGCCGGCGACGGCCCAACCCGGCTGGCCCCAGGTCCGGGGCTCACGCTGGAACAGCACGGTTCCCGCCGAGTTCCCCGGCCCGTGCAGGACGGTCTGGGGCCCCTTCACCACCTGGATCCGGTCGTAGCTCTGGGGGAACACATAGGCGGTTGGCGGGTCCATGCGTCCGCCGCAGCCGCCCGGGGTCTCCTCCCCATCCACCAGCACGGCCAGGCGTGAGCCGGCCATTCCGCGCAGGATCGGATCGCCGTCCGTGCCCCCCTTCCTGACTTGGGCGAAGCCGGGCAGGCGCAGCAGGACCTCGGCGCCATCCTGGGCCGGAACCTGACCGGGAGCCCGGGGATCCAGGGTGGCGGCGGCCGGTTCGGTCGGAGCCGAGGCCGTCACTTCCACCATCGCCCAGGGGGGGGGCAGGTTCCGGCCCCCTTCATCCGCCGCGGCGGCCAGAAAGGGGAAGGTTCCCAGCAGGGTGGCGGGGACCCGCAGAAGGGGCGGACCGTCAGGCTTCAAGGGCTTCACGCAACAGCTCCAGAATCCCCAGCGCCTCGAACCCGTTCAGCCAGAACAGCCAGGGTTTCACCCCCCAGGCCGGCACCAGGGACAGAAGATCAGGCTGGACGGGGCGTTCCAGAACGACTGGCATGGGAAGTCACCTTGGTTCCTCCCTCGTTCATGCCGGCACGGGCCCTTGGGTTTCAGGGCCGAAAAAAAGCTCCACCCAAACGCCAAGGCCCGGAGGACCCATGGGCCCCCCGGGTTCCCTGCTGGATGAAGACTTAATCAGCCGGCGACGATGGCTTCGGACGGGCAGGTGTCGGCGCAAGCGCCGCAATCGATGCAGGTCTCGGCGTCGATGACGTAGATGGGATCGCCCTCCTTGATGGCCTCCACGGGGCATTCGGTGATGCAGGCGCCACAGGCGACGCAGGACTCGGTGATGGTATGCGACATGGTCGGTCTCCAGAAAAGAACATATTCAAGGTAATGCATTTCCCCGTTCACATTGGTCACAATTCGGACCGGTCGGTCGCTTCCGGTATGGTTGATGGAGGTTCCCAAGCGGGGACGCCGCCTCCATGGAGCAGAAAAAATGACCGGAACCACCCGGAGCGATCCGGCAGCCATCGCCCTGAAAGTCCTCCTGACCATCAGCTTCTGCCATTTCCTCAATGACATGATGCAGTCGATCATCCCCGCCATCTACCCGATCCTGAAGGACGCCTTCCACCTCAGTTTCGCCCAGATCGGCCTGATCACCCTCACCTGCCAGCTCACCGCCTCCCTGCTCCAGCCGCTGGTGGGGATCTATACGGATCGCCGGCCGCAGCCGTTCTCCCAGCCGGTGGGGATGGGGTTCACCCTGGTCGGGCTGGTGCTGCTGGCCATCGCGGCCAGTTTCCCGGCCTTGATCTTCGCGGTGGCGCTGGTGGGGGTCGGTTCCTCGGTGCTGCACCCGGAGTCGTCCCGGGTGGCCCGGGTGGCCTCCGGGGGCCAGCATGGCCTGGCCCAATCGGTGTTCCAGGTGGGGGGCAACGCCGGCGGTGCGCTGGGGCCGCTGCTGGCCGCCTTCTTCATCCTGCCCCGCGGACTGGGCAGCATCGCCTGGTTCGCCCTGGTGGCCCTGCTGGCCGTGGTCCTGCTGACCCGGGTGGGCCAGTGGTCCCGACGGGTGGGAACGGCCCTGCAGAAGGTTCCCGGCACCATGGCCGCCACCCACCGGGCCCTGCCAAGGGGCCAGGTGATCCTGGCCATGGCCATCCTCTTGGCCCTGATCTTTTCCAAATACTTCTACATGGCCAGCCTGACCAGTTACTACACCTTCTACCTCATGAGCCGGTTCCAGGTCACCGTGCAGAGCGCCCAGGTGCACCTGTTCATCTTCCTGGGCGCGGTGGCGGCCGGAACCGTCATCGGCGGGCCGGTGGGCGATCGCATCGGCCGCAAGCGGGTGATCTGGGGCTCCATCGTCGGAGTGCTGCCGTTCACCCTGCTGCTGCCCCACGTGAACCTGTTCTGGACCGGGGTGCTCAGCGTGGTGATCGGGCTGATCCTGGCCTCGGCCTTCTCGGCCATCCTGGTGTTCGCCCAGGAACTGGTCCCCGGCAGGGTCGGGACCATCTCGGGGCTGTTCTTCGGCGTGGCCTCGGCCATGGGCGGCATCGGCGCGGCCCTGCTGGGACGGCTCGCGGACCGGACCAGCATCCTGTTCGTCTACCAGGTCTGCGCCTTCCTGCCCATGATCGGCCTGCTCGCGGGGTTCCTGCCCAACCTGGAGAAGGTCCGCCCGGCCCGGGAACCCGCCCTGCCGGTTCCGGCCAGGTAGCTCCACGGGGGCGTACGGGTTCCGGCCAGGCTGTGCCTGCCGGCGGCCCTTTGGGCGCGATCCGTCCATGGGTGGTTCGCGCCGACCCAGACCGTCTTCGTTGCGGATGCGCCGACCCATAAGTACCTCGCGGCGGAACGCGCCGCTCGGTTCGCCGTAGAAGCACATCGGCTGGGAAACGTTGCCCTGTGTGATCCACGGTCCGGAGATCCCTCCCTCCTCTGACGCTTCGATGGCAAGGAGACCCTTTTCCTACGGCGCCCTGCTACGGCAAACCGAGCGGCGGGGTTCCGCCGCGAGGTACTTATGGGTCGGCGCGAAACACAAAGGACGGACCGCGCCCCGGGGCCGCCGGCAGGCATAGCCTGGCCGGAACCCGGACGCCCCAGTGAAGGTAGGAGCCTGACTCGCTCCCAGCGGCTATCAAATCCAGACCAGGTCGCTATGCTTAAGCCCAGCGACAAGGATGGCCCCATGAACCCGACGCCCAGCAGAAACAATCCAAGCGGCTTCAACGACCTGGTGGCGGCCATCGTCGCCAGCGACCTGGCCGAGCCGCGCACCCGCCACATCGACGCCGGCTTCCTGCCCAACCGCGACACCGTAATCGAGGTGGTCAAGCTGCTGCGGGAACTGCTGTTCCCGGGCTATTTCGGCCGGCAGCACCTCACCTCCTCGACCCTCGAATACCATGTGGAGGAATTGCTCAGGGCCATCGACACCCGGCTGTTCGAGCAGGCCCGCAACACCATCCGCCACCAGGCCGACCGCCAGGGCATCCCGTGCGTGGACTGCGACCAGGAGGCGGAACGGATCGTGCTCAACCTGCTGGGCGCCATCCCGAGGCTGCGCGCCACCCTCGCCACCGACGTCCAGGCCGCGTTCGAGGGCGACCCGGCCGCGGCGGACCTGGACGAGATCATCTTCTCCTACCCGGGATTGTTCGCCATCTCCACCTACCGGATCGCTCACGAGCTGCACCTGAGCAAACTGCCCCTGATCCCCCGGATCATCACCGAATACGCGCACAACATCACCGGCATCGATATCCATCCCGGGGCCACCATTGACGACTACTTCTTCATCGATCACGGCACCGGCGTCGTCATCGGCGAAACCACCATCATCGGCAAGCGGGCCAAGATCTACCAGGGGGTGACCCTGGGCGCCCTGTCCACCCGGGGCGGGCAGACCCTCAGGGGCGCCAAGCGGCATCCAACCCTCATGGACGAGGTCACGGTCTATTCCGGCGCCTCGATCCTCGGCGGCGAGACCATCATCGGCGAAGGCGCCGTCATCGCCAGCAACGTGTTCGTGACCCAATCGGTGCCGGCCCACACCAGGGTCAGCGGCAAGAATCCGGAACTGCAGTACAAGAACCACACGCCCATCGAGTTCAAGCAGGCCTTCGCCCCGGACTGGGTCATCTGAATGAGTTTGGCTCAGGACCTGTTCCAGGGTCAGCGGGAGGCGCGCTGGCGGGTCGCCGCGGCGCCGCCGGCCCGGCGCCGGGCCAGGCTGGAAGGGTTGCGGGACGCCCTCCTGGCCCGCCGGGCCGAGGCCCATGCGGCCCTGGCGGCCGATTTCGGCAAGGTCCCGGAGGAAGTCGACCTGGCTGAGCTGTATCCCCTGCTGGGTGAACTCAAGACTGCCATCCGCCACCTGGACCGCTGGGTGAAGCCCACCCGGGTCGCCACCCCCCTGGGCTTCACCGGCAGCCGGGCCTGGATCCGCCAGGAACCCAAGGGCGTGGTCCTGATCATCAGCCCCTGGAACTATCCGCTCTACCTGACCCTGGGCCCGCTGGTCTCCGCCGTGGCCGCCGGCAACTGCGCCATGCTCAAGCCCTCGGAGTTCACCCCCCACGCCACCGCCTTCATGAAATCCCTGGTGTCCGGGCTGTTCCCGGAAACGGAGGTGGCGCTGGTGGAGGGGGATGAGCGGACCGCCACGGAACTGCTGGCGCTGCCCTTCGACCACATCTTCTTCACCGGCAGTCCCGCCGTGGGCAAGGTGGTGATGCGGGCGGCGGCGGAGCACCTGGGTTCGGTGACCCTGGAGCTGGGCGGAAAATCGCCGGTCCTGGTGGACGCCGACGCCGATCTGCCGAGGGCGGCGCGCCGAATCGCCTGGGGCAAGTTCCTGAACGCCGGCCAGACCTGCGTGGCCCCGGACTATGTTCTGGCCCATGCCGACATCCACGGGCGGCTGGTGGAGGAACTGGCCCTTGCGGTAACGGGATTCTACGGCGCCAGCCCGGCGGGCTGGCCCGGCAACCGGGACTACGCCAGGATCATCAACGGCCGCCACCATGCCCGGTTGCGGGGTCTGCTGGAAAGCAGCGGTGGCCGGATCCGGCTGGGCGGGGAGTGGGACGCCGGGACGAACTATTTCGCCCCCACCCTGGTCACCGATGTGTCCCTGGAGGCGCCGCTGATGCGGGAGGAGATCTTCGGGCCGATCCTGCCGGTGCTGAAGGTGCCGAACATGGCAGCGGCGGTGCGGTTGCTGAACGACCGGCCCAAGCCCCTGGCGCTCTACCTCTTCACCGGCCGCGCGGCCACCGCCGAGGCGGTGGTGGCCGCCACCACCGCCGGCGGCACCTGCATCAATGATACGGTCCTCCAGTTCGCCCACCCCGGCCTGCCGGGGGGCGGGGTGGGCCATTCCGGGCTGGGCAAGGCCCACGGCTGGTTCGGCTTCCAGGCCTTCTCCAACGCCCGGGGCATCCTGCGCAGGGGGCGGTTCTCCCCCATCCAGTGGATGTACCCCCCCTTCACGCCCAGGGTCCGCAGGCTCATCAACTTGGCGTTGCGTTACCTGTAGAGCGGCGGCAACCGCTAATCCGGAATAGGCGGCCGCTCCGTACTGGCTCCGTAGGACTCTGGGGAGGACAGAGTTGATACATATTTACCAAGATCCCTGACATAGCTGCCCTTGGGATTCAGGAAGTGAATCCCCGTTTCAACCCCCTGGCCGAGCCGGTGGACCCAGACGATCTGGCCTTTGATCCCTTCCTTGGGCAGGGCGGGATGGATCAACTCCAGGTTTTCCAGCATGCCTCTCTCGCTGATCGTCTCGAGGTCCTTCTTGGAACCGGTCAGGCAACAGCCGTCCGGTCCCAGGTTCGAGACGGTGATGTTGTTGTAGGGATGGCCGCCCAACTGGAAACGAGCCTTGCACTGGTCTGTAACGGAAACGCGGGAACTTTTTCGATTATCCATTTCCAATTCCTTTAAATTCCTTCGTTATGAAGCACCCTTCATCGTCATGAGGAATGGGTGAGTGAACCGGCCTTGGTCCCACGGAACAGATGGAGGTTCTCCTTGAGATAGTCCTTCAGGAGCCGCGGTGGCTGCCCGGTGATGCGGGCGACCGTGCCCAGGGTCACGGCGGTGCCGGCATTGGCCCTGAAGCCATGGAACAGGGTAATGAGGGAATGGGCCAGCCACTCTGACAACCCCATGCTGGTCATGGACTGGTATGCGGCATCATCGGGCACATCGACGAACTTCACGAACCTGCCCAACTGGGTGCTCAGGAGTTCCGCCACCCCGGCATAGGTGAACAACTCGGATCCGGTGATCTCGTAGACCAGACCCTCGTGCCCGGGTTCGACCAGGGTGACCCCGGCCATGGCGGCGATATCGCGCGTGTCCACCCACGGAATGCGGGCTTCCCCAGCAGGGGCGAACAGCGTGCTGGTCCTGGCGACCGAATCGCTGAACATCAAACCGATATTCTGCATGAACATGGTGGGCCGGAGGTGGGTCCAGGTCATTCCACTGGCCTCCAACTGGGCCTCACATTGCCCATGGGCCCGGGTCAGCGGCGAGGCCGCCCAGGGATTGGCCCCCAGGGCCGACAGGCGAACAACCCGATGGATTCCGGCTTTCCGGGCCGATTTAAGGAAGGCGCCTTCGACCTCCACCAGGTCAGGTTTGGGGGTAGTGAGCAGGAATACCGTCTGCGCTCCCCTCATGGCCGCCACCAAGGTTTCTGGATGATTGAAATCCCCGAGCACGGCCCTGATGCCCCGGGTCTCCATGGTCCTGAGGGTTTCTTCGCTCCGGACCATGACTTTGAATTCCACGTCGCGGGTCTGGAGGTCTTTGACAAGCTCCCTGCCGATAGTGCCTGTGGCGCCAGTCACGAGAATCATGAGGTCTCCTTTCCTTTCAAATAACCCGGATCAGCGATCTGTTTGCGGGAAGAATCGATACCCCGGCGGAACCCCTCCTAGGGGAGCGGATCCCGACCCCTGACCGGGCTCAGGGTTGCCAGGAACACCTATTCCGTGGGGTTGCCCATCGGCACCCCAGAAATGAAGCACAGGGTCCCCCACGGACGAGGGAGGGGACGGGCACAATGTAACCTTTGAAATAGTCATGTCAAGTGGCGCCGATGGGCGAACCCGCCCCCCACAGCTCGAAAGGCAGCATCCTGGCCCTCATGGGCAGCGATGAGTCAGGCGATGTCTTCTCCGGCAACTTCAACAATTAAAAATGCCAGGTGAGCCCGGCCGCCAGCTGGAAATCGTCGGTGTTGCCGTTTTCGGTGATGTTGTTGACATAGCGGAAGGTGAAGGCGGTGCTGGAGGTCAGAAACCGCCCCAATGGACGAAGTCGTTCACGTACGGGGACAGCTCCAGCACGTTGGCCTCAACCACCTGGATACTGAACCTCCAGTGGCCGGAGCCCACCAGGAATGGCGACTGCGGCTCGTAGACCATGGGCGCCTGGAGCATCGGGAACATGTTCCGGGTGGGGGGAGGACCGATATCGAAGGCGACGGCCTCCTGGGCCTTCAGCAGGGAAACGGACAGGAGCGCCACGGCCAGCATGCGGGGCCGGGCGGCGGCGAGAACAAGGGATACCCCAGACGGCGCCTGGGCCGCCGCGGAATCGGTGCGCAAGGCTGAACTCCGAAAGGTTCAGCACAATATATATTAATTATCATTTCAAGCTAGATACTATTTTAAAATCAATTACAAAATATAGTTATTTTCAACTTTTGATAATTATAAAAAGTTTTTATTTATATTACTCCCACCGGTCGTTCAGCGGCCCGCGAACTCGTCCATGGTCCGGTCCACCCCGAAGAACCGCATCATCGCATCGAACAGCCCCAGGGGCAGAACCCGCACCAGCAGCACCGCCATGACGAAGCGGGGCATCACCAGGCGCTTGCGGTCGCCCCGGATCGCCGCCAGGATCCGGGCCGCCACCTCCTCCTGCTTCAGCAGCGGCAGCAGCAGCGGAAACCGGGTCTTCACGCCCCGGAACATGCCGGTGTCCACATACCAGGGACAGACCACGGTGGTGTGGATGGGGTGGCCCAGGCGCCTCATCTCCAGCCGCAGCGACTCGTCGAAACCCACGGCCGCGAACTTGGAGGCGCAGTAGTCCGCCAACCTGGAGGTGCCGCCCAGGCCAGCGGCGGAGGCGATGGTCACCACGTGGCCCGAACCCTGGGCGATCATGGCCGGCAGGAAGGCCCGCACCATCCAGAACAAGGCCAGGGCGTTGACCTGGAAGGTCCGCTCGATGTCCGCGTCCGATCACTCCAGCAGGGTCTTGCCGGTCACGACGCCGGCGTTGTTGATGAGGATGTCCACCGGCCCCCGGGTCGCCAGCACCCGGGACGCGGTGGCCTGGATCGCCGTCCGGTCGCAAAGATCCACGGCGAACACCGCGGCGTCCCGCCCTTCCAGAAGCAGTTCCGACCGCAGCGCGAGCAGGCCGGCCTGGTCCCGGTCCAGGAGGGTGACCCGGGCGCCCCGGGCGGAGGCGCCCCGGGCCAGCAATCGGCCGATGCCGCTGGCGGCGCCGGTGACGAGGACATGGGAGTTGCGGAATCGGGTCATGGACTTAAGGCTCCAGGGAAGGCTTCAAGGCGCCTCCGTCAAGGCCTGGATCCTGGCGGCGAGGGCGCTCACCCGGTCCAGGGGGTAGCCGGCGTTCCGGGTCCGGACCCCGGGGCCGAACGAAGAAAACTGCCGGAAGTCGGGGATGGAAAAATACTCGGGGGAGATCCAGCCGCCGGCGAAGTGCCCGCCCAGGGACGGCGGAGTGGTCAGGTACAGCAGGAGGGCGGTCCAGACCTTCAGTTCCCTCAGCGGCCCGCCCGGATCCAGGCTGATCCGGTTGCCCAGGATCCGCTGGAGGCCCCCGGGGGTGGCGGCGGACAGCCCAGTGCCGCCCTGGGCTGACGGATAGATCAAAGCCTGGGTTCCGAACCGGGATTGGACCGCATTGATCATCAGAAGAACGTATAGATCCATGGCGACCCGGCAGCGACCGGGGCCCAGGGCTACCGCGGCCCCGGTGCAAGCGGGATCCAGCGCTGAAAAGGCCGATACCGGACCGATGGCGGCCAGAGCCCGGGCCATGAGCAGGGCGTCGAGCCCCGTGCTGCCCGAGGCCGCATCCAGCGCCGCGGCCTGGGCCACCTGGCCCAGCAGCGTCAGGCTGGCCGGGGCCTGGGACCGATCTCCCAACGAGGCCATGGCCTCGGCGTAGGGATTGCCCCTGGCCACCGAGGCCAGGAGGGCTCGGCCCTGGTCCGACCCGAGGGTAGCCAGGGCCTCCAGGGCCGCGCCGGCCTGGACCGACCCCTCCCCGGCCTTCCGGCGGGTCACCGAGATCGCGGCCGCGGCCTGGGCCATGGCGAAGAAGGTATCCGTTTCCCCGGCATTCAGCTCATAGCTGAGACCGGAGAGGTGCAGGTAGAAGTCCGAGGTGGTCAATCCCGCCTGGGCCAGCAGTTGAAGTGCGCAGAATTCCCGCAGCCCGCCGGGATCCATGTAGACGGATACCAGGGGCTCCCCGGTGGCCCCGGCCTGGGCGGGGTCCGGGGAAAGGCCCAAGGGCATGACCGAGTAGAGCTCGGAAAAAGTGATGGCGGCCCCGGCGTCCAGGGCGCCCCGCAGTTCGCCGGTGGCGGCCACCGCCGCGGTGAACGGGGTGGGATCGGCTCCCGGCGGCAGGGGGATGGACGCCAGAAGACCGTTGGGCACGGCCCGGAAGGCGTCCGCGCAAAAGTCCCCGAGCCCGTTGGGCGCCAGCACGGCGGATCCGTCATTGGACCGGAGGTCCTGGGCGCAGGCCCCCAACGGGCGGTAGATGCCCCGGGCCGGGTCCTCCGGATCGTAGTCTCCCG
>Ga0302319_10020473_pt1 | contig 11964 bp, 13 predicted proteins | sample Bog_T0_2_FD_203319 | JGI IMG/M metagenome (GOLD analysis project Ga0302319, IMG submission 203319) | Peat permafrost microbial communities from Stordalen Mire near Abisko, Sweden - Bog_T0_2 | ecosystem: Environmental > Terrestrial > Soil > Wetlands > Peat | place: Sweden: Abisko, Stordalen Mire...
CAGCTTCTTGCTCACCGCGCGCTTCTTTTCCAGCTCATATTCATAGAGGCGCGAGCGCAACATCTTCATTGCCTTCTCGCGGTTCTTGTGCTGCGAGCGCTCGTTTTGGCATTGGACCACGATTCCGGTGGGGAGATGCGTCATGCGCACGGCGGAGTCGGTTGTGTTGACATGCTGGCCGCCCTTGCCGCCGGAGCGGTAGGTATCGATGCGCAGATCTTCCACCTTCAAGTCGACGTGGATGGTGTCGTCGATCTCCGGCGAAACATAGACGGAGGCAAACGAGGTGTGGCGGCGCTTTGCGGAGTCGAACGGGGAGATACGGACGAGGCGATGGACGCCGCTCTCGCCGGCCAGTTGGCCAAAAGCATACTCGCCAAAGATGGTGAAGGTGGCCGACTTGATGCCCGCCTCTTCGCCGTCCTGGTAGTCGTTCATCTCGGTCTTGAAGCCCTGCTGCTCGGCCCAGCGCAGATACATGCGCATCAGCATTTCGGCCCAGTCCTGGCTCTCGGTGCCGCCGGCTCCGGGGTGAACGGTGACGATGGCGTTGAGCGGATCGGCCTCGCCGTTGAGCATGGTGCGGGCTTCGAGTTCCTCGTTAAACGTAGCGAGGGCCTTGATGTCGCGTTCGAGATCGGCGAGTACGTCTTCGCCTTCGCGGGCGAGCTCGATGTAGGCCTCGATGTCGCCGGTGCGGCGGATGAGCTGCTCATCGTCGGCGACCATTACTTCGAGGCGCTTCTTGTCGCGCATCAACGGCTTGGTGGCGTTGGGATTGGACCAGAGGGCCGGATCGGCCAGCTTGGTTTCTATTTCGGCAAGTTCCCTGCGGATGCGAGCCGGGTCAAAGATACTCCCGCAGGTCGCGGACTTGGTCGCGCACGGGAGCATATGCGAATTCGAGATCGTTCAACGATGACATATTTTGCTCTTATGACCTGACTTTGGATTGAGGTGTGAGACTTCGTTGTCTCGACTAATCTCAAGGATATCACTGTGATGGTCCCTGTGGGTCCGAGGCATTTTATACGTAATGCGAGCGGATTCATCCCAAACCCCAATGGAGAGCCTGATTACCCTGGGGGCCCAGCGATCAATGAGACTCCTTTGTGCCATCGATCCTGAATCTGCACACCTTGCTCCCGTCCACAAGAAGAAAGATTCTTCTTCCTTCTACCCGAGCGGGATAGCTCGACCCCACGGCCGCCTCCTTGCATATCTCGTTTGCAACATAGATAAGGTTCCCTATCTGCACTTCTGTTACCCGGGAATTGCTAGGTGCCGTCGTGTGAGTGAATATCGCTGAATTGACATGCGCCGTAAGCTGATAATCAGCAGGATTTAGATCCTTTTCGGCCCACGCCGGAATCACGACAAGCAGACTGAGCGCAAACGACGGAATCACTCTCATTTGTTCCTCCTGGCTCCCCGCTAAAATTATGCATCATGAGAAGGGAAAAAACATATTTGGAGAACCAGAGCGGGAGACCACTAGTGCCGGTTTTACAGTGCAAAGACCCTCAACTGTCGTTTGGGTCGATCGCCAATTGCCGCTCGCTCCAAACCCGTTCGTGGTCCGCGCAGGACACCTCGACCCTGGCGGCTAGATCTCCCATCTTGAAATGCCTCGCCTGAGTCTCCAGGAGCGCCACAATTACAGCGTGACCAATCTGCAATGCCCTGTCAGCGTCACTTCTTTGGGGCCCAGGCTTGAACCCTATAAGACCAGACTCCGACCTTTCAAGCCGCATCGTTATTGCTTCTGCAGTGCTGTGGGAGTGGTTCAACGGTTCATAGTATGCCTGTGCAAGAAGCATCCCTAATTCGCCGGTCTTTCTTGCCATGGAAACGAAATCGCTCTTGCTCCAAAAATGGTTAATTCGCTTGGTTTCGCACTTCTTGCAATCGTCTACTTCGAATCGGGCCTTGATTTCGTCATATTTTTCCCTAGCCTCTTTTGCCTTCCTTATCCAGCCATCATCACGCGTTCCGCCTCCTACATACGCCTGTAGGGCTTTGTATTTTGAGATAAACCTGAAGTCGAAGAAGTTCTGAGCTTCCTCCGGATACAGCGCGAGATATGAGGCTGTGACGGCTCGTTCATAGAGCCCTCTTAGCAGCTTCATCGCGCCGACGCCGTAGCCGTTTGCCGCCAGACATAAGAGCTCCATGAAGTCTTCTATGCACAGCCTGCCCAGAAAGAGGACGGCCCTATCAGCCGCAGTTGACACGCTAACGTTTCTTACGAACGCCATGTCGAGAGCTTCCTTGAGGTTCGGAAGGCACTCTAAGAATGCTTGATTTCGCTGTTCGAAGTCCCGCCATTCATCGGGATACCCGAATATCAGACCTTCCGCCATTAACCTATGATACGGCTCAGTTTGGGCGGGTGCCATCTTGGTCGCTTCGCGGCTACGCCACCTTGATTTCATCGAGCAGTTCCGGATGAAGATCAAGCACCTTGAGCAGCTTTACCAGTGCCAGCGGCGGCCTGGTCTTGCCGTTCTCGTAGCGTGAAAACGCATTGACGCCGCCGCCGAAGATCTCGGCTGCCTGGCGCTGGTCAAGCGACAGCTTTTTGCGCACCTTGACGATAAAAGCCGGGTCAACGATGGCCGCATTGACCTGCCGGGAAAAGGCTCGCATCTCGCTCATCACGCGCTCGGAATCCTCCATGTCGTGAATGGATTCGCCGCAAGACGAACAGAAATCGCCCGTCGTCTTCAAAATGGTGGTCTCGCCCTTGTAGCTATAGGGGATGTCACGGGTATCGTGGATCAACTCGGCCGCGCCGCAAATAGGGCATTTCATGGTCATAACTCCTTGAACGAAACGATCAGCACGTCATCGATGACCGTCAGTTTCAAATACACATCCCCAGCTGGGGTCTTCGGGCGGTACACGTCTTGCCAGATTGTGTGATCAGCGTACGTGGTCATGCTTTTGTAGAAATCCGCCGGCTTAAGCGCCAACACCACGGCCAACATATCGGAGTAGCTGAAGCCGAGCGCCACAGCTCCGGCTCGCGCGGTTTGCGTCGTTCTCACTTTGCCTGCCTCAACCAGTGCTTTTACGACAGGCAACGTACAGTGCGGAGATCGTTTCTCCATAACTAATAATAACCTACTTGGTTATTTTTGGCAAACGTCCGTCGCCGAGCAACTTCCTTCCCGACCAGCCAACGATTCCCAGGCCCAGGAATGCGCACCCCCACCCAAACACGTCGCCGTGGGCGGTGTAGAAGGTTACGTCGCTGCGAAATGCGAACTGCGCGGGAAGCGCGTCGACCTGGTGGCGGGGAATGCTTTGCCGGACACGGCCGTAGGGGTCGATGACCGAGGTGATGCCGGTGTTGGTGTCGCGCAGAATCCAGCGCCGGTTTTCGATGGCCCTCATGCGCTCCATGTGCAGGTGCTGCCAAGGAGCGCTGGTGTCGCCATACCAGCCGTCGTCGCTGATATTCACCAGCACCTGAGCGCCGTTTTTTGCGAACTCTCTTACCTCGTCGGCAAACACGGACTCATAGCAGATGAAGACGCCGTAGCGATGGCCGTTGAGCGTGAAAACCTTGCGCTCGCTGCCGGGCGTGAATCGCGAGACTTTTCCGGTGAGCTTGCGCGCAAAGAACAGCAGATTATGAAATGGAACATATTCACCAAAAGGCACCAGGTGGATTTTGTCGTAGCGGCCTACGCGCTCGCCGCTCGCATCCACAACCAGCGCGGAATTGTAGTCGCGCCAGCCTTGCTCCTGGTCCGAGAATTCCATCCCAACGTTGCCGACAATCAGGGGCGCCTGCGTTTGGCTTGCAATCTCTTTCAGCGCCTGCTGAAACCGCGGGTCCTCCTCTGCAAACGGCGCCGGCGACTCAGGCCACACCACCAGGTCCGGATGCGTGAAATAGGGCGGGCAGACAATTTCGCCACTGGATGCGCCGGTCTGCGGGATTCCGGCGATGTATGTCTTGCACTGCTCTTCGGCCAGGCGAGCAAATTCGGCAATGTGCTGGTCCCATTCGCCTGGCCCCCGCCAGTCGTTATCGCCGGCCACATCGAGATTTGGCTGCACCAGCACGGCGGCAGCGGTCCCAGTTGGCTTGGGAGGCTCAACGAGTAAACCCGCACCGCAACCCATGAGAAGGAGCGCACCGGCAATGCCCCAGGGCCGCCTTCCCGAACACCGGTCCAGAAGAAGCCCGCCGGCGATCAGCGCGTTCACTGCAACCAGAAGAAAGCTGATGCCATAGACGCCGGTCCAGGGCGCCAGTTGGTTCACCAGCGTGTTGTCCACCTGCGAGTAGCCCAGTTGATCCCAGGGAACGGAGGTGAGGCGCGATGCAGCCAACTCAAGGCCGGCCCATAGCACGGGCGCCGACGCCAGCGCCCACCGCGTGCTGCCACTGGCCCTTCGCACCAGCATCACGCCGAGGCCCAAGAGTCCAAAATAGAGCCCTAACACCAAGCTGTATCCGGCCAGAAGCAGCGAAGGCGCAAACGGCGGCATGTCGCCGTATTGGAGCATGACATTGCGGACCCAGTAGCAGTTGCCCGCGTACCACAGAACGCCGCAGAACCAGCTGAGCAGAAAGCTGCGGCGCAGGGGGCGGGGTGAGTCTACACAGGCCTGCGAGAGAATCGCCAATAGCAGCGGGACCAATCCAAACCAGGCAAACACCGAACGCCAAACCGGAAGCGGCCCCGCCAGGGGAAACGGCAACTCAAGCAAACCGGCGGAGAGGGCTGCGGCAGCGAAGAGTTTCCAGGCACCCGCGTTTAAGAAATGGCGCTGCATACAGCCCCGAGTCTATCGCATCCGGCATCCGTGCCTGGCGCTCCGGCATCGGAGAGCGCCTGGATTTGGACATGGGACTTTGGCACGGACGTTGTGGAGATCTTTTCCATCCGCTGCAATGTTCGACCTTGATTCGTTCATCAATTGCCTGTAGTTTTCGTCTCGCAGCGTTCAAATTGCCACGGATTGGCGACGGAAAACACGTTACAATCGTTTTCATGCTAATCGCAGTGTTCGCAATTCACCTGCTCTCATGGATGTTTCTCATCGGTCTTGCGGGGTCGAGCGTGGTCGTCCTCATCAGCTTTTACGAGGATGCAGTTGAGCTGTTCGGCAAGGACGAGTAGCTGAAGCAGGCAAGGCCTTCTCAGCGGGAGCGATCTTTTGTTATTGACTCTTTATTGATTCAGAAATAAACTCTTCGCAGGGCGTCCGTTCATCCCCTCAAACAGGATTCTGAAAGCCGGGGGTTGCGCCGGCAAATTATACGATGGCATCCTCTCGAACGACCGTAGCCCCGCCCTCCGACCGCGTCCGGCTCATCGTGGCATCCTCTGTGATGCTCACGTTCATCTCATTTTGGCGGGCCGCAGCCATTGTTCTTTGCGATCTTGGCTCGTCCGCATTCTACGCGGGGGGCATTGCGGAAGAGGCAGTGGGCGCGGCGGCCCCATGGTTCATCCTCGGCATCATGCTGTTCAGCTTCGCCGTGCGCGCGGTATACGTCGAAAGCTGTTCCATGTTCACCCGTGGCGGGGTGTATCGCGTGGTAAAGGAGGCCCTTGGCGGCACGTTTGCCAAACTCAGCGTCTCCGCACTGATGTTCGATTACATTCTTACCGGACCCATCTCCGGCGTATCAGCCGGCCAATATATTACGGGATTGATGAACGAACTGATGACGGTTGCAGCCAACAGCCATTGGCTTCCTCCGGCACTGATGGACGCGCAGAACAACCCCTTCCAATTCGATATGAACCATACTGCGGCGGTCTTCGCCGCTGTGGTCACCATCTATTACTGGTGGGCGAACATCAAGGGCATCGAAGAGTCCAGCAGCAAGGCTCTGCGCGTGATGCAGATTACCACGGTGATGGTGATCGTTCTGCTGGTGTGGGGCGTCTTCTCTGTCATGGTGCGAGGCGTTCATTTGCCGCCGCCGCCCACACCATCTCATCTCAAGTTCAGCAACGAGGCGCTCGGCTTCCTGAAGGGCAGGGGCCTGCCGATCCTTGGCCTGTTTGGAATTCTCATGGCATTCGGGCACTCTGTGCTGGCCATGAGCGGCGAAGAGAGCCTGGCCCAGGTGAATCGCGAGATCGAGCATCCCAAGCTCAAGAACCTGAAGCGTGCGGCGATTGTCATTGCCATTTACAGTCTCATCTTCACAGGCGGAGCCACGCTGCTGGCATCGATGCTGATTCCCGACGGCCCGCGAACCACGCTGTACAAAGACAACTTGATTGCGGGTTTAGCCATGTATATGGTCGGCCCGCTGTTCTGGCGCATTGCCTTTCGCATTTTTGTGGTGATTGTCGGATTCCTGATCCTCTCCGGAGCGATCAACACATCCATGATCGGGTCTACCGGCGTGCTGATGCGCGTGGCGGAAGACGGGGTGCTCACCGACTGGTTTCGAAAGCCGCACATCAAGTTCGGCACCAGTTATCGCATCATCAACATGGTATTCATTCTCCAGATGGTCACCATCATTGGCAGCCGGGGCGATGTTATCCTCCTTGGCGAAGCTTATGCCTTCGGCGTCATCTGGTCGTTCACCTTCAACAGCCTGGCGATGCTGGTGCTTCGCTGGAAGTACCATGGCGAGCGGGGATGGAAGGTTCCGCCGAACTTGCGCATTGGAAAAACCGAGATACCCATCGGCCTGTTCTCGGTATTCCTGGTCCTGCTTTCGGTTGCCGTCGTCAACCTGTTTACCAAATCCGTGGCCACGGTCAGCGGCATCGTATTTGCAGCCGCATTCTTTGTCATCTTCACCATCTCCGAGCGCCAGAACTTGCGCAAGCACGCCATCACCGCGCGGCAGATGAAGGATCATTTCCAGCTTGAGCATCAGGACACCATCAGCCGCGAGTCCGCGGCTCTCCGGCCCGGCGGCATTATGGTTACAATGCGCGACGCTTCCAATCCATTCGCGCTCAAGTGGACACTCGCGCGCACCAGCACCGAGGAGCAGGATGTGGTGGTCATCAGCGTCCGCATGATGGGCGTGGGCGGACCGGAGTATCTCAGCGCAGAAGATCAAAGCTTCAGCGATCACGAGCAGATGGTGTTCACGAAGGCTGTCTCGGTTGCCGAGAGCTTTGGCAAGAAAGTCTCGCTGCTGGTGGTTCCTGCAGGAGACGTCTTCGCGGCATTGGTGCAGGGTGCAAACTCGCTCGAGATGGACTCCGTGGTCTCAGGAATTTCCACCAAGATGACAGCCGAGGATCAGGCCTTCCACATGGGGCAAGCATGGGAAGCACTGCCTGAACCAAAGCGCCAGTTCAACTTCTATGTCGTCGATCCAAGCGGCCAGGTGAAGGTCTTCTTCATTGGGCCTCACGCTCCGGCACTGAGCCCCGACGACGTACAACTGGTTCATCGGCTGTGGCTCAATATGCGCCGCGATCCTTCCGTCTCCGGGCTGCATCATAGCGACATTATCACTTATGCACTGACCCGGCTCGCCGGCCAGTATGCGCGCGAGAAACAGGAGATACTCCGCGAACTGCGTAATTACCGCGCAGCCGATGCGCCGTCCACCGAACGCATAGGAAGCCAGGCCTTTTCCAGTATTCCCGGGAACCCGCCCGCACCCGGAACTCCCCCGGTGACTCCAGGTAGTCTTCGGTAACCATGCGAGTCCTTCACTCGTATGCTCCCACTTCATTTTAGTAAGTCAAGACTGCTCTCACTCTCTTGAGCCATTCCACTGCCTGTCTTGTCCGTGATACTGAAGCGTGTCTCAAAAATGGCTTAGCAGTTGATGGCTACAATCCCTCAGACACTAAAGCCCCTCCCTTTACGGCCATCTTCGGCACAACTGAAGTCGTGCCCTGATACAAGGCCTTCGCAGATTGCACCGTAAATGAGTTTTTCCCCAACCTCTGAAGTCGTGCCCCGATGCAAAGCATATTTTTGAAACACGCTGTGGCCAAATAGTCTGGTTTCCGGCAACCTTTCGAATTTTTTGTTTGTAAAATAGTCTACAGTTGCGTATTGTGTTTCAGAGGACAGGTGGCCGGTTCCTGCGCAGTTGTATTCGCCACAAAGACAGGGATTGGACCACTTATTCCTACACGCAAGGAGGGACTGTGGGAGTTTCGGAGATCATAGCGCAAATCGATCGGGAGATCGCTCAATTGCAACACGCGCGAGCTTTGCTGGCGGGCGAAGGCGAGCCTGCGCTGAAGAAGGTTGCGGCTGGCCCCGCCGCTAAGAAGACTGTCAAGAAGAAGAGGAACCTTTCTCCTGAAGGACGAAAGCGAATTGCCGAGGCCGTGAAGCGGCGCTGGGCCGAGCAAAAGAAGGCGGCTCAAAAGTAACTCAAATACTTTGGAAGGCAGTGGGCTGGTAACTGAATACCCCTGATTTGTGTTGAGCAAGCGGTTTGTGGCAAGTGGTCATTTCTTTTGAGGAAATGGCGCAACTTATTTCTTTCGCCTGCACTGTTTCAAATTTGGAAATGCTATAAACCGCCAGCCCATCTTCCACACCCCGTGTGAATCGATATCTTTCTAAATAGATTCTCCAGGCTTCCACTGCACCACCTCGACGTTTGCATCCACCAGTGCGGCCAATTCCGCCGGTGTGCCTAGAAGTGGCGGGAAGGTACCAAAGTGCAAAGGAAGTACTTTTTCCGGCATGAGATAGCGAGTCGCCAGCGCAGCCTCCTTCGGCCCCATCGTGAAATGGCCCCCGATAGGAAGCATGGCCACCGTGGGCCGGTATAACTCACGAATGATATTCATATCTCCAAAGACCGCGGTATCTCCGGCATGGTAAAGCACGGGGCCATCGGCAATCGTCAGCACAAATCCAGCGGCTACTCCAACATAGTGGGTTCCGTTTTCATCCTGGGCCCCGGCAGAGTGTTTGGCCTCAACCATGGTTACTGCCACATCGTCCAGTTGCACGGTTCCGCCGAGGTTCATCCCAATGGTATGGGCCACTCCTTTGTCTCCCACATAGGACGCAAGCTCATACACTGCCACGACGGTTGACCCGTGCTTTGCCGCAGCCGGCACGGCATCCGCGATGTGATCCATATGTCCGTGCGTGAGCAGAATGTAATGAATCTTCTCAGGCAGAACAAAGCTCTTCGGGTATTTGGGATTCTGAGCGATAAATGGATCGATAAGAATGGTTGTGCCTTTGGCGGTCACCAACAGTACTGTCGAGTGACCCAGCCACGTTATGCGCGTTCCCTTCAACGGACTCATTCTTTCCTCCAATATTACAGCGTGTTTCAAAAAATGGCCGCGGGAATCGGAGACGTTATCCCGCAGGGGTTAAAACCCCTCGTCATTCCGGCGCGTTTCGGCGCGCGACCCCGACCCAGAGGGTACCCCGGTACCCCGGTCGTGCCCTGATACAAAGCATGTTTTTGAAACACGCTCTAGAAGAATCTCTTTACCGCGTCATGATGACCTCGGAGACGCTGTCCTTGGCCAGAAACTGCCTGTGTCCCGACCAGCCGGAAAACAGCCGTTCGATGCTCCGGTTGGTAAAAGCGCGCTGGATGGGAAAGTGTTCGGCAAGCTGCACTTCCACTTCATCCCTCTCGGTTATGTGAAAGCGGCAGTGTGTGGTCTCGCCGCCTTGAGTCCGAGTATGAAACAGGGCGAGCACCTGCCCTCCGGGATTCATAGCGGAAAACAAATGCGCAACCACCGGCGCCACCAGCGGCTCCGGCAGGTAATCCAACGCTGTCCATAATAGAACCACATCGAAGGTGCGGCCGGAGAAATTGAGGGAGTGGGCTAGATATCCCTCACTGTTCCACACCGGCTTGCCATCTTCGTCCGTTCCCGTTACCCAATTCTCCGTCAAGGCATCGTGGACCAGATCGGCCAGGAATACGCTGTGGCCCTGGCCGGTAAGATAATTTATGTTCACCGGCGAGGTATATCCCACGTCGATTACGCGCAGCCCAGGCTCTGCCAGAAGATGCTTGCGCACCGCAGCCCATCCGCCCGAGTGGCGCGGCACCCTGGGCCCACTGGGGCCGGGTGTGGGAGCGGAGGGAACCTCGACAGCCTTCTTTTCAAACCAACGGCTCATGAACTCGAGTTCCCCTTGCGGTGGACGACGTAATTGCGTGGCAGGCCGGAGCACCGCTTCCGGTTAAACAATTCCGCCCGCTTGTGGAGCGTTGGCCACATCGGGTCCCTTGGCAACGGACTGCGTCAGGTCCACCTTGCCGCGGAATATCGCGTTGTCCTCCACTGCAAGCCGCAGGGCACGAATGTCGCCCTCGACACTGCAACCGGCCCGCAACTCGACCCGCCCGGTGGCCACCACGTTGCCATGAACGTGACCCTGTATCAATACGTCCCGGGCAGACAGGTCGGCTTGAACCTTGGCATTCGGCCCGATGGTCAGCCGGCAATCCGAGAGGGTCACCGTCCCCTCCACCCGGCCATCCACAATCAAATCTTCGCTGCCTTTTACTTCGCCGCAAATCACGACGCTCTTGCCGATGCGCGCGGGTGCATTCTCCACTGCCATGCTTTTCTTCCTTCCATCGGCCCAAAACAAGGCCCTTCCCGAACTATACGCAACCCGGCCACCTTGCTTCAATCCGGAAAGAGCGCGAGCCGCACGGCGTCTAACTAAAAGATGAGTTGCAGCCCCAATGCGCAAATCGGCAATGAACGTTAAACTAATGGTTGTGCGCAGCTTCCTTACGCTCCTGTTGCTTTCGTTGGCTGCGCTTCCCCATGCCCACGCAGCGTCGCAAACTCCGGCGGCGCTCACTCCCCAGGAGGCCCAGGCGCTCGTCGCGCGGGCGTTGGCCACCGAATCGCGCGCCGCACAGGAAATTGCCAAGTCGCACCCTATGCGCTACCGGCTGCATAAGGTTACTCCGCGACTCACGTTAACCAAGGATATGGTTGAAACCAGGGACGGCGATGTTGCCCGTCTCCTATCTCTCTTCGACAAGCCGCTGAGCCCTGCCGACGAACAGAAGGAGCAGGCGCGTCTTGATGCGCTGCTCAGCGATCCGAGCCTGCAACAGCACCGCAAGAGAAGTGAAGACGCGGATACCGCGCGCGCCATGAATGTGCTGAGGGTGCTGCCTCAGGCCTTCCTCTACCAGCTTGCCGGAACGGGGATGGCCTCAGGCGGGATGGTCGAGAAGTTCACCTTCCGGCCCAACCCGCAATTCAACCCGCCAGACCTGGAAACGCAGTTGCTGACCGCCATGACCGGCGAGCTATGGATCGACGCCGCGCAGGAGCGCGTGGTGCGGCTGGAGGGCCACCTTCAGCAGAACAAGGAGTATGGCCTGGGAATCCTAGGCCAGGTGGACAAAGGAGGATGGGTGTTGATTGAACAGGCGGATGTGGGCGCGCATCTGTGGCGAATTGTGCGCATGCGGTTGGTGATGAACTTTCGGATCCTTTTTGAGAGCAGAAGCTCAGACTCGAAGCAGGAGTATACGCAGTTCACGCCGCTGCCCGTGGGCCTGACCTATGCTGAGGGGATTCAATTGCTGCGCAACGGGACGGCGAGCGCGGGGCAGGCCGGCCATTAGTACACGCGAACCAAACAAAGCGGCCTCACCGCGTGGGCGAGGCCGTTTTTGTTGCTGTTGAAATGCGCCTTTACTTGATCTTGACGTAGATCATGGCGAAGGTGAACAGGGTGAGAGACTCGATGAAGGCAAGTCCGAGGATGAGCAGAAACTGAATGCTGCCCACGGCACCGGGGTTTCGAGCCACCGATTCGGTGGCCGAGGCAATAGCCTTGCCCTGGCCGATGCCGCAAAGGCCGGCTGCCAGTGCAATGCCGATGCCAACTCCGATCGGAGTCAGGTCAACGACGGCGGAACCGCTCTGGGCAAATGCCGGAACGGCGAAGCAAAGCATTGCCAGTACCATCAATACGTTTTGCAGTTTACGCATACTTCTCCAGCTTCCCTGAGATTGGCCGCCAGTGGGT
>Ga0302319_10020474_pt1 | contig 11963 bp, 6 predicted proteins | sample Bog_T0_2_FD_203319 | JGI IMG/M metagenome (GOLD analysis project Ga0302319, IMG submission 203319) | Peat permafrost microbial communities from Stordalen Mire near Abisko, Sweden - Bog_T0_2 | ecosystem: Environmental > Terrestrial > Soil > Wetlands > Peat | place: Sweden: Abisko, Stordalen Mire...
TCGGCTCTGACGCTCGGTGCTTCGGGCGACGCTGGCGTCAACACGGTTGATCTGCTCGGCACCTCCCAGATCGTCACCGGCCTGACTGTGGCCGCCGGCAGCGGCGCAACCAACCAGGTGATCAGCAGCAACGGCAGCGCTTTCACTCCCGCGATCGGCGGCGCCGCCAGCAGCACCACCGCCACCCTGACCGTCAACTACACCGGCTCCTCGACGGACACCTACACCGGCTCGCTCGGCGGCTCGGGTGCTTCCACCAACCTCGCCCTGTCCAAGACGGGTACGGGTACGCTGGCCTTGGCTAACCTCTCGGGCAATACCTACACGGGTGGCACGTCTGTGACCGCCGGCGCGCTGCTCCTGATCAACACGAGCAACTCGGCGACCGGTACGGGCTCCTTGACTGTCAGCGCGGGTGCGGTCCTGGCCGGAACGGGCCGCAGCTCCGGTTCGAGCTTCAGCGTCGCCGGCACGGGCACGACGACGGCCACGGAGGCCACGGTCCTGGTCGGCCAGACATCCACGGCCGATACAAACACGACGGCAACGTTGACGCTGCTCGGTTCCGGTGCCTCGAGCATCTCGAATGCGAATCTGGTGTTCAACCTGAACGTGAACACTCCGGGGCAGGCAACCCAGCTCAATGTCGGCTCGACGGCCATCACCTTCGGCACCGGCGTAACGCTGACGCTGAACATGGACAACACCCCCGGAATCGTGGGTGCCTACACGTCGTACACCCTGGTCGACGGTACGACCAACAGCCAGTACTCGGGCCTGACGACTTTCAGCAACGCCCTGGGGCAATTGCAGATCACCAGCCTGAGCCTGTCGTTCAGCGATGCCCTCTCCCAGACCTACTACTCAAACGGTTCGTATCTCTACCTGGCTAACGGCGACATCGACGTGGAAGTGGTGCCCGAGCCGTCCACGTGGGCGATGATGGCCGGCGGCCTGGCAGCACTCCTCTTCTGGCAGCGCCGGAAGAGCCGCCAGAGCTAAACCTCGCTATCTGTTTTTTCGAATCCGAAAAGCCCCCGATCATCGGGGGCTTTTTGCTAGGCGCGACTCAGGTTCCCTGTGTGAAGAATGCGGGGAGCTTCCGCGCCGGACCAGGGAATGACGTAGTCGATGCCGGGATAGAGGTCGAAAAAGTTATCGCCTAATTTCTCTTTTCCTTCCAGGTCCAGGCAAACACCCCAGACAAAAACATCGCTCGAGAACCGGGCCGTGTTGCCGTCAAGGGCCACGGCGACCGTCGCCGCGGGCCATGTCATCTCGCGAAATTTACGGACAAAAAGGCGGTTTCGGGCCAAGAGCTTTCCGTTGGCTTCCAGCGTCGCGAAGGCAGCGGCATCTCCCGCCAGCGACGCGGCAGGAAAGAAAGCCAGGACGGTCGAGGCGTTCGGGGGCAGCGCGCAATCCTGTTGCTGATCCAGCCCATATTTTCCGCCAAGTTCAAAAGCGCCAAAATGTAGCCGTGCGGAAACCGTCTCCTGCGTCTCGTTGATTCCGTAGATGCGAATGTCCTGATCGACTTGAGCGATGACGACGTGGACCGGGGCGAAAGAGCGGGCCACCGGATGGAAGCTCGGAGTCCGGCGCAGCGCATGATCGACCACCGTCCAACTGCGAGTGGCGGGCCAGCAATCGTTGAACATCCAAAAGCAGGCGCATGCGCTATCGAACATTTTCCGGCGAAACGATTCGATGTACTCCCGCAGGGCTTCGCCCTGGAGCAGGCCGCCCCAGTAAGTGAATTCTTCCACGCTCATGTCCCGGATGTTCCGGCCAAGCCATTCCTGGGTGATCTTGTCGACCGGGCTCGGCTCTGCCCAGCTATCCACCGAATTGTCGTGGTACTGCCATGCGAACGAGCCGATTTGCCCGGGCTCCTTGAGACAGGAAAGCATGGTCGGCAACGCGGTCGGGCCAAGAAACCCTCCCTCATTGGGAAACCGGCAGGCCATGTCTCTATATTTATAGAAATCGATGTCGAAAAATCCGATCGACCAGGGGTGCTGGTCTCCACGGTCGTCCTGGTTGGGCGGGAAATTATCGGGCGAATACGGGGAGCTCGGCTGAAAATAACGGGAGGGATCTTCCTCCCGCATCAAACGGGGCAGCGTGGAATGAAAGAAGGCGTAATCGGGATGGATCATCCCTTGTTCCGAGATGGGCCACGCATCGAACATGTCGATTTCATTATTACCGCACCAGGCGATCAGGCTCGGCCGATGGGCCAGACGCCGTATCTGATAGGTCGCCTCTTTCTTCGCCTCGGTAAAGAAGGCCTCGTCGTGGAGCGGATATTTTGCGCAGGCATAAACAAATTCCTGCCAGACAACGATGCCTTGCTCATCACAAAGGTCGTAGAAATCTTCGCTTTCGTAGAGCCCCCCTCCCCAAACCCGGAGAAAATTAAAATTCGCCTCCACGGCCCGGCCAATGAGAACCGCGTATCGCTGGCGATCGGCGGCGGCCACAATCAAATCGCTCGGGACGATGTTCGCGCCCTTGAGGAAAATCGGACGGTTGTTGATTTCAAAGACAAAGTAGTTTCCTCCATCCGCGTGCGATTCCTGGTTCACCCGTACGCGGCGAAATCCAACGCGCCGGGATTGCTCCGCAATGATGGTTCCATCCACTTCGACACTGGCGTGGAGCGAATATAGATTTTGTTCTCCGTGGCCCCGGGGCCACCAGAGCTTGGGCAGCGGTATCTCGATGTTCAGCTCGCAAGTCATGCCCTCGGCAACTTCGACGACCTTTTCTGCAAGGATGTCGGAACCTTGCAGAGTAATGCGGACAGTGACAGAGGACTTGGCAGACGACAGCTTCTCGAGAAAGAAGCGGCCGCGAATCGAGCCGTGGTCCAGGTTCGGAGAGACGTCCACCAGCGCAACGAATTGCTCCAGCCGTACGGGATGAGACGTGTATTCCAAGCGCACATCGCCGCTGATGCCGATATTCATCAGGCGCGGTGACCAATCCCACGAGAACTGGCTTTGGGGTTTTCTCAGCCAATGTCGCTTGTGCAATTTCTGGTCGAACCCTCCCAGGCAATAACCGGCATGGGGCTTTTCGGAGACGGCGAGCAGTCCCGCGTCGACATGAACGGTCAGCAGGTTGCGCCCCGCTTTCAGCTTGTTCGTCACGTCCACCCGGCAAGGCAGGAAGACATTCTGATGAGTGGCCAATTTTTCTCCATTGAGGACAATGGTGGCCGCGAGGTCGAGGTTCTCGAAGCAAAGCCAGGCGCGGCCCTGCAATGCCGCCTCAGGGGCTTCAAAGAAGCGGCGGTAACTCCAGATGCAGTCTTCCACCCAGCGGCATTCCTTGGCCTGCCCTTGGACATAGAAATCGGGGATCAGTCCCAAGCGAAGCAGATCGAGGTGCACTTCTCCGGGAACGATCGCATCGATATAGCGGCTCTCGTCTACTTCGACGCGATCCGCATACTCCGGGCGTCCGCGCTGGCCATCGCTCCAGCGCAGCCGCCATGTTCCATTGAGGTTCAAGTTATTCATACGACATGGAAGAATCCGCGGTTACGCGAAAAAGAAAATCAACCGCGCGAACGACCGTTGCTAATTCGGCCGATAATTGGAGACGCGGCCGCTTGTGGCGTTGATCTGAAGGGTCACGAAATTCGCCGGCAAACCCGTGGCGAGGACGGGATCGCGCTCGTTGACCAGGCTGATGAACCATGATTGGGCGGAGCTGGGGTCCAAGTCCGTACTGCCGTCAGGCTTAAAGTGAAAGTCATAGTAGTTATACGAGGCAGGTGGATACGGTCCGAGCGCGGTGCCAGCCGTCGTGCCAAGGACGTGCTCCGGGTAGGTTTCGCCGGAGGGAGTTTGCAAGATCGACGAATAGGTGACGTTATTCATGATGCAAATCTGGTCGGGCAAATAGATGACCTTGGTGATCGGTACCTTGGCGGAGCCGTTGGTGGGCACGGCAAAACTTTGGATGGCCCGATAGACCGTGGGCGTGGTTGCCGATGGCGTGCTGCCCTCCGGAAGTTGATAAAGCCGAACCTCCACCTCGCAGTTCCTGGACATGGCGTATTGCTGGGCCACATTCAACTGCCCGCCCAGCGTACTGCCCGCCCCCGTCATCCTGGAACTGCGCATTATTCCCGATATGGCGGGAATGGAGAGCGCGGAAAGAATCGTGATGATGCCCAGGACAACGAGAAGTTCGACCAGGGTAAATCCCCGCGGGCATCGACGTAGTTTTGGCATGCCGGTCACGGAGTGAACTGCTTCGTTTCTATCACACGGAATTTATAATAATTATCGATGGCCTGCCCGGCACTCAGCGGCTGCGACAGCGTGGCGTAATCCGGAATCGTCGTGTCGCTGGTGTCCAGGTAACGCTCCATCGTCGTCGAACCCCGATATTCGCCCGTAATGATGTCGGAGCCTTCCACCCAGGTGGAAAACGTCGGATCTGTCGATTTCAAGGCTTTCAACGTCTGCACGCGCATATGCACGGTAAAGGTGTTCGATTTAGTAGTGAGACGAGGATAGAGATTGGCGTAAGGCCGTTCGCGGGAATTATCGCCCGTAAGAATTCCCCCTTTGGTGGTCGTGTTCAGCCAAAAAGACTGGGCCGTGGGGGACACGGAATAACTTAGGGCGGGGCTAAGGCCCGCAGGCACCAGCCAGATATTGCAAATTTGAGAGGCTGACCGGAAAATGTCCGGAGTGCTACCCGTGCCATCGGTCGTTCCCGTGGTGAACATGTTAGTGAATCCAGTCAGGGTCTGGTTCAAATCGATAAAATAGCGATAGTTGAATGCTCCGGAACCCTTGTAGCCGGCATTTGAATTGTTATTACCGGGCACAGCCAGAAGTTGCTCCGATCTTAAGACGGCCTGAACCGCAGTGCTTCTGGTGATATAAGTGAAGGGCACGATCTGGTAATTCATGTTCACCTTCCCGGCAGTAGAGAAAGGATCGCTGATGGCGTAAGGCTCGACGATCGGCATGTTGAACAAATCGAGCATGAGGTGGTCCTGTGGACTCTGCGCTCCGATGTGGACAGGACTTTCGCTGGGCAGAACCTTGCCATCCGGGCTGGGCCGGAAGAGCAACGTTTGGTAGGGATTATTCGAAAAGGCACCGGTGGGAAGCGAGCCGAACATCCCCGCTGACGGCATCTGCCGGTTCGGGGAAAAGTTGGCTCCTACATTGATCTGGATGCTTCCCGCCCCTCCCGTGATAGAGGTTTTATAGCCCGCTCCAAAATAGGGCATCTGCAAACCGATATTGAACGATGCGCCCGTATTATATTCGATGGCGCCTTCGTCGGCCTTATTAATATAGGCACCATCCTTTTCAAATCCCGACCCATTATCCCAGTCTCCCGGGTAAGTGGCTGAACCCGGCAGGAAAACGCCGTTGGCCGGTATGGCATAGTTTCCACTCAGCGTGAAGGCGGTCGGATCCATGGCTGCCGTCGCCTTCCACACGCCGCATGGCGTAGCTGCGCTGCTGGTTACCGCCTGCTGCAGGCCTGGCGTATACACCGCCGGCAAGTAAGGAGTAAAGTCGGGGCCGGTGGCCACTGCCCCGTATGAATAAACCATATTGGGAACAAACTTTCCAACCAGAGCTCCGTACAAGGGCCGATGATTGCCGTTGACGACGTCAATAATACCGTGCGCCTGATAGGTATACGTGGTCGTCGCCGGAGGGCCAGCCACCGTAATGGGATCCCAGCCCGTCACCTTGGTAAAAAGATTGAGCCCTGAATTCGGGCCACTCGTGTAGGTAAGCGGAACAGTGACGAGAGGCGCAATGGACCGCGGATCGGTCGTAAGCGCGATACTGCGTACCGTGTCATTACCGCAAATAAAGGTCTGGAGCGCTCCGCTGGTAGCGTTGGCGGAGGAAAAGCGGGAGCTCAGCAGTCGATAATCGACGGTGACGGGTACCGATTGATCGGTCACCATGGGCCCCAGTCTCGGGACAGGAAAGGTCCCTGCGGGAAACTCCAAATTGTAGGTCTGCAATAAAATCGTTCCCGTGGAGTCATAAATACTCACGGTGAACTTCGTGTCCGAGATGCTGAAAACCCCCGGCGTTACCAATGGCGTCCCCGTGGGAACATCCAGCACGCCTGTCGCGATATAATTCGATGCATAGTTCGAGCCATAGACAAAAGGCGTAATTCCCTGTTCCCCTTCGCCAAGGCTCAGGAGTGGGGCGGAAGTAACCGAGACCATTCCCGGGCTGGAATTGAATCCCACCGACGTAAAGGTCGAAGGCACGGCGCCAACGCCCCACGTCATCCCGCTGAGTCCAGTGACAGATACCTTGAAATTGGGGATGGTGTAAGCGTAGCCCTGACACGGGTCGAAAAATTTCAGGAGCAGAGCGGCCTGAATGCGCGTGTTTCCCGGCTGAACCGAGCCGGCTGCAGGATAAGTGGGGTCCAAGGGTGTGTTGGAAGTCTGCGTCGGGGTGACTGTTCCAGTTTCCGCCCTTCCGACAAAGAGGAGGCTGGCCTCTGTGACCACCGGCATATGGCCAAAGCCGCGCGTTGCGGAATTAGGGTTACTATCGGCGGAGTCGGTGCGGTCCGTGTCAGTGATCGGAACGATTTGTCCCTCTCCAGATCCATATGTCGCCAAGGTATACGGACTGGTTACTCCCTGGTCTTGGGTGTTAAGCGATCGGATATAATCGAAAATTTCTGTAAGGATCTGGTCCCGGTCCTTGGGATATTTCGACAGAAAGGTTTCGCCGCTTGTGCTAAAGCCGGGAACGGGAAGGCTTGTCACGTTGCGCAGGTAGTTGATTAATTGCCTGTTTCGGGTCACGTCGGTGGCAGGGGTGCTCGCGGCAGACGCAGGCAGGTCCTGAGTAGGTGAGTTTGCTCCCGTCTTGGTGCCCGTGACTGAGCGCTGAAAGTAGTAGAGGTTTTTATTGAGGGTGCCGCAGTAGGCCAGCAAGTTATCGTAAGCGGTGCGATTCACGCCCGTGACTGTTCCGGTGGAGACCGGCCAAATGACAACTCTCGGTTCGTTGTACAAATTAACCTCAGGCGCCCGGCTGGCTGCGGTCAGGAAAAACTTGGCCTGCTCGAGGTTCGTTTTTGTCAGGGGCGAGTTGGCGACACGGGTGGGAGGCGTCCCGGCAAGCATGTTAGTCGCGTTAACGAGAAGCTCGTCGACCGAAGAGTAGAGCCGATCGTCATCGTCCGTCGGCAGCATGGACTGAGACGGGAAAGTCGTTCCACTGAGCGATCCGCCCAAACTTATGCGAGGCACAATGCCGTAAATCGATGCGGGAGTCGTCAGAAGTGTGGGAAAAACGGCGCTGAGATAAGTTTGTGCGGGATGCCCGGGATAGCGCTGATATTCGCCTTGGGCGGGTTGATTCAGAGCGAGATTGGTTTCAAAATTGTCCCATACGCGCGGCGTATCCCAGAAGGACCCGGGGTTGCCGGGATTTCCAAACGTTGGCGGAGTATTGGTAGCGCTGGCATCAACCCACGCGTCACCGGCAGCGGTGTTGACGTTGACTTTGCAGGTATCGTCGTCGGTCCAAAAGGCGATGCGCGCCACGATGGCATTCGTGGCAGTCGGCTGGATCGCCGCTTGGGTGAAAGCAGCCGTGTTGCCCGTGCTCGTGGTATCGGGCGCGATGACCTGCCCACTTTGCAGCACGTAGAGCCACTTCACCGGCATGGGAATTGCATCGCTGGTGGCGTTCGTCATCCCCGACGTGTTGAAATCGAATCCCTTCACTCCCAAGTTGGTTTTTGCGGCCGGATCGACAATGGGGTAAACGCCCGACACCGGCTCGTTCAAGTCGGTATAGATGGCGGGACTGCCAGACCAGCCGGCATACGTGGTCGGGGGCAATTCAGTCGCCGACGTCGGGTTGAATGAAGTGGTGACCATGTTATTCCACGAATAAAGCTTATAGAAACCAACGGCCTGTCCCTGCGTGTTGTAGTTCCGGATCATTCCCGGTTGGGAAGCCCAGGCCAAAGTGTTGCCGCTGGTATCCGTCCCCTTGGTCGCGTTCTTGATCTGCCCCTGGACAATGCTGACAGTGGAATCGGCCAACATCTTGACAGAGGACGTGTTCGCGTACAGTTGCGCCGATTGGCGCTCCGCCGTGACGGCATAGAAAAATGCCACGATGAGAACGGAAATCAGGACGAGGCAGCCCAAGACGATGAGAAGCGCCGAGCTTCTCTTGCGGGGCGAGTTCCGATGAAAGGGCGGCGCACGCAAGGCAGCAGCCGGCGCAGTCTTCATTGGACCGTGCTCCATTTCGCCCCGCGGATGGCGATATCGTTGTCGAATACCCGATAGTTGACCTTCTTGGCGCTCAGGGCCGCGGTCAGCGTGGCGAGATCGTTGTTGATGTCCGTGTTGGGATCCGGGGAGGTTGTGGTCTGGAAGAACGTGAGGCCGCTGATCAAGCTGGGCGGAGTCGTGCTGCCAACCGGATTGAGATGCTCGGCCGAGGGCTCGTCGATCGCCACCATGACCACGCGCAGGAGCGGAGGCAACTGGTGATGGGTCAGCTTATTGGTGATGATGTCCCCTGCCCGGCTGTCATACGTGTAGGAGCTGGTGACGAGATTGGTCTGGGTGACTTGATCGTGCGGGGAAAGCTCGGGAAGAATGGCCAGGGCAATAATATTATCGGCCATCACCCGCAAGGGCGCCTGCGCCACCGTGACATTCGGCGGCAGAAAATCGGTAAACCATTTGTCGTACAGCGCCTTCGTCGTGCCGGGATAATTGGCAGGGTTATAGATGCTGTCCGCTTCGGTAGGCTGGAGAAATTCCATCAGGCGATAGCGATAGCGTTCCTGCACCGAGGTCACACCACTCAGGAACGGAGGCATGTAGGGCTTGTTCGTGTTGAACTCCACATAATAGCCGCAAGCATTCAGCATGTTGGGCAGGCCGCTGTAATCGGTGGCATCCAGGGTAAATCCCAGCGGAGCCTGAAAAAAAACGGCGTGCCCCGGATGCAAATTGGAAGCGCCGGGAACCATGTTGGTGCCCGCGGCCTGGTCGACGATGAAATGCAGGTTGGAATTTCGCGCGTAATAGGCGGGAACAAAAGAAGAGGCAGTGGCAGGCGTGCGGGCCGTCTTAGTTGAGTCGTAATAGTCCAGGTAGGTATTCAGGGTGGCCTGGCTCAAGCGCTGGGTCATGGTCGCATAGGCCGCACGGGCGTTCTGGAAGGCCTGAATTTCCGAGGTGGAACGCTTCCAGATCTTGCCGGTCTGGTCGGTCATCGACATGACCAGCAGCATGATGAAGGTCAGGATGGTGATCGAGACCAGGAGCTCGACCAGGCTGAATCCTCCCCACCGGCACTTGCGCAAAAAATATCCGCCCCTAAGAGCCGTTGTTGGCAATTTGGATGGGTGTAACATTGATTGCCTGCGGCGAGCTCGCACTCCAGATCGAGATGACAAACGTCAGCGTATTCAGCGACGTGGCCGCGGTACCTCCGGGCACGGTAAGCGCGGTGGGCGGGGCGATCTTGGCGAAGTAAACGGCGTTCGCGGCGTTGGTCTGCAGGCCCTCTTGCGTAAAATAGTAGAGGGTGGGCGTCGTCTGCGTCTTGATGTTGGAGTAGTTCGCGATCTGCAGTTGATTCGCCATCTGCTGCGCGATTTCTGTCTCGGTCGTGGCGCTCATGGCGTCGTGAGCGGTTTTCAGCCCCACCGTCAGCAAGCCCATCATCGAAATCAAACCGAAGCTCGCCACGCCCAAGGCCAGTACGACTTCCACCAAGGTAAAGCCCTTTTGGCGGCGAGTTGTGCGGAACTTAGCCAGCAATTGCTGCGAATGAGGTATAAGGATCATGGGCTGTGTGTCACTTCACCAAAATCTAAATTTTCGTTGTTAATTTCCCGACGCATACAGCATATCAGCTGCGAATATCGGCTCAACAGCTTTGTGGCTCTACCTGTAGAGCTATTCTTCCTCTGGAGAAGCGCCCCAGTTCTACCCAAGATATCGGCATGATCCGGCTCGTCATGACCCGATGAAGAAGGGCGGACAAAAGCGTGCACTCCCACCCGATCAGGGAGCCTGCCCTTCGGTCTAAGTTTATTCTACTGGTAGAGTGGAAATAGTCCCGCTTATTCGCAGTTATTTGCTAAAGGCAGGAATGCTTTCCACCGTGGGCCGCCTTCTTCTATTCGTTCCTTTTGCCTTTACCACAGCACTTTCCGCCACACCCTCCCCGTTTACCGTCCTGCCGGACCATGCCAACGGCATCTACGCGTTAAAGGAAAACGTCGTGTGGAATGTCGATGTCAAAGGGGACCGCACGGGCCTGAACGCCCTGCCCTACGTCGTCAAAAAGGACGGCGCGGGGGTCGTAGCAACTGGCACCATCGATCTGTCCGCCGGCCCAACCACCATCACGGCCACCGCGGCCGAGCCCGGTTCCCTGCGGCTCCAAATCTCGTCCACGGATCAACCCCCGAAACCGCTCGCCGCGGGCGGGGCCGTGTTTGCTCCCGATCAAATCACTCCGGGCGGTCCCGAGCCGGCGGATTTCGATGCCTTCTGGCAGGACAAGCTGAAGGAACTCGCCGCCGTCCCCATCAACGCGGTCGTGGAAAAAGGCGATTTGACCGGGGTGAAAAACTCCGACGGAATCGACTACTACAAAGTCACGCTCGATAATATTCGTGGCACCCACGTCCACGGGCAACTGGCCCGGCCCACGGTAGGAGAAAAATTTCCTGCCGTCCTGATCGTTCAATTCGCCGGGGTCTACGCGTTGGACAAGGGACAGGTCGTCGCCCAGGCCAAACCGGGTTGGCTGGCGCTCAACATTAGCGCGCATGACCTGCCGATCGATGAAACGGACGAGTTCTACAAAAACCTGAAGGCGACCACCCTCAAGAACTACATTTACATCGGGAGCGAAGACCGGGAGACCTCCTATTTTCTCCGCATGCTTCTGGGCTGCGTCCAGGCGGAGAAATATCTCGCTTCGCGTCCCGACTGGGACGGCAAGACGCTGATGGTGACCGGGACGTCCCAGGGCGGCCTGCAATCCTTCGCCACGGCGGCGCTTTGTCCGCAAGTGACGGAGGTCGCGACCGTGGTGCCCGCCGGGTGCGATGTTTACGCACCGCTGGCGACTCCGCCGCGGGCCTTCGCGTGGCCGTACTGGCTCTCCAACTGGGGACCCAAGAACCGGGACATGGAAAAAGTGAAAAAGACCGCCGGCTACTACGACGCCGCCTTTTTCGCCGCGCGCATCCATTGCCCGACGCTCATCGCGGTCGGCCTGCTCGACGAGGCGGCCCGGCCGGCCGGCGTCATCGCCGCTTACAACGCGGTGAAGGGCCCCAAGGAATTGCTCGTCATGCCCACCTCCGATCACTACGGCACCGGTGGCGCCCAGATGGTCTATCTACAGCGCTTCAACGAGTGGAAGACGGATCTCGCCAGAGGCAAACCGCTGCCTATCGCGACCAAGTAGCGAAATCTTTTTACCGCCATGGCCTTCAACCTCAAGACAGCAGCATGGAGAATTCTTCTACTGGGCTTTCTCGCAACGTTCGTACTTCCCGCCCGCGCGCAGTTGGTCGCTGACCCCGGATTTGAATTGGGCGCCGACTCCCATATTTGGGTTATGAATGCCGGAGCAACTTTTAGCGAGACCAACGCTCATGAGGGAACTCACTGTGTCAAAATCGCCGCGCACGGAACGATCCTGCAAAAGATTCAGAACCTGAACCCATCCACGGCCTATGTCCTGTCGGCCTACATCATGATCGATGGGCCGGGCAAGGCTGTGTTGGGCGTGCAGAATTACGGAGGCAAATTTGTGTCGACCAAGCAGACAGCCGCCCCGGTCTATCAACTTGTAAAATTGAATTTCACCACGGGCGCGTCTGACACGTCGGCGGAGATTCTATTGAGTAACGGCAGCGACAGCGGGACC
>Ga0302319_10020475_pt1 | contig 11963 bp, 7 predicted proteins | sample Bog_T0_2_FD_203319 | JGI IMG/M metagenome (GOLD analysis project Ga0302319, IMG submission 203319) | Peat permafrost microbial communities from Stordalen Mire near Abisko, Sweden - Bog_T0_2 | ecosystem: Environmental > Terrestrial > Soil > Wetlands > Peat | place: Sweden: Abisko, Stordalen Mire...
ACGGAGAACAGCACGGCTATTCTGAGCCGCCAACGGTAAATCGTTTCTCCCGCATCGGGCGGCGGCTCGGTTTCGGGCACACCATAGCCCAGGTCTTCGATGGCGCCGATGAAATCGCTCACTCCGGTGCGCTGCGGGTCGAACTCCACGGTCGCGGTATTGGTGGCCAGGTTGACGCTGGCGCGGGTTACTCCGGCGGTTGCCGAGAGGGTCCGTTCGATGGCGCGCGAGCAAGCGGCGCACGTCATGCCGGTGACTGGGAGATCGATGCGTTCCGCCGCCGGAGCCTTCATGCGGGCACTTCGTAGCCCAATTGCCGGACCGCTTCCGCCAGGCTCTCGGGCTTCACTTGTCCGGCGTCATACTCGATGGTGGCCGCCTCGCCGGCCAGATCCACCGTCGCCCGGCTGACTCCGGTGGTACCCGCCAATTTCCGTTCCACGCCGCGCGCGCAGTTGCCGCAGGTCATGCCGTGAACGGTGAGGCGCAAGGTTTCGATAGGCATATTCCTATGATGAGGCATCCTGGCGTTTGGTGGCAGGGTGTGGAACTGCCAAGGCACGTGTGAGCTTGCGCCGGCGACGGACAGGAGGCCATCGGGAGTTTTGCGGCCACGAACGGAATCCGTGGGCGTAAAGGCGATATGGCTACAATGGGAGGTTCCCTCTTATGCCCCTCGCCACCATGACCGCGTTCCTCTTCGACAAAAGCGTGCGTTCCAAAGGGGAAGGCCTGTATGTGGCGCGCCGGATCCGCCTGGAATCGTCCGGCGCCGATCATATATTCGCACTGGTGCAAGGGGGCGCCCTGTACGACGTGCGCATTTCCAAATTCGACCGGGGTCTGGAGGTCTGGTGCGATTGCCGGTACTTCCAGGATTGCGGACCGTGCAAGCACTTGTGGGCGGCGATCCTGGAGGCCGACAGACGCGGGGCGCTGAAGGGCGTGCGTGAGGTCCTCTACATGGAAATGGAGTTGGAGGAGGATGGGCCAGACCTGTATGGCGCCTATCCCACCAAAACCCGCTTCCAAGTCCCCGCTCCGCGTATTCCCCCGTGGCAGGAGTATCTCGGCGCGGTGGAAGAGAGGATGAAAGTCAAACCCGCTCCCCGCGCCGCCGTGCGCTACAGCGAGATTCTCTATTGCCTCGACGTGACGTCTTCGCGCAGCAAGGGGAAGATCGCCATGGAACTATACTCGCGGTCGCGCAAGAAGGACGGGGAGTGGTCCACCCACAAGGAGTTTCACGTCACGGCGGAGCAGGCCGCTACGTTGCCGGACCCGGTAGACGTGGAAGTGATCACGGCAATGTTCGGCGGCCAGGATCTTTACTCCTACTATCCCTATTCGACTGCGGTAACCCGCAAGGTCCTCCACTTTCCGCTGGCGGTAAAGCTGATCCCGCTGATGGCCTCCGCGGGCCGGCTGTTTTACCGGGAGAGCGGCAGGACGGACCTGAATCCGGTGGGATGGGACGCGGGCGAGCCATGGGTTCCCTGGCTCGCGGTCCGCCAGGACGACCGCGATCAGTGGAACATCACCGGTTTCCTGCGTAGGGGCGAAGAGCGCATGGAACTGGAGGAACCGCTGCTGGTGCTGGAAGACGGGCTGCTATTGGCACGCGGCCTGGTGGCGCGCTACTCGGGGGGAGAATTTGCGTGGCTGGCGCAGTTGCGGGATGTGAAGCGGATTCCTTTTCCCGACCGCGAGCGCGATGCCGTGCTGGCACGACTATTGCAATTGCCGTCGGTGCCGCAAATGGAAATCGACGAAGCGTTGCGATTCGAGGAGCGCAAACTCCCTCCCCGCATGGGGCTCAAGATCAAGCAGGAGCGGTCGGACTTTCGCACCCCCCGCTACGTGGCGCAATTCCTGCTCGATTACGGCGCCGGATGGACGGAGGGCGCTGTCGAGAGCCGGGGGATCTGGCGCGCCGAAGAGCGCGTTTACATGGTGCACGACAGGGAGGCAGAAGCGGCAGCGCGCGAGAAGTTGGGCGAGTTAGGTTTGCGGCATGAGGCCGGCGGAGTCGATCGCTGGTCGTTGACCGCCAAATCGCTGCCGCGGACGGTGCGGGAACTGATCGAGGCCGGGTGGCACGTGGAGGCCGAGGGCAAGACCTTCCGCACCGCGGGCGCCACGCGGGTGGCGGTGAGTTCGGGGATCGACTGGTTCGAGCTGCACGGCGAAGTGGAGTACGGCGAAACTACCGCGTCCCTGCCGCAGTTGCTGGCGGCCGTGCGCCGCGGGGATTCCATGGTGGTGCTGGGAGACGGCACCTTCGGGCTGTTGCCGGAAGAGTGGCTGAAGCGCTTCGCGCCGCTCGCCGGTCTGGGGCAAAAGACCGAGGACCACCTGGTATTCCGGCACAACCAGGCCGCGCTGCTGGATGCGCTGCTGGCGGCGCAGCCGGAAGTGCGCGTGGATGAAACCTTCGAACGAATTCGCCAACGGATGCGCAGCTTTCACGGCGTGGAGGCGCTGGCACAGCCGGAGGGGTTCCGCGGCCAACTTCGGCAGTACCAATGCGAAGGCCTGGGATGGATGGGATTCCTGCGGGAGTTCGGTTTCGGCGGCTGCCTGGCCGACGATATGGGCGTGGGCAAGACGGCGCAAGTGCTGGCCGCCCTGGAACAACGGCGCGCGGAGGGGCACGGGCCGTCGCTGGTAGTGGTTCCCAAGTCGGTGATGTTCAACTGGCGGGAAGAATCGACGCGGTTTACGCCGCAACTGCGGGTGCTCGAATATCATGGCACCGACCGCGACGCCACGGCGATCGGGCAGCACGACCTGGTCCTGACTACCTACGGCACCATGCTGCGCGACGCGGTTGCCCTGGCGCAGATCGACTTCGACTACGTAGTGCTCGACGAAGCGCAGGCGGTGAAGAATTCCACCACGGCTTCGGCCAAGGCGGTGCGCCTGCTGCGCGGCAAGCATCGGCTGGCCTTGAGCGGCACTCCGGTGGAGAACCACCTGGGCGAATTATGGAGCCTGTTCGAGTTTCTCAATCCGGGCATGCTGGGCGAGGCGCGGGTGCTGAAACTTTCGGGCGGGCTGGCGCGCAACCCCGGCGAGGAAGCCCGCCGCCTGCTGGCGCAGGCGCTGCGCCCGTTCATCCTGCGGCGCACCAAACAGCAAGTGGCGCGCGAACTGCCGGCAAAAACCGAGCAGACCATTTTCTGCGATCTGGAAGGGGCGCAGAAAAAACACTACGAGGAGTTGCGCGATCACTATCGCCTGACGTTGCTGGCGAAGGTGCGGCAGGACGGTTTGGGGCGCTCGAAGATGCACGTGCTGGAGGCGCTGCTGCGCTTGCGGCAAGCGGCCTGCCATCCGGGCCTGCTGGATGCGAAGCGCGTGGATGAGCCCAGCGCCAAACTGGAAGTGCTCATGGCGCAACTGGCCGAAGTGCGCGAAGAGGGTCACAAAGCGCTGGTGTTTTCCCAGTTCACCAGCCTGCTGGCGATCGTGCGCCGGCGGCTGGACCAGGCCGGCGTTCGCTATGAGTATCTGGACGGCGCCACCACGCACCGCCAGACGCACGTCGAGACCTTCCAGAACAATTCCGAGTGCGGGCTGTTTCTGATCAGCCTGAAGGCCGGCGGCCTGGGTTTGAACCTGACGGCGGCGGAATACGTATTCCTCCTGGATCCGTGGTGGAACCCGGCGGTGGAGGCACAGGCCGTTGACCGCGCGCACCGCATCGGACAGACACGGCCGGTGTTCGCGTACCGGCTGATCGCCCGCAACACCGTAGAAGAGAAAGTACTGCAACTGCAGAAGACCAAGCGCGATCTGGCCGATGCCATCTTAAACGAAGACAACAGCCTGATTCGCGATTTGAAGAGCGAGGATCTGGAGCTGTTGCTGTCGTAAGATTGTCCACCGCGGAGGGGGCGGAGGGAATCAGTGTTCCCCGCGAGTTCGCGCCTCCGCGGTGAATTTCAGTTGAACTCGACATCGCCGGCCTCCGAGTGATCGAGCGCCTGCCCGGCCGCACCGCCGAAAAAAACCCTTGCATAAGAACCACCGGTGTAGTAGATTGGCAAACATGAGTAGTCGAGCGCTATGGCCCTTGCGAAGTTGGCGGCGGCGGAGCGGCGGCTGATCGACGACTTGCTGGGACTGTTCGGCGGCAGGAGCCGGCCCATTATGGCCCGCCTGATTGAGTCCGGCACGCCGACTATCGGGGATGTGCGGGAGGCGGAGAAGACTCTGCTGTCACTCGCCGGAGAGGAGCCACCCAAATGAACTTCGCATACCTGTCTCCCATTGCCGATCACTTATGGCAATCGACTTTGTTTGCCGCCGTCGCAGGTCTTTTGACGCTGCTGCTGCGCAAGAATCACGCCCGCGTGCGCCATGGCTTGTGGCTGGCGGCATCGGGTAAGTTTCTGATCCCGCTTTCCGCGCTCATCGGCCTGGGCAGTCATATCCGCTGGCGGACAGCTCCGTCTCACCTATCGGTGGTGATGGACCAGGTCAGTCAGCCATTTACTACGGGCGCGGTCTCATTTTCCCCCGCGTCCGCGGTCCTACCCACCGCCAACCCGCTTCCCGCCATTCTGGTGGGTATCTGGGTGTGCGGATTGCTCGGTATTACGGGGGCCTGGTTGGTGCGCTGGCGGCGCATCCGCGCGGCGGTGCGCGCCGGGAGACCGGTTGAGCTTGCCGCGCCCATGCGGGCGATATCCTCTCCTACGCTTCTAGAACCGGGTATTTTCGGCGTTTTCCGGCCGGTGCTGATGCTGCCCGAAGGCATCTTCGACCGTTTGACACCCGCGCAATTGAGCGCGGTCGTCGCCCATGAGCTTTGTCACATCCGCTACCGCGATAATCTGGCCGCCGCGCTGCATATGTCGGTGGAAACCGTCTTCTGGTTTCATCCGCTGGTGTGGTGGATCGGCAAGCGCATGGTGGAGGAGCGCGAGCGCGCCTGCGACGAGGGCGTGCTGACGGTGGGCAGCGAACCGCGCGTCTATGCGGAAGCCATCCTCAACGTCTGCAAGCTGTACGTGGAATCGCCGCTGGCGTGCGTAGCGGGGGTAACCGGGGCCAATCTGAAGAAACGAATCGAGGCAATTATGACGAAGCGAACAAGTCAAAGATTAGATGGCGTGCAAAAGTTTCTGCTGGCGGGCGCCGCAATCGCGGCCCTGGCTGGTCCTCTGGTCATTGGTTTCGGCCATGTGCCGGTGATGCGGGCTCAGTCGCCGGCAACATGGGAGGCGCCGGCCGCCGTGGCGCCACCGGTTTCGCAAATCGAGACTCCGGCGCAGGCGGCGCGCGAAGCTCCCCTCAGTCCTCCCCCCGCCGCCGCGCAGGTGGTGGCACAAGCCACAGTCGTCGCGCCGGACGACGAGCATTCCCGCCGCGTGGCGTACGCCGCGGAGAAATTCGGGCATAACGATCCCCGGGGCGCCACGTACATCAAGTACGGACCACCGGACCAGATTGACTTCCGAGCTTCCGATACGCAGCATCCCGCACAGATCTGGCGCTATAACTATCTGGCGAATTTCCACAGCAACGTGGAATTCGAATTTGCCGCCACCGCGACGACGGATCGGTTTGCGGTACACATCAACTGGCCGCCGGCGACGGCGTATGAAGGCCAGCCCGGCGCCGACGCCGGTTTCACCCCGGTAATTGACGCGCTCAATCGCGAACTCCATTTGAGCACCGGGGAACAGGCGGCGACAATCACCGTCGCCGGACTGCCCGGCCGCCAGGCTTCCATGCAAGTTTATCCGAAGGAAGAGTTGCAGATGCTGATGGTGCCGCTCGATTCGCTATCCGGCAGAATCGATGTCCTCGGCGTGATCAAAGCGCTCCCTCAGACGGGCGCCGGCGAGGCGCCGGCGGCCTCAGTCCGCGACTATCTGAACCTGGCCCAACCGGCGCCCCACCCCATGTACAACGCAGGCTTCATGCTGCAGGCCGGCTCCTACGTTTGCCGCCTGCTTGTGAGGGAGCAGGCTACCGGCCGCACCTATACGGAAGTCATCAATTTCGAGGTGAAGTGATGCGGCTAGAGGATCTGCGGGGCGGCATGCCGGGCACTTATCGCGCCTGTACGGCTCGCCAGGTGGCCACCGACCACTGCGCCAGATCCGTCGCAATTCCTTGATTATCGGTAATCTGTTGCGCCAGTTGATGGACCCGAGTCTCATCCATTGGCGCCAACTGATCGAGCATCGCCGCCGGCGTGCCCTGCCGAACCGCGGCCACGATGGCGCGGACTTCCGGCCCGTCGTCCAGCTTGCGGCACAACATCTCGAGGCAGGCATAAGGTTCCTCTCTCGTCACCGGCGATTCGCGCAAAGCCTCGCGCAGCCTGTCATGCACGGCCTTCTGCGTAGCGCTTTCCGCCGGAACCGCCGGCAAGCCGGCGGGGACTGGCGCCGTGGAAGCCGGCTCGTCCAGCCCCAGAACGGTGGCCCCGGTTTCGAGGCGCGCACCCGCGGCGGTCTCCGGACCCGCGGACTCCGCCTGGAAGTAAGCCGATACGAGAAGGTAAAATCCGAACAGGACGCCACCCACGAGGCTCAGGGCGTCCATACCCGATAACCCGCTATTTCCGAGCATCAAGCCCAGGAGGCAACTACCCATCAGCAAGAGCGCCAAAACCGCACTGCCGCCAGGAGTTCTTCTAGATCCGACTTGTGAGTTCTTATTCATGCCCTGGAACGGCGGACAAACGGCAAGCAGATTAGTATCCGGGTGACGCGTCGCAGTTCTGCGAATTCCGCGTCTCAGAATGAAACCGTGAGCTGGCCCCGCCTGCTATAAACATGCGCTCTTGCCTGCGCGCACGGTTGGAAGTCCAATTGCCGACTGAACGATGAGGCAACATCTCGTGCTTGTCGAGCAGGCCACATCTCCAGTTCCCGAAGAGTCCGCGTTTGACGCTTGGTTCCACGGCCTTCCAGTCCCGTATCACGAATTAGACCGGGATGGCGTGATCCGGCGGGTGAATGCGGCCGAGTGCGCCCTATTTCGTTGCACGGCAGCGGATCTGTTGGGACGGCCGGCATGGGAATTCGTCGTGGAGGCGGACCGGGACGCCAGCCGCGAGGAGTTCCACCGCGAACTCGCCGGGGAGGCGTCTCCGGGAATCACGCAGCACCCGTACCTCCGGCGCGACGGTAGCGAGGTGTGGCTGGAAGTTCGCAGCACCCTGGTGCGCAAGGCGTCGGGCGAGACGGCAGGCATTCGCTGCGTGCTGCTGGATGTGACGGCGCGGCGGGAAAGCGAAGCGGGCTACCGTAGCCTGTTTGAGAACGACCACGCGATCATGCTCATCGTGGATCAGGTCAGCGGGGTCATTGTGGACGCCAATCCGGCCGCCTGCCATTTCTATGGCTGGACGCGCGAACAACTCCAGCGGATGCGGATTGACCAGGTCAACGCGCTCCCACCGGAGGAAGTGCGGGCCGGGATGGACCGCGCGCGGTCCATGCAGCATCGTTGTTTTGTCTTTCCGCACCGGCTGGCCGACGGTTCGCTCCGCGATGTAGAGGTCTTCAGCGGGCCGGTGACGTTTGGCGGCCGCCCTTTGCTCTACTCCATCGTGCACGACGTGACCGAGCGCCAGCGTGCTCTGGCAGCCCTGCGGCAAGCGAGCGAAGCGGTGGCGCAGGCGGAACGGCATTACCGGGTCATCTTTAACAGCGTTTCCGAGGCGCTCTTCATTTTCAAGTTGGGAGAAGACGGGCTGCCCGGCCGGTTCCTGGAAGTGAACGAAAGCGCCTGCCGCTATTTGGGCTATACGCGGGAAGAACTTCTCGGTATGGGATGCTGCGATATCGCCGGACCCGAATGGAAGGGGAGCAATCCGCATCTGACGCAGGCCGTGATGGCGAAGGGCCATGTGAGATACGAGAGAAACGATATCGCCAAGGACGGCCGGCGCATCCCGGTTGAGGTTCTTACACACCTGGTCGATCTCTATGGAACGGGAACGCTGATCTCCTCCGTGCGGGACATTTCCGAGCGGAAGCTGGCCGAGGAGGAACAACGGCTTGCCAGGCAATTGCTGGATCTGCACGTGGAGCAGACTCCATTGGCCGTAATCCAATTCGATCCGCGGGGCTGCGTGAGAGCCTGGAATCCTGGCGCCGCGGAGATCTTTGGATTTCCCGCGGACGAGGCCATCGGACAGCATTGGACGTTCCTGGTGCCGGACGCGGCGCGGGGCGCGGTGGCAGGTGTCTGGGCAGCACTATTGTCCAGTCGTGGGGGCAATCGCTCCACCAATGAGAACATCACCAAAGATGGCCGCTCCATCAATTGCGAGTGGTTCAATACGACGCTTTTCGATCCCACCGGAAAAGCCATCGGGGTTGCGTCGCTGGTGATGAATGTGACGGAACGAAACCAGGCCGAGCAGAAACTGCGCGAAGGCGAAGCCCGGCTGCGAGAGGCCGAGCGGCTGGCGCAGGTCGGCAGTTCGAGTTGGGACGTAGATTCCGATACCACTACCTGGTCGGAAGAGCTCTACCGCATCGCCGGCCGCGATCCGGCCGGTCCGGCGCCGAGCCATGCCGAGTGCGCTGCCCTCTACACGCCCGAAAGCTGGGCGCGCCTGGCCGCCGCGATTGCCCGCACTTTGAGCACCGGAGAACCCTACCGCGAGGAGGTGGAGATCGTCCGTCCGGATGGGCGCTTGCGCCATGCGCAGGTGGTGGGTAATGCCGTCCGGGATCGCCTCGGCCGCGTAGTGCGGATCTATGGCAGCTTGCAGGACATCACGGAACAAAAACAGGCGGAACAAGACAAAGCCAAGCTGCAGGCGGCCTTTCACCAGGCCCAGAAGATGGAATCGATAGGGCGGCTGGCGGGTGGCGTGGCCCACGACTTTAACAATCTGCTCACGGTGATCAATGGCTATGGCCGGATGCTGTTGGACGATGTGAAGGCCGGCGATCCGCTCCGCGAGGGCCTCACCGAGATCTGCAAAGCGGGAGAACGGGCCGCGGGCTTGACGCGCCAATTGCTGGCCTTCAGCCGGAAGCAGGTCCTGGAGCCGCATCGCTTGGATGTCGACCGGGTGGTGATGGAAATGCGGCCGATGCTGGAGCGCCTCATGGGCGACGACGTCGAAGTATGCGTCGCTCTCCACGCGGGAAAGTGGGTCGTATACGCCGATCCGAGTCAATTGGAACAGGTGATCATGAATTTGGCGGTGAACAGCCGGGACGCCATGCCGCGCGGCGGGAAGCTGGTGATTGAGACGGAGTGCGTGGATGTCGACGAGAGCCCTAGCCGGTCCACGCCCGAAGCGCGTCCGGGACGGTATGTCTTGCTGTCCGTAAGCGACACCGGGATGGGGATGGACGAAGAGAGCCGCAAGCGGATCTTCGAGCCCTTTTTCACTACCAAAGGAGTCGGCGAAGGGACTGGGCTAGGGTTGTCCATGGTGCAGGGCATCGTGATCCAGAGTGGCGGCTTTATCAACGTTTACAGCGAACCGGGCTTGGGAACCACGATGAAGATCTACCTGCCGGCGCTGGCTGGCGCGGCGGCCGACGCCGGCAAGGTGGAAGCCCTTCCGGTGCGCGGCGGAAAGGAGACGATACTCGTAGTGGAGGACCAGGGCGAAGTGCGCAGTTACGCCGTGAAAGCGCTAAAGGCTTATGGCTACCGCGTGATCTCCGCCGCCAATGCCGGGGAGGCGCTATTGCTCCACCAGCGGGAGCGCGAGGGCATCGATCTGGTTCTGACCGACGTCGTAATGCCCAACGTGAGCGGCCGGGAGCTGGCTGACCGGCTGGAGAGTCTCCAGCCCGGGATCAAGGTGCTTTTCATGTCCGGGTACACCGATCGTGTCATCCCGTACCATGACGTGCTGGAACCGGGCGTGGAGTTCATCCAGAAGCCCTTCAGCCCGGAAGATCTGGCTGCCAAGGTGCGCGCCGCACTCGATCCGCCGTCACAGCCCGCGCCGAAGCCGGCGGCCCGCATCCTGGTGGCCGACGACGAGGCCGGAGTGCGGCGGTTCCTGCGCAAGGCGCTGGAAAGCGGCGGCTATGAAGTGGTGGAAGCAGAGGATGGAAAACAGGCTCTCGCGCAGGCGGGGAACGTGGACCTGGTGATTACGGACCTCATCATGCCGGAGCGGGAAGGAATCGAGACCATTCAGGCGTTGACCCGGGATATGCCGGGATTGGGGATCATCGCGATCTCGGGCGGTTTCGGCGGCCAGTTCCTGGACGTCGCTCAATTGATGGGAGCCGACGGCGTTCTAACCAAGCCGATCCGTTCCGAATTGCTTCTCGCCAAGGTGGCCGAGGTGCTGGAATTGCGACGGAGAAGCGGTCCCCGGGCGTGAACTCAGCGCTCGGGTGGCGTCAGATGGTGAGCGTTGATCTTGCGATAGAGCGTCGCTTTGGCGATGCCCAACCGGCGCGCCGTTTCCGCGATATTGCCGCCCGATTCCTCCAGCGCCGCACCGATGGCGGCGCGCTCGGCCTCCTCCAGAGGACTACGGTTGGCGGAATGTCCGTCGCGCAGCGCGATGCGCAGGTTCTTGGGGATGTCTCCGGTATCCAGCACCCGCCCTTCGCAGTTTGCCAGCATGCTGAGAATGCAGTTTTCCAGTTCGCGCACGTTGCCGGGCCAGTGATAAGCGGCCAACTCCTCAACCGCTTCCGGCGTGATTGCCAGCACATCCTCCCCGCCGTGTTGGCCGATGAAATGGCGGATCAAGGCGGGAATATCGGCTTTGCGCGCGCGCAGCGGCGGCACATGGAGCGGATGCACGCACAACCGGAAATACAATTCGGGCCGGAACGACGCCGCGCGGACGTCGGCCTCCAGATCGCGGTTCGTCGCGGCGATCACTCGCGCCGCGAACTTGCGGACGGTATCGCCCCCGAGGGGCCGGAATTCGCGGTCCTGCAGGACGCGGAAGAACTTCGCCTGCAATGGCAGCGGGAGCTCACCCACCTCGTCGAGGAAGAGCGTGCCCTGTGCGGCGCTGGCCAATAACCCGGGCCGGTCGCCGATGGCGCCGGTAAAGGCTCCGCGCACGTGTCCGAAGAGCTCACTCTCCACGATATCGGCCGAAAGGGCGCCGCAATCCACGGCCACAAAGGGGCGGTCCTTGTCCGGCCCCCGATCGTGAATGGCGCGCGCCACCAGTTCCTTGCCGGTCCCGGTTTCGCCGGTGATGAGGACTGGTTGGCGCTTCCGGGCGATGCGAAGAATCCCCTCGAACAGGGAGAGCATGACCGGCGATACGCCGACCATTCCGCCGGCGCCGCGCTCCGCATCGAGTTGGAACCGCAGCGTCAGGTTTTCGGCGCGCAACGCGCGCAGCTCAGCCAACCGCCGCAGCGTGGCCTCCAACTCGCCGGACTGAAAGGGTTTGACGAGATAGTCGTAGGCTCCCAGGCGGATTGCCTCGACGGCGGAAGAGATGGAGGCGAACGCGGTCATGAGCACCACGTGCGGGCCGCCATTGCCCGGCGAAATACTGCGCAGCAGGTCTACTCCGTCCATACCCGGCATTCTCACGTCGCTGAGCACGACGTCGATCTCATGTTCGTCGAGGGAGGTGAGCGCATCTTTCCCGGATCTCGCAATCAGCACGGCGTGCCCGGCATGAGACAGCACGCGCCGGCATAACTCCGACACTGCCGCGTCATCATCGACAACCAAAACTTTCATGCCATTTCGACTGGACTCATTTGCGGATAAGACTCGCTACAGCCATCCAACATAGACCAGTCAGATAGCCGTCTTTGTAGGTCAGCGACATGGTAACATCCGAACCCAGCCGGGCGAACCCCTGATTCCAGGGGGTTCTGGAACCCTGATTCCGGGGGCCTGGACCCGCTCTTCTCCCAAGAGAATCAGGATGACGGATATAAGTCAGGGCTGCCTGCCTGCCCGGCCGCCTGGATCCGACAGTCGCAGGTCTGAGAATCCTACGGCTCAGAACAGAGTGCATTTAG